>Ga0190269_10001095_pt1 | contig 13142 bp, 16 predicted proteins | sample Popmic249IS_FD_133749 | JGI IMG/M metagenome (GOLD analysis project Ga0190269, IMG submission 133749) | Populus adjacent soil microbial communities from riparian zone of Blue River, Arizona, USA - 249 IS | ecosystem: Environmental > Terrestrial > Soil > Riparian zone | place: USA: Arizona...
ACTCCTGCGCGCGGCGGAGCTTCGCCGTCGAGACGAGCTTCATCGCACGCGTGATCTTGCGCGTGTTCTTGACGCTCGTGATTCGGTTGCGAATTGCCTTGAGGCTCGGCATGGGCGCTTACTTCTTGTCGACCGAGAACTGCTTGGCGAACTCGGTGAGCGCCTCGCGAAGCTGATTCTCGGTGGTGGCCGCATCATTAAAAAAAAACCAGATCCACGCTCCGTGCAGCCTGGACGCCCGGGCCACCACGAACCCGTGCTCGCTGGTGATCTCCGCGCCCATCCGCTCCAGGCCGGCGATGTGGTAGTCCAGCCCGCGGGAGCCGATCGCGTCGCCGCCGGGGTGGGGCACCCGCACCTCACCGCGCCGGGCCAGCAGCGGCCCGAGCACGTTGATCGAGGCGCGCATCCGGCGGACCAGGTTGTAGTCGGCCTCGGTACCGGGCTGCGCCGGAACGTCGATCGTCAGCGTCTCGCCCTCGAGCGACGCCTCACAGCCCAGCCGGCGCAGCACCTCGCTCATGATCGTCACGTCGAGAATGCGTGGAACGTTGGTGAGCACCGTGCGGCCTTCGACGAGCAGTGACGCCGCCATCAGCTTCAGGACGCTGTTCTTGGCACCACTGACCGTGACCTCGCCGATCAGCGGGGTCCCACCTGTCACACGAAATAGCTCCACCCGGCCATCCTACGGGCCCGCCGGGAGTGCTCTGTGTCATGTCCACAACGGTCTGGCCGTCCGGTGGATGAGGTGTCCCTATGCTCGGGGAATGGCTGTGCACCTGACCCGCATCTATACGAAAACCGGCGATTCCGGGACAACTAATCTCGGCGACATGAGCCGGGTCGCGAAGACCCACCCCCGTATCGGGGCCTACGCCGACGTCAACGAGGCAAATGCGGTGATCGGCGTCGCGCTCGCTCTCGGTCACCTGACCGACGAGGTGGCCGGCGTACTGCGTCCGGTGCAGAACGACCTGTTCGACGTCGGGGCGGACCTCGCGACGCCGGTGGCCGAGAATCCGAAGTACCCACCGCTGCGGGTGACCGAGACCCAGGTGACCCGGCTGGAGCAGTGGTGCGACGAGTTCAACGCACGGCTGTCCAAACTCGACAGCTTCATCCTGCCGGGCGGCACGCCGGGGGCCGCGCTCCTGCACCAGGCGACGACCGTCGTCCGGCGGGCCGAGCGGTCGACCTGGACGCTGCTGGAGGCGGAGCCGGAGACGACGGCCCCGGTGCCGGCCAAGTACCTCAACCGGCTCTCGGACCTGCTGTTCATCCTGTCGCGCATCGCCAACGACGGCGACGACGTGCTGTGGAGGCCCGGAGCTAGCGCGTAGGAAACGAGCCGGGAGCGGCCGACTCGAGCCAGCTGAGGAAGCCGGTGAGAGCCGTGCCGCTCATGGCGAGCTCGACCGGACCGCTCCGGTCGGTGCACTCGAGGACGACCGAGCCGGTCATCAACGCGAGCGTCTCCTGCTCACTGGGGTTGCGCCGCCCGACCACGACCAGATCGCGGCGGGTGAGCACGCGACGTGGCCAGGGCGAGAAGCTGAACAGGCGGTACCAGCGCAGCTGGTCACCGGAGAACCGGGCGAGCCCCAGGGCCCATCCGCGGCCGAGGCGGGCCCGGTACAGCCGCACCGAGAGCTCCACGGCCCCGCTCCGAGCGATGACCAGCCGGCGGACGAACAACAGCGCCAGCAAGACGAACACCAGCGCGAAAAGCAACGCGACCGCTTCGAGAACAGTCGTCATCGCCGCGCTCTCGCCCGCGCTGTCCCGACCTCAGTACTGCCCGGCGGGAGCACCCTGGGGGGTACTCACGGTCTCGGCCAGTACCGAAACGCCCTCCGCGCTGACGGAGAGGAACCCACCGTGCACGGTCCACTCGTGGTCGCCCTCGGCAGTGCGCACGCGCACCAGCCCCGGGTCGACCAGCTCGCCCAGCAGCGGCGTGTGCCCCGGCAGAACGGCCAGCTCGCCCTCGGTCGTGCGGGCGATCAGGATCGACGCCTCGCCGGACCAGATCTTCTCCTCGACCGACACGATCTCGACGTGCAGATCCGCCACCACTGGCTCCTTCACATCCGCAGGTATCGCGGGTCCCGACCCGGCCGGAAGCCGATTCGGGACCCGCGGTCAAACCGTCAAGCGAGCCGACTCACTCCTTGGCGAGCTCGGCTGCCTTCTTCTCCACGTCTTCGATCCCGCCGCACATGAAGAACGCCTGCTCCGGGTACTTGTCCAGCTCACCGGCGGCGATCGCCTTGAACGCCTCGATGGTGTCCTTGACCGGAACGGTCGAGCCCGGGATACCGGTGAACTGCTCGGCCGCGTAGGTGTTCTGCGACAGGAACCGCTCGATCCGGCGGGCCCGGCCGACGAGGAGCTTGTCCTCCTCGGAGAGCTCGTCGATACCGAGGATCGCGATGATGTCCTGGAGCTCCTTGTACCGCTGGAGGATCTCCTTGGTGCGGGACGCGACCCGGTAGTGCTCCTCGCCGACGTACCGGGCGTCGAGGATCCGGGACGTGGAGTCCAGCGGGTCGATCGCCGGGTAGATGCCCTTGTCGGAGATCGCACGGGAGAGCGTGGTGGTCGCATCGAGGTGCGCGAACACCGTGTGCGGCGCCGGGTCGGTGATGTCGTCGGCGGGCACGTAGATCGCCTGCATCGAGGTGATCGAGTGACCACGCGTCGACGTGATGCGCTCCTGCAGCTGACCCATCTCGTCGGCCAGCGTGGGCTGGTAACCCACGGCGGAAGGCATACGGCCGAGCAGCGTCGACACCTCGGAACCGGCCTGGGTGAACCGGAAGATGTTGTCGACGAAGAGCAGCACGTCCTGGTTTTGGACGTCGCGGAAGTACTCCGCCATGGTCAGCGCGGCGAGCGCGACCCGCAGCCGGGTGCCCGGCGGCTCGTCCATCTGGCCGAAGACCAGCGCGGTCTTCTCCAGAACGCCGCTCTCGTCCATCTCCAGGATGAGGTCGTTGCCCTCACGGGTGCGCTCACCCACGCCGGCGAAGACCGAGACGCCACCGAAGTTGTTGGCGACACGGATGATCATCTCCTGGATGAGCACCGTCTTGCCGACGCCGGCACCGCCGAACAGACCGATCTTTCCACCCCGGACGTACGGGGTGAGCAGGTCGATCGCCTTCAGACCGGTCTCGAAGACCTCGGTCTTGCTCTCGAGCTGGTCGAACGCCGGCGGGTCACGGTGGATCGGCCAGCGCTCGCTGACCTCGAACTGCTCGCCCTCCTTGAGGTTGAGCACCTCGCCCAGCGCGTTGAACACGTGGCCCTTGGTGATGTCGCCGACCGGGACGCTGATCGCCGCGCCGGTGTCGCTGACCTCGGCGCCGCGGACCAGGCCGTCGGTGGGCTGCATGGAGATCGTGCGGACCACGTTGTCACCCAGGTGCTGGGCGACCTCGAGGGTCAGCGTCTTCTCGATGCTCTCCGCGTCGACCTGAACCTTCAGGGCGTTGAAGAGGTCGGGGATCGCGTTCTTGGGGAACTCGACGTCGACGACGGGGCCGCGCACGCTTACGACGCGGCCGGTGGCGGCCTCGGACTGCGTCCCGGCCGTGTTCTCAACAGTGGTGGCAGTCATCAGTCGTCACTTCCTGCGGTGGCGAGTGCGTTGGCGCCGCCAACGATCTCGCTGATCTCCTGGGTGATCTGGGCCTGGCGTGCCGCGTTGGCTTCACGCTTGAGGCTTCGGACGAGTTCGTCGGCGTTGTCGCTCGCCGACTTCATCGCTTGCCGGCGTGCAGCCGACTCCGAGGCCGCGGACTCCAGCAGAGCCGCGTAGATGCGGGTGTTGAGGTACTTCGGGAGCAGCGCGGAGAGCAACTGCTCCGGCTCCGGCTCGAACTCGTAGATCGCCCGGGGACCCTCGGGGTGGTCCTGCTCCGACACGTCCAGCGGTGCGAACCGGTGCGCGACCGGGCGCTGGGTGATCATCGACACCAGGTCGGTGGAGACCAGGTGCAGTTCGTCGACGCCGTGCACGCCGTCGAGACCCGGGCCGTCGACCGTGTCGTCCGCACCGGCCACGAAGGTCTGGACGAGGAAGTCGCCGACCTCCCTGGCGTCGTCGTAGTCCGGCGACTCGGAGAAGCCGGTCCACGACCGCTCGATGTCCCGGCCGCGGAAGCGGAAGTACGCGGCGCCCTTGCGGCCGATCACGTACAGCACCGGCTCCTGGCCCTCCGACCGGACCTGAGCGATGAGCTGCTCGGCCCGGCGGAGGACGTTCGCGTTGTAACCACCGGCCAGGCCGCGGTCACTGGTGACGATCAGGATGCCTACCCGCTTGACGTGCTCACGCGCGGTGAGCAGCGGGTGGGCGAGCGACGAGGAGTTGGTCGCCAGCGCGGTGAGCACCCGGGTGATCTCGTCCGCGTAGGGACGGGACGCCTCGACCCGGGCGCGCGCCTTCGCGATCCGCGAGGTGGCGATGAGCTCCTGCGCCTTGGTGATCTTCTTGGTCTGCTGAACCGACTTGATCCGGCGTCGCAGCACCCGAAGCGAGGCGGCCACGGATCAGCCCTCCTGGTCGGTGTGCCGGGTGACGGCCTCGGACGACTCCTCGCCCTTCGGCTCGACGACCTGGTCGCTGCTCGCGCCGACCTCGAACTGCTGCTTGAACTCGTTGATCGTGTCGGTGAGCGTCGAGACCGTGTCGTCCTCGAGCTTGCCGGTGGTGTCGATCGTCGAGAAGATCTCGGGCTTGTTCCGGCGGATGTGGTCGAGGAACTCCGACTCGAACCGGCGGATGTCGGCGACCGGGATGTCGTCCAGCTGGCCGGTGGTGCCCGCCCAGACCGAGACGACCTGCTCCGGCACCGAGAACGGTGCGTACTGGGGCTGCTTCAGCAGCTCGACCAGGCGGGCACCGCGCTCGAGCTGGTTGCGGGACGCACGGTCGAGGTCGGAGCCGAACGCGGAGAACGCCTCCAGCTCGCGGTACTGGGCCAGGTCGAGGCGGAGCCGGCCGGCGACCGTACGCATCGCGCGGACCTGCGCCGAACCACCGACGCGGGAGACCGAGGTACCGACGTTGATCGCCGGGCGGACACCCGAGTTGAACAGGTCGGTCTCGAGGAAGACCTGGCCGTCGGTGATCGAGATGACGTTCGTCGGGATGTAGGCCGAGATGTCGTTGGCCTTCGTCTCGATGATCGGCAGACCGGTCATCGAGCCGCCACCCAGCTCGTCGGAGAGCTTCGCGCAACGCTCGAGCAGCCGCGAGTGCAGGTAGAAGACGTCACCCGGGTAGGCCTCGCGGCCCGGCGGGCGGCGCAGCAGCAGCGACACGGCGCGGTAGGCCTCGGCCTGCTTCGACAGGTCGTCGAAGATGATCAGGACATGCTGCCCCTGGTACATCCAGTGCTGGCCGATGGCCGAGCCGGTGTAGGGGGCGATGTACTTGAAGCCCGCGGGGTCGGACGCCGGAGCCGCGACGATCGTCGTGTACTCCATCGCGCCGGACTCTTCCAGGGCGCCGCGCACCGAGGCGATCGTCGAGCCCTTCTGGCCGATCGCGACGTAGATGCACTTGACCTGCTTCTTCGGGTCGCCGCTCTCCCAGTTGGCCTTCTGGTTGATGATCGTGTCGATCGCCACCGCGGTCTTGCCGGTCTGGCGGTCACCGATGATCAGCTGCCGCTGGCCCCGGCCGATCGCGGTCATCGCGTCGATGGCCTTGATCCCGGTCTGCAGCGGCTCCTTCACCGGCTGGCGCTGGACGACCGTGGGCGCCTGCAGCTCCAGGATGCGGCGGCCCTCGGCCTGGATCTCGCCCTTGCCGTCGATCGGGTTGCCCAGCGGGTCGACGACCCGGCCGAGGAAGCCGTCACCGACCGGCGCGGACAGGATCTGCCCGGTGCGGCGGACCGTCTGGCCCTCCTCGATTCCCCCGAAGTCGCCGAGGATGATGACGCCGAGCTCGCGCGGCTCGAGGTTCAGCGCCATTCCGAGGGTGCCGTCCTCGAACTGCAGCAATTCGTTGGTCATCGTCGAGGGGAGGCCCTCGACGTGGGCGATGCCGTCGCCGGTATCGGCGACCACACCGACCTCCTCGCGGGAGACCTCGGGTGAATAGGAAGAGACGTAACGCTCGATCGCGCCGCGGATCTCCTCGGAGGAGATGGTCAGCTCGGCCATCTGATAGTTCCTCGATCTCGTCTTGTGGTCAGCGACTGAGCTGACCGAGCCTGCACGTCGGTCCGGTGGCGGTTGCCCGGTTACTGGCTCGTGGAGCCGTTGGTCGTACGCGTCGTAGTCGGTGCGCGGTGTGGTGCGTCAGTTCGCCAGAGCGCCGCGCGCCTGCTCGAGCCGGCGAGCGACACTCCCGTCGTACAGGTCGTCACCGACCCGGACCGTCACTCCACCCAGCAGCGAGGGGTCCACCTCGACCTTCAAGGAGACCGCTCGACCGTAGATCGCGGCCAGACGCGCAACCAACCGATCCTCCTGAGCAGGAGTCAACGGTGCGGCTGCTGTCACATACGCTATCTCGCGGTCACGCCGCGCGGCGGTCAGCTCGACCAGACGCTGTAGCGACGCGTCGAACGACCGGCCGCCCAGGCCGTGGACGGCCCCGGCCACCAGGCGCACGGTCACCGGATCGGCGTTGCCCCTGAGCAACCCCGTCGCCAGCTCCGTCCGCTGCTCCAGCGGAGCCGAGCCGTCGGCCAGCAGCTGGCCCAGGCGCGGATGTCCGTCGACGATGCGCGCGAACCGGAACAGCTGGTCCTCGACGTCGGCCAGCGAGTCGGTGGCTTCCGCCTCGGCGAGCTCGGCGTCGACCGCCAGCAGTTCCACGGCGTCGACCAGGTCGTGCGGCGACGACCAGCGGGCCGCGGCCGCGGCCCGGAGCACCTCGAGCGCACCCGCACCGACCCGCTGACCCACCAGCGCCTCGAGCAGACCCGTGCGGGCCTCCGCGGGCTTGGTGGCGTCGGCGAGCGCGCGCCGGAGACCCGGCTCGCGCCCGAGCAGCACGGCGACCGACCGGAGGTCCGCGGCGAGCGCGGCCCGGTCGACGCCGCCCGGCGTGACGGCGTTCGCCGCTTCCGCCGGAACGCTGCCCGCCGGGGTCGCCCCCGGCGTGATCACCGCTCCGGCCGGGGTGGTGCCCGCCGGGTGGGAACCCGCCGGAGCTCCCGCCGCCGGACCGGTCACGGTCGGGGTCGCCCCCGCCGCCGGACCCGTCACCGTCGGGGTCGCCCCCGCCGGCTGGGCTCCGGCCGGCGCGGACGCCGCCGGGGTGGTGCCGGCTCGGGTGATCTCGGCCAGCTGCTCGCGCAGACCGGCCAGGGACTCCCGGCTAGCGCCCTGCATCAGCGCCGCCCTCCGGTGGAAGTGGTGTCCAGGTCGTCGAGGAACCGCTCGACCGTGCCGGTGCGCCGGGCCTCGTCGGCCAGCGACTCACCGACGATCCGGCCGGCCAGGTCGACCGCGATCCGGCCGATGTCGGCGCGGATCTCCGTCACCAGCCGCTGCCGCTCGGCAGCCAGCTGCTCCTCGCCCCGCTCGACGATGCGAGCGGCCTGCTCCTGGGCCTCGGCCCGCATCTCCTCGACGATGCGCGCACCCTCGGCGCGCGCCTCCTCGCGGATGCGGCCTGCCTCGGCCCGTGCGTCGGCCAGCTGCGCCCGGTACTGCTCGAGCGTCGCCTTGGCCTCGGCCTGAGCTTCCTCGGCCCGCTTGATCCCGCCTTCGATCGCTTCCGATCGCTCCGCGTAGGTCTTCTCGAAGAGGGGGTAGACCTTCTTCGCCAGGAACCAGAACAGCAGAGCGAAAGCGACGAGTCCGACGATGAGCTCGGACATGTGCGGGAGGAGCGGGTTCACCTCGCCGTCCTCGGACGCGAGGTAAGTCACGATCTCCGTCGTCGCAGACATGGTCGTCAGAGCGCGAACGCGAGACCGATACCGATGATGGCGAGCGCCTCAGCCAGGGCGAAGCCCAGGATCGCGATGCCCTGGAGCGTGCCACGGGCCTCCGGCTGGCGAGCCACACCGGCGATGTACGCGGCGAAGATCAGGCCGATGCCGACGCCCGGGCCGATGGCGGCCAGGCCGTAGCCGACCATGTTCAGGTTGCCTTCCATGCTGCGTTCCCTTCTCGATGGGTGAATGGCCGCCGCAGCGGGTGGGTGCGCGGCGAGCAGGGTGGTTCGGTCAGTGCTCGGCTTCCAGCGCGCCTGCGATGTAGAGCGCGGACAGCAGCGCGAACACATAGGCCTGCAGGATCTGGATGAAGCCTTCGAAGAAGGTCAGCACGATCCCGCCGAGGAAGCCGACCGGGCTCAGGAACGGCAGCGCGCCGGTGCCTTCGGTGAGCATGTACTCGCCGCCGAGGATGCAGAGCAGCAGCACCAGGTGGCCGGCGAACATGTTCATCGAGAGACGGAGGGCGAGCGTGAACGGCCGGATGATGAACGTGGAGAAGAACTCCAGCGGCGCGAGCAGGAAGTAGATCGGCCACGGCACTCCCGGCGGGAACATCATGTTCTTGAAATAGCCGCCGAGGCCCTGCCGACGGATGCCGACGGCGTTGTAGATGATCCAGGAGATCACCGCGAGGAACGCCGGAATCGCGATCTTCGAGGACGCCGGGAACTGCAGCACCGGAATGATGCCGGAGATGTTCAGCACCAGGATGAAGAAGAACAGCGTCACGATGTACGGCACGAACTTCTTGCCGTGCTTCGTGCCGATCGAGTCGAGCACGACGCTGTTGCGGATCGCGCCGTAAGCCTGCTCGCCGGCGAACTGGAGCCTGCCGGGGACGAGCTTGGGATTACGCGCGGCGATGTAGAAGAACGCCGCGACCGCGATGGTGCCGAGCACGATGATCAGCATCGGCTTCGTGAACTCGAAGCCCGCGACCGTGAAAAGCGGCGGGAACTCGAAGTCGGCCGGGCCCGGCGCTTCGAATCCTGGCCCGGCGGCAAGGAGCTGGGTGCTCACGGCTTCTCCTCCTCGGCGGTGGTGTCTGACGACGGCGGCCCTGACGGTCGCTGCGCGCTCTGAGAGCGGGACGGAGCCGAGGCGCGTGGCAGATCGGGATCGGTGTCGGGCAGATCAGGCTGGGCAGGGGGCATCGAAGTCGACGACCCGGATTGCGGCCTACCGTACCGGATGTAAGTCAGCCAGATTCCGAGCACCCCCCCGATGATGAATCCGACTCCGATGAGTGCAGGAATGTCCAGCCAACGCGCCGCCGCCCACCCGATGCCGCCCCAAATCGTGACGCCGGAAATCAGGTAGCTGACCGCGTGCCACGGATCGACCGTCGGGACGTCTCGGGCCTCCTGCCAGCGGTTACGCGTGCTCTCGGCAGCGTCACTCTCCGGCAGGTCGGGGGTGACCTTCGGTGATCGTTCGTCGTGATCGGCGTCGGTCATCATCGGTCACCTCCCGTGGTTCGCTTTGCGGACGGAATGCTCTCGGTGGAGCCCGTCAAAGTTTCGTCAGAGTTCACGTCGGGCTCTTCGCCGACGCTGTTCTCCGTTGTCGACTCGCTTTCGCCGGTCGACGAATTACGAGCGGCGTCCAGATGCCGGCGGAGTGCCATCGCATTCCAGACCAACGCACCGGCAATCACGACGACGCCCAGCGCCCGGGCGTCCAACCAGGGCTGGTCTTTGAGGACGACCAACGCCACCAGGAGCAGGACGACTCGGAACAGATAGTTGATGCCGAGCACCAGATAAGCGAGGCCCGGTGCGAGCTGGGCGTCGACCAGGAAGGGCAACCGGCCGGAGGCCAGGAAAACCGCTACCAGGACCGAGCCGACGGCCGCACCGGCCAGCGCCTCCGTGCCACCGAGAACGAATGCCCCACCCAGCAGAACGAGGACGCCGGCGATCCCGATGAGCAGCAACTGACGGCCCACGGAAACGGAACGACCGGAGGCGGCCGTCGGGGTGGGCGAGGACGTCGCTATGCGGGACATGAGGCGGCTCCGGTCGGCGCGGCGCTACGGTGCGCCGAGTTCGTCGGTCGGGGTCGTCAGGGCGGCGTTCAGCGGGCCAAATCGCGTATCTGACTTGCTCGTGAAACGTATCACGAACGCTCGTACCGTGTTTTCGCGGGGGCCCGTGGGCATGCCTGACGGCCGTCCTCCCGAACGGCGCGGGGAGAACCGTACTCCCCTACCGGGTGCGCTTCGCCCGCCGGGGTCGCGTGTCTGCGCCCGGTCGGGGCGCTAGCCGTCGGCGAGCTGGGTGTCGGCGAGCTGGGCGTCGGCGAGCTGGGCGTCGGCGAGTTTGTCGGCGAGTACGGTGACGGCCTCGTCGATCTGGTCGGCCACTGCGGAGAAGTACTCCGGCGCGCGCCCCCACGGATCGGGGACCTCGTCGGAGTAGCGAGGGCCGTCACGCAGTCCGTCGGCCGCCGCGACGAGCGTCCGGCCCCGGGTGGGCACGTCCGCGCTCGGCAGCGCGTCGTCCTCGACGAGCGCGGCCAGCCGGGCGAACTCGCCGAGGACGAACGTCCGCGCCGCAGCGTCGGGCACCAGCTCCCCGACGAAAGCGACCTGCTCGATCGTGGCGGTCAGCACCAGGTCGGCACCGGGCACTTCCTCGAGGAGGTCGTCCGGGTCGGGCACGCCCGCGTCTTTCGCCGGGTCGGTGAGCATCGCGGCGGTGAGCGCGCGAGCGCGGAACCCCGCCGGGTCTCCTCCGCGGGCCAGCACTTCCTCGGCGGCCTGGCGGTGCATCGGCTCCCCCTCGTGCCATCCGCCGGTGCCTGCGCCGTGCACGACGACCAGGTCGGCGGCGTCCGCGCCGAGGCGCTCGGCCAGCCGCAGCCGTAGCAGCCGCTCGGCCATCGGGGAGCGGCAGATGTTGCCCATGCAGACCATCAGCACGCTGAACGGCTTCACGAGTCGGCGCCCACCGACGCCTCGACCGGCTCGTCGTCCGGCCCGTTGCCGTCCCGGTCCAGCGCAGCCGGCACCACGGAGCGCAGCGTCGCCAGGTCGAGCGCGCCCTGCCGGAGCACGCGCGGCACCTCACCGGTGACGTCGACGATCGTCGACGCGACCGGATCGCCGCACGACCCGGCCTCCAGGTACACCTCGACCAGCCAGCCGAGCTGGTCACGTGCTTCCTCGGCGGTGGTGGCCGGTGGCTGCCCGGAGACGTTCGCGCTCGACACGGCCATCGGGCCGGTGGCCTCGAGCACCTCGAGCGCGACCGGGTGCAGCGGCATCCGGACCGCAACCGTGCCGTCGGCGTCGCCCAGGTCCCAGGCCAGCGACGGCGCCTGCTCCACCACGATCGTCAGCGGCCCCGGCCAGAACGCGTCGACCAGGTCGTGCACCGCAGGGGGTACCGCCGTCACGAGGCCGTCCAGCGTTCGCCGGTTGCCGACCAGCACCGGTACCGGCATGTCGCGCCCCCGCTGCTTCGCGGTGAGCAGGGAGTCCACCGCGGTCGGCGTGAAGGCGTCGGCACCGATGCCGTACACCGTGTCGGTCGGCATCACGATCAGGTCGCCACGGCGGACGGCGTCGATGGCCGCGGCGATCCCGGCCGTACGGTCGGCCGGGTCGGAGCATTGATAGGTCCTGGTCACGACTCGTTCCTGAGGTCGGTTTCTCCGGCCGCCAGCTTACGGCGGCGCGCGGTCGTGTAGCGGGGACGCCCGGCGAGGTCACGCTCGTCGGTCACGTCCTCGAACGCGGGGTGTCTGCGCACCAGCGCCGGCAGCGACTCGCCCTGCGCGTCGGCGTGCTCGATGCCGAGGACTCCGCCGGGCCGGAGCAGCGCGGCCGCGCGCACGAGCAGCCGCCGGACGACGTCGAGACCGTCGGGACCACCCCACAGCGCGGCGGCCGGGTCGTGGTCGGCGACCTCGGGGCTGACCGTCGAGCCGTCGGGGACGTACGGCGGATTGGTGACGACGACGTCCACCGTGCCGTCGAGCTCGGCCAGGACGTCGGGTGCGCCCGCGTCGCCGTGGACGAGCGTCACCGGCCGGTCGCCCGCGCTCCGGCGGGTCTCGGCGTTGCGGCGGGCCCAGGCCAGCGCCAGCTCTTCACGCTCCACGCCGTACACGGTCGCGGCGGGACACTCGTTCGCCACCGCGAGCGCGATGGCGCCGGAGCCGCTGCACAGGTCGACGACGACCGGCGCGGTCGTCTCCCGCGCCCGCTCGATCGCCCAGCCGGCGAGCAGCTCGGTCTCCGGCCGGGGCACGAAGACGCCGGGGCCCACCGCCAGGTCCAGGTGACGGAAGCCCGCGACGCCGGTGAGGTGCTGCAACGGCACCCGCCGGGCGCGCTCGGCGACCAGTTCGTCGAACCGGGCGGCCCCGGTACCGTCGAAGCCCGCGGCGAGCAGGAGCCGGCTGCGCGGAACACCGAGGACGAACGCCGCGAGCTCCTCGGCGTCGAACCGCGGGGAGGCCACCCCCGCCTCGGTCAGCCGGCGGACGGCCCTGGCGAGCACGGGCGCCAACGGCAAGGTCTCGGTCTCCACGGTGAAAAACCTTAGGCGGTGTCCACCGCGGCTCGAGTCGGCACCCAGCGGTGCGGCCGCGCCGGGAACACCGCCCGGACCGCGTCGACCAGCACCACGCCCAGACAGAGCGGTACCGCCAGTACGCTCCAGGCCGTGCCGCCGAGCTGGTCGGGGACCGCGCTGAAGCAGAGCGCGGCGCTGAGCACCACGGCCCAGCCGCGCCTGCGCGCACCGGCGCACGCGGCGAGCAGGACGCCACCCCAGACGACGTACCAGGCGTGCATCACCGGCGCCGAGACGGCCAGGACGAGCAGCGCGGCCTCGACCGACGCGCCGGCCCGGCGCCAGTTCGGCTCCGCACCGGCTCGCCAGAGCAGGGCGGCGATGGTGATCGCCCCGGCCGCGGCGACCAGCGACCGCCCGAAGGCCAGCGCGTCGGTGAACGGCACCCCGCCTCCGGTGACGGCGTAGAAAACCGAGCCGACCAGCGACGCCGGAGCCCAGTAGATGCGCACGCGGCCCGGCACGTCCATCGCACCGAGCCAGCCCCAGCCGTCCGGGACGAGCAGCGAACAGCCCAGCACCACCGCCCCGAGCGTGACCACCGCACCGAGGCGCCGGCGCAGCCCGAGCGGCTGCCGGATCA
>Ga0190269_10001096_pt1 | contig 13139 bp, 15 predicted proteins | sample Popmic249IS_FD_133749 | JGI IMG/M metagenome (GOLD analysis project Ga0190269, IMG submission 133749) | Populus adjacent soil microbial communities from riparian zone of Blue River, Arizona, USA - 249 IS | ecosystem: Environmental > Terrestrial > Soil > Riparian zone | place: USA: Arizona...
CCGGCAGCTTCATGAGGTTGAGGATGCCCACGGCGAGCACGTAGTAGCGGCTCGTGAGCTCGTCGCCTCGGTCGGTTCGGACGCGCCAGCGGGCCGACTCCTCGTGCCACTCGGTCCTGGTGACGCCGGTGTGGAACAGCGCGTCGGCGACGAGGTCGAAGCGGTCGGCGATTGCCTGCAGGTGGAGTCGGATCTCCTCGCCAGAGGCGTAGCGCTCGGTGGGGATGTACCCCATCTCCTCGAGCATCGGCAGGTAGATGTACGACTCGACGTCGCACATCACCCCGGGATAGCGGTTCCAGTACCACGTGCCGCCGATGCCGCCCGCCTGGTCGAGGATGCGAATGCGCTCGACGCCCGCCTTGCGGAGCTGCGCACCCGCGAGCACGCCGGCCATCCCGCCGCCGATGATGACCACGTCCACGTCGTCGGAGATGGCGTCGCGCTCGACGAACGGCGTGAAGGGGTCGGCCCGGAACCGGGCAAAGTGCTCGTCGCGCGCCAGGTCGCGGATCTCGGCCCGGCCGGGCACCAGCCGCTTGTCGCGCTCGGCCAGGTACTTGGCGTGCACGGCGTCCGGGTCGAACCCCGAGGTCCCCTCACCAGCTCGCTCCATCGGCTCTCCACCTCGGCTGCACGCCACGGGTCACGGCGAAGGGCACCGGCGCCCCCAAGGCCGATCTGACACTTGCGTCAGGTAGCGTAGCCCACCCCAACCTGCGCCCGAACTGCCGCAGGAACCGCACAGAACGGGCGCCGGTTCGCGGGGGGGGCGACTCGATGGGCGTGTCAGGCCGCGGTGGCGGCGCGCTCGACGAGCAGGCGCTGGTACTCCGGCTCCCACTGGGCGAGGCCCTCGCGGACCGGCGGCGGCAGCGCCGAGACCACCGAGGCGCGCTCGTCGGCGGTGGCGTGCTCCAAGAGGAACGGGACGGCGATCGCCGCCCCCTGGGGCCCGGCGTTCTGCTGGACCTGTCGGACGAGGTCGCCCAGATCGTCGGACAGGTTCTCCACCAGCGCAGCGACTGCGGTGCGCTCCTCGTCGTCGAGGTGGCTCTCCATCACCCGCACGAGCCCAGCCGCCAGGGCTCGGGCGTCGCCTCCTTCGCCTGGATCGACGAGCGCCGAGGCGAGCGCAGCGAGCACGCGCTCGAGCTCGCTGTGCTCCTGCTCCATCGTCGCGACCATCGACGAGAGGTCGGGGCGCCGCTCGAGGAGGGCCGGCCAAAGCACCGTGTCCTCCCCCTCGGCATGCAAGAGGCACGCCTTGCGGTAGTGGTCGAACCAGTCCCGCAGTGCGGGCGGAGGCGGACCTGCGTCGTCGACGGCGAGAGCGGACGCCAGCCACGTCGCGCCGCGGCGCATGGAGCGGTGGAAGAGGTCGAAGCTGAGCAGCGGAGAGGGTGCTTGTGCCATCGCGCCATCGTGCAGCCGAGGTGCGCCGATCGACCAGGGTCGAAGGTCCCGCCGCTGCCGATCATGGCGACGCGCGCGATCGCGACGACATCGCGCCGACGTGCCACACGGCGCTGGTCAGGGCAGCAGCGTGGCGTAGCACCGGCGCAGGATGTGGCTCCACCCCTCGGCGTAGCCGCCACGCATCTCCGCCCCGTCCGGCCCGAGCCGCTCCCACCCGCGGTGCTCGAGCGCGACGCGCGTGCCCGTGCCCTCTTCGCTGAAGGTCACCTCGACCTCGGTCTCCGGCCGGTCCTCGTAGGACGGGTTCCACGAGAAGACGAGCCGGTGCGGCGGCTCCCACGCGGTGATCACGCCCCAGCTCGCCTCGGTCCCGTCGTGGTGCCGCTCGACGATCCTTCCGCCGAGGCGCGCCTCCATCTCGGCGGTCACCGCCTTGTCGGGCTCGATGGAGTGCGTCGACAGCGGCCACCAGGTGCTCATCTGCTCCGTGAAGACACGGAACGAGCGCTCGACCGTGCCCGCAACGCTGACCGACACCCGAACCGGCTCGATCGCCATCTCCTGCTCCATCGTCACTGCTCCTCCTCCATCATCGCCTTGAACGACCCGAGCGCTTCGTGCCAGAACCGCTCGACGTAGCTCCGGAGCTCGTCCAACCCCGCAGGGTCAGCGGAGTAGTAGCGCCGGGTGCCCTCCTGCCGCTGCACGACCAGACCGGCGCCGGCGAGCACCCTGAGGTGCTGGCTCACCGCCGGCCGGCTGACCGGCATCCGCGCGGCGATCTCCCCGACGGGGAGCGGCCCGCCTGCGACCAGCTCGAAGATGCTGCGCCGCGTCTCGTCGGCGAGGGCACTCCAGACATCCGCGGTTTGGTTAGCAGACACTTACCGTAAGTTACTGCTTACGGAATGCGGACGTCAAGGACCAGGGCGGTGCCTGGGGGGACCTGCGGCCCTACCTCGGCGCGGGCGCTGGACGCAGGATCGGAGGCAGAGCAAGGGACAACGCATGGGCGCACCACGAACGGCGATCTCCTCGCCGCCGGAAGAACGGGGTCAGCAGCAGCTGCCGCGGCGCGGCGCCTTCCTGATCGGTGGCGCGGCGGCGTTCCTCGTCGGACGAGACGGCTCGTTGCCCTGGCAGGCGACCCGCGTCGCGCTGGTGGCGCTCCTGACGGGCGGGCTCGTGACTGCGATCGCGCGCGGCGCCAGGGGGCAGCGCGCTGCCGCTGCCCTCGCGGCCGGCGCTGCCGCCGTCGCCGGTGGAGTCGGCATCGGCGTGCCCCACCTCGCCAAGACGGGCATCCGGCCCACCACAGGTGCGGGTCTGGTCCTGCTGGCCGGCGGGCTCGTCCTCTACGGGTTCGGCAGCTTCGCACTCGTGCGCCACACGGGCCGGTGGCAGCGTGCCCTCGCGGTGCCCGCACTTGCGACCGCTCTCATCCTCTCGCTCGTGACCCTCGGCCAGGCGGTCGCCGTCACGAACGTGCCGCGCACCTCGGTGGGGTCGACGACGCCCAGCACGCTCGGGTTCGCCTACGAAGACGTCGAGGTCACCACCGACGACGGCGTGACCCTGTCGGGCTGGTACATCCCCTCCCGGAACGGCGCTGCGGTCGTGCTGCTGCACGGGGCCGGGTCGACGCGTGCGGATGTGCTCGATCAAGCCGTCGTGCTCGCGCGCCACCGCTTCGGTGTGCTCCTGTTCGACGCGCGCGGCCACGGCCGCAGCGGCGGCCGTGCCATGGACTTCGGCTGGTACGGCAACGAGGACACCTCGGCGGCGGTCTCCTACCTCGAGCGCCGGCCCGATGTGAGCGCCGGACGGATCGCCGCGCTGGGGATGTCGATGGGCGGCGAGGAGGCGATCGGCGCGGCCGCCACCGACCAGAGGATCAGCGCCGTCGTGGCCGAGGGTGCGACCAACCGCGTCGCCGCCGACAAGGCCTGGCTCTCCGAGGCGTTCGGTTGGCGTGGAGCCATCCAGGAGCGAGTCGACTGGCTGACCTACACGTTCACCGACGCGCTCACAGCCGCCGACCCACCGATCACGCTACGCCGAGCCGTGGCCCTGGCGGCACCCCGGCCGGTTCTCCTCATCGCGGGCGGCGACGTGACTGACGAAGCTCACGCCGCCCACCACATCCAGGGCGGGTCGCCCACCACCGTGGAGCTGTGGGTCGTCCCCGGGGCCGGGCACACCGCCGGCCTGGACACCCACCCCGACGAGTGGGAGCAGCGGGTGATCGGGTTCTTCGACGCCACGATCGGCGGGCCGCCCCGGGGTTGACTCGACGGTCCCCTGCACGGGGACCCGGACGGCCAGTGGACCTGGACGGTCCTCGGCGTGAGCTGCGTCTGGAGGACCGTGCAGCGCTGCGTCGGCCGCGTGCCCCGGTCGCCGCCGTCAGCCGGGGTTCGTGGCGAGGCCGAGGGAGGTGACGAGCTCCTCGACCCGGCCACGGATCTGGTCACGCACGGACCGCACGCCGTCGAGGTCGAGCCCGGCGGGGTCGTCGAGGGCCCAGTCCTCGTACCGCTTGCCCGGGTAGACCGGACAGGTGTCGCCGCAGCCCATCGTGATGACGACGTCGGACGCGCGCACCGCGGCGTCGTCGAGCTTCTTCGGATGAGCGCCGGCGCCTCGCAGGTCGATGCCGATCTCCGCCATGGCCGCGACCACGGCGGGGTTGAGGTCGTCAGCCGGGGCCGAGCCGGCCGAGCGAACGACGACCTGGCCGCCGGCGTGGTGGGCGAGCAGCGCGGCGGCCATCTGGGAGCGACCGGCGTTGTGCACGCAGACGAAGAGGACCTCGGGTCGAGGGTCTGGCATCAGGGGAGCTCCGACCGGTCGTGGGGATAGAAGAGCCGGACGAGGCCGAAGGCGATGCCGGCGCCGAGGACCTGCATCAGGATGAACATCGGCGCCGAGGCCGGGGCGATGCCCGCGAACGTGTCGGACAGGGTGCGGGCGACCGTGACCGCGGGGTTGGCGAAGCTGGTCGAGGAGGTGAACCAGTAGGCCCCGCCGATCCAAGCACCCACCGCGAACGGCACGACGCCCGCCCGGCCGGTGCGCACGCAGCCTTGGATCAGCACGAGGAGGGTGACCGTGGCCAGCACCTCCGACAACCACAGGGCGCCCGAGGATCGGTGGGTGGTCGACAGCTCGACGGCAGGCAGCTCGAACATCAGGTTGGCCAGGATCGTGCCCAGGCATCCGCCGGCGACCTGGGCCACCACGTACAGGGCCGTGTCGCGGGTGGAGATCGTGCCGAGCGCCCGGTCGAGCACGGTCACCACGGGGTTGAAGTGCGCCCCGGACACGGCGCCGAACATCAGGATCAGCCCGATCAGCGCACCGGCCGTGGCGGCGGCGTTCTCGAGGAGCTGCAGCCCCACGTCGCCTGCGGACGCTCGGCTCGCCGCGATGCCGGATCCGACCACCGCCACGATCAAGATCGCGGTGCCGAAGGCCTCGGCGACGAGGCGCCGGGTGAGGTCGAGCGCGAGGGCACCGGTGCCCGTCTCGACCTTCCGCGCCAGGTCCGAGTCGGAGGGGTGCAGATCGTCGAGGAGCGCTTCGTGCACGTCGTCGGTCACGACGCCACCGCCGTGACCGCCTCGATGCGGGTGCCGAGCTCGACGACGGTGGCGTCGAAGGCCCGCTTCGTGCCGGTCGGCACAGGGTCCGGGACCGACCAGTGCAGCCAGCCGCGCTCGGCCAGCTCCTCGTGGGCACGGTCGCACACCGTCACCACGAGCGCAGGCACCGTGTCGAGGTGGTCGAGGCGCTCGGGTACGGCTCGGCGCAGGTCGAGCCCGGCCCGAGCCGCGGCGGCGACCGCACCTGGGTGCACCCGCGCTGCCGGGTGCGTGCCGGCAGACGCGGCGGGCGCACCGGTCGCCCGCGCCCACAGCGCGGCGGCCAGCTGCGAGCGAGCCGAGTTGGCGCTGCACACGAAGAGGGCTCGTTCTGCCGGCAGTGCCCTACCGGGGCGCAGGCCCTCCAGCGCGCCGAGCCGCAAGTGCACGTAGCGACGCCGCCCGTCGCCGCTCGACCGCGAACGCTCGATCATCCCCACCCTCTCCAGCACGTCGAGGTGGTGGGCGAGCAGGTTCGACTCGACGCCCAGGCGCCGCCGCAGCTCCCCGGGCGACCGATCCGACGCGAACAGCTCGTCGACGATGGCCAACCGAGCCGGGTCGCCCAGCGCCGCGTGACGAGCCGCACGAACCCGGAGCTCCCTCCCCTTCACAGCCCGCAGGCTTTCACTCAACGATCATTGAGTCAATTCGCTCCGGACGGCTGACCGCCGACAGCACGGCGATCCGGCGGTCGCGGAGGTACGGTCTGCGGCGTGTGCGCGAACTGCTTGAACACGGCTGAGGTTGTTGCTGGGCACGTCGGGCTCGCGGCGGCGGTGCTGCGCGAGCCGGTGCACAACCTGTTGGCCAGCGCCGGCCTCGTGGCGCCAGTCGACCCGGTGCGGCGTGATGCCAGGACGGTCGCCTTCTTGCGATCGCTCGACTTGGATCCTGTCGAGATCCTGGGCTCGGCTGCCGTCGCAGCCGCCGATGCGTGGGTGCCCAGGGCCTACGAGCCGCGGCGCTCCGCGCGCCCCATCGGCTCCCAGAGCTTGTTGACGGCCACGTAGACGAGGGCGAGCACGGCCAGGGTCACGGGCAGCACGATGACCGGAGGCACGTGCGGCAGCGACCGGGCATCGAGCCACCACGGGCCGGTCCACGAGAGGTCGAACGGATAGCCGCGCCGCTGGACGCCATCGATCACGGGCGTGGCGAGCACGTGGGCCCATCCCGACCACGCCAGCAGCCGGCACAGCCCGTAGAAGAAGGTCGCTCGGTAGAGGGCGAGCAGGGCCCGTTCGGGCAGGTGCGTGGCGAGCCACGACCAGATGTGGGGGTCGGCGGGGACGATCTGGGTGCGCCAGTACTCCCGGGTGAGCACGCGCCACGAGGCCAGCACCACACCGAGCCACAGGAGGTCCATGGCGAGCCCGAGGCTGCTGTAGTACGCCGCGGCGTCGAGGTACTTGCCCCCGGCCTTGGTCGCCGCGTAGGCCCAGGTCTCCAGCGTCCAGTTCAGGGTCGAGAACGGGAAGAGCAGCATGGTGCCGACGCTGTCGTTCACGTCGGTGAGCGCGTGGGCCGCGTAGCCGAGGATGTAGCCGACCGTCAGGGCGCGACTGCGCTTCCACGACCACAGCACCAGCCCGAGCACGACGCCGAGGAACAGGGTGTGGGTGGGGCCCATCCCTGGCCAGCCACGGTGCCACTGGTGCGGAGTGTCGGCGCCGTAGTGGCGATCGCCGATGGTGACGCCGTACACCCAGAACTTCGACAGGAAGTCGGGTGTGAAGTCTCCCAGGAAGATCCCGATGAAGCTCACCTTGCCGCGCATCTTCTTCGGGAGGTGCGCCTGCACGGCGTAGATCTCGAACTGGTGGGCTGCCCAGCTCACGTCGCGGCGTCTCCGTTGCGGGCCGTCCTGATGATCCCGGGAGGCTAACCCGTCACGTCGTGGCCGACGGTCACGTGGCCGGGCTTCAGCCGGCCGTGCCCTCGCTGTCGATGTCGGCGACCGCCATCGGACCGGGCAGGTCGGCGTCGATCCCGTGCTCTCGCGCGAGCTGGATGTAGTCGTTGACCTCGAGGCGCTGGTTCCGCGCCATCCGAGCGGCCAGGTCCCGCAACGACGCGTCGGCCCCGTTGGCGGCAGCGTGCTCCGCCATGTGGATCCCGCCGACGTGGTGGGCAGCCATCAGCTCGAGGAAGAGTCGATCCAGCTCGGCGCCCTCCGCCGCGCGGAGCGCCGCCATCTGCGCGTCGGTGGCCAGCCCTGGCATCTCGGCGACGGGCACCGCCATGCCCATCCACCCCATGGCGTCCGGCGGGCGGTCCTCCAGGCGGAGGCCGGCGTCGAAGAGCCGCTGGCCCATCAGCCCGATCTCGTACGACTGGCCGACGAGGATCTCGCGCGCGAACTGCTGGATCAGCGAGTCCTCACCGCGCCCGACGGTCTGAAGAGCCATGTCGACGGCTTGTGAATGGTGCGTCGACATGTCGAAGAGGAACCCCACATCGACCGGGTCGGGCTCGTCGTGGCGGTCGGTGGCGACGAAGTACCCGATCGCTCCCCCCAGCCACGTGAACGCCACGACCAACGCCGCGATCCGAGGCCACGAGAGCGTCGGGGCGGGCGGTGCCGCCACGGGTGCCATCTCGGCGGCATGAGGTGGGTGGGGGGTGTCGGTCACAGCGGGGCAGGCCCGGCGTTCCACGCGGCCACACCCGGCTGCGACAACTGTCGCATGCGCCGACCGCCCGCAGGCAAGTCAGCGGCCCGCATCGAGGCGGCCGCCACCGCGCGCTGATCGCGTCGCTCGGGGGCGTGGTCGCGACGCCGACCCCTCTTGACAGATACCCAGGGGGGGTATATTCCTTACCCCACAGGGGTATAGACCTGCACCCATGTCCGCCAGGAGGGCACGATGAACCGAGTCGACGATCGCGAGGCGAGGATGCCGAACGCCGATCACCAGCACGTGCACCACGCCACCTCGGGCACCGCCGGGGAAGCGGCGGTCGATCGCCACGACGAGCACGGGGCAGCACACGGTGGGCACCATGGCCACGGGGGCCACGACAAGCACGCCGGCCACCACGTGGAGATGTTCCGGCTCCGGTTCTGGTGGAGCCTGCTGCTGTCGCTGCCCGTGGTGGCCACGAGCCACATGGTCATGGACTGGTTCGGCTACGAGCTCGACTTCTACGGCATGGAGCTGGTCGGCCCAGGGCTCGGGTCGATCATCTTCCTGTGGGGCGGCTGGCCGTTCCTCCAGGGCGGGCGACGCGAGCTGCAGGACCGCCAGCCCGGGATGATGCTGCTCATCGCCATGGCCATCACGGTGGCCTACGGGGCGTCGATGGCCACCTCGCTCGACTGGTTCGACCTCGACTTCTGGTGGGAGCTGTCGCTCCTCGTCACGATCATGCTGCTGGGCCACTGGCAGGAGATGAAGGCGCTCGGCCAGGCCCAGGACGCCTTGGCCGCGCTGGCCGCCCTGCTCCCCGACGAGGCCGAGCGCGTCCGCGCGGACGGCGAGGTCGAGACGGTTGCTCTCGACGCCCTCCGGGCCGGCGAGGTCGTGCTGGTCCGCAGCGGCGCCCGGGTCCCCGCTGACGGTGAGATCGTCGACGGGTCCGCCGAGCTCGACGAGTCGATGATCACGGGCGAGTCGCGACCCGTGGCCAAGGACGTGGGCGACCGGGTGGTGGCAGGCACCGTGTCGACCGACTCGGCGATCCGGGTGCGGGTCGACGCGATCGGCGAGGAGACCACCCTGGCCGGGATCCAGCGGCTCGTCGCCCAAGCCCAGGAGTCGCGCTCTCGGGCTCAGGTGCTGGCCGACCGGGCCGCCGCCCTGCTCTTCTACGTCGCCACCGCCGCGGCGGCGGTCACAGCCGTCGCGTGGCTGGCGATCGGCGACGCCGACGACGCCGTCGTGCGGGTGGTGACCGTGCTGGTCATCTCCTGCCCCCACGCCCTGGGCCTGGCCATCCCGCTCACCACCTCGTTGTCCTCGGCCATTGCGGCCAGCAACGGGATCCTCGTGAAGGACCGCCTCGCGCTGGAGGAGAGCCGCACCGTCGACGCCCTCCTCTTCGACAAGACCGGCACGCTCACGAAGGGCGAGCACACGGTCGTCGGCGTGGCCGGCGTCGGCCTGTCGGAGGAGGAGGTGCTGCGCGTGGCGGGCGGCGTGGAGTCCGACAGCGAGCATCCCCTCGCTCGCGCCATCGTGTCCTTTGCTCGCACGCAGGGCCCGGTCGCCTCGGCGACCGACTTCCGGTCGATCACGGGCCGCGGGGTCGAGGCCGAGGTGGACGGTGAGCGCCATGCCGTGGGCGGTCCTGCCTTGCTCCGTGAGCGGGAGCTGGTCGAGCCGAGCGAGCTGGCCGGATGGTCACGGGGCTGGAAGGAACGTGGCGCGGCCGTGCTGTACCTGGTGCGGGGTTCCGCCATCGTCGGCGCCATCGCGCTCGAGGACGAGATCCGCCCGGAGGCCCGCGCCGCGGTCGCCGAGCTGCAGGCCATGGGTCGACGGGTCGTGATGATCACCGGCGACGCCCGCCAGGTCGCCGACGCGGTCGGCGCCGACCTGGGCGTCGACGAGGTGTTCGCCGAGGTGCTCCCCGAGGACAAGGACGCCAAGGTGGCCGAGCTCCAGGCCCGGGGACTGAAGGTCGCCATGGTGGGCGACGGCGTGAACGATGCCCCGGCGCTCGCCCGCGCCGACGTGGGCATCGCCATCGGGGCCGGCACGGACGTGGCCATCGAGTCGGCCGGGCTGATCCTGGCCAGCAGCGACCCCCGAGCGGTGGTCGGGATCATCCGGCTGTCGAAGGCCGCCTACCGCAAGAGCCTGCAGAACCTGTGGTGGGCTGCCGGCTACAACCTGGCCGCCATCCCGCTCGCCGCCGGGGTCCTGGCGTGGGCCGGGGTCAACATGCCTCCTGCCGTCGGCGCCGTGCTGATGAGCGCGTCCACCATCGTCGTGGCCGCCAACGCCCAGCTGCTCCGGCGGGTCGATCTCCGTCACGCCGAGATCGACCAGCCGTAGGACCGGCAGCCGTGGGTCGTCTCTACCGGCTCGGCTCCTGACCCTGGAAGGCCGAGGCCCACTGGTCGGCGACGGCTTCGTCGAACGGCTGGGTGAAGCCGCAGCTCCACGCGAATCCCCCGTCGCCAGCTACGAGCAGTCGAGCGCCGACCTCGAGAGCTGCTCCAGGTCCTGCCGAGGTCAGCCCGCTCAGGGCGGCGGCGCCCTCCAGGGTCACGCGCCTGCCGTCGACGCCTCGGTACGCCCGGTTGACGGTGAAGGTGACCAGATCGCCCTCGATGGCCGCGACGGTGCCGTCGAAGGCCACCTCTCGATGCGCGAGCGTGGCGGGCTCGTAGAGCTCGACACAGCTCGCGCCGGCGGATCCGCCGGGAGTGATCGGAGCCCCGGCGACATCGGAGGGGTCGGGCTGGTCGTCGCGTCCGACCGCCACAGCGGCGCCGATGGCGACGACAAGCGCGACCGCTGCAGCGACGCCCGCGATCCAAGGTGTCGCCGGCCGACGCCGTGGTGCGCCCGACCGCTCGGTGGACTCGGTGCTGGTGATGGCATCGCTCATGGTGATCTCCTCGAACAGGGCTCGCGCTCGTCGGCCGTGGGCAGAGGGCAGCGACGACGGCGCGATCGGATCAGCCCGCCACAGGCGTTCGAGATCCTCGTCGGTGGTCATCGCTCGTCCTCCGATCGCTGCATGTCCGGCAACCGGGCGGATCTGTCAAGGGCGTTGCGGAGCCTGCGTCGTGCTCGGCTCAGCCGCAGCGCCGCAGCGTTGGCAGAGCAGTCGAGCACCGTCGCGATCTCGCTCGTTGCGAGCTGCTCCCACGCCGCGAGGCGCAACACCTCCTGATCGCCGGGCGGGAGCGTGGCGAGGGCGACCAGGAGGGAGGTGTGCTCCGCATCGTCATCGCCGATCCTGCGGTCGAGCGACCAGAGGCGAGCGGCGAGGCGCGCCCGCCGATCGCGAGCGCGTCGTTGGTTCGCGAGGGTCTTCCGAGCGACGCCGTACAGCCAGGGGAGCGGCCTGTCGGCCGGAAGGTCGTCGAGACGACGCCAGGCGACGAGGAAGGTCTCGGCGACGACGTCGTCGGCCGTCGCGTGATCCGTTCGGCGGCGCGCGTAGGCCATGACGAGCGGGTAGCACTCGTCGAAGATGCTCCGGAAGCGATCGATCCGAGTCGTGTCCCATCCGACGAACAGAGGGCGCCCGCAGGTTCCCCGAGTCGCTCCGTGGGTCGTCTCTACCGGCGGGACGCGGGGTGCCACCGGGTGATGGCTCGCGCGATCTCGTCTCCGGCGTCGTCTTGGATGAAGTGCCCTGCCCCTCGGAGCACGTGGACCGTGTGACGAGGGAAGCGGCGTTCGAACGCCTCTCGCTCCTTCACGCGGAACGCGATGTCCTTGTCACCCCACACGATCAAGGCGGGGAGGTGGGTGAGCTCGTCGAGCCCGCGCTCCACCTCTGCGAGGAAGTCGGCGCCCTGCGCGATGCGGCGAGGGAAGATCGCTGTGGCGCTGCGTTGCGCCGGGGTGGGGAACGGACGTCGATAGTGCTCCATCTCTCCCTTGGAGAGCTTCCTGCGAGTGTGGCCCTTGGGGATGAGCAGGTTGACGAAGAGGTTGAATCGCTGGATCAGCTGCGTGCCGACCCACCCGCCGAAGAGGTGGGAGAACCACTCGAAGTGCCAGTCGCCGGTGATGGGCCAGGCCCACGTGTTGCCGATGATGACGGCGGCGTAGCGCTCCGGATGGCGCGAGGCTGCGGCGAGGCCGATCGGTCCGGCCCAGTCTTGGATCATCAGGGTGACGTCGGAGAGATCGAGCGCCTCCACGAACGCCTCCACCACCGCGGCGTGATCCTCGGGCAGGAAGGTGTAGCCCGGGGCGGCAGTGGACAACCCGAACCCTGGATAGTCGAGCGCGACGCAGCGGAAGCGCCCGCGCAGCTCCCGGATCATGTCCCGATACAGGAAGGACCAGGTGGGATTGCCGTGCAGCAGCAGGAGCACGGGTCCGTCGCCCTCGTCGACGTAGTGCACCGTGTGCCCCTGGACCGTGAGGAAGTGGCTCCGGAACGGGAACAGGCGGTCGTCCACCCAGGGTGGTCGGACCGCATGGGTCGAGGTGGAGCCAGCGCTCACTCGGCCACGCTCGCAGCGATGTCCGAGGTGGCCGTGTTCACGATGAGCTCGACGAGCTCGTCGGGCCGTTCGTCGGGAAGGAAGTGCCCGGCGCCTTCGAACACCGCGAACGTGGAGCCGGTCACAGCGTCGGCGATGCGCTGCCCCTCGGCAACCGGGAAGAACGGATCACGATCGCCCCACGCCACGAAGACCGGGATGTCGAGGGCTTCGAGGGCCTCCTTGGTCGGCGTGTAGAGCTGGCGGAGGTTTCGAAGCGACGAGGCGAAGATCGTTCGGATGGCGTGCGCCTGGCGCCGGTCTCCCACGTAGGAGTGGCCGTCGATCGCGACGCTCGGGCGGCCGACCCCACGACTCGCCATCATCCGCAGCGCGGGAGGTGACATCACCATCCGCTCGACCAAGCCGCCGATCGCAGGGACCGTGAGGAGGTTGAGCGGTGGCGGGATCGGCGTGTCCGGCATGACGTTGGCTGCGACCAGCCCGAGGTGCGTGACGAGCCCGGGGCGGAGACGCATGAGCCAGAGCGCCACAGGACCGCCGAAGTCGTGACCGACCGCCATCACACTCGCCACGCCGAGCTGATCGAGGGCAGCCGCGAGCGCAGTCGCCTGGTGCTCGGCCTGGAGATCGAGGGCCCCGGTCGGACGGGAGCTGGCGCCGAAGCCGAGCAAGTCGGGGACGATGACCCGATGCCCGGACGGCAGCCCGTCGATGACCCGGTCCCAGGCAGCAGCGCGACCGGGGATGCCGTGCAACAGCAGCAGCGGCACCTCACCTTGCCCGTGGTCGAGGATCGAGAGGTGCGTTGCGGCACCGAGGTCGATGCGTCGGGGCGCCACAGTGCGATGTCCGTCCATGCGCTTGATGATCTCTAGTGAACTTTATATTGTCAAGCCATGGACAAGACGTACGGCCAGTACTGCGGGCTGGCG
>Ga0190269_10001097_pt1 | contig 13137 bp, 11 predicted proteins | sample Popmic249IS_FD_133749 | JGI IMG/M metagenome (GOLD analysis project Ga0190269, IMG submission 133749) | Populus adjacent soil microbial communities from riparian zone of Blue River, Arizona, USA - 249 IS | ecosystem: Environmental > Terrestrial > Soil > Riparian zone | place: USA: Arizona...
ATCACGCCTTCGCTACCTTCGGCGTGCTGATGTCTACGGAGTTGCCGCTCACGCGCCGGCAGCACGAGATGATTACGACGGTCGTCTCCGTCACGAACCGCTGCCATTATTGAATCGAGTCTCACGCAGAGTTTCTGCGTCGGGTCACGCTGGACGAGGAGTTGGTGAGGGCGCTTCAGAAGGACTACCGCGAGGCGCCCATCTCGGAACAGGACCGCCGGATGCTCGACTACGCCGCGCAGGTGACGCGCGACGCCACGCGCATCACGCCCGAAGACCACGCGGGCCTCCGCGCCGTCGGCTTCGACGACCGCGCGATACTGCAGATCACGCTCATCGCCTCCTGGTTCAACTACATCAACCGCGTCGCCGACTCGCTCGGCGTCGGCCGCTGATTCGTTAAGACTCGAAGCCGAAAAGAAGAGGCGGGCGACGCCGGAAACGTCGCCCGCCTCTCTTAGTCGAAGCCGGTCGTGTTAGTGGACGAGCGGGAAGAAGTGGCGCCGGATGTCGAAGAAGCAGGGCGAGTTGACGAGCTTGTCGAGGTCGAGCGCGCGGCGCTTGAACTCGTTGAAGTTTCTCGTCGGCGCGCCGTCGGCCGGGTCCACGACGTTGATGCCGGTCATGAAGCCGGAGAGCCCCGCGGGCGTGCCGAAGGGCGCCGGCTTGATGTGCGTGAAGACCGTGTTGGTCTCGCCCGCGTGGCAGGCGCTACAGGTGTTCAGGGAGAAGAGGTGGCGTGCCTGCCGGTTGACGATGGGCACGGTCGGGCCGTTGTTCCAGAAGGTGCCGAAGGGCACGTTGGAGTGGTTGCCGAGGAACTTCTGGCCGAGCCAGAAGAGCGGCACGTCGTGACGTTGGAGCAGGATGTTCGGCGTGTCGGCGTTGACGTAGTTCGCCGTCAGGTCCGTGTTCCGACGGGTCTCGTCGGGCGTGAGCTTGACGTTGACTTCGCCGAGGTGGCCGTTTGGCGGCGGCAGGCGGAACTCTCGCATCTGCCAGGTGTTGTCGGGCGCCGGGTTGGCGATGGCTATCTCGTTGGTGCGTAGCTGGTTTAAGGCGCTGCCGTTGGGCTTGCGCGGCGCGGCGTTGGCCTTCGTGAACTGGTCGGTGATGGCTTGCAGCGCCGCGTTGTAGGCGGCCGAGCCGAGCGGCAGGGTACTGAGCTTGGCCCACTGCCGGCCCCAGTCGCGGATGCCGCAACCCGTGCGGTCGATGCCGTACTCGAAGATGACGGTGAACTGCGTCGGCGAGCAGGCCGTCTGTGGCTGCCCCGTGTAGGGGTCGATGCGCCCGGTCCGGCGCATGTCGAGCACGCCGAAGACGAAGCGGCCTTCGCCCGCGTTGCCGCCGCCGTAGGCCGCGTTGGAGCGGAGGTCAACGCGGTTGACGATGGCGAGCAGGCGGAAGGGCGCCTTGCGCAGATCGAGCGGCATGCCGGGGCCGCCTGAGGCCGCCTCCCAGGGGTCTATGACGAGCTGCTTGATGAGCTGGCGCGCGGGGGCCGTCCAGCCGTTCGGCGTCGTCTGGTTGGCCATCCACTTGTTGAGCCACTGGCGGACGAAGGCCGACGGCGCGATTCCGGTCCGCGGCTGGTTCGCCATCTGCGTCATCAGGTAGTTGAAGGTCCAGGCGCCGTTCGGCGCGCCGACGTTCGTGCAGGGGTTGAAGGTGCGCGTCGGGTCTTCGACGACCCTGATGTTCGTGATGACGAGCGAGCGCGCGGGGTCAACGCCGCGGTGTGTGCCGATGGGGCGGATGGGCACGCGCTGGCCCGGCAGCACGTTGCGGAAGTCAACCTTGGCGGCCGCGGCCGTGCCCTGACGGTCGCGCCCGTCCTCGAAGTCGGGCATCAGGATGGAGTCGGCGGAGGCGAGGTTTTCGCTCTCCTGCGTTGTCGTCGTGGTCGCGGCTTGCGCGTTCGTCTCCTCGCCCGTCATGGCCGAAGGCGCGGCGGCCGTTTCGGCAGTGATGGGGCCGGGCGCGGGTTCTTTCGTCGGCTCGGGCTCGGGCTCGGGCGTGGGCTCGGGGCCTGAGTTGAGCGCGTCGATGCGGTCCTGATTGTCGGCCAGCGCGTTGAAGTCTAAAAAGATGATGGCCGAGTGTGTGCCGTCGCCGGCCACCTCGTCGCCGCCCGCGCCGTCGTCGCGGAGTATTACGTCGCGGTCGTCGATGACGGTCTTGACCTCGGGGCCGACCTTGCTCTCGGCCGCGAAGCGCACGAAGAGGACGGCGTTGCCCTCTTCCGTCTCCTTCTCAAGCGGCGTCGCCTCCATCGACTCGACGACGGGCTCGGCCGGGGCGGCCGTCTCCTGCACCGCCATGTAAGCGGCGGCCTCGGTGTCGGTCGGCCCGAAGCCGAGGAACGTGTTGCCTGCGAACAGTGTGAGCGCCAGAGCGACGGCGCACAGCTTCACGAGCCGGATTCTTCTACTTTTCATGGGACTCCTTCCGAACGTGTGAGACCGCGCGGTGAGCGGCACGGTCGTTGGAACGGAGGCGCCCTCGCGTCCTTAAAAGGGCAGCCCCGTCGTTTGCCATGAATCGCGGCGGCCTTCAAGACGGGGCCGGCCAACCGCGACTCGCCACACTTCAACCCCAAGGGTCTTCAGGATGCCGGGCGCGTCGTCGAGGCGCACGAGGACAGGCCAGACGCACGCGCCGGACAAGGTCCGTTTCTCGGGAGAGGGAAGCGAGGAGCAACGAGAGAGGCCGGCGAAAACGCTCGGGCGCGGGTGGACGCACGTCGAAACGCCGACTGTCTTGCTTTGCGAGTGAGGGGGAAATCAGCGGGGAAGCAGGCGGCAGAATACAACTTTTATGGCAGGTGTCAAATTAATTTTTCCAAAAATTTTGCCCGCGTGTTTAACTCTTTAACTGAGTGCAGTATCGAGAAACATCAACGGCATTTCGCCCGGCACGGGGGCGTCCTCGAACGGGAATACACCGTTTCGCCAGAACTCCGCCAGAAATCCACGACCAACCCCGCATACTCTCTTCTCAGAGGCGAAGGCAATCTTGACGATGCCCGATAGCACCACTGTTTTGAAACGGCTGGCCGTGCTGCTGCGCGCCGAGCGCGAAGAGCTTTTGGCCGGCTGGCGCGAGCTGGTGCGCGGCCTTCCGGGCGCGGCCGGGCTCGACGTGCCCACGCTCAACGACCACGTCCCCGACCTGATCGAAGAACTCGCCTGCCAGCTCGAAGCGGCCTGCGACCCCCGGAAGCTCCCGCCGCCCGTCACGGACAACCCGGTCATTCACGGCAAGCAGCGTTTCGAGGCGGGCTTCGACGTGGGCGAGGTGGTGGCCGAATACGGCCTGCTTCGCCTGTGCGTGCAGGAACTAGCCGAGCGGCGCGGGCTCGGCTTCTGCGGCGAGGCCGTGCGCGTCGTCTGCCGCGTCATCGACGACGCCATCGCCCGCGCCGTCGAGACCTACGTTGCGTACCAGAGCGAAGAGACGAGGCGGCGCCGCGAGGAGCATCTGGCGTTCGTCGCGCACGACCTGAAGACGCCGCTTTCGGCCGTTGACATGGCGGCGAAGATGCTTGAGCGCGATTTGCCGGACGAGTCGAAGGCGGGCCGCAACCGGATGCTTCTGGAAACGCTGCGCCGCAACGTCGGCCGACTCGGCGCACTCGTCAAGGCCGTCGTCCGCGAGGAGGCGCGCATCAGCGCCGACACGGAGATCGTCCTGCGCCGCCGCGAGTTCGACCTCTGGCCGCTCGTGCAGGGGCTCGTCTACGACCTGCGCCCGCTGGCCTCGCCCGCGGGCACGAAGCTCGTCAACCAGGTGCCCGAAGACCTCGTCGTCAAAGCCGACGCGCCCGCGCTCTCGCAGGTCTTCCAGAACCTGCTCTCGAACGCCATCAAGTATGCGCCGGGCGGGCGGGTGACGGTGACGGCCCGCCGGCTCGAAGACGGCACGGTCGAGTGTCGAGTCGCGGACACGGGCGAAGGCATCGAGCCCGCGCGCCTCTCGAAAGTCTTCGAGAAGGGCGAGACCGACGGCCGGCAGGGCGGGACCGGCCTCGGCCTCGCCATCGTCAGGCAGGTGGTCGAGGCGCACGGCGGGCGCGTCTGGGCCGAGAGCGAGCCGGGCGCCGGCACGACTTTTCTCTTCACAGTGCCCAACGCCTGAAGCCTCCCTGACAGTCTCCTTGACAGTCCGGAGGCGAGCACATATCTTCTCGGGCAACTTCGCGGGGGGCGCGTGCTCCGCGCCACATTCATCTGCAACTCAGGGATTAATAATTGGAAAACGTAGAGCGCACACAGTTCGTGGTTCTGGCCGGCCACCTGGACGAACAGCCCTTGCCCGACCTCATCCGCCGGCTGCGCGTGCAGAGGAAGACGGGCCGGCTTCAGGTCGAGTACGCGGACGGCCCCGGCCTGTTCTTCTTCGACGAGGGGCAACTCGTTGACGCGCGCCTCGGCACTCTCAGGGGCGTTGACGCGGTCTACGCGGCGCTCTCGCTCGGCGGCGCCTCCTTCAACTTCAACCCGCTCGTACGCCCGCCCGAGCGGAGCATCGACCGCCAGGGACAGCGTTTCCTCGAAGACCTCGTCGAAGGGCCGAGGCGCGCGGGCCTCGGGGAGATTAACGCGGCGGGCAGGGAACTCGACGCGCCCGCGCAGGTAGCGCAGGGCCGGGCTCCGCTGCAACTGCCGCCGGCCGCCGAGCTTGTCGCGCCGCTTGAGCACCGCCTCACGGCCGTCGAAGAGGCCATCATCGACACCTCGCGCCGCTTCTCGCGCGAGCGCCTGATTTACGCACTCGTCATAAGCTTTCTCGCAGGGCTCAGTCTGGTCGCGACGCTCGGCGCCATCTTCGACCCGTTCGGCCCGAAAGGCGCGGCACCCGCGCAGGCCGCGCTCTCGAACTCGGCGACCGGCCCCGCCGCCCTCGTGCCCGCGCCGGACGCGCCGAAGGCGGAACAGGCGGCGGCCGAGCCGGAGCCACCCGTGCCTTCCGCGGCGGCCGTCATCGGCACGCGCAAGGCGGAAGGCTTTACGGTCCCGCGCGGCGGTTTGGTCGTGCAGGTTCTGGTCGAAGTCGAGAACGGGCGCGTGGTTGACGCGCGCGTCTGGAACCCGCGGCCGGGCGCGGGCGCCTACGAGGCCGTTGCGCTCCGCATGGCGCGCGAGCGCCGCTACCCCGAAAACTTCTCGGGCGGCGAGAGGCTTCGCATCAGGGTCAAGCCGTAACGTCCGCGCCTGCGCACGCCCGAGCATAAGATGCTCTTCATTCAAAGCCACAGCCTGTCGCGCCCGACGAACGAGGCCGAGCGCCTGCGCCTGCTCGACGCGCTGGAGGCGAAGGGCTTCGTCCCGCTCCTGCGCTCCGTGCGCCGGAGGCTGATGCAAACGCTGCTGTCGGGCGTCGGGAGTGAAGCGCCGACGCCCGACCTCTCGGCCTACTTCGAGCGCGAGACGGCGGCGCGCGGGGGCGACGACGAGGGCGCAGCCTACACGCCCGGCGAGCTTTTCTGCCAGGGAGATTGCGTGCTCGCGCTCGTCTTCAGGCGCGAAGGCGTCGAAGCGTCGATTGTTTACAGCGTCGAGACGGCCGAGCCACTGGCGCGGCTCGAACGCTTCCGCACGGAGGTGCGAGGGGCGTTGGCGGGCCTTCGTGAAGAGGGGCGAGAAGAGGAGGCGACGACCGCGCAGCAAGAGCCTCCGGGCTGGCAGGCGCGGACGGGCAGGGCTTCGCAGGGGCTCGCGCGTTTCATCGCAATACAGCCGACGGAAGTCGTCCTCGCAAGCTCGGCGCAGAGGGGCGGGCGGCAGTTGACGCGCGCGTCCGAGTTGCTCGAAGAGCCTTCGGTACGGACGTTCCTGCGGCGCGTGCAGGAGATGCGGCGCGAGGGCTACACGCCGCGGCGACTGCTTCGGGAGGCGGGCGCGCTCTCGGGCGTCTCGCTTGAGAAGATGCTGGAGGCGGGGCTGCTTGAGCGCGACCTGCGTGTGAGCTGCCGCAAGTCGGGCCACGCGCTTTTCGACCTGCCGTCGCCCGACTCGCTCGCGGCCGTCACCATCAGCAAGGCGCGTTGCAGCCAGTGCGCCGCGCCCGTCGCCGACGAGGTCATCGAAGAGACTTTCAACCCGACGCGCCTCGCCGTCTCACTCCTCGAAGACGGCGGCTGGCTCACGAACCGCGTCTACAAAATCATCCGCTCGCTCGGCGTCCCAGACAGCCAGATCGCGACGGGGCCGGCGTCGCCGCACGGCGAGTCTTATCTGGCGGTTGAAGTGTGCGGCAGCTCCTTCCTTTTCGTCACGCGCGACGGCGATTTGACTCCGGCGTTCTGCCGCCGCGCGGCCGAAACGGTCGAGGAGACGGAGGCCGACCACCTCGTTGTCGTCGTCACGGGCGAGGCCGAGGACGAGGGCCGGATGCGTCTCTACGAGTTCGCATGGCGGCGCGCGCGGGCCGGCAGCGACCTGGGCACGGTCGTCGTCGAAGGTTTGGGCGCGGCGCGCGAACAGATTGAGCGCGCCTTTCAGTCGGCGGCACGCCGCGAGCTTTCGCGCGCGCTCCACACGCTCGACGGCGCGCTCGGCTTCAGCTCAAGCGCGTTCGTCCTCGAATGGTTCCGCCTGTCGCGTGCGCGCGGCGAAGGGGAGGGCGAGGCGGGCGGGCGCGAGCCTCTCTTCCGGCGTCTGGACGAGAGGGTCGCGTCGTAACTGCCTTTGAAGAAGTTCAGAAAAAGGGTGGCGCGGCGCTGATTATTTGTTAGAGTGGCGGCCGAAGGAAAAACTTCAGGCCCTCGCGGAAAGGCTGGTAGGCATGTCCACGACCACGCTCATCATCATCATTCTGATAGTCCTGCTCATCGGAGGGCTCCCGACGTGGGGCTACAGCCGCCGTTGGCGCGGCGGGCAGGGCTACGGCTACGCGCCGAGCGGCATCATCGGGCTCATCCTGCTCATCGTCATCATCCTGATACTCACGAAGCGGCTCTGACGGATGAGTGCGGCGCTAATTCAGGGCACGACGGAGACGCTGCCGGGCATCTGGGCGCTCGTCACTTATCTGATTCCGGCCGGCGTCGCGCTCGGGCTGCTCGTCGCCGTCGTGCTGCGCAGGCGCCGGAGGCGGAGGCGCGGAGGCGGCGAGTGAGGCTCACACCTTCAGCGTGTAGAGCGGGCGGATGCCCTGGTCGAAGAGCAAGGCGTAGACGTTGAAGGGGTCGGTCTTCATCCGCGTCACCTTGTTGCGGATGACCTCGCCGAAGTGGCCGATGTCCGTGAGCAGGTCGATGTCGATGTCGGACGAGAGCGTCCCGTCAACGGCCTTCTTGGCGAAGGAAAGCTGAAGGCTACAGAAGGCCACCTTCTCCTTGAAGCTGACGGGGAAGCCCTTGTGGTTCAGCTCGTTCAGGTCTTCGTTCAACTCCGAGAAGGTCTTCAGCCCCCGCACGTTCGAGGGCATGTTTGACGCCACCTCGGCCTTGACGCGGTCGCGCTCGCAGCAGTCGAGATTCCTGATTATCCGCACGTAATCGACCGCCTTCCCCTGCTTCAAACCGGTCGCGCGCAGCTTCGCCTCGATGTTCAGGAGGGCCGCCATCCGGTCGTTGCCGAACTTCCCGTCCGACTTCTGAAGCCCCAGAAAATCGCCCTCGCTCACGCCCTGCGACAGGGCGTCGTGGAACTGCGGAGAGCGGAGCTGAAGCTCCTTGTAGTTGAAGGCCGAGAAGTTCGGGGCCGGGTCGTTCGGGACGAGCATGACGTTGACGGGCGTCTCGGCGTCGGGCAGCGGCTTGACGGGAAAGACCGAGTGGCTGCGGTGCCTCTCGGCGTCGAGGAAGAGGACGTAACGCTGCCCGGCGTCGGCCGGGACGCCTTCGAGCACGACCTGATTCGTGCCCTTCTTCAAAGTCTTATCGACCAGCTTCTTGTTGCCCGAGGCCGTGAACGGGTCGGACAGGACGAGCCGCACCTGCGGGCCGGCCCAGAACTGGTGCGCGGCGTTAAAGACGGTGACGTTGATTGTACCTGTCGTTGCCATCTTCGTCTGGGCCTCCTACGGCTCGATGGGCCGCGGGTCCTGTGGCCGCCAAGGGGCCGGCTTCTGGTTGAGTATCTCGGGGTGGTCCACGCTGACGCCGGGGTAGCCGATGTCGGGCCACGTCAGGTCGCTTGAGTAGTAGGTGCCGGCGGCGACGGTGACGAAGGCTGCGTAGATGTTGCGGCTCTGCTCGCGGTCGCTCGAACGCAGTTTCTCCAGGACCTCGCGGCGGTCGGCGAGCGACAGGTGCGAGAAGCCGCGCAGGTTGCCGCCGACGATGAGGTTGAAGAGGCGCGTTTCGGCCACCAGCAGCGCCGTGATTAACTGTTGGCGCTGCGCCGGCCGCTGGTAGTTGAGGTAGTCGTCCACCGTCTCGATGAACTTCGGGCACTTTTTCAGGAAGTTCTCGCCGAGCACGGCCTCGGCCACCGCGAAGAGGATGAGCGCCGTCTTGTTGCTCAGGTGGTCGAGCTTCGCGGGCTTGACCTCGGGGCGGCTCTTCGGGCGGGCCAACGTTTCGAGTGTGTGGTTCAGTATCCCGGCCACGGCCATTGACCTCCTTGCTGGTGGTTGAGCTTGAAGGGCGCGTTGTGCTTGCGGCAGATTTCCTGCGCGCCCCAGAGGGCCAGCGCGTAGATGGTCACCTGCGGGTTGGCGCCGAGCGCCGTCGGGAAAATCGAGCCGTCCGTGACCCACAGGTTCTTCACAGAGCCGAAGGTGAAGTCGTTGTTGACGCAGCGGCGCTTCGGGTCGTTGTTCATCTGGCAGCCGCCCATGACGTGGACGGTGAAGATGGTGGCGCGCTGCGACTCTGTGAAGTCGATCTTCTTTATCTCCTCGAAGCCGGAGCCGGCTTTGACTTCCAAGGGCGGGTTGCGCATGACGTAGACGGACGAGGCGCCGGCCGCGAGGTGAATCCGGCACATCACCTCAAGGCTCTCCTGCATCGACTTCACGTTCGCCTCGGGGATGGTGTAGTCGAGTTCGGGGTCGCCGTTGTCGTCCAGCTCGACGGTGCCGTACTCCTCCTTCGGGTCGAAGCCGGTCGTGTGGTGCGCGTAGGAGATGGCGCCGGTCGGGTAGTAGTCGCGCATGATGCGGTGCAGCTCTTCGCCGTGCTGGAGCGTGGCCGAGGCCGAGAGGACGGGGAAGAAAGAGCCCGTCTCGATGAGGTAGCCGGTGGGGCCGGCCTCGAACTTCGGCGACCACATGTTGTCGGGCACGCCGTAGGCCGGGTGCGTCGGCTGCGGGTACTTGCCGATGGTGATGGTGACGGGGTGGATGTGCGTGTACTTTCCGACGCGCCCGCCGAGGTCCATCTTCGAGCGCAGGAGGACGGCGGGCGTGCCGATGGAGCCGGCCGCGAGCACCACGCCCTTGTTCGGCTTGACGACGAGCGTGCCCTTCGTCGGGCGGTTCTTGCCGTCGAGGAAGTGTGCGTGGACTTCGCGGACGCGGTCGCCGCTCGTGACCAGCTTATCGACCTTCGTGTCCGTGAACACGTCGGCGCCGCGCGCGACGGCGTCGGGCAGCCACTTGACGAAGCCGCTCATCTTGCGGTCGTAGGGGCACCCCACCCCGCAGCTACCGCACTCGCGGCAGTTGTGCGTGTTGTTGGGCAGGTTGTCGTGCGGCATCCCGAGGTGGTCGCACCCCTGTATGAACTTGCGCGCGGAGGTGTTGTACTTGTCGTTGCGGACGATGGGCAGGTAGTTGACGACTTCGCGCAGGTACGGGTCGAGGTTCTCGCGCGTGAAGGGCAGGCCGCGCTTCTGCCATTCGAGCAGCGTCTCCTTGCGCGGCGGCAGGCAGGCCGACCAGTTGACGGCCGTGCCGCCGCCGAGGCAGCGACCCTGCAGGATTTTGACCGAGCCGTTCTTCGTGAGGCGTGCGCCGCCCTCCTGATAGAGCAGCTTATACATCATGCTCTCGCGCTCGTTGAGCATCGGGCGGACGTGCGACTTGTCGCCATGCCCCTGGCCCTTAGGGATGTTCGGCCCCTCCTCGAGCACGACGACGGTGAAGCCGGCCTCGGCCAGCTTGAGGGCGCAGACGCCGCCGGCCGCGCCCGACCCGACGACGCAGAAGTCCGGCGTCAGCGTCCACTCGTCCTTCAGGTTTCTGCCTTCGACGATTTTACCGGGCATCGTTGCTGTACCTTTCGTTTGAGAGGGGCGCGGCGGCGTTCGGGGGCCGCGAAACTGTGCTGCGGTGAGTGCGCCTTAGGCCGTGCGCGAGGCTTTGAGCGTGAGAAAAGCGCCCCTTGTGGAGTCGTAACGATATGCCCGTCCGCGCGCGGTGTCAACAATTTCTGTCGCCCGGCCGGCGGCGCCGTTTATGATTGCGAGGCCCCGCCTAATCAAAACCGTCATGCCGAAAACTTTCAAAACCATATCCCGCGCCGTGCTCGTCGTCGTCCTGCTGAACGGCGCCGCCGCCCCCGTCTCGCACGCGCAGGAGGGCCTGTCGCCGAGGCAGTACACGGAAGACTTCGATTACCTCTGGTCGCACTTGAATGATAACTATGCGTACTTCGACAGGAAGGAGACGGACTGGGGCAGCGTCAGAGATTTCTACCGACCGCGCGCCGCCACGGTCAGTAGCAAGCGAGAGTTCGTGGAGGTTTTGGAGAAGGTGCTGGAAGAACTCTACGACCCGCACACGCACTTGAAGGTCAACACGGCAAGCTCTCCCCGCCTAGTCCCGACGGGCCTTGACGTGTGGGCCGAATGGCGAGGCGGCAAGGCCGTCGTCACGCAGTTGCGTGAGGGCTTCAGCGCCGAACAGGCGGGCCTGCGCGTCGGCATGGAGATCGTTTCCGTCAACGGCAAGCCCGTGGGCACGGCCATCCGCCAGAGGCTCGGCTATTCTTTGAAGAGGGTTACGACGCCCGCGCGCGATTGGGCGTTGAGGGCGTTGCTGGCAGGTACGAGGGACGCGCGGAGGGTTGTCGAAGCGAGGACCACGAACGGCGCGAAGAGACGTTTCGAGCTTGATTTGCCCGGCCATACGACGGTCGATAACTTCCGCGCGAATAAAAAAGTCGAATGGAGAATGCTGGACGGCGGGCTCGGCTACATAAAAATCAACGACCTCGGCTCGGACGAGACGGTCGCGGAGTTTGAAGCCGCGCTCGAAGAGGTCAAAGCCACGCGCGGCCTTATCCTCGACCTTCGCGCGACGCAGAGCGGCGGCAACACTTCCGTTGCTGAGCCCATCATGGGCCGATTCGTCACCGTCCGGATGCCTTACCAGAGGGGGCGGCCGGTGCGTGGGAAGGCCTGGACGCGGGAAGTCTCGCCGAGGGGGCCATGGGTGTATGCGGGGCCGCTCGTGGTGCTGGTCGGACGTTGGACGGCGAGCATGGGCGAAGGCATGGCAATCGGGCTCGACGGGATGCGTCGGGCCGTCGTCGTTGGGACGCGGATGGCGGGGCTCAACGGCGCCGTCTTCGACCTGCAACTCCCGAACACGGGCATCAGACTCAACTACGCGGCCGAAAAGTTGTTCCACCTGAACGGCACGCCGAGGGAGGATTTCGTCCCGCCCGTCCTCGTCAACGTGCCGGCTGCGAGTAAGGGCGACGTGATTCTGGAGGCGGGCGTGAGGACGCTGAGGGGCCTGCGTGCGCGGCCCTTCATCCCGAAGACGCGCCGACGCGCCGCCCGGCGTCACTGATGAATGTAGAGCGCCTGCATGGTCGGGATGGCGGGCGCGTTGATGACGAGTTGGCCGCTGGCGTTCGTCGTCGCCGTGACGGTGCTGTGTTTGCCGCCCGTGTAGGTGCGCCAGATGTCAACGTTGTAGGTGCCGGCGTTGAGGCCGTTGACGGTGACGGTCGTGGCGGTCGAGGAGCCGACGCGGTTGTGTACGAGCAGGACGACGGCCTGCGTCTTGTTCAGACAGGCGTAGGTGTTGACGGCGGTCGCGGCGTCGGTGACTTCCGTCGAGCCGGCGTGGTGGTTGTCCATGAAGGCGGGCCAGTTGACGGTGTTGGTGAAGTTGCGCAGCGCCTTGAGGATGGCGAGTTGGTTCGGGGTGATGCCGCCGTAGGTGTAGCGGTCGGTCCAGACCATGCCGGCGCCGCTGGTGCCGAGGGCGACGCCGCCCCACGCGAGCGCGTTGACGAGGTCGTCCGTGTTCGCGTTGCGCGTCACGCCCCACTCGCTCAGGACGAGCGGCTTGCCGAAGTTCATGTAACCGCCGTCGCGGACGACGGCCGTCTCGCGCTCCTTTGCGACGCCGCCCGTGCCCGAGATGGCGCCGTAAAAATGGATGTCGGCGGCGGAGACTTCCGGCAACTGGATGACGGCCGTGTTGCCGGCGCCCGAGCCCGTGAAGGAGACGGTGAAGGGGTGATGCGGGTCGATTGATTTGACGAAGGCGCCGATGTCGCGCGCGAAGGCTTGCTGCGCGGCGGAGTTGGTGTTGAGGATGTCTATCTCGTTGAAGGTCCAGAGGAAGAAGCTCGGGCGGGCGCCCCAGCGGTTGTAGATGTACTGAATTTTGCTCTTGATGAGCGTGCGGGCGCTCGGGTTCGTGATGACTTCGGCGGCCGTGTTGCAGGGGCCGCCGTTGGCCGAGTTGTAGGCGTGGGCGGGCCAGTTGTTCTTGATGTTGTAGGTGTCCCAGGGGCAGATTTCGACGTAGACGCCGTAGGCGTCGCAGGCGTCGAAAAGCTCGTCGAGGCGCGCGGCCTGCGTCGGGCGGTAGACGCCCGCGGGGTATTCGAGCCAGAAGTCGCCGGAGGCGTTCTGGTCGCCCTGCTCGGCCCAGAGGCGGATGACGTTGGCGCCGTTCTGCGCCATGCGCTGGACGTAGGCCGTGACCGAGAGGCCGTCGTTGGCCGGGTCGCTCGGGTTCCAAACGTCGTAGCGGTTGAAGCCGATGGTGATGAAGGGCACGCCGTCCTTGAGCCAGTAATGTTTGTTGGCCGAAGCGGTGAAGGTGCTCGGCGCGGCCGAGGCGGGGGGCGCGCTAAAAAGGCAGGCGAGAAGCAGGGACGCGAGCACGAGAGCCGCGGACAGACGGGCGGCGGCGCGAGTCTTTGAGGCAGTCTTCATAAGATTCTTTCGGGCGCTGACGCTTCGGGGCGCGTCGCGGTGCGTTGCGGGCGGGTTGACG
>Ga0190269_10001099_pt1 | contig 13132 bp, 11 predicted proteins | sample Popmic249IS_FD_133749 | JGI IMG/M metagenome (GOLD analysis project Ga0190269, IMG submission 133749) | Populus adjacent soil microbial communities from riparian zone of Blue River, Arizona, USA - 249 IS | ecosystem: Environmental > Terrestrial > Soil > Riparian zone | place: USA: Arizona...
CGGACACCATCTTCACCGATCATGAAGACCTTTGTACCGCGCGGAAACTTTTGTGCCAACCCATGAGCCGCTGCCTGAGCCGAGGTGATGACCTGCCAGGGTTCCACGTCGACGCCAAAATTTTGCAACCGAGTCACATATTGTTCGGTTGTCCGGGTTCCGTTATTGGTCGCAAATACAAACTTGATGCCGCGCCCGCGGATGCGATTAAATGTCGATGCAAGGTCGCCGACGGGCGCATCGGCTTTCCAGATGACGCCATCCATGTCAATGATGAGTGCTTTTATGTTGTTGGGAATCATTTCTCGAATTTCTCTACCAGATATTTCAATACCGGGCGGTCGATCCATGTGGCGTTGGGGTCTGCCCGCTCTTCAAAGTTCTCGTTGCCGATGAATTCATTGAAGGCAGCAACAAAATCCTTGTTCTTTTTCAAATAGCCTTGCTGCTTTAGAATGATTATCAAGTGTTGCAGGATTCTGCCTTTGATCTGCATTCGCTCCGACTCAGGGCTCTTCCCAAAGTACAGCTCATGCATTCGAAGAAGTTCGCCCAGCCGTGGAACCGGGTCCTCGTGGTCATCCACTCGGTAATCGAGCCAGCGGTCGAGATAACCGCCGTATCCACCGTTTGGTTTGACCACATAGATCGCCGCAGATTGACGTCCGCGTTTGTCGCCACCCGCCCTATCACCGGCTAACAACGCCTTATACAGTCTCTGAGGCAGGCTGCCTTTTACCTTCAGGAACGCCTTCTCCATCGCGGGAACCACTTTCGGGCCGGCAAGGATATTGCCCTGTATGGCATATCCGTTACCGATAACTCCGCCAGCCCATGCAAAGCAACCACTACCTGAAAATGTCGCGGAACCACCTTTGGCATCAACCAGTCCAACCTGTCGTAGTTCTTTATCAGGGTCGTCTTTCAATAACAGGTTCAACGCTTCCTTTGCAGAACAGCCACCTGCCATCAGCTCCAACCCACGTGGACCAAAGGAAGTGTTAGCAAAGGACTGTGTCGCGACGGCACCCGCATTTGCCTTCGCAAACGGAACTACGGCACCCACAGCAGGAAATTTGGAGGCAACGGCTACGCCCCAGGTCTGTTCTTCAAGATCACACGCAACAACCGAAAACGTCATATAAATATTCCTTCCGTGGAAGGAGATTATACCCGGTGCGCCCCGCGCCGATATCGCGCCCATCAGGTAGACAAAACAAAAAAGGCCCGTTGCAAGCCTACACTTTGTCAACGGGCCTTCACTTTCAAACAGTTAGTTTATGGCTTGACTTTCTCGGGCACTTCCAACACGTGATCCACGAGACCATAATCGACAGCCTGCTTTGCTTCAAGATAGTAATCGCGGTCGCTGTCGCGTTCGATCACTTCCAGGGGCTGTCCGGTGTGCTTCGCCATGATCCCGAGCAACAAGGCTTTCAGGCGCAGGATCTGTTTGGCCTGGATCTCGATGTCTGTTGCCTGCCCCTGTGCGCCGCCGAGAGGCTGGTGCATATGGATGGTCGCATTGGGCAAGGCATAGCGCAGTCCCTTGGTTCCAGCTGTCAACAAGACAGTTCCAAAGGATGCTGTGACGCCAACCGCCACAGTGCTAATGGGATTGGTGATCATCTGCATCGTGTCATAGATGGCCAACCCAGCGTAGATCACGCCGCCAGGCGAGTTGATGTACATATTGATCTGGCGTTCGGGATCTTCACGGTTCAAGAATAGCAGTTGTGCGACGATCACATTCGCGACCTGATCATCGATGGGCGTACCGAGAAAAATAATGCGCTCTTTGAGGAGCAACGAGTAAATATCGTAGGCGCGCTCACCGCGGCCGGAGGACTCAATCACCATGGGAACAACGTTTTTGAAATCAGGGATCATCTTATCTCCTTTGTATTTGATGAATCATACACAGTCCATATTGGAATTTCGTTAAAACTTTATCAGGATTTTCCTATGAAACAACCTTGCGAAGGCTGCCCATTGGGGCTGAACCTTCGCAAGGATTTGTGATCTTATTCGGATTTCGTTTCCGCTTCATCCTCAGCCGGAGCCGGTTCCGGTGTAGCAGCCTGCTCCTCACTTGCGGGAGATTCGTCCGGTCCGCCTTCTGAGATCATATCGGATTTGGCTTGTTCAGCCCGGTATTCACCTGTTGCAATGGACTTCAAGACTTCAAGCGCACGGCGGGTCAGCACACGGTTCGCCGATTCCATGGCAACTGCCTGGGCGACGCGCTGTTGCCCCTGACGTCCACCCTTGATCTTGTTCAGGTCCACGCCCTGCATGGCAAGCGATGAAAGGGTCTGGTTGAACTCAGCATCGAGGGCTTCATTGTCCACCTGGATGTTCTCAGAGCGGACGATCTCATCGAGGATGAGCGAGCGTTCGAAGCGTTTCTTGGCCACCGGCTTGACTTCCTCTTCGACAAATTGCTCGCGGGTAGTATTGCGCATCTTGAAATAGGTATCGAGATCCATATTCTGCTGCCCGAGGCGCTGGCTCAGGTCTTCCAGGACATGCTCGCCTTCATGCTCAAGAGAGTGCTGGTGATACTTGAGGGTAGCGCCTTCCTTGATCTTCTCGATCAAATCGACGAAGTACTTGTCATCGTAATCGGCCTTGGAGCGGTTCTCGACATCCTTGGTGACCGCTTCACGCAGGGCTTCCATTGTTTCACCCGCGCCGACCGTCTTGGCAAAGTCATCATTGAGTTCAGGTAATGTCACCGCACGGACGGTCTTGACCGTCACTTCCATTTCGGTGTCTTTTTCGCGCAGTTCTTCCACTTCCCAATCGGCAGGGAAGGTGTGTTTGATGGCCTTGGTATCGCCAGGCTTAAGACCGATAAGTTCCTTTGCAAAGCCATTGAAGGGCCACTCGGTATCACGTTCTTCCTTGCGGACAAAGGCCGCAAAGCCGGTCCGGGTCAACTCAGGGGTATCCGACTTGACATCCACGAGGACATAATCGCCTTCCTGTACTTCGCGTTCCACGTTTTCGGTGGTGGCGTACATCTGACGCAGGTCATCGATCGCCTTCTCTACATCGCTGGCGTCGGGAGCGGTCCACTCGTAGGGCACTCGAAGCGCATGGACTTCGCCCAGGTCCACTTCGGGAGCGAGCGGGACGCGGAAGGTGAACGTCGGCGGCTCGAGCGAGTCAATCGATTCGAGTGACCCGGCGGCACCCGGCTTCACGCCCGCTTCGTCGAGGATCTTCGAATATTCAGCGTCGATCAACAGGTCAACCGCTTGCTCGATGATGGCCTGCTCGCCATAGTTGCGGACAACCATTTCATAGGGCGCCTTGCCCGGGCGGAAGCCGGCGATCTTCGAGCGTTCAGAGATCTTGCGGGCCGCGCGGCGTTTGTAAGTGTCCATGAGTTCGGGATCGATCTCAACCACTAACTTTGCTTCGTGGTTTTCTTCAATATTTTTTTCGATTTTCAAGGTAGCGTTCCTTCATATAAAAAGATTTTCAACGTTTTCAATGGGGACGAAGGGAATCGAACCCTTACGCCTTTCGGCACATGATCCTAAGTCATGCTCGTCTGCCAGTTCCGACACGTCCCCGGTTTACAACGTTCAATCCCCAAACAGGGATGTTAAGAAGCGGCGAAATTATACTTTAATTTATGATTTTTGATTTGAGATTTGGGATTTTCGATTGACGAATTTCCATTGCTGGATATAATCCCCGACCTGATGCATCTATCCCCGGCGCCGGTACACCCAAAACGTGAAACCTGGCACCTGATATTGGAGACCAAATTGAGCCGTGTGATTAACCCCGAATCAGCAGGAAAAGATAGAACCCGACTGACCAAAGCAATTGTCCTTGCCGTTCGAGAACTGGCAAAACAAAAAGACATAAGCGACGAAACCAAAGACCTGGTGGCATTTATAGCTCTGGCTCTTCGAACCATAGCTGCGGGAATTGATGTCTCTGTGGCTGCCTGGGAGAAGCGTGATTACTGGGTGAAAGCGGACCGCTTCCGCATGGACTGGATGTGGACCGGGCAATATGCCGATAAGATCAAGGTCGCCATCTTCACCGATGACTGGGGAACTATTGCGATGACCATTCCGCAGATCGCGCAGAAATTGAGCAAGATCGAGGTCTCTGATAATCACAGGCTGGGAAAGCCATGGGTGGGAGCGTACAAGCAGTTGACGACAGTGGGGGAGTAACAGTAACTAGTAAGATGTAAGCAGTAAAACGTTTAAAGACGATGATGGGTCAATATATGAAGAAAAAAGTCTCCACGGGAACATGGAGACTTTTTTCTTCTTACCTATTCCTTTTTACTTCTTCCTATTTCTTCAACTCACTGAGATGCTTCTCTGTATTCTCAAGCAATTCAATCATCATCTCGCGGATGTGCTTGTTGAGATAATGATTCTCGAGAGTGGAGAGCGGAAGAAAGCGTGCACCCGCAACGACGTGGATGCAGCTTGATGCGCCACATAAGCAGATAAAAGGCGCGTCCATTTCCCATTCCGTGGAGGGATAGAAGAAGGAGAGTTCTTCACCCTTGTCAATGTCGCGGCGTGCAACCATGAGAAGGTTCTCTGTATCCAGGATCACATTGGGATCGCAGGAATGGTTCAGTGCGGAAAGTTTTCCAACTTCCGTGTGCTTGTCCTGCGAGATCTGGACTGTGTAGCGATTCGCTTTGTCGAACAATTTCTCCGTGGGGATATCGCAAATGACTTCACCCCTGGAGTATGCCTGCTTGGTGACCAAACTCCGAAACTTATTTTCCGTTTTGATCGTGAGTGTTTCCATCGAGGACATCTCTTTTATTTCCTTTCTTCTTCCATTACATTTGTAGTTGATTGAACCCGGCGAAGGTTTCTAATAACAATCAACGTGATCCCAATCAACCTTCGCAAGATTTTCCTGCTCAAAAATCATTTTGATACTATACAACATTATGGAATCAAAATCAATAACTATAAGCATTGAATGCAAAATTTTAAGATAACAGATTTGGATACATCACGCTATTGATTAACACGATCACGATATCGCTTTGTTCTTGTTGATAAGAAATATTTCATTTTTTCAACAAATAAAGACCAGCGCAGACGTGACCATGCATTGATCGCCATTTTTACGTCTTCTACATCAACGTTGTGTTTACTGAATAATGATGATTGATATATGGACGTTAGCTGTTCAAGATCCGTCTTTACCTTCTGAGGAGAACCTTTGAGTTTTAATTGTGCATGAACATCATGGACTTGCTGCACAAGTTTATTCATGAACTCATGAGCCGTCTCTGCACGTGATCGTTCGCCAGCAAGTGAACGCCCTGAACGATAGAGCCTTTTGTAAAGAATTTCAATTGCAACGGGTGGTGCGAGCCGCAGGAAGAGCATGCGCTCGATCACAGCAAAATAAAGTAACAGGATGGAAACAACGATTGCGATCGGGATCAGAAAAATAGATACCCGTTGATTCGTCAATTCGAACAGAATCCTTTTCGTTACGTTCTTCGTTTCGTTCTCTTCAACGGGTGTCGGTAATGCTTCTTCACGGATGATCTCTGGTTGATAGCCGGTGGGTTCGAATTCGACCCAGCCGATCTCAGGGAAATAGACCTCGGCCCACGAATGGGCATGCTTCTCACGGATCACATACTGGGCATTCGGCGCGTCGTATTCACCGGGAGCATAGCCCGACACGAAGCGGGCCGGCAGTCCACTGGAACGGGCGAGCACCACCATCGCAGTCGCGTAATAGTCGCAATAACCTCTTCGCAGGTCGAAAAGGAAGTAATCCACTACATCCTGATCCTGGGGAGGGGCAGCGATCCCCAGGTCATACGGATAATTCGTCCGCAGGTACGTTTCGATGGCTTTTGCCTTATCGTATGGTGTTTCATTTCCACGAGTGATATCCTGTGCCAGCCTGTGGACTCTTTCAGTTACGGTCGCTGGAAGCGAAAAATACAGGTCCTTGATGTGTTGGGGATAATCGCCGGTTGCCTGACGTAGTTGTTCCACAGATGGGATTGGGACGTAGGTGTCTACTTTGTAAGTGGATGCATCGGTGTGCGCGGCGAACATGTCGGCCTGCAACAAGGCCGTTTGGTCGGCGAACAGGCTCGATTGGGGTCTGAGCCGCCAATCCACCTTGAGAGGAATGTCAGCGTTATACAGCATTCCGCTCCAGTAGAGTCTACCTTCCGGTTGTTGCATCTGCACGTTCATATGCAGAAGCTTATATCCGCTCAAAACTCCAGGAATCAATGGCTGGCTCGGTTCTACGGGCTGCGATGGCGCTGATGTAGTGTACCAGCCCGCTCCGACATACTGGTCATAGATAACACTGCGCCAGTAGTAGCGCGGCGCGTTGGTCGTGAGGTTCTGGATGACGACCGGTGGGAGTTCTCCAGTCCTGATCGTCATCACGATCGTTTCAGATTGGGCAAAGCCCGCCGTCAATAAATGTTCGCGTGGCAGAGATGGTTTGACTGTTGGCTTTGGTTGGACGGGTTCGGTGATACCATCGCTTGCGGGTCGTCTCGTGGTTTCACTTTGTTGCGCTGCGCGTTGACGTTCGATCTCGCGCCACGCATCGCGGATGTCACGCCATGAAATGGACGGGGTGAAGAAAGCGACAGCCGCCACTATTAATGCGACGATCACGATAGCCTGGCTGTTGTCGTAGCGGATACTATCTGAGTAATCGATACGGTGTGAGTCCCAGTGCTGGGTGAGTTTTCGATAATTCCAGATTCCCATTAACAACAACATGATGACGACCAGTGCCCACAATGTTTCAACCCGGCGCTCGCTGTTGTACATCATGATGGTCAGCAATGCTGCGCCCGGCAGAAGCGCGGCAACTGCATTTCGTTTGGCCGCGAACCAGCCGATCCATGCAGAGAGCAGCCATAACGCCAGTGTCCAGAGCATATTGCGGATGAGGGCATCATTTACATTGACATCTTTTGTTGTGCCAATGAGCCAGGTCTGCCAGCGATCAAGCAGCGTATTGGATGAAACGCTGATCATGTTCCACGTAGAGAAGATGTTACTTGCATCTACATCGAAACGATAGTTGAACTCAGGGAAAAACTGCGGACCCAGCGCGGCAAACGACTTGATGAGATCGATCAAAGGATATGTGAGTCTGGCACCCAGTATCCATATTCCAGCGATACCCAGCAGCAGCAGCACAGCTGATGTTTGGAGGCCGTTCAATCTGCTTCTGCCTGCCAATAGACCTAGCAACGCGGCAAAGAGACACGCCCAAAACAGACTGTCGGTTTGCATGCCGCGCAGAAATACTTCCACGCCTGAGAGCAGGACCTGCAACGCAACACCGACAAGAACAAGCCCGATCACTTCTGCGTTGAATATTCGTTTGAAGACGCGCTCGTTCATTCGAGTCTCCGCCAATCGGCGACAGGCATTTTCACTGCCACGGCTTTTCCAGTGCCGGAGACACGCCACTCCCATTCGCCTTCATGCCCTGGACGTGACTGGTGTTGATCCAACAACTCGCGCGGAATAACGTGACAGGCAACGTTCATGAATTCCAGCGTGTGCGTGATGCGACTGATATCCATGGTTCCGCCAAATGAATTTGGATCGAGCAGGAACACGGTTGGATTCACGCCGCGCCACATCATCGGTAAAAGGGACTCTGTCCATTCTGCGTCTGCATTGGCGGTGACGATCATCAGGCTGCAACGACTGCTGATCGATTGACCAATGCGCTGCAAATAATCTTTTAATCCCAGATCAGACGGGTTTGCAACGGCCAGAGACCTCAACAATGCTCGTTGTTGAAATTCATTGCGACGCGGTTCGAGCCAGGAGACTTCCTGTGCGTTCACTGCCAACCCGACCGGATGCTCCTGTTTCAGCCCCAGTGCGGCGAGCGATGCTGTAAAAATGACGCCATTCTCTTCTGTGGAATCCCAACCTTTGCCAAGTTGTGTTCCCTTGTCGAGATCGAGAACGATCCACCACTCACCGGCCGGGTTCCCTTCAAATTGGTGAACAAAAAATTTATCGTAACGGGCGGTGCTCTTCCAATGGATCAAACGCATCGGATCGTTGGGCACCATCTCGCGCGTATGGGATGCGTTGATCGTTTCCTCGAATGAACGCGGATTTCGACGTCCGTCACCGGACCATCCGCTCGAAAGGATCTGGAATTTGGGCAGTGAGATGACCGGCGGCATGACGGCAAGTGTTGACGATGTGGGGTCTTCGATGGTCAGCGTGAACATCCCGAATGGGTCACCAGTCTCTATCGTTGTTCCACCCAGCGTATACACGCCGCGCCGCGTACATTGTGTGTTGACCTTCCACTGCGATTCACTGTATCCATCCACGCCGGTTGCCATGGATGCATGATGGTCTGGCAGCGTGGAGTGATCGGTGATGGTCACCCATGTGGCAGGCATGGAGAATGAATTACTCAATGTAAATCGCTCTTCCAATCGGTCGCCAACCTGTGCCCAGCCATAGCGCATCTCGCGTTCGAATCTTAGCGAGCGCTGGAGCCCATGTGCCCACCAGTAGCAGAACGCTGTCGTCCCGCCGATGGCGATCATCAAAATGACCCAGACCCGCGATGGGTCAATGACCTGCATAATGAGGGCGAAGAGCCCAATGAAGGGGAATGCTTTTGCATTCAGCCGCAGTGTCGATTTCATATCCGCGATTATATGACTGTTTCGCCACCGAGACACGGAGACTCTGGGAAAAGACACTTGGACTCCGTGGCTGAAAAATATACCTCCCCGAACGTCTAGTTGCCGAACTACCCATCCTCCTGATGTAATCGAATGGAGCTTGAGATAGACTGAAAACAATCAATCGCGTTGAGCTCCGGGAGAACACGGACATTCTATTGACGAAACCCTTCGACTGCGCTCAGCGTGGAAAAATGTTATAAAGGAGATAACGATGGCAAACCCTCTTACTGATTTCTCGAATGGACTCGCTGCCGCGGTGGAAAAAGGCGGCGCAAGCACGATCCTTGTGGATGCGCGCAAACGCTATCCCGCCAGTGGCATTGCTTACGCCGAGGATCTTGTCCTGACTGCGGATCATGTTGTGACGCGTGAAGACGATATCAAAGTACTACTAGCCGACGGAAAAACTCTAAGCGCGACAATCGCCGGACGTGACCCCGGCTCTGATCTTGCGTTATTGCGTCTCGCTGAAAAGTCTCTCGCCCCTGCAAAGACATCTGACGCGGTCACAGTGGGGCAGCTCGTCCTTGCGCTCGGACGTCCCAGCAGCGCGGGGATGCAGGCTTCGTGGGGCATCGTCACCGCCATTAGCGGACCCGCACGTACCTTCCGCGGCGGCTTGCTCGATGAATTCTTTCAAACCGAAACCACACCGTATCCCGGCTTCTCAGGCGGACCACTCGTCAACACTGAAGGTGAAGTGCTTGGACTGAACACATCGGGACTTACTCGTGGTTCATCGTTGACCATCCCGGTCAAAGTGGCGTGGCGCATTGCTGATGCACTCGCCAAACATGGAACTGTCAAGCGCGGCTATCTCGGAGTCCGCACGCAGCCGGTGGATGTGCCCGAGTCTGCCAGGCAGGCTCTCAAGCGTGAACAGTCACATGGCTTGCTGGTGCTCTGGCTCGAAGAAGGCGGACCTGCTGAAAAGGGTGGACTGTTCGTTGGCGATATTCTCGTGGCGATCAGTGGTCAACCTGTTGGTGACGCGGATGACCTTTTCTCGGCACTCAACAGCGATACCGTTGGCAAATCCATCGCGGTGGAAGTCTTGCGCGGCGGTCGCCCTGAAACCGTCACGGTCACAGTGGGGGAACGTAAGTAAGTGATCCGTGTCCTGCTCGACGTTTCGTCTCCTGCACTGCGCGCCGGATTGCGTGCTCTGTTGTCATCAGATAAAGCGATTCGAGTAGTCAATGATTCGTTGGAGGAAGAAACAGACGCCGACGTGATTGTCACGTCGGCGTCTCACGCGTCTTTTCTGGATCCAGACGTTGATTCCGTTTCATCAGCGGCGATCCTCTTCCTCAACGGCGACCCGCTAACGGTCCGCGAGATGAGACGCTCTGCCTCTGCATGGGGAATCCTGCCAGCAGACGCATCCGCCGACGAGTTGTGCGCGGCCGTCCACGCGCTATCCCAGGGGCTGATCGTTGGCACATCTGAGCTGTTGTTTGAAACAGAAAGCGAACCACTTTCACGCGGTCCGCTTTCTGAACGAGAGTTGGAAGTATTGAATTTGCTATCAAAAGGATTGGCAAACAAACAGATCGCCCTGGAACTGGGCATCAGCGAACATACCGTGAAGTTTCACGTTTCATCCATTTATCAAAAACTACATGTGACCAACCGAACCGAAGCCGTGCGCGAAGGTCTGCGCGGTGGGTGGATCGCGCTGTAGCTATTTTGTATTAGATCCGGCTGGCTCTGTTTGAACACTTACGGAGTCAAACGCAAACCACTTATCTCCGTTTTGAAATTCGATCTGCAGGATACCCATTTTCCACCACGGAGCGGTATACAACTGATAGTTATCAGACCACAGTTGCAACTCTACAGGGCCAAAGGGTGGAAATTCGGTTCGACACTGTTCAACACCATCCACTGAGATAATTCCCAGCCAGGTATTTTCATCGACCCAGCGTAAACGAACTTCGTACTCATGTGGTTCTGAAATATTGGCGTTGCCAAGCGACGCTGTATAGGATGGCCATCGATTCAACCCCAGGCTGCAAACAGCACCGCTGTTGCCATACATCTCCGATTCAGGACCCAGTGCAACAACACCAAACATATTGAATGATGTGCCAGGCAGGAATGTACCATCCGGCTGAAACATGTTTACCGGTTCAAACACAATTCCAGCACTGCCAAAATAACCTGGACCTGCCTGCATGATCGCGCGCGCAACCACATCCCTGCCCGGTTCAGGATGATAGCCTTGAAAACCAACCCAGGCCACGTTGTTATATCCAGGCTTTTGGTCAAAGGCGGGATCTTTCTTCAGGGTCAGGAAAAGTCGCCCCTCGCTTACTTCAAAGGCGCCCGCACCAAATTCAGGTCCCGGGTGAATCGCCTCCAACTGATTGATAAAGCGGGTTGTCCAACGATCCGAGAGTCCATTACTGAAATCATCAGACGCAGCGGGAGGGTTTTCTCGATAGGAATGATCCTGGCTGCGCAATCTCCATACCTCGATCTGAGCAACTGCTGGCCCCAAAACTGCTTGATAGTTATAGAAGAGGAAGAGTGCGAGGGCGATGGACAGAAGTATGGAAATTTTTTTCAAGGTGAGCTCCTTTGATGGAAAATCATACAGGCGGTCTAAGGGTCCCTTGACCGAAAGAGATCAGTGCATACATCACATGCATCTGTGGATGTATGATACCAATCTTCGCACCAAAAAAGCCAGCAGTCCACGTGAAAATTAGGGGAATACCCATCATTTTCCTTAAGTCATCCATTCAAACTAAGGTATAGTGCTGGTATTATGGGAACCAGTATGATCCTTTATCGCCCGGTTGGCTTGCAGGAACTAGCGCTGATCTATGACAGTGGTATGAAAGCATTCCCTGCAGACCTGCCTCAACAACCGATTTTTTATCCCGTTCTTGACCTGAAATACGCGCGTCAAACCGCGTCAGATTGGAATGTCAAAAACGGACAGTTTGCCGGGTATGTCACCCAGTTTAACGTAGAGGATCAATATATCCGCAAGTTTGAAAGGCATACCGTTGGGAATTCGCAGTATGAAGAGTTCTGGATTCCGGCAGACGAAATGGAGGAGTTTAACAAACATCTTGTTGGCCGCATCAAGGTTGTGGAAGCCTATTTTGGCGATGCGTTCCAGGGATTTATTCCAGACCAGTTTGGATTGCAGGGGAAGAAGGCCGTACAACAATTCACGCTGCTCAGTAATTCCTATATTTACAAGAGGATGGACTTTTATCTTGAGATCAAGCGCAACCACAAGGCTGTGTTTCTGAATTATCCGTTTTGGCAAAAACATAATTTCAAAAATCCTGGGTTGAAGGAAAAAATAATACAGGCGATAAAAGAAGCATGGTTCACATCTTTTCCTCAGATCCCTCTGGTGACGCTCGTTTCTGAGGATACAAAGCTCGCAAGCCAGACAGATTTGGAGTCGTTGGATAAGCCCGTTGAAGATATTAAGCCTGCAAAGCCAGGAGATTTACAACCTCCAGCAAAGTTTGTTCATAAGGATGTCACGCCCGTAAAACCAGGAGCTGCACAGCCACCGGCAAAGCCTGTTCACCAGGATGACACATCTGCAAAAGCGGAAAACTCGCAGCCTTCAGCAAAGCCCGTTCAAGAGGATGTTCCACCAGCAAAGCAGGCGGTTCCCACTTCTCTGCCCCGTCCTGTGCATGAAGATACCTCGCCTGTGGAACAAACAGATTCGCGCCTACTGGTGAATCCCGTTCGCGAGATGACTGCTCCCCACAGGCAAAAAGATCTACATCTTGAGCAGGGCATACATTTTGGAATAAACGGAAACTATCATGAAGCTGTGGATGAATTGTCCAGAGCTATCGAAGAAGATCCCAATCAAGTCGTTGCCCACACGAGTTTAGGGGTTGCGTACCATCGATTGGGCGACGATGAGCGTGCAATATCCTGTTACGAAACCGCTTTAAAGCTGGACCCCAAATATGCCGAGGCTCATTATTTTCGAGCCAGCGTCTTTTATGAACATGGAGATGCCCGCGAAGCAATTACAGGATATACGATCGCGATCGGTCTCGACCCGGAGCTGATTGAAGCCCATCAAAACCCCATCCCACAAGATCGACTGACGGACTACACGGATCTCCCTGTAGGGATACATCGGATCGCCAAACCTGCCTATCGAATCCTTGATTTGAACAAGGCGCTTGAAGACAATCCCAGGCAGGCAGGTCTATGGAAAGAACGAGCCGCTGAATATTCACGGTTATGGAACCATGAACAGGCAAGCGCGGACTATAGCGCCTTCCTGGCAATACATCCTGACGATGCAAATGTACTCCATCTGCGGGGTTTGGCATATGAACAGCTTGGACAACCTGAACGGGCCCGGCAGGATTATCAGCAAGCCGTTGCGCTTGATCCGCA
>Ga0190269_10001100_pt1 | contig 13122 bp, 14 predicted proteins | sample Popmic249IS_FD_133749 | JGI IMG/M metagenome (GOLD analysis project Ga0190269, IMG submission 133749) | Populus adjacent soil microbial communities from riparian zone of Blue River, Arizona, USA - 249 IS | ecosystem: Environmental > Terrestrial > Soil > Riparian zone | place: USA: Arizona...
CCTGCACTCCCCGTTGGCTCGCCGCAGCATAGCGTCAATTGCCGGGATTGCATCCCGCAAAGCCTTCGCAGGCCGTTGAATGTATCGGGGTTTGACAGCCCCACCCGCCACATACATACTGGTCGGTATGTAGGGCGTTTGGGCCCGAGGGAGCCTTTCCAGCATGTCCGCACCCGCCGTTGCGCGCCGCACTGCCGATGCCACGCGCCAGAAGCTGCTCGAGCGCGCGTTCGAGGAGATCCATCGCAACGGTTTTCGTTCCGCCAGCCTGGATTCGATTCTCGAGGACGCCGGCGTCACCAAGGGCGCGCTGTACCACCACTTCGCCAACAAGGCCGAGCTCGGTTACGCCGTGGTCGACGAAGTGGTGCGGCCGTGGATGGAGGAAACCTGGCGGCCGGTGGTCGAGGCCGAGAACCCGATCGACGCCGCCATCGCCACGATCCGCGAGCGGCTGAAACTGCGCTCCGAGATGGCGCTGACCCTGGGCTGCCCGTTCAACAACCTGACGCAGGAGATGTCCGGCGTCGACGAGGGCTTCCGCAGGCGCCTGTCCTCGATCCTGCACGACTGGCGCGAACACGTTGCGACGGCGATGCGCCGCGGCCAGGCCAACGGCACGGTCTGCGCCGACGTCGACGCGCGCGCCGCCGCCGCGTTCGTCATCAGCAGCATCGAGGGTTGCGTCGGCATGGCCAAGGCCTCGCAGAGCCGCGAGTTCCTCGAAGCCGGCTTCCGCGGCCTGGTCGAGTACCTCGAGCACCTGCGGCCGCAGTCGCACAAGGTCGCGCCGTGACCGCCGCGAAAACGACGACTTCGCAGGTAATTGAACCGGCGCCGCGCAGCGCCGAATCTGGCATCGCCATGCACCGGGCCCACCCATGAGCACACCTCCCGCACAGCTGTCCCGCTACGAAGCCGCCGTCGTCCGCTACGCCCGCTGGCTGGTGCGCTGGCGCTGGTTCGTCGTCGCATCCTCCCTGCTCGCGATCGGCGTACTGACCGCCGGCGCGCGGCACCTGCACTTCGACACGGACTTCCGCGCCTATTTCGGCCCGGGCAATCCGCAACTGCAGGCGTTCGACGAGGCGCAGAAGGTCTACAACAAGAGCGACGCCATCCTGTTCGCATTCCTGCCGCGCGAAGGCAGCGGACACGCCGACGTGTTCAATCCGGAGACGCTGGCCGCGGTGCGCGAGTTCACGCGCGAGGCCTGGACGCTGCCGTACACGATCCGCGTCGACTCGGTCACCAACTTCCAGTGGACCGCCGCCGACGGCGATGACCTGCAGGTCGCCGCGCTGCTGCCGGACGATGCCGAGCTGACGCCGGAAGTCATCGCGCAGGTGAAGGAGCGCGCCATGACCGAGCCGGCGCTGCTGCATCGCTTCATCAACAAGACCGGCCGCATGACGCTGGTCAGTGTGACTTCGCAGTTCCCGCAGGCGTCGGGCGACGAGCTGCCCGACACGGTGGCCAAGGCGCGCGCGATGCGCGACGCCTACCAGGCGAAGTACCCGCAGGTCGAGATCCTGATGACGGGCTCGAACATGATGAGCAACGCCTTCACCGAGGCCGCCAAGAAGGATATGGGCAGCCTGGTGCCGGCGATGTACCTGGCCATCTTCATCATCATGTGGGCGATGCTGCGCTCGGGCTGGGCCGTGTTCGGCACGCTGCTGGTGGTGTTCTTCTCGTCGATGGCGGCGATGGGCCTGGCCGGCTACATCGGCATCGGCCTGACCCCGCCGGTGCTGCAGGCGCCGCAGATCATCATGGTGCTGGCGGTCGCCGACAGCGTGCACATCTGCCTGACGATGTTCGCGCTGATGCGCGAAGGCTGGAGCAAGCACGACGCCATCGTCGAGTCCTTGCGGATCAACTTCACGCCGGTGTTCCTGGTTTCGGCGACCACGTCGCTCGCCTTCCTCGGCACCAACTTCACCGACTCGCCGCCGCTGACCGCACTCGGCAACATCACCTCGATCGGCGGCATGCTGTCCTGGCTGCTGGCGATCACCCTGTTGCCCGCGGCGCTCGCCATCCTGCCCGCGCGCGTGCCGAAGGAACGCAAGGTCGAGTTCCTGAAGAAGCTGATGGACCGCCACGCCGAGTTCGTGCTGCGCAACAAGAAGGCGGTCGGCCTGTTCTCGGTCGCGCTGATCGTCGGCCTGACCGCGCTGGTGCCGCTGAACGAGGCCAACGACAAGTTCCTGCACTACTTCGACGAGAGCGTGCGCTTCCGCAGCGAGACCGACCGCGTCGTCAACGAGCACGTCGGCTTCTACTACATCGAGTGGTCGCTGAAGTCCGGCGAGCCCAACGGCATCGCCGATCCCGAGTTCCTGCGGCAGGTGCAGGCCTTCGCCGACTGGTGGAAGACGCAGCCCAAGGTGCTGTTCGTCGGCAACTTCGCCGACGTGTTCAAGCGCCTGAACAAGTCGATGCACGGCGACGACCCGGCCTGGTACAAGCTGCCGGAGGACCGCGGCCTGGCCGCGCAATATTTGTTGTTATACGAGATGTCGCTGCCGTTCGGCCTGGACCTGAACAACCAGGTCAACATCGACAAGTCCTCGGTGCGGTTCATCGTCACGTTCGAGAACATGAAGTCGCGCGAGACGCGCGAGACCGAGGACCGCGCGCGCGCCTGGCTGCACGAGAACGCGCCGAAGCTCGAGACCCACGGCACCGGGCCGCCGGTGATGTTCTCGCACATCGCCAAGCGCAACATCGAGAGCAACTTCCTGTCCTTGCCGCTATGCATGGCCGGCATATCTTTATTGTTACTGCCCGGCCTGCGCAGCTGGCGCATGGGCCTGCTGACGCTGGTGCCCAACCTGGTGCCGCTGGGCATGGCTTTCGGCATCTGGGCGCTGGTCAACGGCGAGATCATCTTCACCATGGCCGTCGTCATCAACATGGTGGTCGGCATCATCGTCGACGACACCATCCACTTCCTGTCCAAGTACCTGCGCGGCCGCCGCGAGAAGGGGCTGGGCAAGGAGGATTCGATCCGCTACGCGTTCCACGAAGCCGGCTCGGCGATGATCGTGACCACGATGATCCTGGCGTCCGGCTTCGCCATCCTGGCGACGTCGGCGTTCCTGCCGAACGCGACGATGTCGCTGCTGACCACGATTGCGATCCTGATTGCGCTGCCGGTGGACCTGCTGCTGCTGCCGCTGCTGGTGCTGTGGGTGGACCGTGACCATTACCCTGCTGTGGAATCTTCGGAGCCTGACGATGAACCCCTCCCTGCAAAATGATGAGTCGCGGCTGAAGCCGCTCCTGCACGCCGCGGCGTGGGTGGCGCTGATCGCGCTGCTCGCCATGCCGGCGTTCGCCGAGTCGCCCGAGCAGAAGGGCCTGGCGATCGCGACCGAGGCCGACCGCCGCAACGACGGCTACGGCGACTCGAGCGCGACCATGCAGATGATCCTGCGCAACCGCCAGGGCGAGGAGTCCAAGCGCGAGATCCGCAGCAAGTCGCTCGAGGGCAAGGCCGACGGCGACAAGTCGATGATCGTGTTCGACCAGCCCAAGGACGTCGCCGGCACCGCGCTGCTGACCTTCACCCACAAGGCGGCCGACGACGACCGCTGGCTGTACCTGCCGGCGGTCAAGCGCGTGAAGCGCATCGCCTCGAGCAACAAGAGCGGCCCGTTCATGGGCAGCGAGTTCGCCTACGAGGACCTCGGCTCGCAGGAGCCGGAGAAGTACACGTACAAGTACCTGCGCGACGAGACGCTCGACGGCAAGGACTGTTTCGTGTCGGAGCGCTACCCGAAGGACAAGGACTCCGGCTACACGCGCCAGGTGGTCTGGATGGACAAGGCCGAGTACCGGCCGCTGAAGCTCGAGTTCTACGACCGCAAGCAGTCGCTGCTGAAAACGCTGACCCTGGCGGATTACCAGCAGTACCTCGGCAAGTACTGGCGCCCCGGCAAGCTCGACATGGTCAACCACCAGACCGGCAAGAGCACGACGCTGCTGTTCAGCAACTACAAGTTCAAGAACGGCCTGAAGGAACGCGACTTCGACCAGAACGCGTTGCAGAACGCGCGGTAGTGTCGGCAAAGGATTGCCGACCTGCGTAGGGCGGCATTCCATGCCGCCGGACATGGCGAAGCATCGACTTGGCGCTCGGCTGATCAAGGCCTCGGTCGGCGCGAGCCTGGCCGTGTCGGCATGGTTCGCGCGCCGGCCTCGCTTCAACGCAGTCACCTCGGCGCTGATGCGCGCGATGGCGCGGCTGGCGATCCGCACGAAGGGGATTCGTGAGGCCAGGGACGCCGCGGACCTCGGCGCGCAGTGGCAGCGCGCGTTCCCGTCGGCCAAGCAGGTGCCGATCCGGCGCATCGAGAACGACACCGTCTACGCCGAGATCCACACGCCCTGCCCGCTGCGCGGCACCGGCGACGTCCACGCCTGCCACCGCATGATGGAGTTCGACCGCGCGGTGGCGTCGCATGCCGGCGGCCAGTTCGTCGTGCTCCGCTCTCAGGCCGAGCCGGGCCGCACCTGGTGCGAAGTGGCGCTGCGCCGCGGCGGCCTGCCGCTCACGGATTTGACGCCGGCGCACGAGCGGCCGAGGCCTCCGGCGCAATCCCCTGCTTCGCTTCCTCGACCAGCCAGTCGATGAACGCCTTGACCTCCGGGCGCGCGAATGCGGCTGGCGCGGTCAGCACGTAGTACGCGCGCGTCGACTTCGTCGCGCGGCCGCGGCCGCGGGCTTTCTCGAACGGCGCCACCAGGCTGCCGTCCTCGATCTGCTGCGACATCAGCGGCAGCCGGCCCAGCGCGACGCCTTCGCCGTTCACCGCCGCCTGGATCATCTGGTCGTAGTGCGAGAAGCGCACCGAGCCGGCCGGCTCGAGCTGCGGCAGGCCCATCGACTGCAGCCAGATGTCCCACTGCAGGTATTGCGCCTGGTAGCGCGAGTTCTCGGGATCGTCGTGCAGCAGCACGTGCCGCACGAGGTCGGCCGGCTCGCGCAACGGGCGCGCCTTGTCCTTGAGCAAGGCCGGCGCGCACATCGGCACGACTTCCTCGCCGAACAGCTTCAGCGCGCCCGGCGGCGCGCGCTCCGGCGCGACGTAGCGGATCGCGACGTCGACCCGGTCGCGCTCGAGGTCGAGGATCTCGTTGGCCGCGGCGATGCGCACGTCGATGCCCGGATGCAGCCGCCGGAAGTGCGCCAGGCGCGGGATCAGCCACAGCGAGGCGAACGTGACCAGCGTCGTCACGGTCAGCATGCGCACCGGCTCCTCCGTGATCCGCGCGACCGCCTCGCGCAGCTCCTTCAGTTGCCGCGCGACGAGCTGCTGCAGCACCTGGCCGGCGTCGGTCAGCAGCAGCGCGCGGTGGCGGCGCTGGAACAGCGGCACGCCGAGCGCCTCCTCGAGCGCCTGCACCTGGCGGCTGATCGCCGACTGGGTCAGGAACAGCTCTTCGGCCGCCTTGGTGAACGACAGGTGGCGCGCGGCGGCCTCGAAGCCGCGCAGCAGGTCCAGCGGCGGCAGGTCACGCCGATGTTTTTGCATGCGTCCTGCTCATGCGAGAAATGCACCGATTTCGTTTGAGGCCACGGTGCCATGGTCGCACAATTCGTTTCGCACCACGGCCCCTCCCATGCAAATTACGCATGCAGGGCAACCGGGGCGCAGAAGGAGATGACCATGTCCATCCGCAAGACCGCCGCCGCCGCCTTCGAAGCCCTTCCGGCTATCCTGCTGGCCGCCGCGCTGATGATGCCGGCCTTCGCTGCCCTGGCCTGAACCCCCTCACATGAGCCCACAGGACTACCGGCTGACGCTGCACGGCATGTCCGGCAGCGGGAACTGTTACAAGCCCGCGTTGCTGATGCGCCAGCTCGGGCTGCCGTACCAGTGGGTCGAGGTCGACATCCTGAAAGGCGGCTCGCGCACGCCGGACTTCCTTGCGCGCAACCCGAACGGCAAGGTGCCGCTGCTCGAGATCACCGACGGCGGCGACAGCCGCGCGCTGGCCGAGTCGAACGCGATGCTGTGCTACCTGGCCGAGGGCACGCTGTACCTGCCCGAGGACCGCTGGCCGCGCGCGCAGGCCATGCAGTGGCTGTTCTTCGAGCAGTACTCGCACGAACCCTACGTCGCCACGGTGCGGTTCTGGGTGAAATACATGAACAAGCGCCAGGAGTGGCAGGACAAGATCGCCGAGGCGACGAAGAAGGGCTACGCCGCGCTCGGCGTGATGGAGCAGCAGCTGTCGCGCACCCCGTTCCTGGCCGGGCCGCGCTACACCATCGCCGACATCGCGCTGTACGCCTACACGCACGTAGCCCACGAGGGCGACTATTCGCTCGAGCGCTTCCCAGCCGTGCGCGACTGGCTGGCGCGGGTCGAGGACCAGCCGGGTTTCGTGCCGATGCCCGAGGCCACCGCCTCCGCGTAGCGGCGCCGGGCGGGCGTACAATCGCCGCATGCGGTCCCCTCGTTCCCTGATTTCCGCCCTGCTCGCGCTGGCCGTCCTGGCCGGCCAGTGGGTATGCGCGGTGCACGAGTCCGACCACGCGCTGCAGAACGCCGCGACAAGTTGCGCGACCTGCGTGGCAACCCACGGTGCCGGCGCCGGCGCGCTGCCGGTGGCGCCCCAGCTGACGCTGCCGATCGCCTCGGCAGCGCCGGAAGCCACACCCGAATCCAGTCTGCGAACCGCGGTCCTTCACCACCACCCGATCCGGGGGCCGCCCACCCTCCTCGCCTGATCCAGGTGCGTGCCGCCTTTAGAAAAGCCGGCGTGCAGTCCTTCAGCTCACCGAGGAGAAGTCCGTGATTCAGCATCCCGTTTTTTCCGTCGTCGCCGGCATTGCCCTGCTCGGCGTCACCTCGCTTGCCGCGGCGCAGTCCCCGGGGCGCAGCTTCAACCCGAAAACCAGCCTGATCCTGCAAGGCACCTTCGCCGACTACAGCTCCGATGCCGAGCCGGAAGTCTCCGGCGTGCTGCTCGGCCCCGAAACCGAGCCGCGCCCCGCGGGGTTCTCGCTGGCCGAAACCGAGCTCGTCATCGAAGCCAACGTCGACGACCAGTTCCACGGCTGGGCCTCGATCGCGCTCGAGAACGAGGACGGCGAGACCGCGGTCGCGGTCGAGGAGGCCTACGTCGACACGCTGGCGTTGCCGGCGGGACTGGCGCTGAAGGTCGGGCGCTTCTTCTCCGAGCTCGGCTACCAGAACCACGTGCACGCGCACGGCTGGGACTTCGTCGACCTGCCGCTGGTGTATCGCGCGCTGCTGGCCGGCCAGGTCAACGACGACGGCGCGCAGCTGCGCTGGGTCGCGCCGACCGACCTGTTCTTCGAGGTCGGCGTCGAGGCCCTGCGCGGCTCGGAATTCCCCGGCGGCGGCGATGCCGGTGACGGCTCGGAAGCAGGCGTGGCATTCGTGCACCTTGGAGGCGACGTTGGCGAGAGCCACTCGTGGCGCGTCGGCCTGTCGCATCTCGCCACCGAGGCCAGCAACCGGCTGACCGGCGAAGACGTTCCGACCGCATTCACCGGCGACAGCGACATCGGCATCCTCGACGTCGTCTACAAGTGGGCGCCGGGGGGCAATCCGTCCCAGCGCAGCTTCGTGCTGAATTTCGAAGCGATGCACCGCCGCGAGCAGGGCACGCTGACCGATGAGCTGTCCGGCGTGACGTCGGACTACGAGGGTGACCAGCAGGGCAGCTACCTGCAGGGCGTCTACAAGTTCATGCCGCGCTGGCGTGTCGGCCTGCGCCTCGAGCGCCTGCGCTCCGACAACACCGTCGCCAACAATCCCGGCGGCGAATTCGACGCGCTGCTCGACGACTCCTACGATCCGGGACGCGCCAGCGTGATGCTGGATTTCTCGAACAGCGAGTTCTCGCGGCTGCGCCTGCAGTTCAGCCGCGACGCGACGCGGCCGGACGACGAGAAGGACAACCAGTTCTTCGTGCAATACGTGATGAGCCTGGGGTCGCACCCGGCCCACCAGTTCTAGGAGACGCCCATGATCCTCAGGTCCACGATCGCTGCACTGGCGGCGCTGGTGTCCGGACCGGCGCTGGCGCTGGACATCTTCGCCACCGTCCCGGAATGGGGCGCGCTGGCACACGAGCTGGGCGGCGACGACGTGAAGGTGTACACGGCGACGACCGCGCTGCAGAACGTGCACCACATCCAGGCCCGTCCGAGCCTGATCGCGAAGTACCGCCAGGCCGACCTGGTCATCGCCACCGGCGCCGACCTAGAGAGCGGCTGGCTGCCGGCGCTGGCGCAGAAGGGCAACAACCCGCGCGTGCAGCCCGGCGCGCCCGGCTTCTTCGAGGCGTTCCGGCACGTGAAGATGCTCGAGGTGCCCGAGGTGCTCGACCGCTCGATGGGCGACGTGCACCCCTACGGCAACCCGCACATCCAGACCGCCGCGCCGAACATCCTTGCCATCGCCGGGCCGCTCGCGGAACGCCTGGCGCAGCTCGACCCGGAGCACGCGGCCGGCTATCGCGCGCGCGCGGCAGAGTTCGAGCAGAAGTGGCGCGCCGCGCTGGTGCGCTGGGAAGCGCAGGCCAAGCCGCTGATGGGCGTGCCCGTGGTCAGCACGCATCGCGATTCGAGCTACCTGTACGCGTGGCTGGGACTGAAGGAAGTCGCAACGCTGGAGCCCAAGCCCGGCATCCCGCCGAGCGTCGGCCACCTCGAGAAAGTCCTCGAGGGATTGAAGAAGCAGCCCGCGCGCATGGTGCTGCGCGCGGCCTACCAGGACGACAAGCCGGCGCAGTGGCTGGCGGAGCGCATCCAGATCCCGGTCGTCGAGCTGCCGTTCAGCGTCGGCGGCGCGAAGGGCACCGACGACCTGTTCGGCTACTTCGACGTCACGATCGAGCGCCTGCTGCAGGGCGCGGGAGGCGCGAAGTGAGCTTCGACTGGAGCGTGCTCGGCGCGCCGCTGGCGGCGGGCCTGATCGTCAGCGCGATGCACGTGCCGCTGGGCCGGCGCGTGCTGGAGCGCGGCATCATCTTCATCGACCTGACCATCGCGCAGGTCGCGGCGCTCGGCGCCGTGATCGGCGAAATGCTCGAGATCGGCGGCGAAGGCTGGGCCAGCCACCTGCCGGACGCGGCCGCCGCGTTCGCCGCCGCCGGCGTGCTGGCGTGGACCGCGCGCAAGTTCCCCGACGTGCAGGAAGCGCTGATCGGCACGCTCTACGTCGTCGCGGCGAGCGCCGCGGTGCTGGCAGTGGCGCACAACCCGCACGGCGGCGAGCACCTCGACGAGCTGCTGTCGGGCCAGATCCTGTGGGTCGGCATGGGCGACGTCACGGCCGTCGCGCTGGTGTTCGCGCCGCTGCTCGCGGTGTGGGCGTTGTGGGGCCGGCACCGCGAGTTCGCGTTCTACTTCCTGTTCGCCATCGCGGTCGTCGCCTCGGTGCGGGTCATCGGTGTCTTTCTCGTGTTCGCCACCCTGATCCTGCCCGCGCTGGCGGCACACGGCCTCGCCGGACGCCGCGGCCTCGCGGTCGGCTACGGCGTCGCGGCGGCCGGCTATGCGCTGGGCCTGTGGCTGTCGGTGCCGCTGGACCTGCCGGCGGGCCCGCTGATCGTCTGCGTGCTGGCCGCGCTCGCGTTGTGCGCCGCCGCCGCGCGGCGCATCCTGAAGGCTGGATGACGCACGATCACCATCACCACCACGGCGGGCATCGGCACGACCACGGCTCCGGCGCGGGCGACGGCCGGCTGATCGCGGCGCTGGCGCTGACCGCCGGCTTCATGGTCGTCGAGGTGGTCGCCGGCCTGTGGACCGGTTCGCTGGCGCTGATCGCGGACGCCGGCCACATGCTGACCGACTCCGCGTCGCTGGCGCTGGCGCTGTACGCCGCGCGGGCCAGCCGCCGCAAGGCCGACAGGCTGCGCACCTACGGCTACGGCCGCGCGCGCGAGCTCGCGGCATTCGTCAACGGGCTCGCGCTGCTAGCGATCGCCGCCGGGATCGTCATCGAGGCGGCGCAGCGCCTGTCCGCGCCGGCGCCGATCCTCGCCGGGCCGATGCTGGCGGTGGCCGCTGCAGGCCTGGTCGTCAACATCCTCGCCTACCGGATCCTCCAGGGCGGCACCGACATCAATACCCGCGGTGCGATGGCCCACGTGCTGGGCGACCTGCTCGGCTCGGTCGCCGCGATCGCGGCGGCCGGCGTGATCCTGCTGACCGGCTGGACGCCGGCCGACCCGCTGCTGTCGATCGTGGTGGCGCTGCTGATCGTGCGCACCGGCTGGCAGGTGGCCCGCGAGTCCTCGCACGCGTTGCTCGAGGGCGCGCCGGCGGGATTCGACGACGAGGCGGTGCGCCGCTCGCTGGTTGATTCGGTCCCGATGGTGCGCGCGGTCCACCACATCCACGCCTGGACCGTCGGCGCCGACGATGCGTACATCACGCTGCACGTCGAGGTCGACGAGAGTGCGCGGCCCGATCCGGTGATCGAGGCGGTGCGCGACCACCTGGCCGAGCGGCACGGCTTCCACCACGTGACCGTGCAGGTCGAGCACGTGTGCTGCGCCGCCGAATCCCACGAAAGCCCCGATCACTCCCACTGACATGCTCGAAACCCTGCTCAAGCGCCTGAAACCCGAAAGCCCTCCCGCCGATCCGCAGGAACAGCACCGGCTGGCCGCGGCGGTGCTGCTGCTCGAGATCGCCCGCGCCGATTACGAGCACCACGGCGCCGAGCGCGCGGCGCTGCGCGACGGCCTGGTGCGCGAGTTCGGCGTGCCGGAAGCGACGGTCGACGCGCTGCTTGCGCAGGCCGAGGCGAAGGCGAAGGCCTCGGTGTCGCTGTTCGAGTTCGTGCAGGTGCTGAACGGCACGCAATCCGCGCAGGACAAGGCGCGGCTCGTCGGCTTGCTGTGGGATGTCGCGCACGCCGACGGCAGGGTCGATCCGCACGAGGAACACCTGCTGCGCCGGGTCGCCGACCTGCTGCACGTGCCGCACGCGGATTTCATCCGCGAAAAACTCGCCGCAGCTGAGAGGAAATCGTAGGGCGGCATTCCTATGCCGCCATCGTCGGCAAAGGATTGCCGACCTACCTAGCCGTGAATGTCGCGTACGCCCCGAAGTCGGGCGAGGCGTTGACGCTCGGGTCTTCCTGGAAGCCGAACTCGAACGTGCTGCGCGGCCCGGTGCGCAGCTGCAGCCCCAGCGTCAGCGGCATGCCCGCGCGCGCCAGCGGATTCAGCGAGCTGTCGTCGTAGAGCGGCGTGTGCGCGTGCAGCTGCGCGGTGGCGCGCAGGCGGCGATTGAGCGGCGCCGAGAGGCCGATGCCGCCGAACCCGATTTCGCGCCGCTGCATCTGCCGCAGCACCGCGCCGCGTTCGTTGAACGATCCGCCGATCGAGGCGTAGACCTGCCAGTCACCCAAGTTGAACCCCTGTTCGAACCACAGCGCGCCGCCGGCGTTGCCGCCGCCGGGCGCCGAATCGTCGCCGGTCGGCAGCTTGGCCATCGCGCGCGCGGCGCCCGACTTGCCGATGCGCCGGCCGAGGGTCAACGTCACGTCGCCGACGGAGGTGCCGTGCTCATTCTGGTCGACCAGCACCTCGCCGCCACGGGCGTAGTAGTAGCGATACTCGCCTTCGGCGCGATGCTCGCGCCCGCCATTGCGCAGGCCAAACCAGCCGTGCCAGTCCTGGATCCAGCCGTCGAGCATGCCGCCGCCGCTGCTCAGCAGCGGCAGTTCCATCGCGGCATCCCAGCCGCCGCCGAGGCCGCGGCGATGCGACAGGCGCAGGCGCGCAGTTTCACCGTCGAGCAGGATGCATTCGACGGCGCAGTCGGCGCCTTCGGCCACGTACTCGTTGGTCACGTCGAGCGTCAGCCGCGTTTCGCGGCTGCCGCGCTGGAGCACCTCGGTGACGCCCAGGGTCGGCAACGCGAAGCTGCGCGCCAGCGCTCCGGCGCTGTTGCCGGGGGCAAAATCCCCTCCCCAGGCGGGCGCCGCAGCCAGCAGCAGCGCGGCGCATAATGGAAATGGCGAGCGGGGCATCGAGAAAGCTTAACTGATAGCATCGCTGCCCTTTTCGGCGGCATGGGAATGCCGCCCTACGGATGTCCGCATCATGAAATACGTCACCGAAAACCTCCGAATCCGCTCGGTCAAGGCCGTGTCGACACCGGCGCAGGTCCAGCAGGAGCTGCCGCTGTCGGAGAAGGCCGCGCAGACCACGCTGACCGCACGCTCGGAGGCCCAGCGCGTGCTGCGCGGCCAGGACGACCGGCTGCTGGTGATCGTCGGCCCGTGCTCGATCCACGACCCGGCCGCGGCCCTCGAATACGCCGACCGGCTCAAGCGCCTGCGCGACGAGCTCGCCGGCGAGCTGCTGATCATCATGCGCGTGTACTTCGAGAAGCCGCGCACCACGGTCGGCTGGAAAGGCCTGATCAACGACCCGGACCTCGACGGCGGCTTCCAGATCGACAAGGGCCTGCGCCTGGCGCGCCGCCTGCTGCTCGACCTCAACGAGCGCGGCGTGCCGGCCGGCGTCGAGTATCTCGACATCCTGACGCCGCAGTACGTCGCCGACCTGGTCAGCTGGGGCGCGATCGGCGCGCGCACCACCGAATCGCAGCTGCACCGCGAGATGACCTCGGGCCTGTCGTGCCCGGTCGGCTTCAAGAACGGCACCGACGGCAGCGTCAAGGTCGCGGTCGACGCAGTGCTCGCCGCGCGCAGCCCGCACCGCTTCCTGTCGCTGACCCAGACGGGCGAGGTGTCGATCTTCGAGACCGCCGGCAACGAGGACTGCCACATCATCCTGCGCGGCGGCTCGTCCGGCACGAACTACGACAGCAAGAGCGTCGACGCCGCCTGCGCCGCGCTGACGCGCGCCAGCCTTCCCGAGCAGGTCATGATCGACTGCTCGCACGCCAATTGCAGCAAGCAGCACCAGCGCCAGCTCGCGGTCGCGCAGGACATCGGCCACCAGGTGGCCGGCGGCGACAGCCGCATCATCGGCGCGATGGTCGAGAGCCACCTCGTCGAGGGCCGCCAGGAAATCGGCCCGCGCGACAAGATGACCTACGGCCAGAGCGTGACCGATCCCTGCCTGCACTGGGACGACACCGCC
>Ga0190269_10001101_pt1 | contig 13118 bp, 8 predicted proteins | sample Popmic249IS_FD_133749 | JGI IMG/M metagenome (GOLD analysis project Ga0190269, IMG submission 133749) | Populus adjacent soil microbial communities from riparian zone of Blue River, Arizona, USA - 249 IS | ecosystem: Environmental > Terrestrial > Soil > Riparian zone | place: USA: Arizona...
GGCGGGGAACCTGGCGGTCACACCCGTGGCCCTCCGCGAGATCCCCGATGCCCGGCCGCTGCGGCCCGACTGGATCGTCACCCGTCCGGTCCTCACCGGGATCTGCGGGTCCGACTCTAAGCAGATCCTCCTCGACTTCGGCGACGGCGACAGCGACAGCGCCATGAGCGGCTTCTGCTCGTTCCCGCAGGTGATGGGCCACGAGGTGGTGGCCGAGGTCGTCGAGCTCGGTCCCGAGGCCGAGGGCTTCGACGTCGGCCAGCGCGTGGTGCTCAACCCCTGGCTCTCGTGCGCCACGCGCGGGGTCGATCCGGTGTGCCCGGCGTGCGAGACGGGCGACTTCAGCCTGTGCTGGAGCTTCACCGAGGGATCGCTCACCAAGGGCATCCACACCGGCGTGTCGAGCGACGCCACCGGCGGCTACGCCGAGCTGATGCCGGCCCACACGTCGATGCTCTTCGCCGTGCCCGACGCGATCCCCGACCACGTGGCGGTGCTGGCCGACCCGTTCGCGGTGTCGTTGCACTCGATCACCCGGCACCCGCCGCCTCCCGGAGGACGGGTGCTCGTGTGGGGGGCGGGTGCCCTGGGCTCGTGCGCCGTGTCGATCCTGCGCTGCCTGCACCCCGACGTGGAGGTGGGCGTGGTCGCCCGCTTCGACGCCCAGGCCGACCTCGCCACCCGTCTCGGCGCACACCGGGTGTTCCGGCTGGCGCCCGACGAGGAGCTGCTGACCGAGCTCGCCGAGTGGTCGGGCGGGGTGCTCCGCCCCACGATGGAGGGCCTGGGCGGGCTCCCGATGTGCCACCCAGGCGGCATCGACGTGGCCTACGACACGATCGCCAAGCCCGAGACCTTCGCCATCGAGGTGCGGGTGCTCAAGGCGCGCGGCACGCTCGTGAAGAGCGGCGTCCACGCGCCCGGGCGCTGGGAGTGGAGCCCGCTCTACTTCAAGGAGATCAGCTGGGTCGGCTCCAACGCCTTCGGGATCGAGGAGGTGGAGGGCGTCCGCAAGCACGGCATCGAGCACTACCTCGACCTCGTCGGTGCTGGGCGCATCGACCTCGCGGGGCTGCTCACCCACACCTTCCCGCTCTCGGCATGGCGCGACGCCTTCGTCACCATCGCCGAGCAGGAGCACACCGGCGCCATCAAGGTGGCCGTGGACCCCCAGCGATGACCGGTCACCCGCTCGACGCGCTCACCGAGCACGAGGTGCGCGTGGCCGTCGCCGCGGCGCGCGCCACCGGCCGTCTCGACGACGCGGCCCGCTTCGCCACGGTGGCGTTGCACGAGCCGGACCGGGCCGAGCTGGCCGCACACCGCCGCGGTGAGCCGGTCCCCCGGCGAGTCCACCTCGGCATCGTGCCCGGCCCCGACTGCCGGGTGATCGACGCCGTCGTCGCCGTTCCCGCCGGAGAGGTGCTGGCGTGGGACGAGCGCCTCGACGTGCGGCCAGCGCTCCTCGTCGAGGAGTCGTTCAACGCCATCATCGCCCTGCACGACCACCCCGACTGGGTCGCGGCGCTGGCTCGCCGCGGCATCACCGACCTCACGAAGATCCAGATCGACCCCTGGCCCACCGGCAGCTTCGGCGTGCCCGTCGAGGAGGGTCGGCGAGTGGTCCGCTGCATCGCCTACCTCCGTGACGACCCTGAGGCCAACGGGTACGCGCGCCCCATCGAGGGCCTCCTCGCCCGCGTCGACGCCGCCCGCGGTGAGGTGCTCGAGGTGCTCGACCTCGGGGTGGTGCCGATGCCTCCCGAGGCCGGCAGCTACTACCCCGAGCACAACGGCCCGCTGCGCGACGACCTGCGCCCTCTCGAGATCGTGCAGCCCGAGGGCCCGAGCTTCACCGTGGAGGGCAACCTCGTGCGCTGGCAGCGCTGGTCGCTGCGCGTCACCCTCGATCCGCACGAGGGGCTCGTGCTGCACAGCGTCGGCTACGACGACGGCGACCGCACCCGCCCGATCCTGCACCGGGCGGCCATCAGCGAGATGGTCGTGCCCTACGGCGACCCCGGCCCCATGCACGGCTGGAAGAACGCCTTCGACGCCGGCGAGTGGGGCCTGGGACGCATGGCCAACTCCCTCACCCTCGGGTGCGACTGCCTGGGCGAGATCCACTACTTCGACGCCGTGACGGCCGACGAGCACGGCGAGCCGCGCACGCTGAGCAACGTCATCTGCATGCACGAGGAGGACTACGGGATCCTCTGGAAGCACCAGGACCTGCACTCCGGGCGCACCGAGGTGCGCCGCTCTCGTCGACTGGTCATCTCGTCGATCGCCACCGTCGGCAACTACGAGTACGGCTTCTACTGGTACCTCTACCTCGACGGTGGCCTGCAGCTCGAGGTGAAGCTCACGGGCATCATGTCCACCCAAGCCCTCGCCGACGGCGTGCCCGCGCCGCACGCACGGCAGGTCGCGCCTGGCCTCGCCGCGCCGCTGCACCAGCACCTGTTCTGCGCCCGCCTCGACGTGGCCCTCGACGACGGACCCAACGAGGTGCACGAGGTCGACGTGGAGCCCCTGCCACCCGGCGACGCCAACCCGTGGGGCAACGCCTTCGCCGCCCGCTCGACCCGCCTCGACAGCGAGCGGCAGGCCCGCCGACGCATCGACCCGTCCCGCAGCCGCACGTGGAAGGTCACGAACCCCGAGTCGCGCAACCGTCTCGGCGAGCCGGTCGCCTACAAGCTGCTCCCGGCTGCCACACCGACGCTGCTCGCCGATCCGAGCTCGAGCATCGCCCGCCGCGCCGGCTTCGCCACGGAGAACCTGTGGGTCACCCCGTACCGGCCCGACGAGCGCCGCGCCGCGGGCGACTTCCCGAACCAGCACGCCGGAGGCGACGGGCTCCCGAGCTGGACGGCCGCCGACCGGTCGCTCGTGGGCACCGACGTGGTGGTGTGGCACACCTTCGGGGTGACCCACGTGCCTCGCCCTGAGGACTGGCCGGTCATGCCGGTGGAGTGCACCGGCTTCCACTTCCTCCCGGTGGGCTTCTTCGAGCGCAACCCCGCCCTCGATCTCCCGCCGTCAGCGAGCCACTGCCACTGACGACCGCCGGCCCAGGCCGCGCTCAGGGTTCGGGCGTGCGCAGGGCCTCCACGGTGAGCGCCAGGAAGTCGTCGATGTTCCCGGCCTTGAAGAGGGCGATGTCGCGCATGTCGGGCAGGTAGTGCTCGAACGCGTCGCCGTCGATGGCCGCAGCGATCCCCGACGCCACCTCTTCGGCAGGCACCTTGTCGCCCTCGTAGACGGCGTGCTCCTCACCCGGGCGGTCCCAGATCTCGGTGTCGACCGGCCCCGGGATGATGAGCCGCACTCGGATGGGCGTGTCCCACAGGTCGAGCGCGAGCGCCTCGCTCCACCCGCAGAGGGCGAACTTGCTGGCGCAGTAGGCCGACTCCCGCAGGATGCCGAGCCGACCGCCGAGGCTCGACACGTTCACGATCGTGCCCTCGCCCTGCTCCAGCATGGACGGCAGCAGCCCGAGCGTGAGGCGGACCGGCGCGTGCAGGTTGACCTGCATCACCCGCTCGACCTCTGCCGGCGTGAGGCGCGTGACGGGACGCACGCCGGGGACCGCGGCGTTGTTCACGAGGACGTCGACGCCCCCGAACGCATCGAGCGCGCCGGCGACCACCTCGTCGGCCGCGGCCGGGTCGGCGAGGTCGGCCACCCACAGCTGCGAGGCCGGCGCGGTCCGGCGACAGTCGTCGAGGACCTCCGCCAGCCGGTCAGCGCGCCGTGCGACCAGCCCGACCGTGTCGCCCCGTCCCGCCAGCTCCCGGGCCAGCGCGGCCCCGATCCCCGACGACGCCCCTGTGATCAGCACCCTGCGGCCGGTGTCCCCCATGCGCCGATTCTGACACACGTGTCAGGTTCTCGTGGGGGGCGCCCGGCCGGCGGCGCCAGGCCTGCTCAGCAGCAGCGAGCAGACGCCTCCGGCACCGACGCGCAGCACAGCGAGTCGCCGGTCTGGTCGTCGACCTTGGCCGAGCTCTGGCCGAACGTGTCGCTGTCCTCGAGCACCGCGTAGATCTCCCAGGCGCCATCGGGCGCGTCGACCCACACCTTGTCCTGCTTGGCGAAGCAACACGTGCCCGACTCCTCGAGCGACTCGACGCCCTCCTCGTCCAGACGAGCCTGGTGCGCCCACACCTGATCGCTGGACTCCACCTCCACACCGAGGTGGTTGAGCCGGGTGTCGGCGCCGGCCTTCTCGAAGAGCACGAGCTTGAGCGGCGGGTCCGCGATGGCGAAGTTGGCGTAGCCCGGCTTGCGCTTGTGGGGCTCGGTGGCGAAGAGCTTGGAGTAGAACGCGACGGCGTCGTCGATGTCAGGGACGTTGAGCGCGAGCTGCAGACGAGACACGGGATCCTCCGAAGGAAGGGGGTAACCTATGGACAGCCGTCAATGTATCGACACTCATCGATGAACACAAGAGGGTGACATGAAGAAGATCGCCACGCTCGAGGCCTGCTGCGCACCTCTGCTCACCGCACCGCTCGCCGAGGCGGAGGCCGAGGAGCTCGCCCTGTCGTTCAAGGCGCTCGCCGATCCTGTGCGGCTGCGGCTGCTCTCGCTGATCGCGGCCGCGCCCGAGGGCACAGCCTGCAGCTGCGATCTCGAGGCCCCCGTGGGCAAGAGCCAGCCCACGGTGTCGCACCACCTGGCCGTGCTGGCCGACGCGGGGCTGATCACCAAGGAGCGCGTCGGCCGCTGGGTCAACTGCTCCGTGGTGCCCGAGCGGCTCGGCCAGCTGCGCGACGTGTTGAGCAGCTGACCGAACCGACCCGGAGGGTCATCGCTTCGCCTTGTGGATCACGATGGACCCGCCGCCGAGCGCGGTCGTGGGGGCATCGCCGCTGGCCGCGCCGATCTGGTTGTCGTAGACGACCACGCCATCGGCGTCCCAGATCCGCACCCGGATCCGGTCGATGCCGTCACCGCCTGTCAGCTGACCGTCGGTGGCCGTCAACGTGAAGCGGTAGCCGGCGACGCCGTTGAGCGTCCCGGATCCCTTGTACTGCGCGCGGTTCCCCGAGATCACGAGCCACTCGTAGGTCCCCGAGTGGAACGTGAGCCCCGCGGCGAGCAGCTGGAACTGGGTGTTCCCGGTCGGCACCGTGGCGCCCTTCTTGTACTGGGAGACGAACCCGAACCGAGCAGGGCCGGCCGCCTCCGGATCAGCGGGCACCGCGCCGGCCGGGGAGTCGAACCAGCCCCCGCCGGTCACGAAGCCGGCGCTGGGGTCGTACACGACCACGACGTGCTCGACCTCCTGGACACCGCCGGTCGTGTCCTGCACGAACGAGGTGAGGGTGTAGACGCCCGCGGCAGCGTACGTGTGGCTGGCGCTCAGGTTCCCCGGCGACGACGTCGTCGACGTCTGACCGTCGCCCCAGTCGAACCCGCCTGACACGAGGCTGGGACCGCCGAGCGCGAGGCAGAGCGACACGGCGCTCCCGAGCGGGATGGGGTCGCTCGGGACGGAGGACCCGGCGCACATCGCCTGCGACGCCAGGGGGGCGGGATCGCTCCCGTCGAGGAGGCCGTCGTCATCGGAGTCGCTGTCGTTGGGATCACACCCGAGGACGATCTCGACCCCGTCGAGCAGGCCGTCATCGTCGGAGTCGTCGTCGAGCGGATCCGTGCCGTGGACGAACAGCTCGTCGTGGTCAGACAGGCCGTCGCCGTCGCTGTCGGCCACCGCCGGGTCACAGCCCAGGAGCAGCTCGATGAACGTCACCACACCGTCACCGTCGGGGTCGTCGGCGAGGCCTCCGCCCAGGAGCGCGAGCAGCTCAGACCGAAGCCCGCCGCCGCCCGCCGGGTCGTCCCACGGCGTGCAGCCGCAACGGTGGACGAGCACCAGCAGGCTCCCGTCGCCCCACAGTCGATCCACGCCGTCGGGAAGGCCGTTGCCGTCGAGATCGGCAACGAGGTCGTCGGGCCCGCAGCCGCACAGGTGCCACAGGTACTCGATGAGCGTGCCGAACGACCCGCCGCCGTGGAGGTCAGGGTCGTAGAGACCGCCGAAGTGCCACAGCTCCACCACATCGGGGACGCCGTTGCCGTTCGTGTCGTCGTCGAGATCGGTGGTGCACCCACAGCTCTCGTGCACGATGCGGAGGATCCAGTCGCCGTCGTTCTCATCGTCGCCGTCGGTGTCCGCCACGACGGGGTTGGAGCCGATGAGCAGCTCGATCGAGTCGCCGATGCCGTCGCCGTCGCTGTCGGCGTCGTGCGGGTCGCACCCGAGCCAGATCTCGATCACGTTCGTCAGCCCGTCGCCGTCGATGTCGGCATCGCAGGCATCGCCGGTGCCGTCGCCGTCGAGGTCGTCCTGCGTCGTGTTGGGATCGGAGATGCAGTTGTCGGAGGAATCGGCGACGCCGTCACCGTCACTGTCGGCGGGCGGCACGGCCGTGCCGTACCACTCGGGTTGGAACACGCGCAGGCCGGTGTTGGTGATGTTCGCCGAGGACCCCACCAACGGCCGCACGAAGAGATCCGTGGCGCCCCCTGCATAGGTCACCGTGGACCCGTCGGGCGACCAGGAGTAGCCGCGCGACCCCACGCCGAACCCGTACGTGGAGACGGAGAGATCGGAGCGGTCCACCCGTGTGAGCATCCCGCTCGAGGGCGAGAACGTGATGCCGGAGCCGTCGGGCAGCCACTCGACCCGGCTCTTGGGCGAGCCGTCCGTCGTCAGCTGCTGGAGGACCGCGGGCGTCGAGGTGAGGTCGAGGAGGAACAGGTCCTGCGTCGCCGGCGATGTCGACGAGTCGGTCGAGAGGAACGCCAGCGCGGTGCTGTCGGGCGACCACGCAGGATCGCCCTCCTGCCGCGGGTGACCGCCGACTGCCATCGACGCCGTGAGGTTGACCAGACCCGCGCCGTCTGGGTCCACCGTCGAGATGTCGAAGCCGCTGGCCGACCCGTTGTAGGAGGCGAACGCCAGGTGTGCCCCGTCGTCTGACCAGTCAGTGCCGCTGAGCGCCGTCCCGGAGTGGATCGTGGTCGTCGAGCCGGAGCCATCGCTGTTGGTGATGCGCAGCGCCGACGAGTCCTGCACGTAGGCGATCCGCGTGCCGTCCGGCGACCAGGTGGCGTGGTTCTCCGTTCCCGGATCCGCCGTCAGCTGCACGGGGTCGGTGCCATCAGGGGCGACCGTCCAGAGGTCGAGATGGGGGTACGCGGCGCCGTCGGTGGCGTACGCGATCCGGTCGCCAGCCGGGGGCGTGCCACCGCCGACCGGGAGCCCGGTCACGAACACGTCGTGGACGCCGTTGGTGTCGTCGGCCACGAGGTTGGTGGCGGCCGAGTCGAAGGCCACGACGGACCCGTCGCCGCCGATGACCTGGTTGCCGCTCGCAGCGTCAGGCGCGGCGCCGCCGACACCCAGGCTCAACAGCGTCGTGGTCCCATCGACGCGGTCGCGCAGGAACACGTCCGAGGCGCTGACGGCGTCGCCGGTCGCCAGGTTGCTCGCCAGGGAGCTGAAGGTCACGAACCGACCGTCGTCGCTGACCCCTCGCACCAGGCTCGGCGTGCTCCCGGCGTTCCCGGGCACCCCCGTGTCCGTGGCACTCACGAGCTCGGTCGTGCCCAACAGGCGATCTCGCAGGTACACCTGGTACCCGCTGGCGCCAGCGACGACCCCGCTCGAGTTCGAACCGAACGACACGAACCGGCCGTCCGCGCTGATGGTCGCTCCTGACGCCCCACAGCACGTGGTGAGCTGGCCGTCGGTCTCGCTGAGGCTCACCCGCGCGGTCTCGCCGGTCCCCCGGTCGTGCACGAACACGTCCGACCAGCCGTTGGTGTCGTCGAGGACCAGGTTGGACGCCACGGACTCGAAGAACACGAGCGACCCATCGGCGCTGATGCGGGACATCTGGCTGCCGCCGTTGGCGGGCGCGCCACCCGTCGCCTGGCTCACGAGCTCGGTCGTGCCGAGCTGTCGGTCCCGTACGAAGATGTCGGTCGTGGCGTTCGTGTCGCCGGCTGTGAGGTTCGTCGCGTAGGAGTAGAAGGTGACGAAGCGACCATCCGGCGTCGAGGTGCCCCAGGCGCTGAGGTTGTCGCCCTGGGCCTCGGCCGAGGAGACGCTCACCAGCTCCGTCGTGCCCAGCAGACGATCACGCACGAACACGTCGAGCCGACCGTTGGTGTCGCCCGCGACGAGATCGGTCGACGCCGAGTTGAACGTCACGAACCGACCCGTCGACGAGATCGAGCCCCCGTTGCTGGCGCCGTTGCCCACGCCTCCGCCCGAGGTGACGCTGATCAGCTCCGTCGTCTGCGTCTGGAGGTCGTGCACGAACACGTCGCTTGCACCATTGGTGTCGTTCGCGACCAGATCGGACGCAGCCGAGGTGAAGGTGACGAACCGCCCGTCGCCACTTATGTCCACGTTCGCCCCGAACATCCCGCTCGCGCCGTCGGCCTGCCCGCCGGTGCTGTCGACGCTCACGCGGGTGATGCCCGCGGGAAGCGAGGGGAGCGCCCCCGCCACGCCGAGGTCGACGACCGCTGCCTGGCCGATGGCCAGCAAGGCCGCTACCACGATGAATGCCGCCTGCCGAGTCCGCCCCACGTCGCCCCTCCACCTTCTCGCCGGTTCGCGCGACCGGTCTACGGCGAACGAGCAAAGGGCGAGCAAAGGCCGTAGGTCGCGACGGACCCCTACGATGGCCCCATGACAGGCGAGCGTGAGCGGGCGCGCCTCTCGCTGCCGCGGGTCGCCGTGCTCGGCCCGCCGGCACTGGTGTGCGACCGGCGCCGCGCGCCCGTGCGCGGTCACCCCGGTCGACTCCTGGTGGGGATCGTGGCCTCGCGCGGTCCCTGCAGCCTCGATCGCCTCACGGAGATCCTGTGGGGGGACACGCCGCCGCCGACGCACCGATCCGCGGTGCACGTGCACCTCGGTGCACTGCGGCGCGCGCTCGCCTCCCACGGCGGCGGGTGTTCGATCGTTCGCAGCGAGGGCGGCTACTCCCTCGAGCTCGATGGCTGGGAGGTCGACGCCGCACTGGCGACCGACCTGCTGGCCGCTTCGCGCCGCCTGCTCGACGACCGCCCTGATGCGTCGCTGCGTCTCATCGAGCAGGCCCTCGACCTCTGGCGTGGTCTGCCGTTCGCCGTCGACGGCGAGGTGGTTGACGTCCCGTCGTGGCACCACCTCGAGGCGGCTCGCCGTGATGCCGAGGAGCTGCGAGTCGAGGCACTTCTGCGCACCGGTGATGCCGCTGGGGCGGAGGCGGCCGCCGCTCGAGCCGTGGAGGCGGAGCCGCTGCGGGAGAACCGGTGGGGCCAGCTCCTGCGAGCGCGCTACCTCAACGGACGCACCGCCGACGCGTTGGCGACCTACCAGCAGGCACGCGCCACGCTCATCGAGTCGTTGGGCATCGAGCCCGGTCCGGAGCTGCGCGACCTCGAGGCGGCCGCGCTGACGCGCGACGTGGCGCGCCTCCGGCTCATCGAGGTCAGCGAGGAGACCGACCGCCAGCCGCCGGCGGGGGGCCCACCGATGGTCGGTCGTGAGCGAGAGCTGCAGCGCGTGCGCGACGCGGTCTCCGGTGGCGGTGGAGTGGTGCTCCTCGGCCCGCCCGGCGTGGGCAAGACGCGCCTCGCGACCGACGTGGCGCGTCGTCACGGGGCAGGCGCGGTGACCTGGATCGACCTGCGCGACACCGACGCCCTCGACGATGCCCCTTCGTTGCCGAGCCTGATCGACTGGGCTCGACGTCACCCCACCGGCCTGGTCGTGCTCGACAACGCAGAGACGGCGCTGCCGCGCGCCGCGGCGGTCGTCCGTGCCCTCGCCGCACGAGCACCCGAGGTCGGCGTCCTCGTCACCAGCCGGGCACCGCTCGACGCCGACCTCCTCGTGGAGCTCCTGCAGCCCCTCGCGCTGCCAGGTCGCGCAGCCAGCGACGACGACATCGAGGCCGCTCCTGCGGTGCGGGCGCTTCGCGCAGCCCTCAGCGAGCTCGCGCCCTCGGCGGTCCTGGGTGCGGCCGAGGCAGCCCAGGTCGCCCGCCGGGCCGGCGGCCTGCCCTTGCTCCTGCGACTGAGCGCGGCCGCGGCTCGGGCGCTCCCGGTCGACGCGATCGTCGCTCGGGCACCGTCGGCGCCAGGCGACGAGACCGACCTGGCGACGAAGGCGCTGCTGGACCTGCTCGACGACCAGGTGCGGCAGGCGTTCCTCGACCTGTGCGTGCTCGGCGGTGACTTCGACGGCGATCTCGCCGCGCGGGCAGCCGGCCTGCAACCCGGCTCGTTCGCGACGGCAGCGATCCAGCTCGTCGATCACGGGCTCCTGCAGGCCCGACCGGACGAGGCGCTCCCCTACTCGGTGCTCGAGCCGATCCGCGCGGCCGCGGTGCGCCTGGTCGACGAGCCCGACCGCCGTCACCTCGTCCTCGACCGCTGTGTGGACGCCTGCATAGATCGGGCTCGCGCCGTCGCCGGCCTCACCCGCGACGGCGCCCCGTCAGAGCTCTCGCGGCGCCTCGAGGCCGACCTCCCGCGGCACCGCCAGGCCCTCGAGCACCTGGCCCGCACCGGCGACGCGGAGCGCGCCCTCGCACTGGTCAGCCGCCTGGAGCTCCCGCTCTACGCCCTGGGGTGGTGGGCCGAGAAGACCGAGCTCTTCGACACGGCGCTCGACATCCCCGGACCGCCCTCGCCGATGCGGGCGCGGGCGCACGCCTTCCGCTCACGACCTGGCCCCATGCACCAGTTCGACCTGGCGCATGCCGAGCGAGCGGAGGAGATGGCTGCAGCGCTCGGGCACGATCGCCTGGTCGCCTTCGCACGGCACATGCGGTCGATCGGGTGCTGGTGGTACGGCCGCACGGACGAGGCGATCCAGCTGGCGAGCGACGCCGCCGACGCGTTCGCGGCGACCGACCGGCTCGTTGAGTGGGCCGAAGCCCGGAAGTTCCTGGGCGTTGCGCTGGTCCTCCACGGGGACCCCGAGGCGGGCCTCCAGATCCAGCACGAGACGCTGGCCGTCGTCCGACGCGACCTCCGGAGCCCGTTCCACGTCGCGCACAACCTCGCGTACCTGGGACACTGCCACCGCCTCCTCGGCGACGACACCGCGGCGCGCGCGGACTGGAAGGAGGCCCGGGAGCTCTGCGCCCAGGTGGGCAACCGGGGCACGGCGATCCACATCGCCATCGGGCTCGGCGAGATCGCTGCCGATCAGGGGCAGCCCGAGCTCTCACTCGAGTTCGTCGGAGAGGCCCTCGAGCTCCTGCGCGCGGGACGGGCCGCCACCTACGCGCCGTGGGCTTGGACGGTGGCGATGCGAGCTCACGCACTCGTCGGCGACGTCCACTTCGCAGGGACGTGCGCGCAGCGAGCGTTCGCCGGCCTGCCGGATGCGCCACCAGGCGAGGCGGTGCGCTTGGCGGTCGAGCTCGCGCACCTGGCGGCCGCGCGTCACGAGCTTCCGACCGCGGCGCGCCTGCTCGGGGTGGCGGCCGCGACCCTCGACCGCCGAGAGCTGCCGTTCCCCTCGCCCAGCGAGGAGGGTCGGCGCCGCGACACCCAGCACGCCGTCGAGGCGGGCCTCGGCGACGCTTGGCGCGAGCACCTCGACGCCGGCCGCCGGTGCAACGTGACCGAGGCGGTCGGGGGGCTGTTCGCATCGTCGGCGTGAGCGGGGTGGTCCCGGCGGTTGCGCCCGCACGCTGCATGCTCTCGCTGGTGCGAGGGCTACCTCGACAGGGCGACGGTCGCTTCGACCATCCAGCGGCGAACGAGCGCAAGGTCGCGCGCTCCCAGACCGCCGCTGAGTCGCTCTTCGAGCGCGGCGATCACCGGCTGGGCGGCCCGGAACCGCTTGCGGCCGAGCGGTGTGGCACGCAGCTCGAGCACCCGCCCGTGGGTCGGGTGAGGCCGGCGCTCGACGAGACCGTCGCGGAGCATGCCGTTGACGAGCAGGCTCGCCGCCTGGGGGGTCACCCCCATCGCACGAGCGAGGCGGGCGGACGAGATCGGGGCCTCGTGGTCGAGCACGTAGAGCGCTCCGTACTGCGGGCTGGAGAGCCCGAGCGGTCGCAGGACCTGCTCCATCTGGCTGTGGAACGCATGCACGACCTGGCGCAGCAGGTAGCCCAAGCGCCCCTCCGTCCCCCGGTATCCCTCGCCGATCTCCACCGCGTCCATGTCGCGCACTATATCAAGGTCTTGACATCAACTGTCGCCGGGAGGATAACTCAAGAACTTGACATCTTCTGAGGAGGGACCATGGACACCGACGAGACGATGAGGCTGCTCGGGCGCCACCTGGACGCCGAGAACGCGCACCAGATGGACGAGACCCTCGCCACCCTCGCGCCCGACTGCGTGTTCGTCGACTACGCGCTGGACCGACGCTGGGAAGGTCACGACGGTGCCGCGGAGCACTACCGGATGTGGTGGGACGCCTTCGACACCCACGTGGAGGGGCACCGGCTCCACCTTGCCGGTGACGTCGCGATCGCCGAGACCACCTGGGAGGGCACCCACGTCGGTGAGTTCCTCGGCATCGCACCCACGGGACGCAAGGTGCGCTTCGAGGTCGCCGTGTTCGTCGATCTGCGAGACGGGCTGATGGCGACGGAGCGGTTCTACTGGGACCGAGCGGGCGTCGTCGATCAGCTCACCGGCCCGTGACCTCCAGGCTCACCCTCGCTGCCCGAGCATGGGACGGACGGCCACCGGCTTGAGCGACGGGTCGGACACGGCGAGGGGGGCGTCGTCCCACTCGACGGGTTGTGACCACACCGCCGGGGCCACCAGGCCCTCGGCCAGTGCGGCGAGGGTCGGTTCGATGTTGGGGCCGTTGTTGGCCCGCCCGCAGCGCAGCGTCGCACCCTCGACGTACATGGCGAACATCGGGACGGCGACGTCGTCGAAGTAGCCACCGAGGCACTCCACGACCCCGTCGGGCTCGACCATGCGCAGGCCACGGCGCAGCCAGGACTGATCGAAGCCGGCGTCGACGACGACGTCGAAGCGACCCATCGCTCGATCCGGGGGCCCGGGGTGCACGACCGCGCCGAGATCGCTGGCGACGGAGCGACGCTCCGCGTCCGCGTCGA
>Ga0190269_10001102_pt1 | contig 13102 bp, 10 predicted proteins | sample Popmic249IS_FD_133749 | JGI IMG/M metagenome (GOLD analysis project Ga0190269, IMG submission 133749) | Populus adjacent soil microbial communities from riparian zone of Blue River, Arizona, USA - 249 IS | ecosystem: Environmental > Terrestrial > Soil > Riparian zone | place: USA: Arizona...
GAAGATGCTCGAGCGTGGTCCGGCCGGCCACGCTGACGAGCGGCTTTGGCTTGCTGTAAGTATGCGGGCGCATGCGTGTTCCCCAGCCCGCCATGGGTATGACAACAGTCAGAGGTTGTTTATCCATAAAGGTATTTTACCGCGTGAAATTCAGATAACCTATGAACTATCTCCTGTTATTAAGTACGAATTTGTAATCAGTCTGAGACAAGCAGGCTAGGCATGTCCCAGTATGGGATGTGGTTTATACGGCTCTTCGAGCTTCCTAATCTCCTCATTCGAGAGCTGAATATCGAGCGCAGCTATGGCTTGATCGAGATGGTCCATTTTGGTCGCGCCAATGATCGGGCTGTGAACGTAGGGTTTGTGCAAGATCCATGCCAGCGCCACCTGCGAACCAGTTACGCCGTGTTGCTTTGCCACCTCTGCCACTCGATCTGCAACGACAAAGTCTTCCTCGCGGAAATAAAGACTATTGCTAAAGGGGTCACTGTTGGAGCGCACAGTCTCGCCACCTCCGCCGCGTTTGCGGTCGCCTGCGAAGAATCCGCGCGCCATGGGGCTCCAGGGGATGAGACCGATTCCCTGATCGATGCAGAGCGGGATCATCTCGCGTTCCTCTTCACGATATGCCAGGTTGTAGTGATTCTGCATGGAAACGAATTTCGTCCAGCCATGTTTTTCAGAAGTATGCAGCGCCCTGGCAAACTGCCAGGCGAACATGGATGATGCGCCAATGTAGCGTGCCTTCCCCGCGCGGACAACATCATTCAATGCTTCGAGAGTTTCTTCGATGGGTACTTCATAATCCCAGCGATGGATTTGATATAAGTCAACATAATCCATTTGCAGGCGCTGCAAGGACTTATCGATGGAGTCCATAATATGTTTGCGCGAGAGACCTTTGTCGTTAATATCATCGCTCATTTGCCCATTGACCTTTGTTGCGACGATCACATTCTGACGGTTGACACCCAGGTCTTTGAATAACCTGCCGGTCACACGTTCGCTTTCACCAAGTGAATAGACATCGGCCGTATCGAAGAAGTTGATGCCCGCATCGAGTGCGCGCTTGACGAATGGCTTCGCATCTGCTTCCTCCAATATCCATTCGCGCCATGTTTTTGATCCATAACTCATCATGCCCAAACACAGCCGAGAAACTTTCATTCCAGTATTGCCAAGATTGATGTATTGCATGAATGCTCCTTTTTATTACTATGCTCCCTTCGCCGTCCTCGGCGAAGGTGTTGTTGCCAGCCAGTCGGTTACATCCGTAATTTCAAGTAATGATTTTCTTCCGTAATCATAATACCCTGCGCTGGAATAGGCATAATCTGCCCTGTTTTCTGTCAGCTTCCAATTCTTTGCAACAGGATTTTGATGGATATATTCCATTTTCTGTTGCAGGAAATCCATGGAATAAATATTCTTTGCCTGAATATCCTGCCAAATACTGTGCTCGTGTCTTGGATCGCGCTTGTTCTGCTGGAATATTTCGAGCCATTCGGTTCGTTTTTGTTGGCGCAGTTTCTTTAAGATCTCATGTGCTGTAAATGAGCCAAATTGCTGAACGATTTCTCCAATTGGATTACTTTCTGGTTTGAGAATTGCGTGAAGATGAGATGGCATGATGACAAAGGCAAATAACAGGATGCGTTTTTCCTTTTGTAGCCATTCCAGAGAGTTCAAAACAATTTGTGCATATTCATCTTCAATAAATAGATGTTTCCATTCGATGATCGATGCTGTGATGAAGTATAGGTGAGTCGGATCATGAAAAGATTTGAACGTCATATCTAGAATGCTCCTTTCGCCGTCCTCGGCGAAAGATTTACAGGCAAATTTTAAGTAGGAATGTTATCCGCCGCCGAGGACGGTGGCGGGAGCAGGGCATAGACAATAGACCACGGTCTATTGTCCATTGTCTGTTTATATTTTTTCTTCCATCTCTCCGATCACTTCTTCCATCAAGTCCACAGCCTGCTTCAATGTTTCTGCATCAAATGAAAACCTGGCTCCAGCAGCGGCAAATAATTGTGGAAGCGGAACTGTCGCACCTAATGAAAGCGCCTTGCGATAATCAGCGACAGCTTTCTTCTGGTCACGGCGCGCATTCGCCCAGACCTGGACAGCACCCAGTTGAGCAAGGCCGTATTCCACATAATAGAATGGAGCGCCGAAGATGTGTCCCTGGCGGTGCCAATACGTTTTCTTCGCATCCTCCAGTCCTGAATAATCAATGCCGATCATGAAGCGGTCCCACAGTTCTGCCCACTTTTCCTCACACTTTGAGCCGACCGATCCCTCAGTTGGATTTTCATAGATCCAATGTTGGAACGAGTCCACCAGTGCCATATAAGGCCAGAAGGTAATAATGGTTTCCAGCAATTCGATCATGGCGCGTGCTGCTTCACTATCTGTGTAGAAGCCACCATACTCTTTTGTCTTATAAGGGGACGCCAGTAACTCCATACCCATGGATGCTACTTCTGCAAACTCGGCCGGCAGGTAGATTTCACCACGCTGGTAAAAATGGACATGCGCCCGTTCGAATTCGTGGAAGGCATGTCCGCCTTCGTGCAGGATCGTTTGCACATCCCAGGGTGTATTGGTATTGCTCATGAAAATGAAGGGACGATGCGCCACGTGCAATCCCAGGCTGTATGCGCCGGGTGCTTTGTTCTTGCGACTCTCAATATCCAGCAGACCTTCATTGATCATCGTCTGGAAATATCCCCCCAGCACCGGATCCACATGCTGGAAGACAGCGAGTGATTTTGCCAGAAAATCTTCATTGGATTCAGACGGCTTGATGGGCGTATCGGCGTGCGGGTCGACATATGTATCCCAGGGACGGACCGACTCGATGCCCAGCCGCTGCCTTCTCCGTTCATAGACGCGCGTTGCCGCCGGGACCACTGCCTGTTCGATCGCGGCATGGAACGATTTGCAATCCTCCGGGGAATAGTCAAAGCGGAATTTTTGTTTCCACATGTAGGCACGGAAATCGGGCATGCCGGCATTCTCGGCTATCTTCAATCGCAACGGCATGAACTTCTCCCAGACGCTATTGATGTTCTGTCGTTCTTTTAGCCGGCAGGCAATCGTAGCCTCCCAGGCACGCTGACGGACGGAGCGATCAGTTGCATAATAAAGTGGGAACATGTCCGGAAGGGGAACTTCCACACCCTCCCACATCACGGTCATGGAACCGATGATCTTGTTATATTCATTTCCCAGCTTTTGTTCTTCTGCCAATAGCAGCAGGTTTTCTTCTTTAAAGATATCTGCTTCCGCCTGCATCATGCGCAAGCCCGTTTCAAAACTCCTGGGGGAAAGCCCGCTGGCAAGTAGCTTGTCTTTCAACTTCTGTTCGGCGATTTTTACGAGAGGCTGCATTTCTTCCACATACTTGTTAAATGCTTCCTCGATGGCCTGATCTGCTGTGTTGACGGTGGTCGCGATGTTAAGGCGCCAATATTGTTCATCGGCGGTTTCAGCCAGCCTCGACCAATCATCCAGCCACGTTTGTATATTTTCGCTGTTCAAGGGACGCGCCTCGAGTTCCTGGTAATAGGGCTCGTAATCGCTCCATGTCATTGCGAGAATCGAATCTTTGTCGGTGGGAAGTTCTTGAAAGTTCATCTTTTCTCCTTGATAAAAATAGAGCCACGAATGGCTCTATTTTATGACAGTCAGGTTGGCTAAGGAAGCAGCAAGTCGTTTAATTCCCACAGCTTCAAACACCACATCCACGATTTCGTCGTTATCCTGAACGCGGCTGTCGAGCACGATACCTTCACCCCACACCTTGTGACGGACGTGAGTCCCGGCGCGGAATTTGGTCTCCATAACGGGAGCCGCATTCGGCTTCGAAGGAAGCGACCACTGCGTGTCGGGCACACGTCCACGGATGGAACGTCCTGTGCGCGTCCTGCCGACCAACAGGTCCGCAGGGATGTCATCCAAAAAGCGCGAAGGATAGGTCTCCTCGGCGGCACCGCGTCCACCGCGTTGAATGGCGCGGATGATGTAGAGCTTGTCCTTGGCGCGGGTGATGCCTACATAAAACAGTCGACGCTCCTCTTCCATCGATTCGGGTTGATCGAATGAACGGCTGTGCGGAAGGATTCCATCGTCGAGACCGACGAGGAAGACGACACCAAACTCGAGACCTTTCGCCGCATGGAGAGTGAGTAGAGTGGGAACGTTACCTTCTTTAATAGTATCCTGATCGGAGACGAGGGCAATGTTTTCCAGGAATTCATCCATCGAGCGGTCCGCGTATTCCTCCGCAAGACGCTTCAACTCAAGAACGTTCTCCCAGCGATCTTCACCTTCTTCTGATTGATCGTCAATGTATTCCTTATAGTTGAGGTCTTTGAGAATACGGTCGAAGATTTCAACAGTGTTGAGTGAGAGCATGGCGGTACGCCAGTTGGCAAGCATTCCGCCAAAATCTGCGAGTGAGAGCGATGCCCGCCCGCTAAAAGACTGCCAATATTTTGACTCCTGTCCGCGTGCGAGATCCATCAAGACAAAACCAGGTTGGGTATTGTTCTGGCGGGCGATCAAATGCAGCGTGGTGAGAGTCTTATCGCCGATGCCACGCGGCGGAATGTTGATGACACGGTCCAGACTCGCTTCATCAGCGGGATTATGCACGAGACGCAAGAATGAAATGACATCTTTGACTTCGCGTCGTCCATAGAACCGCTGCGCACCGACCAGACGATACGGAAGGCGCGCCTGTAAGAATGCCTCTTCCAACAAACGCGACATGGCATTCGTGCGATACATAACAGCGCAATCGCCGGGTTCGAATTGGCGTGACGCTACAAGTTGAGCGATGCCATCCACTACAAAGGCTGCTTCGGCATAATCATCGGGCGCTTCATAGAAGAATATTTTTTCGCCTTCACCGCGATCACTAAAGAGTTTCTTCTTGCGTCGGTTGCTGGCGCGGTCAATGACACCCATCGCTGCATCGAGAATGTTCTGGCGCGAACGATAATTCTGTTCGAGCAGAATTGTGTGCGCATCGGGAAAGTCCTGATCGAAACGCTGTACGTTGCGCCAGTCTGCGCCGCGCCAGGCATAGATCGATTGGTCGGGGTCACCGACGCAGAAGATATTTTTATTAAAAGAAGCAAGCTGCTTCACAAGCGCGTACTGCGCCAGGTTCGTATCCTGGAATTCATCCACCAACACATGTCGAAACCGCTGGGCATATTTGTCACGCACCGATGGATTTTCATCGAGCAGCCGCGCGGTGTACATCAACATGTCATCGAAATCCACGGCGTTACTGGCGATCAGTCGCTTCTGGTATTCCACATACACACGCTTTACGATCTCATCACGGTAGGTTTGCGTGGGGAAATCGTCGGCGGAGATGAGTTCGTTCTTGGCATGTGAGATCGCGCCTAGCACACTCGCAGGGCGATACAACTTCTCGTTGATGTTCATCTCGCGGATGATGCTTTTGACGATCCGTTCCTGGTCATCGGTATCGAAGATCACAAAATTCGATTGGATGGGCAGGTTATCCGCTTCCCGGCGCAGGATGCGTGCGCAGATGGAGTGGAACGTACCAAGCATGATCCCTTCGATGGCTTGGTCGGGCAGGATACGCTTGACGCGTTCGCCCATTTCCTTTGCTGCCTTGTTGGTGAACGTCACCGCCAGTATCTGCCACGGGCGAACGCCTTCCACAGCGATGAGATAGGCGATGCGTTGGGTGAGCACCCGCGTCTTTCCAGAGCCGGGGCCGGCCACCACTAGAACAGGTCCATTTCCCGCTGAGACCGCTTGTTTTTGTTGAGGGTTAAGTTTATCTAGAAAATCCATTGACATCCGTAGAGAAAATAAAGGCGGGTCTTCGCGAAGCACCCCAACCGACGTGGATGGGGGTGAAGACCCGCCTGAGAGAGTTCGATTGACTAAAGTTCAGATGTACAGTTCGGGCAGCGATTTGCCTTGAGCGGTATGGCCGTGAAACAGCGTGGGCAGTCCTTGGTGGTAGGAGCGGCAGGAGCAGGGGCGGGACCTCTCAGACGATTAATCGCTCGTACGATCAGGAAGATGACAAAAGCAATGATGAGAAAGTTTACTATTGCTTGAATGAAGGCACCATACTTAATGGTTGCATCGCCGACAACGATCGCCAGCGCGCCGAAATCGACACCACCGAGCGCTAGCCCGACCAAGGGCATTAATATATCGTTGACAAGTGAACTGACGATCGCCCCGAATGCACCACCAATGATCACGCCAACAGCCAGATCCATGACATTGCCACGCATGGCAAATTCCCTGAATTCTTTTAACATGTGATCCTCCCGAATGAAGAATGAAATCCAAAAGTTATTCTACCGTTTGCAAAACGGGCTGTCAACAAAAAGATGTCAAACAAATCTTTTGTGATTTTCAGGACGTGAAATGTCTAAAATTCATCCTACCTGAGTGTTGTCTAAAACAGTTCTCTAGAACTGTCTTTTGGGATTCTACCGCCCTACGATTGCCCTACGAAGGCATTACTGTTGACGCACTTGTGGAATTAGGTATAATTCCTTCTGCTTGGCACTTTAGAACCTTCTGTTCTAATACTCCATTTAGTAAAGGAATACACGGATGCCCGACTTCATTCTTGATGTGCAAGGGCTTGAGACAACGTTTAAGACCCCGGATGGAGTTGTACACGCGGTAAACGGCGTTTCATTCGGATTAGGTGAAGGTGAAACATTAGGGGTTGTGGGGGAAAGTGGGTGTGGTAAGAGCGTGACCATGCTCTCAGTGATGGGTTTGATCCAATCGCCTCCAGGAAAAATCGTAGCAGGGAAGGCCATTTTCGCGGGACAAGATCTCGTCAAAATGTCAAGAGAAGAATTACGTCACGTGCGTGGCGCGCAGATCGCGATGATCTTCCAGGATCCAATGACCTCCCTGAATCCAGTGTTGACCATTGGAAAACAGTTGGAAGAGCCATTGATGCTTCACGTGGGCATGACCAAGAATCAGGCTCGTGACCGTGCTGCAGAACTGCTTTCCATGGTGGGTATTCCCAACGCAAAAGATCGGTTGAACGACTATCCTCATCAGTACTCTGGTGGTATGCGTCAGCGCGTGATGATCGCGATGGCATTATCTTGCAGTCCTCAGATCCTGATCGCTGACGAACCAACCACCGCCTTGGATGTGACCATCCAGGCGCAGATCACAGATTTGGTAAAACGTCTGCGTGATGAGCTTGGCATGGCGATCATCTGGATCACACATGATCTGGGGGTGGTTGCCAGTCTTGCGCAACGAGTATTGGTTATGTATGGTGGGTACATTATTGAAGAGTCTCCTGTTAAAGATCTGTATGCGAATCCGACTCATCCCTATACGCTTGGTCTCCTTGGCAGTCTTCCACGTGTAGATGAAAAAGAACGCACAAAGTTGTTTTCAATCGAAGGACAGCCACCGGTTCTCTATGCGAAACCCAATGCCTGTCCTTTTGCCCCGCGTTGCAAATGGGCGTTGGAACATTGCTGGCAGGAGAATCCTCCGTTGATGGAGATAGCACCTGCTCACCGTGCAGCTTGCTGGGTGGATACCAAGACTGGGAGACATCGCTAATGAGCACCGACAATACCAATCACGACACGCTGTTGCGTGTTGAAAATTTGATGATGCATTTTCCCATTCGGCGCGGTGTGTTCCAACGTCAGGTTGGCGCTGTTCGTGCTGTGGATGGTGTTAGTTTCGATGTGAAACGAGGCGAGACTCTGGGTCTTGTGGGTGAGTCTGGCTGTGGTAAATCTACGACAGGCAGAACCATTCTGCAGCTGTACAAGCCCACTGCTGGTGAAGTGGAATTTGATGGTGTTAATCTGGTCACCTTGAAAGGTGAACACATGCGCCAGATGCGCCGCAAGATCCAGATGATCTTTCAGGATCCCTATGCCAGTTTGAATCCGCGTATGACAGTGGGGCAGTTGGTGGGGGAACCGCTTGCTGTTCATAGTGTGGCAACTGGTTCTGAGATCAACCAGCGTGTGGAACATCTGCTCGAGTTGGTTAAGTTGAACCCGGCTTTTTCAACGCGCTATCCGCATGAATTTTCAGGTGGACAACGTCAACGTATCGGAGTTGCGCGCGCTCTTGCTTTGCAGCCATCGTTTATCATCTGCGATGAACCGATCTCTGCTCTTGACGTTTCCATTCAGGCGCAGGTCGTAAACCTGCTTGAAGAGTTGCAGGAACAGTTCAACCTCACCTATTTGTTCATTGCACACGATCTTTCGATGGTTAAGCACATCAGTGATCGTATCGCAGTGATGTACCTGGGTGTGATCGTTGAATTGGCCACTCGTGACGAACTCCATGCGCGTCCGCTTCATCCATATACGCAGGCATTGCTGTCTGCTGTTCCCATCCCTGACCCGATCGCTGACGCAAGGCGTGAACGAATCATTTTGAAAGGTGATGTTCCGTCACCAGCAAACCCACCCTCCGGCTGCCGATTCCGAACACGTTGTCCCATTGCAGAAGGAGTTTGTGCTGAATCCCGTCCTGAATTCCGTGAGATAAAACCAGGTCACTTCGTTGCCTGTTTTTTTGCTGAACGATTCTTGTAATTCAATCAGCTTCAAATTTTGAAAGGAGGTGGTTGCCCCGGCTTACTGCATGAAAGGCTGATACAAAACGTTGTGTAAGAATCTGATAAACCCTTCAATATTTTGTGAGGAGAAGATATATGCGTAAAATGTTTGCTTTACTAAGCTTGCTGGTTCTGGCCAGCATGATCCTGGCAGCCTGCGGTGGCGCTGCTCCGACAGCAGCTCCCGAGGAACCGGCCGCCACGACCGCTGCTGAAGAACCAGCTGCTGAAGAACCGGCTGCTGAAGAACCGGCTGCTGGACCGAAATCTGCCGATCCGACAACGTTGGTTCGTGCGCTTTCGGATGTCAGTATTGACACCCTCGATCCCGCTCTGGCTTATGATACCGCCAGCGCTGGCATCATCATGAACACCTATGAAACCCTTGTGTTCTATGATGGAATTAAAACTGACGTGTTCCTTCCGGTGTTGGCTGAGTCCTGGGAAACATCTGAGGATGGTACCGTTTGGACCTTCAACATCCGCCAGGGTGTGAAATTCCACAATGGCAATGATCTGACAGCTGAAGATGTTGCTTACACCTTCCAGCGTGGACTTCTGCAGGGTGGTTACTCCTCCCCGCAGTGGCTTCTCGCTGAGCCTTTCTATGGCATCGGTGTGGATGATGTCTCCGGTGTGGTAAGCGAAGATTTCGCTTGTGCAGATGACCGCGAATGTATGGTAGCTGCTGATCCGGCTGCGTTGGTTGCCGCTTGTGAAAAGACAATGGCCGCCATCAGTGCTGATGATGCCGCTGGCACCGTGACCATGACCCTTGCTCAGGCATGGGGACCCTTCCTGCCGACCATTTCCCAGTCCTGGGGCTCCATTATGGACAAGGAATGGGTGATCGAGAACGGTGGTTGGGATGGTAGTTGCGATACATGGCAGAACTGGTACGGAATGGACTCTGCTAGCAACACACTGTCTGCGATTGAGAACGGAACCGGCCCCTTCATCCTTGAAAGCCTCAAGCAGGGTGAAGAATCGATCCTGGTCCGCAATGACAGCTATTGGCGCGAACCCGCCAAGCTCGAACGCATCATTGACAAGGCTGTTGCCGAAGCCGGTACGCGCTTTGCCATGCTCCAGACCGGTGATGCCGATATGGCCACCGTTCAGGTTGCAGATCGCGGTCAGGCCGATGAATTAGTCGGCGAACGCTGCGAATTTGACCTGGCTACCAATGACTATGCAGCCTGTGAAGTCGTTGATGACTCATTACCCCTGCGCCTGTTCATTGGTCGTCCTCAAGTTACCCAGGACGTGATCATTCAGAACTGGGATATCGCCACCTCGGAAGAAAGCCCGAACCCCTTCCTGGGCAGCGGCAAGCTAGATGGTAATGGCGTTCCATCCGATTTCTTTGCAGATGTTCACATCCGCAAGGCGTTTGGCTATTGCTTCGACTACAACATCTTGATCGACGACGTTTACCGTGGTGAAGCGGTCCAGCCGACCGTTCTGACCCTGCCCGGCATGCCTGGTTACGATCCGGAAGCGGCTCACTACACCACTGACCTGGATAAGTGCACCGAAGAATTCAAGCTTGCCGATTTGGACAAGGACGGCATCCCTGCTGGTGACGATCCCGAAGGCGATGTTTGGACCACCGGTTTCCGCATCCAGATGGCATACAACCAGGGTAATGCGACCCGCCAGACCACTGCTGAAATCCTGGCTGGCAACCTCTCCGCAGTCAATGAACTCTTCAGCCTCGAGACCCTGGGTCTGCCGTGGGCTTCCTACCTGCGTGCCCAGCGCGCTCGTCAACTCCCGCTCATGACCGCTGGCTGGCATGAAGATATCCATGACCCGCATAACTGGTACCAACCGTACACCACCGGTACCTATGGCGTTCGCCAGAGCCTCCCGGACGATGTCAAGGCACAGTTTAAGGACATCCTGGATCGTGGTATCGCTGAGCAGGATCCTGCCGCTCGCCATGAGATCTACAAGGAAGCCAACCAGTTGTACTTTGACCTGGCTGTTGGGTATCCCATTTCCAATGCGACCACCCACTTCTACCGCCAGCGCTGGCTGTTCGGTGATCTGGACAACCCGGCTTTCTCGGATGTTTGGTACTATCCGATCTATAAAGAATAATTCTGTCAGTTAGCAAGCGTTGTGGGAGTCTGTTTATCAGACTCCCACAACATTATTGGTTTTTCAATGGGCAGTGAAGCACGTTGCTGAACACTTTAGTGCCGATCGAAAAACCGGAAAGTTTGAGGTATCCCCATGGTTACGTATATTATCCGTCGTTTACTGTTGGTGCCGGTTTTGCTTTTCGGTGTCACAGTATTGATCTTTGGTATGTTGCAGTTCATTTCGCCAGTGGAACGAACTGCCCTATATGTTCGAGATATTCCCAAAAATGACAAGCAAATTGCCGGTATCATCAGGAAATATGGCTTCGATAAGCCGCTGCATATTCAATACTGGCGCTGGTTGACCGGAACGAAAGACCCTGTCACCGGTGATCGGAATGGCGGCATTCTATTTGGCGATTTCGGTTATTCACGTACGGCTTCCGAGCCTGTTGCCCAATTGATCAAAAATCGCTTTCCTAATACGCTCGATCTAACCATCTGGGCTGTAGGACCGGTGATCCTGGTGGGCATCTGGCTGGGGGTGCAGGCAGCTGTCCATCATAACGGGATTGTGGACCAGCTGGCGCGTATGTTCAGCATTGTCGGAACGTCCTTTCCAACATTTGTGGTGGGTCTGCTGCTGCTCATGTTGTTCTACGCCACTCTGCAGTGGATGGAACCTGGTCGACTCTCCAATGATTTTTCACGCGAGGTCACATCGGACGCTTTCAAGCATTACACAAGCCTGCTTACTTTTGATGCACTGCTGAATGGCCGCTTCGATATCTTTTGGGATGCGTTTAAGCACATGCTGATGCCCATCCTCACCCTTTCATATATTAGCTGGGCGACCTTCCTGCGCGTGACCAGAGGTTCCATGCTGGAAACCCTGCGCATGGAATATGTCACTACGGCTCGTGCAAAAGGCTTACCCGAGCGGGATGTCATATATAAACATGCCCGTCCGAATGCAATGTTGCCGGTCGTCACGTTGGCAGGCTTTAGTATTGTAAACCTGCTGGGTGGTGTGGTGATCACTGAAACAGTATTCAACTATCCCGGGATTGGCTCGGCTGCGGCGCGCGCGGCTGTTAATCTGGATGTGGTAACCACGTTGGGGTTTGCATTATTCAACGGTTTCATCTTGATTGTGTCAAACCTGGCCGTGGATGTGCTTTATGGATTTGTAGATCCCCGCGTTCGTCTCTCGTGATGACTAAAAAGGACTTAAACTTATGACACAAACTACCATTCCCAGCGGCGATAATAGTCTTTTGCCCTCCACACAGATGCGCCCGGTGGGGCGTTTAGAGCGCGTGGTCGGTCCGGACAATTATCGCATTCTTGTCGGGTTATTTAAGACTCCTGCATCAATCATTGGTTTCTCGTTGATCGTGTTTTTTATCCTGATTGCCGCATTCGCTCCTGTTCTGGCTCCACCCAAGGCTACCGGCGATCCTTATCAAATTCCACGCGATGGCTTTAGTGCAGATCCCAAGCCACCAGGAACAGAGTGGGTACGAAATGCCCCGCCGCTTCCATTCTGGTGGAAGGCTATAACCGGCAGGGATGAGTGGGTCCACATTATGGGTACATCGGCTGGCCAGTATGATATCTACTATGGCATGATCTGGGGCACGAGAACTGCCTTTAGGACAGGTTTGGTTGTCACTTTTGTCACCCTGATCATTGGTGTAGTGATAGGTTCGGTGGCAGCATACTATGGCGGCGCAGTGGACAACATTATCATGCGTATCGTGGACGTCTTCCTGATTCTACCGGGCATTCTGGCGGCGCTTATTCTGGCCGCTGTCCTAACACCCAGGATTGGTAAGAGTCTAATACCCACTATGACGGCCCTGATCGCCTTTGGATGGATGGGATATTCGCGCATTGTGCGCGGCGACATCCTGTCTGTAAAGGAACGTGATTACATCCTGGCCGCGCATGTTATCGGCGTGAAAAATTACCGCATTCTCTTCCGCCATATCATCCCCAACGCGATCTTCCCCACTCTCGTGCTTGCATCCCTGGCAATCGGTGATGTCGTACTTTCATTTGCCGCTCTCTCCTTCCTGGGAATCGGAACAGAGATCGGATATGCCGACTGGGGACAGATCCTGTCCTTTGCCCGTAATTACATTACCAGCTTGAATACCTACTGGTATATTCTTGTCTTTCCCGGTATGACCCTGGTGTTGTTCGTGTTGGGCTGGAATCTGCTTGGCGATGCCCTGCGCGATGTTCTTGATCCTCGCATGCGTGGAAAAATTTAATTGTAGTGTACAAGCGAACCCTTCTACAACTTATCTTATTACCCTCTGGAATAGCCCTGCTTCTTGCAGGGCTATTCTTCCAA
>Ga0190269_10001103_pt1 | contig 13090 bp, 10 predicted proteins | sample Popmic249IS_FD_133749 | JGI IMG/M metagenome (GOLD analysis project Ga0190269, IMG submission 133749) | Populus adjacent soil microbial communities from riparian zone of Blue River, Arizona, USA - 249 IS | ecosystem: Environmental > Terrestrial > Soil > Riparian zone | place: USA: Arizona...
CGCGGCATGTAGAAGTAGAAAAGTTGCTCGATGGAAAAGAGACGCCGCTTATCTTCATCGCTCATGTTGTCCAATAGGGGATCGTTGACGGCGTAGATGTTGGAACCGCCCAGGTCATCGTCCCAGTTGGGACCCGATTCGATGTCGATCGGTTTGCCATCGATGCGTGAGATGGGACGCGCCGTCGGCTGGTCGTTGCCAAGCGGCGAGTTGAACAGATCGCCGTAGTTGTACGTCCATGGTTCGTAGTAGTCATCCATGGTGGGCATGGCGGGGTTGGAAAACAGATTGCCGAGAGTCTGCAAACGGTTCTGGAGTTTTAATTTCAGGTCGGGATTTTTCGGCTTGTCCTCAAGTTCCCAGCCGCCGTGATATTTTTCCTGGTCTTCCCATTGGGTGGGGAAACCAACGCCGGGTTTTGTCTCCACATTGTTCCACCACATGTATTCGGCGCCCTGACGATCGGTCCAGATGTTTTTACAGGCAACGCTGCATGTGTGACAGCCGATACATTTATCGAGATGGAATACCATTGAAACTTGTGATCGAATTTTCATAATGTTATTTCCTTTTTTTCACCACAAAGGGTCACGAAAGTACACGAAGGAAAGGCACTAAAAAACTTTGTGACACTTTGTATCCTTCGTCGTAGATGGTCTTTTAGAACTCCGGCTTGCCGGGCAGTTTGCGTACCAATATGAAGGTGTCACGGTTGACGCCTGTCGGACCCCAGTAATTGAAGCCATAGGTGAACTGTCCGTAACCGCCCACCATCAACGAGGGCTTGAGGTGAATGCGCGTGGGACTGTTATGTCCGCCCGCCCGCTTGTTGCCGCGCATCGGCGACTTGGGGAGGCTCACTGTCCGTTCTGGCGCGTGGTAGAGGATGCAAATACCCGGTGGGATGCGCGCGCTCACAATCGCACGAGTCACGGTGACGCCGTGATCGTTGTAAGCTTCGACCCAGTCGTTGTCCACGACGCCGATTTCTCCTGCATCCTTCTCACTGATCCAGAGTGGTTCGAGTCCGCGGGAGAGAGTCAACATGCGGTCGTTATCGAAGTAGTTGGAGTGGATATGCCACTTGGCGTGAGGCGTCAGGTAATTCAACTGGATGGTCTTGCCTTCACTGTGACTCTTATCCAGATCGCCAAATGCCAATGGATCAGGGCGCGGCTTGTAAGTGGGCAAATGCTCGCCATACGCCAGATAGCCTTCGTGATCCAGATAGAAATGCTGGCGTCCGGTCAGTGTGCGCCAGGGAACGAGGCGTTCCACGTTGAGGGTGTAGGCGGAGTATGGGCGTCCGTCGGTCATGATGCCCGTCCAGATGGGACTGTTGAGCAAACGCCGCGGTTGTTGAGTTAGATCGTTGAATGTCACGCGTGAGGCGCGGGTGGGTTCCGCCAGGTCGGTCAATTTGAGCCCCAGGCGTTCTTCTTCCGCCTTGAAGGCTCGGTATGCCACCTCGCCATTTGTTTCGGGAGCGAGATGCAGAATGATGTTGGCGGCATCCCGCGCAATTTCCAACGAAGGATACGTTTGACCATTCCAAGTAGTGGTCGGCTTGTTATCCAGTAATTGCTGATATAAGTCGCCCACTTCCATGTGAATGCCGTGGACAGCGAAACCTTCCTTCTGCACTTTGGGTCCCAGCGAAATAAATCGCTTGCCCAGGTTGACGTAATCACGCTCGGTCACTACGAAGTTTGGCATGGTCACGCCAGGGATGGGTTCGCATTCGCCGCGCCCCCAATCACGTATGTGAGCCTGCGCCATCTCGGCGGGTGTATCGTGTTGGAGCGGCATCGCAACCAGATCACGCACAGGTTCGGGCAGATGTGTCTGCGCCAGATCACTGACCTTGCCCGCCAAAATTTTGAAAATGTCCCAGTCGCTTTTCGATTCCCACGAGGGTGGCACTGCGGCGGCAAGCGGATGAATGAACGAGTGCATATCCGTTGTATTCAGATCATCCTTTTCATACCAACTCGCCGTCGGCAGGACGATGTCAGAATACAACGCTGACGTGTCCATGCGGAAGTTGATGTCGACCACCAGATCGAACTTGCCTTCGGGAGCTTCTTCGCGGTAGGTCACTTCGTGGAAGTGGCTCTGATCTACTTCGTCCGAAATGATCTGATTGTGCGTGCCCAGATAATGCTTGAAGAAGTATTCCTGTCCCTTGGCGCTGGCGTTCAACGCATTGCCGCGCCAGATGAACCACAGACGCGGCCAGTTTTCGGGAGCATCGGGGTCTTGTACCGCGAACTTCAGTTCGCCGGACTTGAGCTGCCCCACCACCCACTTCTTGATCTCAGCATCAGTCTTCGCACCGGCTTCTTCTGCTTTTTTGACGATCTCTAATGAACTGACATTAAACTGCGGATATGATGGCAGCCATCCCATCCGCACCGCGCGCACCTGCGCGTCGAGTGTGTGTTCCTGAGGCATGTCTCGGTTGTGTTCGCTCATCGGACGGGGAACAGGCTGAGGCTCGGTATAGGTGCGCTCATAGCGCCACTGATCGCTGTTCACATAATGGAAGGAAGGCGAGTTCATCTGGCGCGGCGGCTTCTGCCAATCCAACGCAAACGCAATCGAAGCCCACGGCGCCATGGGAGCCAGTTTTTCCTGTCCCACATAATGGTTCAACCCGCCGCCGTTGCGCCCCACACAACCAGTTAATAGCAGCGTGCCGATGCAAGCGCGGTAGATCAGATTGTTGTGATACCAGTGATTGACGCCCGCGCCGATGATGACCATGCACTTGCCTTCGGTCTTGAGGGCGGTCGTCGCCCACTCGCGCGCAAACTGAATGACCGTCTGTCGGTCGATGCCTGTGTAGCGTTCCTGCCAGGCAGGGGTGTAGGAAAGATTCTCGTCATCGTAATCGGCGGGAAAATCGCCTTCGAGTCCGCGCCCCACACCGTATTGCGCCATCAACAGATCGTAGATGGTTGCAACCGGCACTTTCCCATCCGCCGTTTCGATATGGCGCACGGGCACATTGCGCTGAAAAGATTTGCCCTCGCCAAACTCGGCGAACGAGACCGACAACTGCTCTTCAGACGAATCGAGGAACGTAAGTTGCGCATTGATCTCGCTTCCATCCAGACCGTCTTTCGGCTCCAGGTTCCATTGCCCTTTCTGCGTCTGCCAGCGGAATCCCAGGCTGCCCTGCGGCATACGAGGCTCATTGCTGAGTTCATCCCAGACGAGGAACTTCCACTCGCCGTTTTCCACATCGCGAGTGCGTTCCACTTGCGCGGCGCGCAACATGCGACCCGGCATATGCTTGCCATCACTTTCATCGAGCACAACCAGGAAAGGCGAGTCGGTATAGCGGCGCGTGTAATCGAGGAAATACGGCGTCGGACTCTGATGATGGAATTCATTCAGGACGACATGATTGACCGCCATCCAGAACGCGCCATCCTGCCCGGCATTGACGGGAACCCACCAATCGGCGTACTTGGCAACCTGATTGAAATCGGGCGCAAAGACCACCAGCTTGGTCCCGTTGTGACGCGCTTCTGCGGCGAAGTGCACATCAGGCGTGCGTGTCATACTCATGTTCGATCCAACCGAAGCGATGAACTTGGAGTTGAACCAGTCGGCGCTTTCGGCTACATCGGTTTGTTCACCCCATGTCTCCGGGCTGGCAGGAGGCAGATCGCTGTACCAATCGTAAAAGCTCATGCTCACAGCGCCCAGCATTTGCATGAAGCGGCTGCCGCCTGCATAACTGAGCATTGACATAGCGGGGATCGGTGAAAAGCCGATGATGCGATCGGGTCCGTATTTCTTGACCGTATACATCGTTGATGCCGCAGTAATCTCCAGAGCATCGTCCCAGGATACACGTCGGAAGCCCCCCTTACCGCGTGCCTGCTGGATGGATTTGCGAGCCGCTTCGTCTTCCATCACGCTCGCCCATGCTTCAACAGGATCGTTAAATTTCTTTTTGGCTTTTTGCCACAGGTCCATCAGCACGCCACGCATGTATGGATATTTGACGCGCACCGGGCTGTACTGGTACCACGAAAAGGAAATGCCGCGCTGGCAGCCACGCGGTTCATAGGGCGGCAGACCCGGCTGCAGGCTGGGGTAATCCAATGCCTGCAACTCCCAGGTCACGATGCCATCCTTGACATAGATCATCCAGGAGCAACTTCCTGTGCAGTTCACGCCGTGCGTGCTTCTTACCACTTTGTCATGTTGCCAGCGATTGCGGTAAAACTCTTCCCATTGACGGGCTTGCGGGTTTGCGATCTCTTCAATCCAACTCATCGTGACTCCTTCTGTGCTTTATTCACCAACGCTCTGCGAACGCCTCGTAATCGACCTCTGTATACAAACCCAAGCACCATCACGGCTGCAACAAATCCGGCCAGGCTGATAGCAATCACAAGCAACTCCTTGTCTGCCTCGGGTTGCCCAACCGAGGCTTTCATGAAAGCGAGCAAGTCCGCTTGTTCCTTTACTGTCAGTGGGTACTCGGAATAAATAGGCTGCATGACGGGTGAAGTCCCTGCGCCTGCATTCGTCAAAACTCCCAGGATCTCGGATTCACTACGGTGGTTGGACACGTTTGTCAGGTTGGGTCCCATCGCCCCACCGCCAAGGATTCCGTTCTCGCCCACGCTATGGCAACCCATGCAGGGAGGGCCTTCATGTTCGAAGTGAGCGTAGCCCATGAATAGATCCCGTCCGTTTTCAACATTTCCAGCCGCAATATCTTCCGCTGTAGCAGGCTCGATTGTCTTGGCTTCGGGTGCTGAACTGCACCCAAACAGAAAAAGTGCGAGAGATGAGATCAAGAAGAGATACAGTTGGGCTCGATTTTTTTCCATAAGCTTCGAAAACTCCTGACTATGAAAGGGATTGATCTGACTTCGCCGTTTCGTCTGGGCGTGCAACACAGCCGCGGATCGTATCGAGTAGGTCGGCACCTCGTGCCGGCAGCGTGTGTGTCGAAAAGGTGCGAAACACGTTATCGTTCAAGGCTGTGCGGATTACGGTCAACTCCGGGTATCGTTCGATGATCGACTGAGTCAGCTCGGTCGCTGCCTCACTCTGCAGGTTCTCGTCCGCGATCACCACCACTGCCGGATGTGCACCATACAAGCGTCCGCAAATATCCTGATCGCCGAGGTTCCACGGACCCACCAATTCCATGTCTGATTCCGCACGAAGGATAGTCTCCATGCTTTCGCCGAAGAGGTGCTGGGAAGTGATCAACAAGATGCGAGGTTTTGACATGGTCGTATGTGATAAATTGAACAAAGTATTGCCCAAGGGTACCTGGAATCGGCGTGCAATCCCATCCTGCCTCATCCTGCCTTTGGAATGAAAAAAGAGTGATTTGGAAATCACTCTTTTAACGAAAAGAATTAGTTCTTCTTATAGTAATGGCTTCAGCCACAGATCATGTCGCTGCGAGGCGCTCCTGGTTTTGCCGAAGCAGTCTCCCAAAGACTCGAGATTGCTTCGGCGGGAAGAGCAAAAGCCCGCCTCGCAACTACATGCTGAGCAGTTATGATTTTTTCATGTTTACGAACTTTTCAACCCATCCCGCCATTGACCTGCGAGACTCGCCAACTCATCCAACTCGGACTCATTCAAACACGACCACGGCGCGAAGAAATAGTTGTCGGTCAGCGCTTCGGCTTCTTCGCGGATGCGTTTGCCTTCAGTGGTCAATTGAAATTCACCCTCATTTTTTTCAATCCAGCCGCGTTCGACAAGTTCTTGCAAAATCCCAGCGTATTCATCGCGTGTGATGCCGCGAAATTTCAATTCATCGTACAGTTTATCGAGCGTGTTGAATTTGCCCAACCAGACTTCACTGAAAACTTCCCAACGATTGCCTTCGATGTTGTGGATTTGCCACGCCGCCATGTGCGAGTCCATGCGGAAGAAATCCAACTCCTTGAAATAGTGGATGAAAAGCCTGGAAAGAGGCGCATCATTTGAGAAGGTGCTTTTGAAGTTTCTGTAATGTTCCAGGCAAAATTTGGAGGGCGGTTCGGGCGCGGTGAATGACGAGTCGGAGAGTCGCATGAGATAACCCACAACCCTTTGAATGTTATCAGATGACAGAGGTTGTAGATGGGCAATGGCATCGGTCATCGCCTGCAATCCCTGGAACGTAACGTTTTTCCCCTTCTCGGTAGCGCGGTAGCCATTACTGTCTGAGGTCAAAAAACCGAGTTGCACAGCGGCGGCAAATCGTCCATCAATGACTTGCAACCGTCCGTATGGAAAAATTTTCATGTACTGTGCGGCAGAGACGGACTCGGATGGGAAAAGAACAACGGCAGGATACCACATGCCCCAACCAGCAGGAATCTTTCCTTCATTTACCAACCGCCCAATCACTGCACCGCCTTTCTCTTCATACACCCCATAGGATTCTTCAAGTGCAGACCAGATGGATTTGAGGTTCATGGGAGTCCTTTATTTCTTCAACCCGTCGCGCAATTGATTTGCGTATCAGCAGTTGATTTCAGGGTACTGCAAAAACACATGAAGGCAAATCCCTCTTTTCTCATTCCTTTAGAATGAAAAAAGAGCGACGTGTCGCTCTTTTTTCGTCAGGTCCTATGGTGGGTTACAACAGCCCTTTTTTGTGCGCCGCCCTCGTTGCCTCGCGCCTTGTACGAACATGAAGCTTGGACAAGATATTCCGTATATGTGTCTTGACCGTATTCAAGCTGATGTTCAATGCGGCGGCGATCTCTTTATCCGTTGCGCCTTTGGACGCCTCCACCAATACCTGTTGCTCCCGCTCCGTCAAGCCACTGTCGTCTTCCTTCTCTGGGATGCCGCCCTTGCTCAACCGCCGAAATTCCGAGAGCACGCGCCCCGCCAGGTTTGGGGATAACGCCGCCTCTCCACGCAGGGCACCGCGTAACATTTCCAATAAGTTCTGTGAGCGGATCTCTTTCAACAGATACCCTTGCGCGCCATCCTTGATCGCTTCGAAGAGCATATTGTCATCCCCACGGACTGTCAGCATGACAATGATCGTCTCTGGCAGAATCTGCTTGATTTGTCGTACCGCCTCAATACCATCCATCCCGGGCATCTGCACATCCATCAAGATCAGGTCAGGCTTTAATTCCTGCGCCTTGACAAAACCCTCCAGTCCATCATTCGCTTCCCCAACCACCTGCATATCGGGTTGGGAGCTGATGATACCCGCCAGCCCCTCACGAAAAAGGGCGTGGTCATCCACCAGTAACACACGGACTTGTTCCATTCTAAACTCCACTTTCCGCGGACCATAGCAATGTGACGCGAGTCCCACGACCCGGTGCGGAGTGTATTTCGACCCTGCCACCAATATGCTTGGCGCGGGCCTGCATGATCCGCAAACCGAAATGTCCACTTGGTGCAGGCTGCGAAGTATCGAATCCCTGGCCATCGTCCTCAATGATCACAAAATAATCGCCGTTGTTTCGACCCACTTGCACGCTGAGCTGCTTGGCATTGGCATGTCTCGCCGCATTTACCAATGCTTCGCGTGTAATGTTGTAAACCTGTTCTGCAGCCGGCGGTGAACACTCAGGTGCAGAATCGGCATCCACCCGCCAATCCGCTTTTAGGCCGTGCTCAGAGGCGATCTCATCCAAAGCTTCGCGTAAATTCGCGTACAGGTTCGTCTGTCGAGGCGTTTCGTCCATCAGGCTATTGATAGCACGGCGGACATCCCTGGTAGCTTTTCCAATGGTCTCGCGGGTCTTGTTCAGGTGCTCGAGTGCGGCACCTTCCCGTCCATCTGCAATGAATTCCACTACCTGATCGGTCATCAAGCCAAGATAACTGAGGGTCTGCCCTAGACCATCGTGCATCTCGGTCGCCACTCGCCGGCGTTCTTCCAGAGTGGCCACACGTTCTGCTTGCGCGAAGAGCCGGGCATTTTCCATTGCGATGGCGGCAACGTTTGCCAGCTTGGTCAGCATCTCCGCCGACTCTGCAGCAAAACGATTTTGCAAGGGGCTGCCAACACACAAAGCCCCTATGACCCGGTCGCCGACACGCAGCGGCGCCGCCAGGTGACTGGTGCGATATTCCGCTGATAACATGCGGCATCCACCTCGACAACTGCTCACTCCACATGTCATGGCCTGATCGCCTGTCAGTATCGTATCTGCAAAGCCTTCATCAGCTCGCATCGTATCGCCAACGACTGCATGTTGCGGGCCGCTGATGGCCTGGAGCTTTATCCAATGTTGGTTTGTATCCATCAGGCATAGGGATGCCACTTCACCACCTAACAGGGTACGCGCTTTTTCAGTGACCGAGTTTAATACCTGCTGAATATCGAGCCGCGAAGAGATTTCACGACTCACCTCATTGAGTGTTTCAAGTTCGTGTGTACGCTGGGCAACACGTTGTTCCAGCGTGGCATTCCATTGGATAAGTTCCTCACGCGCCGTATAGAGTCGTGTACGCATCTCATCAAATGCCTGCGACAACTCCCGCATCTCCACTGGACCTTCGACCTGCACCGGCGTATCAAGATCATTCTCTCCCAGGCGTTTTGCCGCCAGGCCCAGATCGCCAAGAGGCTTGAGCAAAGAGCGACGCGTGATCCATGCACCGGCTGCCAGCAATACCAAAGCACATGCTAAAAATGTGATTTGAATACTCCGAAGCCGGTTCACTTTTGCAGTAGAGGCTGCTTCAAATAAACGTACGACCATGTCTGCTTTTTGAACCAGATCATCGGATTGTTCTGCAAGCGTGGATTGGAGTAGAGCAGAGCCACTTGTCGACGAAGCCATGGCTTCCAGCGTTGAGCGGTATTCGTTCCAGGCGAAGTCCACTTCATCTAACGCGGCGACCAGCCCCGGGTCGCCCGTGACGGGAAGGCTGACAAAGCTGTCGGTCAGGTAGGGAGCCGTCCCCCCATTTCGCAGCGCAGTTAAGGTCTGGCTAAAGATCTGTACTGATTCCGCTAAAGAGCTAGCAACCGATTCATCCCCATTCTGTAGTTGAAGCGCAAGTCGTGTCATCTGCTGGACCAGCATGCGCTGACGTCCTGACAGGTTAATAACCAGCGCGTCCTGCTGCTGGGTTTGTAACCCCCAAAACGTAACACCAACAGAAATAACAACAAGAAGGACGAATGCCGTGAACAGGATGGCAAGTTGGACTTGGAGACGTTGGGTCATCGAAGGAATCAATGTGTAGTACTTTGGGTGTAAATCGGTTTTTATTTGACCTCTTGCAAAAGTCATTTTGCCACACACCGTCCCGGCGGTTCGGTGCCGGGGGAGAACATAGAGAAAAAAGAGTTTTTCTCAAAGGTCTCTGCCGTCTCGCACCGACGTGCTCGCGGCACGAACGGTGTGAACTCTGTGGCTAAGCAAGACATACTTATGCAAGAGGTCTATTATAACATTCGGTCTCAACGGAGCATAAGTCGCTATTGTCAATATTGAATTCAGGGTTTCCAATTCTCTACGCCAGTACCTTTTACCTTGCGACAACCTGGGTGCTTTCATTGAAAGATTCTACTCTTTCGCAAGTAGAGTCCCTTGGGTGTTGCAAAAGTGTTGCAATCAGAAAAAAACGCAAAAATCCAAACAAAAACGCACGAAATGGACGTATTGGAAGCAGTGGAAAATAAGACGTTAGAATCACACAGTAGAGACCCATGGTTCAAGATCGCATGTGTTACAAAGACAGACGTAATTGGGTGCTCGTCAACCGAACTACAACTTCACCACCATTCGGAAAATCCAGTATTTGTTTACTCACTGCCAGATCCATGATTTTGGCTCGAAACTCCACCTGCATGTCTCGCCTGCCATCGATCATCGCTTCGATTAGCAGTTCATCAAAAAGATACGATGTTGTTCTGCGGGAGTTGGGGGAGACGCGCGGTTCAATTCTTCGATCCCTGCCTGAAGATCCATCACATAATCCCTGGCTTTTTCCTCCCAATCCAACCTGGCGTAGGTGTCAATTTCTTGATCGATAGCTGCAAGCCTACGCTGGCATAGTGGCAGAGCAGCACATGCAAGAAGACGAAACAGTCCTGGTGGGCCTGGCAGCCGCCATGTACAGGAATGATAAATACAAGTCAGATGCAGCCTCTGGAACAAGCAACACAGGGAGAGCCGCCGATGAAACAGCAATTGTCTGGGTAAGCAAAATGCCTTCAGGAAATCCAGATCGTCGATCTGAACTTCCTGAAGGCATTATCTTTTATTGATTCCTTCACCCAGGCTGGAACTGATTTGCTAGCGGGATCGATCTCTATGAAGCGTCTCAGCCAGTTGCAGGAGTCTTTCCCTGCCTTTCGCGATCAGCATATCGATCTCCGATGCGACCTGATAAGCGTCAACCCCGTGATCGGCAGGATCGGGAATGTCATAGGCGATACCGTCCGTCACCTCGGAGAGCAGGAAGCATCGGCGGCCTGCCTCCGGAAATTCACTGGCGATGCCCTCCTTTTGGCCGTTCTCCATCACGAGGATGAGATCGAATGGGTCCAGCAGATCGCGGTCGATCTGGCGGGTACGATGGGACGCCAGCCCATACAACCCGAGTTGACCGGATGCTCGTATGGCAAGGGCTGCCGCACGCATCCCGGGTTTCGTCCACGTGCCGGCGCTTTCGACGGTCCATTCTCCAGCCGCGCCCGCTTGTGCCAGGGACTTCAGCATACTGGCAACGGCGATCGGGGAGCGGAATTGGTTGGCGGTGCAAACGAACAAAATGGACGGCATGTTATTCTCGCGGGCGTGGAACGATCAACCAGTCCCCCGCCGACAGGAGGCAGACGTCTGGACAGTTGTTGTAATATTTTAATAGATCCAGGTCAACGTTCAATTCCAGGGCCAGTTGCTCGATCGACAGTTCCCCGGTCACCTGGTGGGGCTGAAAAACCGGCAGCTGCGGATCGAGGGTCTTCACACCTGGCAGGATCACGATCACACTGTCGACCCACAACGGAGAGGAGATGGAATCGTTGATCGCCAGGATCACATCCGTGAGCGTGTCATAGTTCTTCTCCAGCACCTCGAAGTTCTCGCCTTCGGTCACACGATGCAGAAGGAACTGTCGCTCGCCGACCGGAATGGGGATCTCGAGGGCATGCGGCTGTGGAGGCAGGGAGGTTGGCGGAACGACGGTTTTGGATGGCACTGGCGGAATGGCTGTATCGGTGGGAGCTTCGGTCTCTGTAGTGCGGGTGGCCGGGACGATCAGTGTGGCGGGCATGCTCACAACCCCACGGTCCACGCTCATGAAACGGACCATCTGCCAGCCGGCAGCGGCCAGCAATCCAATACAGAGGACCAACACGAACAGTCTCGAGGCAGGTCTTCGATGAGAACGAACTCTGGCCTTGAACTGCGCCGGCAAGGTCTGGTCCGCCGGTCGTTCATAGACGGGACAGCCTGGATAGGCATCGTTAAAACAGTAGCTTCGCTGGTGCTCCAACTGTGGGACCGCACAAGGCTGGCAGCGACAACAATAGTTTTCCAGTGTGGGAAAGGTGAAGGAGGTGTGCGAATCGTCCAGCATGCCCAGGTGGGGGCAGACTGCCCGAGAGCCGGAGGATGCACTTGTTTCCATGAGTTTCAATTCAGACTGTCTCCGGACCGTTGTCCATGTGTTCGAACGTTCTGTCCTCGCGAACCCGGGCGCAGCGAGTGGGTGGTTTTGACGCCCCCACTCGCTGCGTCATAAGCAGAATTAGGGTACCAGACCCAGTTGCTTCATATGATTCAGAACCGCTGTCTTATCCCAACCCAGGGACCCAGCCTGAGGTCCGGCGGATGTCCATTCCTGCTTCACCTGCTCCTGGACGATCGCATCGGCAGGCACTTCCTTTAACAGGCAGGACAGATGGTTGATCTGTTCGAGGCTGAGGTCGGTGCCGACCACTTCGTCGAACTGGTCATACAACTGCGGGATCTGTACCCACACGTTTGGGTCCAGCGCCTTCTCGCGCAGGGCGGCGATCAACAGGTTATTGCGCTGGATGCGCGCAAAATCTGAGTCGGGGATGGCGCGGGCATAGGCCGCCACCTGGGCACCGTTCAGCGTCTGCTGCCCGGCTGGGATCGTCATGCCGATCCAGGGATCTGTGATCGCGACAGGGATGTTAATGGGCAGCCCGCCGACCGCATCCACCATGCCTGGGACCTGGTTCAGGTCAATGGCCACGTAATGATCGGTGGAGATCGAGAAATTGTTCAACAGCGTTCTGGCAGTGGCGTTGGTGCCTTCCACCAGAACGTCTTCCAGAGTCGTCTTTGTGGAACGGCTGCGGGCTTCGTAAAAGACCGCGCCCAGTTGGGTTGCATTCACCGTCGGGTTGGTCAACCCCAGGCTGGACGTATCCACCCACAATTGCCGCGGGAAGGCATACACGGTCACTTTCTTATTGTCGAAGTCCACCCGCACGATGCGGGTGAAATCGGAACCCTTTGCCCCGCGCAGTTCTGCGGCATCGGAGCCAAGCACCAGCACGTTCCAGGCGCCCGACTCGCCGCACACATTGACCGGGGCCGGGGTCGCCTGCTGCACGACCGGGGCAGGTTGTTCGTTAACCGGCTCCACCGTCGGAGCCGCGACTTCCAATGCCGGACCCAGAGGCGCACGATATTCGCGGATCGCCCATGCGGTCCCGGCTGTCCCACCGAGCAGGAGCGCTCCCAGGACAATGATCCCCACCATTTTTTTGATACTCATTTCTTCCTCCTTAAATATGAAACGTTTTTCCAGTTGATCTGAATTGACGGTTAGTCGATCACCTTGCGATCGTTAATACGCACCATCCCGCCACAGCACGACCTTGAGGGTTTTGATCATGATGTAGATATCCAGCCACTGCGACCAGCGCTGGATATATTCGAGGTCCAGTTCTGCGCGACGTGCAAAGGTTGTCTCGTTGCGGCCGGAGACCTGCCACAGGCCCGTGACCCCGGGTGTGACGCGGATGTATTCGCGGATCGCTTCGCCGTACATCTTGCGCTGGTTCAGCATGATCGGGCGCGGTCCCACAATGCTCATCTCGCCGCGCATGATATTCCACAACTGCGGCAGCTCATCGAGGCTGAAA
>Ga0190269_10001104_pt1 | contig 13069 bp, 9 predicted proteins | sample Popmic249IS_FD_133749 | JGI IMG/M metagenome (GOLD analysis project Ga0190269, IMG submission 133749) | Populus adjacent soil microbial communities from riparian zone of Blue River, Arizona, USA - 249 IS | ecosystem: Environmental > Terrestrial > Soil > Riparian zone | place: USA: Arizona...
GCGATCTCGACCAGGCTGCGGTCGCTCAAGCGCACGAGCGCTTGGTCAGGCGCGCCGAACCAGCTGCTCAGGCGGATGCGCGCGTCGGGTTGCAGCTCGGAGCGGCGAAGGTCCGTTGTTACGGCGGCGGCAGCGCTGAGCGCCTGCGCAGCGAGCGCGGTGTCTTGTGCGTCGATCGCTTCCCGCATGCGGCCTAACCAGCGCAGAAGGCCGAGCGGCAGCGGTTCGGGCAATGCACGTTCCACGCGCGAGAGGTTTTCGAGCACTGAGGCCACGCGGTCGGTGCACACCCCTGCGCGCACCACCGCGGTCACGACGTCGGCCAGCGCGTCTCCCAGCTGCGCCGCAGTGACCGGCAACTCTGCGCTGCGTGCCGGGCTCGGTGGCCGGTCGCTACGTGCGTGCTTGCCAGTCGGCTCGGTGCTGACGTGACCTGCGACCTCCGCCGCCATGAGCTGCAAGACCGCACAGACGTGTGCGCAGCGCGGCTCACCGCAGCTACACACCGCCGCAAGCCGACCATCAGCGAGTCGCAGGCTCACAAGCTCACTGCCGTGCGCGCCGCGCACCTCACAGGTCATGCGCTCGACCTGCAAGCCCTGCGCTTCCATCAGGGGATCGGCCCTGCCGCCGAGCTCCTCGAGCAAGGCACCAGCAGCCGCGCGCAGTGCCTTCATCGGCGCTCCTCGGCGAGCTGCCAGCCCGACTCACGACATGCCGGGAGCGCACGCGCACGCACGCGTTGCGCTTCGAGGTTCGACCTCGTGGGTCCACGATGCGATCCACGCGATGCCCTCATCGGCGCTCCTGGGCAAGATGGGTCTCCCGCCTTTCGCTGAGGGCCATGCGCACTTCGGCGCCTGCTCGGCGTAGGTCGTAGGACAATGCCTCGTCGATCAAGCCGCGCGCGATGTCGATCTGCCCCGAGCGCTCGACCGCCTCCGCGCGACGCAGAAACGTAGTGGCCATCACGCTCACTGCGTGCGCATCGGCCTCGAGCTCCGCGCGATCGATGTCGAGCGCGCGCCTGAATGCAGACAGTGACGCCGCGACGTCCCGGCGACGCGCGTGCAAGAGCGCGAGCGAGCGTACGGGCGCGAGCCAGCCGGGCAAGAGCGCGGAAGCTGCTTCGAACAACGAGCTTGCCCGCCGCCGAGAGCCGCACAGCGCCAGCACCACCGCGACGCCGTAGTACACACGCGCGCGCAGACGCAAGAGCGCCGGATCGCGCGCGCGTGCGATCGCGACCATGCGCCGCGTGTCGCGGCTCATGTACAGGGCATCCGCGGTTGGCAGCGGCTCACCGAGCAGCTCGGCGCGCGCCAAGATCGCGGACTCGGCATCCTCGATGTCCGCGCGCTTCGAGGATGGCTCGACGCGCGAGCGCAGCTCCGCCAAGGGCAGGAGCGCGCGCGAGTCGCCGATGCGACCGAGCCCGCGAACGGCGCTGTGCAAGACGCGCGGATCAGGATGATCGAGAAGATCGATGATGCGCTGCACGTCGTCCTTGCCGCCTACCTCGGACAACACGTCGATCGCCGCTGCGAGATGCACAGGATCTTGCTCCCGCAGCACGCTGCGCGCATAGCCGAGGCCGCGGCCATCGCCGAAGCGACCGAGCGCCGCTGCCAGCAGCAAGCGCTGCGTGGTGCGCGTCGCGCGTTCGTATGCATCGCTGAGCAGGCCCGGCACGCGCGCATCATCGATGCTGGCGAGCGCGCGCACGCACGGCTCGTACAGCGCAGTTGGCTGCTGATACAGCACCGTGCGCAATGCCGGTAGGAGCCGCGCATCTCCGGCATGCTCGAGCAGCATCAAGAGGACGCGCAGCTCGGGCTCCGCGATGTGCGCGGCGCTGTCCTCGAACAGCGCGCACAGGTGATGGATCGAGACATCGCTCAGCGCACGCGCATGCGGCAGGAGCATCGCGCGCTCCTCGGCGCTCAGCGCGCTGAACGGCTCGGCGTGATCCTCGCCCTCCCAGAACGCCACGACACGCAGCTGCACACGTGCCGCCAGATCCAAGCGCGTGCGCTGCTCGGCGCGGGCCGCCCGCCCCTCTCCACCCGGCAGCGACGCGAGCACACCGCCGACATCGTACGCCAGCTCGGCATGGCCCAAGCTTCGCAATGTCTCGATCGTCTGCCGGCGCTGATCGGCGGCGATCACATCGCCTCCGTGCAGCAATTCGCCGATGCGCGCGACCGCCGCACGGCGCATGAACAGGCCTGCCGCACGCGCGATCAAGAGCAACGTGTGCAGGTTATCGAGCTCATGAAGGCTGCGTCCGTTGACGCCAGGCGGTCCTTGCAGCGCAGCGAGCCGCGGCGGCAACGACGGGCGCGGTGGCCGGCTCGATTCGCGCGTTTGGCGCGGCGGTGCCGACGACACAGTCGCGTGCAACGCGGGCAGCGTGGACCGCGCGGCGTGCTGCACCAGGGCCCGCGCAAACTGCTCGTCGGTGCTGCTCGCAGGCAACCCGAGCGCGGCACGTGCGCGCGTTTGATCGAGGCCAGCGCTGCCGAACGCCAAGATAGAAAGCGCGTCGACCGAAGGGGCAGGTCGGTCCTGCCCGGACCCGTCTGTCATGCGAGCTCTTCACCATCGAGGCTGACCTCGACGCGAAGCACACCTTCCTGGCATGCAACGAACACGCTCAGTAAGCCACCTTCGCCGTAACCCACCGAGAGCGCGAGCGGCTCGCCGAGCTGCTTCGGACCGAGTGCTGCCAGGACGATCGGAGCAGCGTGTGCAGCGCGCGCCGGACGCCGGATCAGCAGCCACTCGCCGCCCCGCTCCAAGCATGCGAACACCGCTGGCTCGCCCTCTTCGTCCGCCAAAGCAGCGGGCTCGCGCGCGCCCGGAGCGATCGGCACCAGCGCGCCGCCATGCTCGCCGCACCAGAGCTGTCCTGCAGCTGACAGCAGCAAGACATTGTCGCAGGTCTCGATGCGCAGCTCGCTGTCTTCGAGCGCCTGCGCCTCCTGCGGAGCGGGCCACGAGACGAACGTCTTGCCGCCGTCGGCTGACGCTGTCAGCAGCAGCTTCTCGGCACGCGACAACCACGCGATCGAACGCCGCCCATCCGAGTGTGCTGCCAGCACCCTCCCCTTCGCGCGGGCGATCTGACTGTCACTGCCGATCTCGCCCTCTGCGCTGCGCCACCACAGGCGCAAGCCAGCCGCAGAGTATGTGAAGCCAGCGTGCGTCGCGTACGAGGCCGAGTGCGCGACGAAGCTCGCGCCCGCGTTCGCCGACAAGAGCAGCTGCCCGCGCGCGACCGCCAATAGATGCACGGCACCCTCGTGCTCTGCGACCAAGAGCTGCTGCACGTCCGCCGCTGGCAGCGGCAGCTTGGTGAACACCTCAGCCTGGGGGTCGAGTCGATACAGCCCGCCCGCAGCCAAATACAAGGTCTGCGTTTGCGCGGCCAAGCTGCGGGCGAAGTAGACGCCATCAGCGGCAGTCCCGCCCATCGCGCTGAGCAGCGCCTCGCGACAGTCCGCCGGCCACGCCACGCGCGTCACCCGCGTCGCACGGGTACGCAGCATCTTCCAAACCTGACCGGGCACGACCTCGAGCGTTGGCTCATCCATGAGCCCGTACGCGGCCAGCTCATCCACGCTCTCGAGGCCAGGCAGACCGGTCTCTTCTTCCGAGTCCTTGTCGAGCGCAGGCAGCTCGCTCAGATCGAGATCGTCGATCTCGCTCTCGTCCTCCAAGCCTTCTGCGCCACCGTCGTCGCCGGTCGCCTCTGGCTCGTCGTCCAGATCGTCCGCGAACTCATCCTCGTCGGGCGCAGCGTCGTCGTCGTCGATCCAGCCGTACTCTTGCTCTTCTTCTTCGAGATCGTCCGACTCGGGCAGCTCGGCGGAGTCCTCTGCCTCCGCGTCCCAGCCACGTTCGTCGTCCTCCTCGAGCTCTGCGATGTCGAGGTCGTCCGCGCTTTCGTCAAAACCTACGCTCGTATCCAGCCCGACGTTCTCATCATCGAGGGAGTCGAGCCCGAGATCGCTGTCATCGCCCGGATCGAACGGCTCCACCTCCGCGTCGTCATCATCCAGCACAGACTCATCGTCGAGCTTGCGACGCTGATTCGGCTGCGTGTCTATGGGAAGGGAGGCCTCCGCGTGCGCTCGCTCGAGCGCGCCGGCTGCCCTGGCATATGGGCGTGCAATAGCCATACGTTGGGAATTTAGACCTTGGGCGCGTGCTTCGCCAACTCTCAACGTCGCATGACGTCAGCTGCGCTTCGCAGGAGGGGTCTTGCCCAAACGGGCCATGACCAACTGCAGATCTTCCCAGACCGTCCGCTTCTGCTCTGGACTGCGTAGCAGATAGGCCGGGTGATACGTCGGCATCACCTCGATGCCCTGGAACGCGCCCCAACGCCCGCGCCAAGCACCTGTCTCCTCGGCGACGCCCAGCGCCTGTGCGGCACAGCGACCCAGCGCGACGATCAACTTAGGTCTGACGGCCTGCAGCTGCGGAACGAGATACCGGCTGCATGCCAACATTTCCTCGGGCCGCGGAGTGCGATTCTCGGGTGGTCGACATTTCACTACGTTGCAGATGTAGACCTGATCGCGCGCGTATCCCATCGCGACGATCATACGGTCGAGCAGCTGGCCGGCGGCACCGACGAATGGCTCGCCCTGCAGGTCTTCGTCGCGCCCCGGACCTTCGCCGACAAACACCAGCTCCGCGTCGGGCGATCCGCGCGAGAACACGCTCTTCGTGCGTTTTTCGTGCAGAACACAGCGCGTGCACTGCGCCGCCTCCGCCTGCAGCGTCTGCAAGATCGCGAGGCGCTCGTGAGCTGCGCTGGCAGGGGCGGATCCGGCTACGGGTGCTGGCACGCGATCTGCGCGTGGGGGTGGTGCGACCCGGCTCGGTTGAGGTCGTGCAGGCGCCGCTGGGGGCCGCAGCGTCAGGGGTGCTGGCAGGCCATGGAGGCCCAGCTCGAGCTCTGTTTCGAGCTGCGCGCGCGCGCTCTGCGCGAGCGAAAGCAAGGCGGCCCTTTGTTCGGGGGAAAGCTCCATGACACCTCCAAGTGCGCTGCCCGGCGGGATGCGGTGGCTGAATGTACGCGCTTCGGTTGACTTGCAACGCGGCCGACTGCTAGTTTTTTCGAACTTTTGGAGGACGTGCTTCGTGCCAGGTCAAGCGCGCATCCTCGCCGCCGGGACAACCGACGTCGGGAGGAAGCGCACACACAATGAAGACTTCTTCGCGCTGGTGGAGTCGGAGCACCTCTATCTGGTCGCAGACGGCATGGGCGGACATTCCTCCGGTGAGGTCGCCAGTCAGATGGCGATCAACACGCTGAGCGAGTTCTTCCAAGCTACCTCCGCCGATCCAGAGGCCACGTGGCCTTACAAAATGGATAAGACGCGTGGTTACGAGGAGAACCGCCTCGTCACCGGCATCAAGCTCGCCAACAGACGCATCTATGAGGCCGCCCAGCGCGAGCAGCGCCTGCACGGCATGGGCACGACGATCGTCGCCCTGCTCTGCGTGCACGATCAGTGCTTGATCGGGCACGTGGGTGATTCGCGTGTGTATCGCTTCCGCGGCAATAGCGTCGAGCAACTGACTGAGGACCACTCGCTGCTCAACGACTACATGAAGATGAAGTCGATGACGCAGGAAGAGGTCGAGAACTTCCCGCACAAGAACGTGATCGTGCGGGCGCTCGGCATGAAAGAGACGGTCAAGGTCGACGCGATCCTCGATACACCGCAGCCTGGCGACGTTTATCTGCTGTGCTCGGATGGTCTCTCCGGCCAGGTCAGCACCGAGGAGATGCGCGACGTGCTGTCGCGCCACAAGGACCTGAAGGTCGCCGGTCAGGCCTTGATCGACAAGGCCAACGAGTCGGGCGGCCCCGACAACATCACCGTGTTGCTCTGCCGCTGGATGGGCAACGGCGACGGTCGCTGAGCTCGCTCAGCGCGACACGCGAACCACGCGACCATCGGGCAGGAACACAGCATCGCTGTGCTTGCCCGATGCGCTCGCGCCTGCCCAAACCACGCAGCGCGTGAGCTCGCTGCCCGGCGCGACCTGCGCGCGGGCGCCGACCGCGCAGTGCTCGAGCTGCGCGCCGGGATCCACGCTCGCAGAAGCCTCGCACAGCCCGATGCCAGCTACTGGCTCGACGCCGGGCCAGCGCACTTGGCCGCTCGCGAGTGCGACATTCGCTTCCAGATAGTGCGCGTGCGACATGCCGACATCGCGAAACTCGCTGGGCTCGACGTAAGCGAGCACGCGCGCGCCGCGCTCGATCCAGCGCGCATAACCGTCGCGGATCAAGCAGCCGTTGTCGGGCAGCTCGCGCCACGCGGCCGCGCTGAGCAGCGAGACGCCGGTGTACATGCAGCGCCGTACAGGCACGCTGGGCACGACGGAACAGCCGGGCAAGCTACGCACAAACAGCTCATCGTCCACTTGCACCACCGCGGTGGGATCGCCCTCGGGCACCCACTTCACGATCATGGTCGCGAACGCGTCGTGCGCAGCGTGCACCGCAGCCGCCGCTGCGAGATCCGGCGCGAACACGAGCTTGCCGTTCATCACGACAAAGGTCTCATCGGGCTCGGGCGACCAGGCGTTCTTGACGCCGCCGCCCGTCCCCAGAATCTGTGCCTCGTGCACGAAGCGCAGCTCCAGCGTCGACGGCGCGTGCTCTCGCACCGCCTGCTCCAGCTGGCGCGCGAGATGATGCGTGTTCAGCACGACATCTCGAATCCCAGCACGCGCGAGCACATCGAGCCCGTACCAAGCCGTGGGCCGGTTCCCGACGGGCACCGCGGGCTTCGGCAGGAGGTCGGTAAGCGGCGCGAGCCGCGTCCCGAAACCCGCCGTCACGAGCATCGCGCGACGCAAGCTCATGCCTTGATCACTTTGGGATGCGGCGCGCGGTACACGCCGCGCGCGTCGATCACGAGCGGCGCTGCGCTGAGCACGAGATCGTAGTCCACCCCGCTGTGGTCCGTCACGATCACCACCGCGTCCTGACGCGCCAAGACCTCCGCAGTCAACGGCTGCGAGCGCAGCCCGGGGTGGCCCGGCCAAGAACGCGTGTCGGGTAGCACACTGACCAAGGGATCGTGATAGCCGAGCTCCGCGCCCAGCCCGATCAGCGTGCGCGCGATCGGATACGCCGGACTCTCACGCGTGTCGCCGATGTTCTTCTTGTAAGCCATGCCGAGCAGCAGCACGCGGCTGCCATTCACGCTCTTTTTGTGCAGGTTCAAGCCGTGCTGCACGCGCTCCACCACGTAGTCGGGCATCGCGCGATTCACTTCGCCGGCGAGCTCGATGAACTTGGTGTCTGCTCCATATTGCCGGGCTTTCCATGCCAGATAGAACGGATCGAGCGGAATGCAGTGCCCACCCCAGCCCGGTCCGGGGTTGAAGCGCATGAATCCGAACGGCTTCGTAGCGGCCGCGTCCAGCACCTCCCAGACGTCGATGCCCATGCGCTCGTAGACAACCTTCAGCTCGTTCACGAGCGCGATGTTCACCGCGCGAAACACGTTTTCGGTGATCTTGGCCGCTTCGGCCGCGGCCGCGCTGGAGACGCGCACGATCTTCGCGATCGCTTGCGCGTACAGCGCCTCGGCCAGGTCACCTGCATCGGGGTCGCAACCGCCCACGACCTTCGGGATGGTCGTCGTCGTGAAGCTGGAATTGCCGGGATCTTCGCGTTCGGGTGAGAACGCCAGGAAGAAGTCGCGACCCGAACGGAGCCCGGTGCTCTCGAGCGTCTCTTTCACCAGCTCATCGGTCGTGCCTGGATAGGTCGTCGATTCCAGTACGATCAGCTGACCCTGCCGCAATACCGCTTTGATCTCACGCGTCGTCGCCGCCACGTACGAAAGGTCGGGGTCGCGCGTCTCGGTGAGCGGCGTCGGCACGCAGATCAAAATCGCATCGCACTCGCGCAAGCGCCCGAACTCTGCGGTCGCTGCAAAGCGCCCGTCCTCCAGCGCCTTTTTGACCCGCTCGGCGGGGATGTGCTGGATGTAGGAGCGCCCGGCGTTGAGCAGCTCTTGCTTCTTCGGGTCGGTGTCGAAGCCCAACACGCGCATGCCTCGATCTGCGAACGCGAGGGCCAAAGGTAGGCCGACGTAACCGAGGCCGATCACCCCGACCACCGCGGTGCGCTGCTCGATCTTCTGCAGTAAAGACGCTTTGTAGTTCAGGCTCATACCCCTCGGCTCTCGGCGCAGACAGCTTACTCGACAGGACTCGCCAACAGCTTGACACAAATCGCTGTGCGCTCGGGAGACGCGAAGCCCGGTCGGACGCGTGGCTCAGCGCAGCAGTTCTGGTATAGAACAGCGACTTAGCGGCTCGTTCCGCGCCGCCGTGTAGACGATTGGAGCTTGGAACATGAAGGTCTGTGTCATCGGTGCTGGTTACGTGGGGCTTGTGACCGGCACGGGTTTCGCCGAAACCGGCAACAACGTGGTCTGCGCAGACCTGGACGAAAAGAAGATCGCCGCGCTCAAGCAGGGCCGGACGCCGATCTTCGAGCCGGGCCTCGAGCCCATGCTCAAGCGCAACATCGACGGCGGACGCCTTACCTTCACGACCAACGTCGACGAGGCCATCAGCACGGCGGAAGTGATCTTCATCGCGGTCGGCACGCCGCCTCGCGCGGACGGTGCGGCGAATCTGTCGGCCGTCGATGCAGTCGCAGAGACGGTCGCAAAGGTCGCGAAGCGCGAGGTCGTGCTTGTGCTCAAGAGCACGGTGCCCGTGGGCACCAACGAGCGCGTTCGCCGGATCGTGCGGAGCGCACGCAAAGAGTCTGACAAGCCCGTGCACGTGGTAAGCAATCCCGAGTTCCTGAAAGAAGGCGACGCCGTTGCCGACTTCCTGCATCCCGATCGCATCGTGATCGGCGCGGAGGAAGACGACGAGTTCGCGCACGACGTGATGCGCCGCCTGTACCACCCGCTGTCTTTGAACCGCGATTGCCTGGTGTTCATGGCACCCGCCAGCGCGGAGCTGACGAAGTACGTCGCGAACACCATGCTCGCGATGCGCATCTCGTTCATGAACGAGATCTCGGTGCTGTGCGAGAAGGTCGGCGCGGATGTCCACGACGTGCGGCTCGGCGTCGGCTCGGATACGCGCATCGGACCGAAATTTCTCTACGCCGGTCCGGGCTACGGTGGCTCGTGTTTCCCGAAGGACGTCTCCGCGCTCGTGCACGTCGCGCGCGAGCACAACGTTCCACTCGAGCTCGCCACCGCGACCGACAACGTCAACCAACGCCAAAAGGGCATCCTGCTCCGCAAGCTGAAGCAGCAGTTCGACGGTGACCTGCGCAACAAGCGCGTCGCCGTGTGGGGCATCGCGTTCAAGCCACGCACGGACGACGTGCGCGAGTCGCCGGCGCTCACGTTGATCGACGGGCTCCTCGCCGAAGGCGCCACAGTGGTCGCGCATGACCCTGAGGCTCGCACCGTGGCGCGCGCGCGCTTTGGCAACACGGTCAACATCGTCGACCATCAGTACGACGCGCTGACCGACGCCGACGCGCTCGTGCTTGTTACCGAGTGGCGCGAGTACCAAAACCCCGATTTCGAGCGGATCAAGCAGGTCATGCGCAGCCCATTTCTGCTCGATGGCCGGAACATTTGGAGCAAGTACGGGCTGCGCAAGCAGGGCTTCATCTACACCGGCATCGGCGTGAAGGGCACCTGATCAAAGCTTCATGCCGTAGCTCTTCTCGAGCACCGAGAGCGGCGTGACGCCTTCAGCTGCGGCGCGCCGCTCCACGTCGAACAAGATCGAGTCCACAAGGAAGCGGTACCAAAAGCCCTGGAGCACGTGCCAGAGCAGGCCGGGCACGCCGTCGAGGAAGCCTAGGAGCACGACGTACCGGTACCCGAAGTAAAGCGTCGGCCGCACGAAACGCGGGACGCCGCCGTACACGAAGCGCTTCAGCCAGCGCTTCCTTCGGCTGTCCGAGCCGGTACGCAGCTCGCCCGCCTCGCCTTGGCGCTGCGCGAGCAGCGTGTCCGCGGCCTCGCGCACGGCATAGCCGGCGTGTTTGGTGATCCACCACGACAGCGGCTTCTGGTTGTCGTCCGCAAAGTCGTGCCGGAACATCACGCTGTGCCCTGTCGCGAGCAGCATGTGCTCGTCCATCCAGCGCTCTTCGCAGCGCGCCTGGCCGTGGCGCCAGATCCGCAGCAAGTGAATGCGATCCTGACCGCCCCAGCGCAGGTGCTTTCCGAACGCGTACAGCCGTCGCCGGACCACCACGCCGGTCACGTCCTGTGGCAGCGCGTCCAGCCGCTCATTCAGCTCGCGCGCCAGCTCGGCCGTCACGAACTCGTCCGCGTCCATGCGAAACACCCACGCGGTCTCGATCGGCAAGTTGTCGAGCGCCCAGTTCACCTGGCGCGCATGATGGTTCTCCCAAGCATGCTGGACGACGTGCGCGCCGAGCGAGCGCGCGAGCTCGGCCGTCCCGTCGCTCGACCCCGAGTCCACCACGAACACTTTTTGGGCAAACTGCTGAGCGCTCCGGATGCAGCGCTCGATGTGCATGTGCTCGTTGAACGTGAGGATAAGGACCGAGATGTTGGCCATCAGCGGGCTGTCTAGGTAGCACAGGCGTGCCACACTGAGAACCTTGGCCCCACGCCCGTGTATGCGGGATGGACACATCGTTCCGCGCCGAGGCTCGCGAGGACGCGGAACATGCGATAAGCGTACGCCGTCATGACCGTTATTCTTGGGCTGAACGCCTACCACGCGGACTCCGCGGCCAGCATCTTCGTCGCTGGCAAGTTGATCGCTGCGGCCGAGGAAGAGCGCTTTCGGCGCATCAAGCACTGGGCTGGTTTTCCAGCGCTCGCGATCGCGTTTTGCTTGCGCGAAGCAGGGCTGCAGCTCAGCGACGTAGACTGCGTCGCGCTGAACAGCGATCCGCGCGCGCACTTCACCAAGAAGCTGCGCTTCGCGTTGAAGCGCAGGCCCGCGCCCGGCCTCGTGCTCGATCGACTGCGCAACGCCAGAAAACGCAGCTCGATCAGCGAGGAGTTCGAGCGCGCCTTTCCCGGTCAGCGCTTGCGCGCCAAGACGTTGCGCGTCGAACATCACCTCGCGCATCTCGCGTCGTGCTTTTACGCCTCCCCGTACGAGCACGCGGTCGCCGTCTCGATCGATGGCTTCGGTGACTTTGCGAGCGCCGCTTGGGGCGTCGGTCAGGGCGGAGCGCTGCAAGTCGATGGGCGCGTGCTGTTCCCGCATTCGCTCGGCATCTTCTACCAAGCGATCACGCAGTACTTGGGGTTTCCGAGCTACGGCGACGAGTACAAAGTCATGGGCCTCGCGCCCTACGGCCGGCCGAGCTTCGCGAACGCGCTGCGCCGCGTCGCCTATCCGACGCCTGACGGGTTTGCGCTCGATTTGCAGTACTTCCGGCATGATCGGGAGCAGGTGCCCTACTCCTGGTCGGACGGCGAGCCGAAGGTCGGGCCGCTCTTTTCAAACGCCATGTGTCGCTTGCTCGGCAAGCCGCGCGCGCCGCACACGCCGCTCGACGCGCGCCATCGCGACATCGCGCATTCGCTGCAGGTGGTCTACGAAGAGGTCGCCTTTGAGCTGCTGAACGCGCTGCACAAGCGCTATCAGGTGCCCGCGCTGACTCTCGCGGGTGGTTGCGCCGCGAACTCGGTCGCGAACGGCAAGATCCACCTGCGCACGCCGTTCAAGCAGCTGTACGTGCAAGCCGCCGCAGGCGATGCGGGAGGCGCGATCGGCGCAGGCTTGATCGCAGGCGCCGAGCTCGGCCAAACGCCGACGTCAGGCCAGATGCCGCATGCATACTGGGGTCCAGCGTGGAGCGATCAAGAGCTGCGCGCTGCGATCGCCGCGCGCGACGCCGATCTCACGCGAGCGCATTGCACACGCGAGCACTTCGCAGATGAGAGCAAGCTGTGCGCGCATGTCGCGGAGCGCATCGCGGAGGGCGCAGTCGTCGGCTGGTTCCAAGGCCGCATGGAGTGGGGTCCGCGTGCGCTCGGCAATCGCTCGATCTTGTGCGACCCACGGCGCGCCGACATGCAGCAGATCCTGAACGTGAAGATCAAGCGGCGTGAGTCGTTCCGCCCGTTCGCGCCTTCGATCCTGGAAGAGCACGTGCGCGAGTGGTTCGAGCAGGACGAGCCCGTCCCCTTCATGATGCAGGTGTTCCAGATCCGCGAGGCGCAGCGCGCGCGCATCCCTGCCGTCACGCACGTCGACGGCTCGGGCAGGCTGCAGACTGTGAGCGCGAGCCACAATTCCCGCTACTACGCGCTGATCCGCGCCTTTGCACAGCGCACAGACATCCCTATCCTGCTCAACACTTCGTTTAACGAGAACGAGCCAATCGTGTGCGAGCCGAGCGAGGCGCTCGACTGCTTTCTGCGTACAAACATGGATGTGCTCGTGCTCGGCGACCACGTGCTGACCCGTCATGCAGGAAACGCTTAGCCAGCTCTACGCCGACAAACGCGCGCGCGCCCAACCGACCTTGGTGCTGTTCTCGCAAGTGTATGTGCCCGATCCGGCAGCCGTCGGTCAGTACATGCATCAAGCTGCCGCGGCCATGGTACAGCGCGGCTATCGCGTGATCGCGTTCGCCGCCGACAGCGGCTACGAAGACCCCGGCCAGCGCTTCGCGCGCTACGAGCACCTCGACGGTGTTCACGTGGTGCGCCTGCCGTTCTCGAGCTTCGGCAAGAACAGCATCCGCAATCGGCTGCTCGGCGGCAGCATCTTCACGACCGAAGCGTCGCTGTTGGCTGCGGCACTGCCGCGGGTCGATCACGTGCTCGTCAGCACCAATCCGCCGATGATCGGCGCGGCAGGCATCGCGCTCGCGCTCAGCCGGCGCAGCAGGCTCAGCCTGTGGATGATGGACATCAACCCCGATCAGATCGTGGCCGCGGGCCGCATGACCGCGAGCTCCCTTCCGGTGGTCGGTTTCGATTGGCTAAACAGACACACGCTGCTGCGCGCTCAGAACGTCGTGACGCTGGATCCATTCATGGCC
>Ga0190269_10001105_pt1 | contig 13058 bp, 8 predicted proteins | sample Popmic249IS_FD_133749 | JGI IMG/M metagenome (GOLD analysis project Ga0190269, IMG submission 133749) | Populus adjacent soil microbial communities from riparian zone of Blue River, Arizona, USA - 249 IS | ecosystem: Environmental > Terrestrial > Soil > Riparian zone | place: USA: Arizona...
GCCTCGTGGCCGAGGATCGTGCCGGGCTCGCACGTGGGTACGTCGCCCTTCAGGATGTGCAGGTCGGTGCCGCAGATGGTGACGGCGTCGACCCGCACGACGCAGTCGCGGTCGTCCTGGATGACGGGGTCGGCGACGTCCTCCCAGGAGTGACGTCCCGGACCGTGGTAGACGAGTGCCTTCATGCGCGCAACCTCCTCGTGATCGCCTGTCCTCTGACGCTAGGCAGGCTCCGCTGACCGTTCCGAGGGTCCAAGGTCCTGACGGGCTGGTCCTTGTGCCCTGTCCCACCAGTAACCCCTCCCCGACGATGGGCGCATGACACGGGTTCCGGCGGCTCTGACCTTCCTCGGCGGTGTGGGGACCGTGACGGGCAGCAAGACGCTCGTGACGGCCGGTGACTCGCGGGTCCTCGTCGACTGCGGTCTGTTCCAGGGCGAGCGCGACCTGCGCCGGCGCAACTGGGCGCCGTTCCCGATCGACCCCCACGACGTCGACGCCGTGGTCCTCACCCACGCCCACCTCGACCACTGCGGCTACCTGCCGCGCCTGGTCGCGGGCGGCTTCCGCGGGAAGGCCTACTGCACGGAGGCGACCGCCGAGCTGGCCGAGATCGTGCTGCTCGACAGCGCGCACCTGCTGGAGGAGGAGGCGCGGCACGCGCGCGAGCACGGCTGGTCCAAGCACGCCAAGCCGGAGCCGCTCTACTCCGCCGACGACGCGGCCCGCGCGATCAGCCGGCTGACGCCGACCCGGTACGACGACCCGCTGCGGCTCTCCGACGACCTGGCCCTGGTGCTCCACCCCGCGGGCCACATCCTCGGCTCGGCCACCGCGCACCTGGCTGCGACGGGCGACGGCAGCGTGCTCTTCAGCGGCGACCTGGGCCGGCCGCACCACCCGGTCCTGCGCCCGCCGGCTCCGCCGCAGCCTGCGGAGGTCGTCGTCGTCGAGTCGACCTACGGCGACCGGGCCCACGGCGAGCCGGACTCGGACGAGCTGGCGGACATCCTCAACCGCACCTTCGCCCGCGGTGGGTCGGTGCTCGTGCCGGCCTTCGCCGTCGACCGCACCGAGGTGATGCTGACCGCGCTGCGCAAGATCACGCTGCAGGGCAAGGTGCCGAAGGTCCCGGTCTTCGTGGACAGCCCGATGGCGCTGCGCGCGCTGAAGGTCTACCGGGAGGCGATCGAGCGAGGCGACCTCGACGTCCGCACGCCGAAGCACGGGGTCTCGGACCCGTTCGACACGGGCGACCTGCGGGCGCTCACCACGGTCGAGCAGTCGATGACGGTCAACCGGCCGGCGTACCCGTCGGTCGTGATCTCGGCGTCCGGCATGGCAACCGGCGGCCGCGTGCTGCACCACCTCGTCGACCAGCTGCCCGATCCCCGCAACACCGTGCTGCTCGTGGGCTTCCAGGCTTCGGGGACCCGTGGCCGGGCGCTCGCGGAGGGTGCCCGGACGCTGAAGATCCACGGCCGCTACGTGCCGGTCCGGGCGGAGGTGGCCACGCTCGACCACTACTCCGTGCACGCCGATGCGGACGAGATCCTCGCCTGGCTGGGCGGGATGAGCGAGGCGCCCCGGTCCTGCTACGTGGTGCACGGCGAGCAGGACTCGTCCGAGGTGCTCGCGGCGCGGATCGCGGACGAGCTCGGCTGGGTCGCGACCGTGCCGCACCCCGGCGAGCAGGTGCTCGTGCGCTGACGGGGCCGCTGACGGGGCGGGGCTCAGGCCGGCTGGCCTGCACGCAGCACGGTCACCGTGCTCCGTGCGTGCCGGGCGCACTGCGACGACACGGACCCGAGGTGGAGGCCCGCGAAGCCGCCGCGCCCTCGTGACCCCAGGACGAGCAGGTCGTCGGGCCCGGCGAGGTCGAGCAGCGTCGCCGAGGCGTGCCCGTGGACGACCTCCTGGCGCACGCTCACGTCCGTCGCAGCGTCGTCCAGCGTGGCGGCGACCTCGGTGGCCAGCCACGCGCGGGTGGCGGCCTCGTAGCGGTCCAGCTCCTCCGCGCCGAGCAGGTCCACACCGGTGGGGAGGGCGCTCACGGCCCAGGCGTGCACGACGGTCAGCGGGCACCTCTCCCTCGCTGCCACCGCCAGCCCGTGCCGGAGCGCCGCTCTCGCACCGGGCGAACCGTCGACCCCCACCACGACCCGGTGGTAGGGGCCGACGGGTGCGCCGAGCTCGGGCACGACGGTCACGGGGCACGGAGCGTGATGCACCGCGTGACCGGTCGTGGAGCCGAGCAGGGCACTCGCCAGGGCGCCGTGCCCGCGGTTTCCGACCACGAGCTCGAACGCGTCGTGGGCGGCTTCGACAAGAGCACGTCCTGGCGAGCCTTGGGTCACCTCGACCCGCACCTCCACGGGCGCGTCCGACAGCAGCCGGGTGCGGGCCTTGGCCACGAGCTCCTCGACCAGCAGCCGGGCGTCGTGGTCCGAGCCCACCGTCGAGGCGAGGGCGTCGTAGTCCGTGACGGAGCCCAGCGCACCGGCCACCCAGACCGGGGCCTGCCACACGTGCATGACCCGGACCGGCAGCCCGGTGCGCTGGCCGTCGAGCAGCGCGCGGTCGAGAGCCCGCTCGGCAGCGGTGCTGCTGTCGACCCCGACCAGGATGTCGCTCACGGCGGCGCTCCTCCCGCGTCTGCTCACGTCGATCCTGCCCAACAGGGAGGCACCGCTAGGAGGGCAGCTCGTCCCCCGCCGAGGGGACCTTGGTCACGGCTCTGAAGCGGTGACCGACTGCCAGCACCGCCAGGCCGACGGCCAGCCCCACCGAGCCGGACACGAGCAGGGGCAGCGTCCCGTCGTCGCCCCAGGCGAGCCCGGCCCAGACGCCGGCCACCAGCACGCCGACACCGCTGACCGACTGGTACAGCCCCTGCGCCGACCCGTGCCGGTCGTCGGGCACGAGCGAGGACACCCACGCCTTCCCGACGCCCTCGGTCAGCGCCGTGAAGCCGCCGTACAGCGGGAGCAGCACGAGCACGTGCCAGGCCTCCGACGCGAGCCCCAGCCCGAGGTAACCCGCGGCGAAGACGAGCAGCCCCACGCCGAAGACCACGTGCCGCGGCAGGCGGTCCGACACCGCTCCCGCCGGGTAGGCCAGCACCGCCGCGACCGTGTTGAAGACCAGGTACGCCGCCACGACGCCCGTGGTCGACAGCCCCAGCTCGTGCGCCCGGAGCAGGAGCAGCGCGTCGGGGAAGTTCACGAGGGCGAAGACGGCCAGCAGTGCGACCAGCCGGTGGACCTGCCCGGGCAGCGGTCCGGGCCGGACGCGGTCCTGGTGGGGGAGAGGAGGCGGCCCCTCGCGCACGGGCAGCACGAGGAGCACCGACAGCACCGCCGGCAGGAGCGCGACGAGGAGCACGGGCCGGAGGTCGCCGTCCAGGAGCGCGATCAGCCCGAGGCCCAGCGCCGGTCCGATGACGGCGCCCAGGTTGTCCGCCATGCGGTGGAAGCCGAAGACCCGGCCGCGGGCGTCGGGCGGCGCCTCCACCATCAGCAGCGCGTCGCGGGGCGTGCTCCGCACCCCCTTGCCCACCCGGTCGACCGCGCGCCCGAGCAGCACGACCGGCCAGGCGGTCGCGACGGCGACGAGCAGCTTGCCGAGAGCAGCGAGACCGTACCCGGCGGCGATGAGCGGCTTCTTGCGGAACCGGTCGGCCAGGCGCCCGGCCTGGAGCTTGGTGACCGCCGCTACCCCCTCGGCCACGCCCTCGACCGCGCCCACCACCGACGGCGGTGCGCCCAGCGTGGCGGTGAGGAAGATCGGGAGGATCGGGTAGAGCAGCTCGCTGGCGGCGTCCTGCATGAGCGAGACGGCCGACAGCACCTTGAGGTTCTTGGTGAGCCAGGGGCGCCGGTCGTGCACCTGACGACTCTCGCAAACTCGGGGGACCGCCGCCGGACCGGCAGGTAGCGTCGCAGCAGTGAGGGGGCTGCGTTGAGGGGGCTGCAGCGGTACGGCGCGGTGCTGGCGCCGACCGGCGCCCGCCCAGCCCTGGTGTCGAGCATCATCGGCCGGCTGTCGCTGGCGATGAACGGCCTGGCGGTGCTGCTGCTGGCCAAGGAGGCCACCGGCTCCTACGCCCAGGCCGGCCTCATCTCGGCGGCCCTCGGTGTCTGCTTCGCCGTGATCGCCCCGGGACGCGCCCGCGCGGCCGACCGGGTCGGCCCGCTCACGGTGCTGCGGTTCTCCGGTGTGGCGCACCCGGTGGCGATCGCCGCCTTCATCGTGCTCGCCGAGCTCTCGGCGCCCCTCCCCGCCCTGCTGGCCGCCTCGGCGCTGATCGGGGCGAGCGTCCCGCCGCTCGGGTCGGTGATGCGGGCCCTCTGGGGGAGGGTGGTCGCCCCGCCCCTGCTGCCGGCGGCCTACTCGCTCGAGTCGGTGGCCGTCGAGCTCTGCTTCGTCACCGGGCCGCTGCTGGTGGCGGCCCTCGCGTCCGCCTCCGGGCCGGCCCTGGCGCTCGCCGTGAGCGCCGGCTTCGCGAGCTGGGGCTCGTTCCGGCTCGCCGGGGTGCCCTTCGTGCGTGAGGTGACCGGCTCCCCGTCACGGCCGACCCACGTGATGGGTCCCCTGGTCTCCCCGTTGGTGCGGCTGAACCTGCTCACCATGTTCTGCATCGGCGCGGGCTTCGGGAGCGCGGAGGTCGCCGCGATCGCCTTCGTCGAGGAGCACGGCAGGTCGCGCGCGGTGGCGGGCGTGGTCCTGGCGCTGTGGTCGCTCGGCTCCATGGCCGGAGGCCTGGTCTACGGCAGCCTCCACCTCACCCGGTCCGCGGTCCGGCAGCTGCCGCTGCTGATGACCGGGCTGGCCGTCGTGGCCACGCTGCCCTCGCTGGCCGGCAGCATCACCGTGCTCGGGCTGCTCATGGCCGGCTACGGCTCGCTCATCGCGCCGTTCTTCGCCTGCAACTCGCTGGTCCTGGGCGAGGCGGCGCCCGAGGGGACGGTGACCGAGGCGTTCGCCTGGAGCAGCAGCATGATCTTCGGCGGGGCGGCGGCGGGTACGGCGCTGGCCGGGCTCGTCATCGAGGCGCACGGCGGCCACGTGGCGCTGCGGATCGCCGCCGTCACGGCCGTGGTCGCGGCCGTGGTGACCTTCGTCGGGCTGCGCCGGTTGACACCCAGGCAGGACGCCCCCGCCTGACGCGGGCTCAGCCCGTGAACTCCCAGTGCCAGGCCTCGGGCTTGCTGCCGCCCTGGCGGGCCCAGTCGGGGTGGATCCAGCCGAAGCGGGGCGCGTTGGCCCGCATCCACTCGTGCGCCGAGGTGCCGAAGCGCTCGACGCCGCCGCACAGGTCGACCGCCACGCCCCAGCCGTGGTTGCTCGTCCCCGGCACGGCGGCGAGCCCCGGCTTGCGCTGGTAGAGGGCGACCTGCTCGCTGTAGGAGCGGTAGGAGTCGGTGACGCACAGGGGGGCGCCGCGGGTCGCGGCGTGGAACTTGCTCATGGCGTTGAAGGCCTTGGCCGCGTCGGCGCGCAGCTTGTGACCGGGGGCGCGCCACAGCGGGCACAGCGACCCGGGGTCGAGGTTGCCGTTGGACTGCCCGGCGGTCGGCTTGCCCGTGCACAGCGCACCGCTGCTGTCGGACGCCGCCGCCGCGGCGGCGAGGGCCCTGGCGCGGGCGGCGCGCTGGCGGGCCGCGCGGCGCTCGCGGGCCTCGGCGAGGGCGCTGTGGGCGGCTTCGAGGTCCTTGGCGGTGCGCGCGGCCAGCGCCTGCAGGTCCTTCATCCGGGCGGCGGAGCGGGCGACGAGGTCGTTCGCCTCGGTCTCGAGCTGGCGGACCCGGACCTCTTCGCGCTGCAGCTGCAGCCGGGCCCGCTCGGCGCGCCGGATGGTCTCGGCCTGCGAGCCGGCGACCTGGTCGAGCGCCCCCTGCAGCTGCACGGCGTCGATGAAGCCCTCGGGGCCGCGGGTCACCGCCATCTCGACCCAGGAGGGCGCCGGCTGCATCGACAGCTGCCGCGCGAAGCCGGCCACCTCCTGCTGCAGCCGGGCGAGCTGGGCCTGCTTCGTGCGGACGTGGCGGCGGGCGTTGCCCACGTCACGGCGCACCTGGCTGAGCCGGGCCCGGTCGGCCTCCCAGCGTCGCGTCCCCTCGAGCAGCTGCGCGGTCGCCCGCTCGGCGATCCGCGACATGTCGTCGACCCGGCTCTGCGCCCGCGACACCTCGTCGGCGGCGGCCGGCGCCGCGGACGGCAGGGCGAGGAGGGCCACGAGGGTTGGTCCGAGGAGGGCTACGGCGAGGGCGCGGGCGGGGCGGTTGTGGAGCAGGCGCACGGAGTCCTTCTTACCTCATGACGGGCCCTGCTCGGGGGATCCCGCTCAGGGCCCCCTTCGTGTAGCGTGCGTCATCGGTTGCACAGCATTACCTCGACTGTCTACGAAGCTCGCCAGTGCTCGACACGAAGTGCCTGCCTCACCGGACGCCGCGGAGTGTGGTCGCGGGACGTCCCGCCTCCTAGCAGCCAGCCGGCGCGGCGCCCGCCGCTCGGCATCCGGTATCAGGAAGGCACGATCAGCATGGCGCAGGGCACTGTGAAGTGGTTCAACGCGGAGAAGGGCTTCGGCTTCATCGCCCCCAACGACGGTGGGGCTGACGTCTTCGTCCACTTCAGCGCGATCCAGAGCCAGGGCTACCGCTCCCTGGAGGAGAACCAGCAGGTGGAGTTCGACGTCACCCAGGGCCAGAAGGGCCCGCAGGCGGAGAACGTCCGCCCGATCTAGTTCTCACGACGAGGTCCCAACGCGAAGGCCCCGGCCCCTGAGGGGTCCGGGGCCTTCGCGTTTCCCCCGTCAGGCGCTCCGCGCGCTCACCTCACCCGGCTACGCGGAGACCCGCCACAGGCCGCGACCGTGCGTCGCGGCGTACACCGAGCCGTCGGGGCCGAGCCGCAGCTGCATCACGACCACGGTCGGGAAGCCGCTCACCCGGCGCCAGGTCGCCCCCGCGTCCGTGCTGGTCAGCACGCCGAGGTCGGTGCCCAGGTACCACGTGCCGCCGTCGATCACGAGCGAGGACGCGGGGAGGTCGGGCAGCGCGGCGCTGGCGTTCGTCCAGGTCGCCCCGCCGTTCGTGGTCTTGAACAGGTGCCCGATGCCGGCGCCGGGACCCTCGGTGAAGCGGCGGTTGAAGCCGTTCACGACGACGTACGCCGTCTTGCCGCTGGGGTCGGCCGGATCGATCGTGACGCCGGCCAGGAACCGGTTGGGCAGGCTGCTGACGTCGACCTGGTGCCAGCTGCCGCCGTAGTTGGTCGCGACGCCGCGGGTGAAGCCGGCGTTGTTGCAGGGCCCGCACCAGGTCACCCAGCCCACGCCGTCCTGCAGCGCGGTCGCGGTGATCGAGTGGCCGGCCCCGGTGTCGAACCGGTTCACCCACGCGTCGCCGTCCTGGATCTCGTAGCCCTGGCTCTGCGTCCAGACGTAGCGCCCGCCCGCCAGCCACAGGTCGGGGTTCTCGCTGTCGTCGGTGAAGGGCGCGATGAACCGCGCACCCGGGTCGCCGGGGTCGATGTCCCGGATGCCCGGGGTGGTGCCGTCCGAGCGGCCGCAGTCGTTGGTCACGGACATCGCGAGGAAGACGTACTCCGCGACGATGTTGCAGCCCTTGCCGGGACGCGGGTCGACCAGGGTGTCGCCACCGTCGCCGCCGAAGGGCGACCCCATCTTCGTGTCGTCGCCGAGCAGCAGCGACTGCCCGTTGTCCTGCAGGCCACCGGTGATCGCCAGGCCGTGCGCTGCCGTCGTACCGACGTCGACCGAGTAGTACTGCAGCGAGCCGAGGCCGGCGTTGTGGTTGCGCCAGTCGCTGGCGTGGCCGTAGCGGTCGAGCGCGCCGCGCACCGGCCGGCTGTAGACCCCGCCGTCGTTGCCCACCCAGACCCGCCCGCCGCCGACCGCGACAGCGTGCTGGTCCGGGTGCGTCGTCATGGAGCAGGTGTTCTTCGCCGGGTCGAAGTCCCAGCAGGAGAACGAGAAGTTCCAGTACGGGCCGGGCGTGGTCCAGGTGCTGCCGCCGTTCCAGGTCTCGAAGACCTCCTCGAGGCCGAGCCACACGTGGTCCGGGTCCGCCGGGTCCACCTGGATGAAGTTGTTGTACCAGGCCTGGACGCCCGGTCCGTAGCCGAAGCCGGCCAGCGCCTGCTTCAGCGCGGAGCCGCTGCTGCCCAGCTTTCGCGCGTCGGCGACCTGCGACCACGGCCCGTCCACCGAGCCGTTGTTGCTGACGTAGACGCCGGCGAGCACGGTGTGCCCGGCGCCGTGCCCGGTGTTGAGGAGCACGGTGGACTCCACGACGGTGTAGAGCTTGCGGCCGTCGGCGGAGTAGGCGAACTCGGCGTTGCCGATCTCCTTGGGGTTGATGGCGCCGGTCGGGTTCACCTTGGCCCAGGTCGTGCCGCCGTCGTTCGAGCGGTAGAAGCCGTTGTAGGTGTCCCCGCTGCGCCAGGCGATGTTCGCGACCAGCCGCCGGCCCGCCGTACCGGGCTGGATCGCCAGGTCGTTGACGATGTTCTTGTACGCCGCGTTCGCGTGACCGGCGTTCGACCCGCCAGGCAGGTACGACGGGTTCGGCGCGAAGTGGAAGGCCCATGCCCCCGAGGCCGTCGCCGTGCTGTGCGACCAGATGCCGCGGTTGGTGGCCGCCCAGACCTTGCCGCCCCCGTCGAAGCGCAGCTTGTTGATCACGGTGCTCTCGAGCTCCGTGCCGCCGACCCGGGAGGAGGGGGCGAAGGTGCCGGTGGAGGGGCTGGTGAGCCGGTAGACGCCGGTGCCGACGTACGACGTGCCGCCGGTGTTCGCCTCGCCCGTCGCGTACCAGAGGGTGTCGGTCGCCTCGTCGTAGGCCAGGTCGCCGCTGGACAGCGTCGGGAGCGCGTCCGCGATCGGCTGCCAGGAGCTCGGGCCGGTCAGGTTGCCCCGGAAGATGCCGCCCGCCGCGGCTGCGGCGTAGACCTTGCCGTGCGCCACGTCGACCGCGAGCCCGGTGATGCGCCCGGCCACGTTGCCCCAGCCGCCCGTGCTGTTCGACGACACCGGGTCGCGGTAGCGCAGGTCGTCAGCGTCGTAGGGCAGCGTCGTCAGCTCGGTCGCGCTCCCGCCCGCCGGCAGCGCGGACAGCTGGCCGAAGGCGGCGCTGTAGGCCCCCGCCGGGACGATGCCCCGGGGTGCCGTGCGCGCCTCGGCGAACTGCGCGAAGGCGGTGGCGAGGTCGTTCGACTCGCCGCCGGGCACGCCGGCCATGGCGAGCCGGTGCCCGGTGGACTCCTGGGCGGCCCCGCGCAGGGCGGCCCGCAGGTCACCGGTGTCCAGCGCGGCTGCCGTCGTGGTGGGCAAGCCGCCGGCCGCGAGCCCCGCGGCGGCGACGGAGAGGGAGGCGGCGGCGACCAGCACCAGCCGTCGAGGACGAGCCGTCATGGCTGCTCCGGGGATCGTGGTCAGGCACCGACTTGGGCGCGGGGCACCGTACGGCGGAAACCTCGCGCTTTTCCAGGCTTTCCGTCGACAAGACGTCCTTCCAGATGTGGTCAGCGGTGGAAGATCGGCGGAGCGTGGTGCGCCGATCACGGAGCGTGACGAGAAAGGGTCCTTTCGGGCACTGGGCAGCAGATCGTGTTGCACCGCGTCCTCAACCGATCGTCCCCCTCACGTCGTCCTTCGCTCGACGAGGAAGGGGACGACGCATGGGAGTCGTGCTCGCGTGGTTCGGGCAGCAGGCGCTGCCGCGGGACCAGGTCAGGGGGCTGCGTGCCCGGGCCGAGGAGGAGCTGGCCGCACTGGTGCCCGACACCTGGCTCCGGCACGACAGCGGGGGCTGCGACTGGGGCATCAGCGTGCTGCACCCGCCGATGGGCGAGGTCCTCGCCTGGAGCCCACTGGCGCACGAGGGAGCGGTGACCGCCGTGTCGCTCGGGATCCCCGTCGGTCTCGCCGACCCCGGCGGTCCGGCCCAGCTCGCGCGCCGGCTGCTCGACGGGGAGGACGTGCACGCGGACGTCGTACCTCCGTTCGGCCTGCTCGCGCTGGACGAGCCGTGGCGCTTCGTGCTGCAGCAGGACTGGCTGGGGATGAGCCGCCTGTTCGCAGCGAGCCACGAGGGGGTGACCGGGTACTGCAACCGGCCGACACTGCTCGCCCGGGTCCTCGGGCTGCCGGTGCGCCCCGACCTGGAAGGGTGGGGCTCGTACGCCGTCGCCGGCTGCTTCGGCGGCGACCTGTCGCCGGTGCGCGGCGTGCGGCTGCTCGGCCCTGGCACCCGGGTCGAGGGCCGCCGCACCGACGAGCGCGGGTGGGCGCTGACCACCACGCAGCGCCATGGCGTCGACGATCTCGTGCGTGCCGCGCGGCACTTGTCGGAGGAGCAGGCCCTCGCCCTGGCCGGCGACGGGATCGCCGGCGCGGTCGCGAGCGCGGTCGACCTCTCCCGGAGCCCGATCGAGCTCGGCCTGTCCGGCGGCAAGGACTCCAGGCTCGTGGCGGCAGCGTTCGTCGCGGCGGGCCGGGTGCCGCAGCTGAACACGAACGTCGACACGCCGGCCGAGGGGGAGACCGCCGCGCACCTCGTCGACCTGCTGCGCCGGAACCGCGGGATGGACCCGGTGCACCACCGGTACCGAGCCGGAGCGTCAGCGGGCGTCCTCGGCCTCGGCCTGCGCGAGCGGCTCAGACGGCTGCAGCTGCAGCACGACTTCCAGTTCCCGTCGACGTACACGGTCCGCCCGCCCGGTCCCGACCGCTTGTCGCCACGCGCCCGGCCGATGTCCTTCACCGGTTCCGGTGGTGAGCTCGCCACCGGCTACTGGTACCCGGCGGAGGGGGGTGACGCGCGGGCTGCGGCACTCGCCCACCAGCTCGGGCACGCGGCGCGTCCTGAGGTGGTGGCCGCCGAGCGGGCCCGGCTCGAGGCGGTGCTCGCGCGCGGTGCCTCGCTCGGCCTGCGTGACGAGGAGCTGTGCGACTACCTCTACCTCGTCGAGCGGGTGCGGCGGTGGTACACGTCCGCCTACTTCACCGGCATGGTCACGCCGTTCCTCGCCCCCGGCTTCGTGACTGCCTCCTTCGCCCTCCCGCCCGCGGCGAAGCGGGCTCGGGCCCTGCACGGCGCGCTGCTGCGCCGGTGGGTCCCGGAGTGGGCGGAGGTCCCATACGTGTCGATCAGCACCGGCCGGTCCACCGCCACGCGCGTCTGGGAGGGCGACGGGCTCGAGACCCTCGAGCAGCTCGCCCGGAGGACAGCCGGTGAGCTCCCGGCGCTGATGGACGCCTCCGCGGTCGAGAGCGCGCTCGCAGCCGCCGCGACAGGCAGGGCGAGCCGGGCCCAGGAGAAGACCCTGCAGCAGTTCGCCTGGCTGGCCGCGGCCGCCGAGACCCTGGAGCCGGCGCCGCCGCCGGCTCGTCGCGGGCTCTGGCGCCTGCGCGGCCCGGTGCCCGCCGTGAAGCCGGTCGCGGCTTAGTCGTGGCCTAGTCGCGGCCTCCTGCGCGGTGCCCTACCCGTGGGCGGTGCCGACGGCGGCGACCGGCTTCTCGAGCGGAGAACCGGAGCCGTCCCGCTTGCCGACGGCCGGGGGCAGCTCCAGCGGGTCGCCGTTGGCGGCGGCGGCGCGCGGGTCGGCCCCGGCCCAGCCGAGGACCAGCAGCGCCTCGCCGGAGAGCAGCCGCTGGCAGCGGACGCCGCCGGTGGCCCGGCCCTTGCGGGGGTACTCCGACAGCGGCGTGACCTTGACGCTGCTGGCGACTCCGGCCGAGAAGGGGGCCGCCTTGGCCCGGCTCTCGTGCGGCAGGCCGCCGGCCGTCACGACGACCGGCTCCTCGAAGAGCGTCTCGCCGGAGAGCCGCACGGCGTGGAAGCCGACGAGGAACGCGCCGGCGTCGAGCTTCATGCCGGCCATGCCACCCGCGGCCCGGCCCTGCGGCCGCACCAACGACGCCGGGAAGCGCAGCAGGTCGCCGGTGCTCGCGAAGAAGACGAGCTCCTCCTCGCCGTCCGTCAGCTCGACGGCGCCGACGACCTCGTCGCCGGGCTTGAGCGCCACGATCTCCACGGTGTCGCTGCGCGTCGGCCATGCCTCGGGCGCGACCCGCTTGACCACGCCCTGCCGGGTCGCGAGCGCCAGGCCCGGCCCGTCCTCGCGGATCGTGGCGAGGCCGAGCACCTTCTCGCCCTTGTCCAGCGGCACGAACTCGCTCGCCGGGGCGCCGCCGCGCAGCGAGATGGCGCCGGTGGTGACCGCCGGGACCTCGGGGACGTTGAGCACGTCCACCTTGACCATCCGGCCGGCGCTCGTCAGCACGCCGACCACGCCCCGGGTCGTCGTGCGGGCCGACGCCACGATGACGTCGTGGCGGTGCCGCCGGCCGCCAGGCTGGGTCTCGCCCTCGTGCACCGGCGTGCGCGCCATGAGTCCGGTCGACGACAGCAGCACGTCGCAGGGGGCGTCCGCGACCTCGAGGTCGCTCGCCCTCCGGGTCACCAGCGCCTTGAGGTCGCCGCCCACCAGGACGGTCCGGCGCGGCGTACCGTGCTCCTCGGCCACCGCGGCGAGCTCGTCCGAGATGACGCGACGCAGCACGGCGGGGTCGTTGAGGATCTCCAGCAGGCCGGCGATCGTGGCGCGCAGCTCGGCCAGCTCGGCCTCGAGCTTCTCGACCTCGAGCGCGACCAGGCGCCGCAGCTGCATGTCGAGCACGTAGCCGGCCTGCACGTCGGTGAAGCCGAACCGGTCCATGAGGGCGGCCCGGGCGACGGCGACGTCGGGGGAGGAGCGGATGATCCGCACGACCTCGTCGATGTTGGCCAGCGCGAGCAGCAGGCCCTCGACCAGGTGGGCTCGCTCCTCCGCCTTGCGCAACCGGTAGCGCGACCGCCGGGTGACGACGTCGGCCCGGTGGTCGAGGAAGACCTGCAGCATCTCCTTCAGCCCCAAGGTGCGGGGTTGCCCGTCGACCAGGGCGAGGTTGTTGATGCCGAAGGACTCCTCGAGCGGGGTGAGCCGGTAGAGCTCGCCGAGGACGGCCTGCGGGTTGAAGCCTGCCTTGA
>Ga0190269_10001106_pt1 | contig 13056 bp, 15 predicted proteins | sample Popmic249IS_FD_133749 | JGI IMG/M metagenome (GOLD analysis project Ga0190269, IMG submission 133749) | Populus adjacent soil microbial communities from riparian zone of Blue River, Arizona, USA - 249 IS | ecosystem: Environmental > Terrestrial > Soil > Riparian zone | place: USA: Arizona...
CAGTACCGCGCGTACAAGCAGGCCGCGGCGCATCTCGAGGGCCTGCTGAGCGCCGAGTCGCGCCGGTTCCCGCGGCAGGTGTCCCTCGAACCGCGGTACGCCGGCCTGCTGCCCGAGGTCCTGCTGGGCCTCGGTCCGCAGGAGCTGGCGGCGCTGGCCGCCCGGGCCCTGGCGCCGAAGCCCGCCGAGACGGTCGCCGTCGACCACGTCCACGGCGGCATGGTGAGCGTCCGCGAGCAGACGGCACTGCTGCACGAGCGGCTACGGCGCATCGGCCGGGCCAGCTTCCGCGCCCTGACGGGTGACTGCGAGGGCACGCTCCAGGTGGTGGCGCGGTTCCTCGGCCTGCTGGAGCTGTACCGCGAGGGCCTGGTGGCCTTCGAACAGGCCGAGGCGCTCGGCGAGCTGCACGTGCGCTGGACCGGGCCTCAGCCCGGAGCCGAGACCGACGACGACGAAGCTGCGGCCGCGGCGAGCGCTGCGGGCGCCGAGTGGGACGATCCGGTGGCCCCGGACGGCCCGGGGGCGGCCGCCGAGCGCGACCAGGCAGCCACGGACGAGGAGGCACAGCAGTGACCGAGGAGCCCTCCGGCCGGCCGGTGGTGGCCGAGGACGCGTCGGCGGAAGGCAGCGAGGTCGACGCGACCAACCCGGTCGCGAACCCAGCGGCGGACCCAGCGACCGACCCCGTGGCTGACGAGACACCGGAGCGTGGCGACGACGTGCCGCCCCTCGCCGCGGTGCTCGAGGCCGTGCTGCTCGTGACCGACGAGCCGGTGCCCACCGTGACGCTGGCGCAGGTGGTCGAGCGCCCGACAGGTGAGGTCGAGGGCGTTCTCCAGGGGCTGGCACGGGACTACCAGCAGGCCGGCCGCGGGTTCGAGCTGCGCCAGGTCGCGGGCGGGTGGCGCCTGTACACGCGAGCCGACTGTGCGCCGTACGTGGAGCGGTTCGTCCTGGACGGGCAGCAGGCCCGACTGACACAGGCGGCCCTGGAGACGTTGGCAGTGATCGCCTACCGGCAGCCGGTGACGCGCCAGCGCGTGAGCGCTGTCCGCGGCGTCAACGTGGACGGCGTCGTCCGCACGCTGCTCGCCCGGGGCCTTGTCACCGAGGCCGGGGCGGACGAGGACACGGGCGCCACCCGCTACCGCACGACGCAGCTGTTCCTGGAGCGGTTGGGACTCCAGTCCCTGGACGAGCTACCGTCTCTGGCTCCGCTTCTCCCTGAACTGGATGACGTCTTCACAGACTCATCCTCGACTTGAGGTTGGTTTCGTGACTGAGCAGGGCGTACGGCTGCAGAAGGTGCTCGCTGCGGCGGGCGTCGGGTCTCGGCGTGCCTGCGAAGCGCTCATCGACGAGGGTCGCGTCTCGGTCGACGGGGAGACGGTCCGCGAGCAGGGCCGGCGTGTCGACCCGGAGACGGCTGTCATCAGGGTCGACGGGATGCGGGTGTCGACCTCGGCGAGCCAGGTCTACCTCGCCCTCAACAAGCCCAAGGGCATGGTCTCCGCGATGTCGGACCCGGAAGGGCGCCCGTCCGTGGGCGACCTCGTGAGGGACCGCAAGGAGCGGCTCTTCCACGTCGGACGGCTCGACGCCGAGACCGAGGGATTGCTGCTGCTCACGAACGACGGCGAGCTCGCGCACCGGCTGGCACACCCGTCCTATGGCGTGCCCAAGACGTACCTGGCGGAGATCATCGGGCCGGTCGGCAAGGACGTGGGCCGCCGGCTGCGCGCCGGGATCCTGCTCGACGACGGGCCCGTCACCGTGGACTCGTTCCGGCTGGTCGACAGCGTCGGGAACAAGGTGCTCGTCGAGCTGATCCTGCACGAAGGTCGCAAGCACGTGGTGCGGCGGATCATGGCCGAGGTCGGCCACCCGGTGCAGCACCTCGTCCGCACCGCGGTCGGGCCTGTGCAGCTCGGGAGCCAGCGTGCCGGCAAGCTCCGCCCGCTCACGTCCCAGGAGGTCGCGGCGCTCTACGCCGCCGTCGAGCTCTGATCCCGGCTTCGCGCGCAGCAATCGGCAAGACGGCACTGCAGGACCCCACGCGCACGTCCTCGCGGGAAAGCCGGTCAGTGCCGGGCGGCCGCGGCTGAGCGGAGCCCTCGCAGGCCGCGGGCTGTCGATCGCCGCCTTGCGGGTGCGGTGTGCCTGCCGTGCCCACAGGGCCCGCCTGGGTCCGGCTCGGGTCCCGAACGGCAGCGAGCGGCCTGCGCGGTTCTCGATGCGGTTCTCGATGCGGTCTTCGAAACGGTGGGCTCTCCTCCATGGCACCCGCCGCCCGTGGCGCCCGCCGGCGCACCGCACGGCCTCGGCTTCAGGCACCGTGCCAGGCGAACGAGCCACCGGGAGGGGCGCCGGGCTCGGTCATCGGGCTCAGTCACCGGGCCGCGCCACCGGGTTGGGCCACGGGGCTGCGCCACCGGCCTGTGCCAGCGGGTTGGGTCACGGGGCTGCTCTCCCGGGCTGGGCACCCGTTCGCATCACGCCAAGGGGGCACGCCAGGGCACGCCATGGGGCACAGCCCGCCGGATCACCGCGGGTGCGTCCGGTTCAAACCACCTTGCGAGATGGCGCTCCACCTGCTTGTCAGGTTCTTGCCATGGCGTTTGGGCGCTATCACTATGAGGCGAGAAATCAGTAGGCCGCCTTGTCGATATAGCGGCGCGGCGTGCCTGATCCGCTCCGGGCACCCTGCAACCGCCGTTGCCGGACGAGGGGGCCCCTCAGACGCTGCGGTAAAACGGCGTATCGATAAAGCGTCTCGGGCGGCGGAGCCGGCGCGGCGGCCAGATAGCGAGAAGTCGCTAAACCAATATCGCGCCTAGAGGACATGGCGTTGTGCCGGCGTAGATGCAGGCCGACACGCCGTCGTGTCCGCACAGCGCTTTGACGCGGGGTGGATAGGGTGACGAGCAGATTTCACGAGAAGGAGGTACGGCGTGGCCGTGCGTGCGGTGCGAGGCGCCATCCAGGTCGATGCCGATGAGCGCGACCAGGTCCTGGAGGCGACCACCGAGCTCCTGACGACGGTGCTCGAGCGCAACGGCCTGACGCCCGGGGAGCTGATCAGCGTGGTCTTCACGGCCACACCTGACCTCCGTTCCGAGTTCCCGGCCTACGCGGCCCGGCAGATGGGCATCACCGACGTCCCGCTCCTGTGTGCCGCGGAGATCGACGTGCCGGGCGCCATGCCGCGTGTGCTGCGTCTGCTGGCGCATGTGGAGACGGAAGCGACCCGCCACGACATCCGGCACGTGTACCTCCGGGGTGCCGCACGCCTGCGGACGGATCTGCCGCAGTGAGGTCGACGAGGCCGGCGCTGCCTGTGGAGCCGCATGAGTGACGTCCTTGTCCTCGGATGCGGCCTCCTGGGCACCAGCCTTGCGCTGGCGCTGCGCGAAAGCGACTTCAGTGACGTCACGCTGGTCGACGCGGACGAGCAGCACGTGCAGGCGGCTGTGGCGCTGGGCGCGGGCCGGCGCTGGGACGGGGTCGAGCGAGCCGGCGTGGTCGTGGCAGCTGTTCCTCCAGCCGTCACCGCTTCAGCGCTCATCGGACTTCAACGTCGTGACGTCGGCCGGACCTACACCCACTTGTGCAGCGTGCAGTCTCATGTTCAGGCGGAGATCGAGGCTTCGAGTCCCGATCCGTCGCGCGTAGCTGGTGGCCATCCGCTGGCGGGGCGCGAGGTGACTGGCCCGGAAGGCGCCGTGGCCGACCTGTTCGTCGGTCGTCCCTGGGCCCTCTGCCCCGGCCCTTCCACGGCGCCCGACGCCCTCGCGACCGTGCGCGCCCTCGCCGAGGCGGCGGCCGCGGTGCCCGTGGAGGTTGCGCCCGACGCTCATGACCGCGCGGTGGCGCTGCTCAGCCACCTGCCGCAGGTGGCCTCGAGCGCCCTAGCGGCGCAGCTCGTCGCGTCGAGCTCCGGCTTGGAGCTTCCGGTCGCCCTCGCGGGCCCGGGTCTCGTCGACACCACCCGCCTCGCCGCTGGCGACGCCGACCTGTGGACGGACATCCTCAGTGCCAACGCGACACACGTCGCACCGCTCGTTGCGGGTCTGGCCGAGAGCCTCACCGACCTGGGGAGCGCGCTTCAGCGCATCGCGAGCGGGGACACCACGGCCGCCGCGGAGGTCCGGGGGCTGCTCGTGCTGGGCAACGCCGGGCGTGCGACGGTGCCGGTCAAGCGCGGCGAGCTGGCGGGGGCGTTCGGTCGGGTCCGCGTCGTGCTGCCCGACCGTCCCGGAGAGCTGGGACGGCTCCTGCGGAGCGCCGGCGACGCGGGTGTGAACGTCGAGGACGTGCACGTCGAGCACGTCCCCGGCCGCCCGACCGGCCTGGTGGACCTGCTGGTGGACACGGGGGAGCAGCGCAGGCTCGCCGCCGTGCTGCGAGAAGCCGAGTGGCAGCTCATCTGACGTGATGTCAATGGGACAACATGTCGACACGATGACGCGATCCTACGGGCGCAAGCACCGACATCTCACGAGACGCGCCACCCGCAAGCAGCAGCGCCGCTGTGGCCCACAAAACAACTCCTGAACTTGTCGACACATCGATCTAGGGCCCTGTCGGGCAGGGGTGGCCGCGGCGGGGTCGCTAGGCTGCAACTCGTCCGCCGGTCAGCGCGGAGCGGCCGAGCAGAGCGGAGAGCACGCCGGTGAGCGACAGGACGGCCGAGGTGCCCGCGCCGGACGAGCTCGTCCGCGTGGTGGCGCTGGACGGCCCCGCCGGCAGCGGCAAGAGCTCGGTGTCCCGGGCGGTGGCCAAGGAGCTCGGCTGGCGTTTCGTCGACACCGGGGCGACGTACCGGGCGGTGACGCTGGCAGCGCTGCGGCGCGGCGTGGCAACGGCAGACGCGGAGCAGCTCGGGCAGCTTGCGGAGCAGTCCCGGATCGAGCTCGGACCCGACCCCGATCGACCGGTGGTACGCCTCGACGGCGAGGACGTCACCCTGGCGATCCGCAGCCCCGAGGTGACGGCCGCCGTCAGCGCCGTGAGCGCGGTCCCGGAAGTCCGCCAGGCGATGATCGCCCTGCAGCGGGTGCTGATGGGGCGCGACGGCGCCGTGGTCGAAGGTCGCGACATCGCGACCGTGGTCGCGCCGCACGCTGCCGTGAAGGTCTACCTCGACGCCCGCCCAGAGGTGAGGGCCTCCCGGCGCGCCGCTGAGCAACGCCTCGACGACCGAGCGGTGAGCGACAGCGCAGACTTCCACCAGGAGGTCCAGCGGGCGCTGTTGGCCAGGGACTCGCGCGACGAGCAGACCAATCGCCTTGAACCGTCCGACGGTGCAGTTCACCTTGAGACCTCTGACCTGACCTTTGCCGAGGTGGTTGCCGACGTGCTTGCCCTGGTCCGTCAGGCCGGCCTGCTCGATCCCACGATCGAGCGGCAGCTCGTGACCACTCCGGAGGGGGACGCGTGAGCGAGGAGACCACCTCGACCGCCGAGGAGCGCGTCCCCGTGCTGGCGGTCGTCGGCCGGCCCAACGTCGGGAAGTCCACCCTGGTCAACCGGATCATCGGTCGGCGCGAGGCGGTGGTGGAGGACGTGCCGGGGGTGACGCGCGACCGGGTCACCTACGACGCCTCGTGGCGGGGCCGCCGGTTCACCGTGGTGGACACAGGTGGGTGGGACCCGGACGCCGAGGGCCTGCAGGTGCACGTGAGCGCCCAGGCAGAGGTCGCCGTCGCGGCGGCGGACGCGGTCTTGTTCGTGGTCGACAACGCCGTGGGGGCGACGGACGCGGACGAGGCCGTGGTCAAGGTGCTGCGCCGGGCCGGGAAGCCGGTCGTGCTCGCCGCCAACAAGGTCGACGACGAGCGCGGCGAGGCTGACGCGGCGGCGCTGTGGTCGCTCGGCCTCGGCGAGCCGTACGTCGTCAGCGCGCTGCACGGGCGGGGGAGCGGGGACCTGCTCGACGCCGTGCTCGAGGCGCTGCCCGAGACGCCCGAGGACCGCTTCGTCGAGGAGGAGGGCCCGCGCCGGGTCGCGCTGCTCGGCCGTCCCAACGTGGGCAAGAGCTCACTGCTGAACCGGCTCGCCGGCGAGACCCGGGTGCTGGTCGACAACGTCGCCGGGACCACCCGTGACCCGGTCGACTCGCTGGTCGAAGTCGGCGGAGAGACATGGCGGTTTGTCGACACCGCCGGCTTGCGCAAGCGGGTCAGCCACGCCAGCGGCGCGGAGTACTACTCCAGCCTGCGCACGAAGAGCGCCCTCGACGCGGCTGAGGTCGCGGTCGTGCTCCTCGACGCGAGCGAGCCGATCAGCGAGCAGGACCAGCGCGTCATCTCGATGGTGGTGGAAGCCGGCCGCGCGCTGGTGCTGGCCTTCAACAAGTGGGACCTGGTGGACGAGGACCGGCGTCCGCAGCTCGCCAAGGAGGTCGAGCGGGAGCTCAGCCGGGTGCAGTGGGCACCGCGCGTCAACGTGAGCGCCCTCACGGGCCGGGCCGTCGACAAGCTCGCGCCGGCGCTGCACACCGCGCTCGCCGGGTGGGAGACGCGCATCCCGACGGCCCGGCTCAACGCCTGGATCTCCGACCTGGTGGCGGCGACCCCGCCGCCGGTGCGTGGGGGACGCCAGCCCAAGGTGCTCTTCGCGACCCAGGCGGGCACCCGGCCGCCGCGCTTCGTGCTCTTCACCAGCGGCTTCCTCGAGGCCGGCTACCGGCGCTTCATCGAGCGCCGGCTGCGCGAGGACTTCGGGTTCGCCGGCACGCCGATCGAGGTCAGCGTGAAGGTCCGGGAGAAGAACAAGCGGGGCTGAGCGGGGAGCCGCTCCTGCTAGTCTTCGCAGGCCTTCGGGGTTCGTCCCGGACGGCGGGCTGTGGCGCAGCTTGGTAGCGCACTTGACTGGGGGTCAAGGGGTCGCAGGTTCAAATCCTGTCAGCCCGACGTATCGGTCCCCGACCTGCTCCGGCGGGTCGGGGACCGCGTCGTCCCAGGGCCGGCGATAGGCTCGCCGGCGTGACGGCATCGTGATACCGCCGGCCGACGAGGCGGGCCAGCCGGTGCCGAGCGACCGCATCTGGACGGTGCCGAACGCGCTGTCGGCGCTCCGCCTGCTCGGCGTACCGCTGTTCCTGTACTGGGTGCTCGTCACCGAGCAGGACGGCCGGGCAGTGCTCCTGCTCATCGCCGCGGGCCTCTCCGACTACCTCGACGGCAAGATCGCCCGGCGGTTCGGCCAGTTCAGCCGGCTCGGGCAGCTGCTCGACCCGGCAGCCGACCGGCTCTACATCGCCGCGACCTTACTGGCGCTCGTCGCCCGCGACGGCCTGCCGCTGTGGTGGGCGCTCGCCCTGGTCGGCCGCGACCTGGCGCTCGTCCCCACCCTGCCGCTGCTGCGCAAGCACGGGTACGGGCCGCTGCCGGTGCACTTCCTCGGCAAGGCGGCCACCTTCAACCTGCTCTACGCCTTCCCGATGCTGCTCGTCGCCCTGCCGGGCGAGACCGGCCTGCTCGTGACCGTCTTCCGGCCGCTCGGCTGGGCGTTCGCCACGTGGGGGAGCGTCCTCTACCTGCTGGCCGGCGTCCTCTACGTGGTGCAGGTCCGGCAGATCGTGCGCGCCGAGGCACCGCCAGGCTGACGTCGTGAGGCAGGATGGGCGCATGGCCGAGCCCCGTGGAGCCGTCGGGCGCCCGGACGGGTCCATGAGTCTCCTTGTCGACATGTCGTCTGCGGCCTTGGACCCCTCGTACGCCGAGGTGGCTGCCCGGCGCGCGCGGGGCGACCTTCCGCCGCCGCGCGGGCGCTTCCACGCCCGCGTCGTCACGGCGCTCGTGGTGACCGGTCTCGCGACCGGCATCGCCGCAGCCCAGGTACGCCGGGATGCCGAGGTCACGGACGACATCCGCCGCTCCCTCGTCTCGGAGGTGGAGCGGCGCACCGAGGCGACGGATGCCCTTGCCGGACAGGCGGCCGACCTGCGTGCGGAGGTCTCCACCACGCGTGCGGGCGCCCTGGGCACGGACACCGCCGGGCGCGCGCTGGCCGAGCGCGTCGCCCTGCTCGAGCTGGTGACCGGAACCGTGCCCGTGCGTGGCCCGGGGCTGGTGGTCGTGCTGGACGACGCCGAGGAGGGCGCCGGTGCGGAGCCCGGTGACGGCCGGGTCTTCGACCGAGACCTGCAGGACGTCGTGAACGCGCTCTGGGCGGCCGGCGCCGAGGCCATCGCGATCAACGGCCAGCGGCTGACGGCCATCACCGCCATCCGCTCGGCCGGCGAGGCGGTGCTGGTGGACCTGCGCCCGCTGGCACCGCCGTACCGGCTCGAGGCCGTCGGCGACGTCGACGCCATGGAGCCGGCCTTCGTGGACAGCCCGACCGCCCGCCGCTTCCACTCCTGGACGACTGTCTACGGCATCGGCTTCGAGGTACGGCGTGGGAAGGAGCTCCGGCTCCCCGCGGCGCCCGAGCCGGTGACGCGCGCGGCATCGCCCCTCACCACCTCGTCCCCAGCCCCCCCGACCGCCGCTCCCACCGCATCAGGAGGTCGCTCGTGATCCCGGCCCTCGCCCTCGTCCTGGGCGTCGTCCTGGGCCTCGTGCTCAACCCCACCGTCCCGACGGGGCTGCAGCCGTACCTGCCCATCGCCGTGGTGGCGGCGCTCGACGCGCTCTTCGGGGCTGTCCGGGCCCAGCTCGACGGCATCTTCGACGACCGCGTCTTCGTCGTCTCGTTCGTCAGCAACGTCCTGGTGGCCGCGCTCGTCGTCTTCCTCGGCGACCAGCTCGGCGTCGGGGGGCAGCTGTCCACCGGCGTGGTCGTGGTCCTCGGCATCCGCATCTTCACCAACGCCGCCGCGATCCGGCGCCACGTCTTCCACGCATGAGCAGCGACCAGCCCACGCCCCGCCGCAGCGTCTGGCGGGCGCTCCTGCGCTTCCGCGCCCGGCGCGTCGACCTGCTCGTCGCGGCGCTGCTGGCCGTGCTCGGCTTCGCCCTGGCCGTGCAGGTGCGCTCCACGCAGGACGAGGGACTGCTCGCGAGCGCGCGGCAGGAGGACCTGGTCCAGATCCTCGACGAGCTGGACAACCGCAGTGACCGGCTCCGGGAAGAGGTCGCCTCGCTGACGCGGACGCAGGAGGAGCTGTCCTCGGGCTCCGGCGACGCGACGACGGCGCTGCGCGAGGCGCGCCGGCGGACGCAGCTGCTCGGCGTCGTGGCCGGCACGCTGCCCGCGTCCGGCCCCGGGATCGTGGTGACGCTGCGCGACCCGGAGGGCGGTCTGAGCGCCTCGCTGCTGCTCGACGCGATGATGGAGCTGCGCAACGCCGGCGCCGAGGCGATGCAGGTGGAGGGCTCGACGCCCTCGGGCACGCGGGCGGTTCGCGTGGTCGCGTCCACGTCGTTCGTCGACACGGAGGAGGGCGTCCAGGTCGACGGCCAGGAGCTTCGGGCGCCGTTCCGGTTCGTCGTCATCGGCGACGCGAGCACCTTGGCAGGGGCGCTGGCCATCCCCGGCGGCGTCCAGGACACGGTGGAGCAGGCGCTCGGGACGGTCGAGGTGAACCGGTCCGGCAACGTGCGGGTGACCGCCTTGCACCTGCCGGAGCAGCCTCGTTACGCTCGCCCGGACTGACCCGGAGCCTGCGACCGCCGGCTCCGGAACGACGACCGAGAGGCTCCGGTGAGCAACCCCACGGACCTGAAGTACACGGCGGAGCACGAGTGGGTCCGAACGTGGGTGACCGCGTGCAGGTCGGCATCACGGACTACGCGCAGGACGCGCTGGGCGACATCGTCTTCGTGACGCTGCCCGCCGTGGGCACCGTCGTGACGGCCGGCCAGACCTTCGGCGAGGTCGAGTCGACCAAGAGCGTCTCGGACCTCTTCGCGCCGCTGAGCGGTGTCGTCGTGGCCCGCAACGAGGAGCTGGACGCGCACCCCGAGCTGGTCAACACCGACCCGTTCGGGGCCGGCTGGATGGTCGAGATCGAGCCGGAAGGCGGCCTGCTCAGCGCACTGTCCGACGCGTCGCTGCTGGACGCGGCCGCGTACGACGCGCTCATCGGCGGCTAGGTCCGGCTCTCGCCGCAGCGCCCGGCTCGGCGTCCCCGTACCTCGACCTGACGTCGAGGTACGGGGCGCGAGTGGCCGACCCGGACCCGGCGGCGGTGAAGCGTGAACCCCCGGTTGACCCTTGCTCGAGCCACGGGTTAGGTTGACCCCGACGTCGTTTCCCCCGGCGTGCCACCCGCCCGGTCTGCCCGAAGGAGGCGGCGACACCCGTGTTCTGCACGCAGTGCGGTCAGCAGAACTCCGCCGACGCCCGCTTCTGCGCGCGCTGCGGCACCGCTCTCGCCCCTGCCGGCGACACCGGCGGCACGTCCGCCGACACGACCTCGGCGCTGTCGGCCGCCGCGCTCGAGCGCGCGCTGGACTCGGGGCAGACCGGCGCGCACGCCCGTGAGGAGGCCGGCGCCCCGGAGCAGGTGGCGGCGGAGACGCTGCCCCGGGGCACGGCGCTGCTCGTCGTGCGGCGCGGTCCCAACGCCGGGTCGCGCTTCCTGCTCGACGCGGACGTCACGACTGCCGGCCGGCATCCGGACAGCGACATCTTCCTCGACGACATCACCGTCTCGCGCCGGCACGCGGAGTTCGTCCGCGAGGGCGACGGCTTCGCGCTGCGGGATGTGGGGAGCCTGAACGGCACCTACCTCAACCGCGAGCGGATCGAGCATGCCGTGCTGGCCGGGGGCGACGAGGTCCAGATCGGCAAGTACCGCCTGGTCTTCCTGGTCGGGGCGGGGGAGGCCTGACCCATGGCACTGCCTCAGAGCAACGCGGCGGCACGCGCGTTCATGAGCATCGGCGAGGTGCTCGGCCAGCTCCGTCCTGACTTCCCGGACGTGACGATCTCCAAGATCCGGTTCCTGGAGGACGAGGGCCTCATCAAGCCCGAGCGCACCGCCTCCGGCTACCGGAAGTTCTCCCGGGAGGACGTCAGCCGGCTCCGGTACGTCCTCAGCTCGCAGCGTGACCACTACCTGCCGCTGCGGGTCATCAAGGAGCACCTGGACGCGATCGACCGCGGCCTCGAGCCGCCGGCGGTGGGGGGCGGCGGTCCCCGCGTCCCGCGGGCGCTGGTGGCGGCCGAGGGGATGCCGGGTCCGGAGGCGTTCCGGCCAGACGCGAGCGAGGTGCGGCTGAGCCGTCGGGAGCTGCTGGATGCCGCGGGTCTCGAGGAGCCGCAACTGGCCGAGCTGGAGCAGTACGGCCTGCTGGGCCCCCGCTCTGGGAGCAGCCACTACGACGGCGACGCGCTCGTCGTAGCCAAGACGGTCGCGGAGATGGCGCGGTTCGGCATCGAGGCCCGCCACCTGCGACCGTTCAAGGCAGCCGCCGAACGCGAGATCGGCCTGGTCGAGCAGGTGGTCACGCCGCTGGTCCGGCAGCGCAACCCGGAGGCTCGGGCGCGCGCCGACGAGGTGGCGCGTGAGCTGGCCGCGCTCTCGGTGAAGCTGCACGCCACGCTGGTCAAGGCAGGCCTGGCGCCCGGCCTCCGCCGCTGACCCACCGCCCGGGTGCGCGAGCCCTGCTGCGTCGCTGACCGCGCTCTGCCTCGGGGGTAAGGTCGCGGGGAGGAGGTACGGCGTGGACGAGAGCAACGACCGCCCCGAGGGCGGCCCGGGAGGTTCCGGGCTGGCCGAGTTGAACGTGGTCGGGGTGCGGGTGGAGCTGCCCAGCCAGCAGCCCATCGTGCTGCTCAAGGAGGCAGCGGGGGACCGCTACCTCCCGATCTGGATCGGCGCCGTCGAGGCCACGGCCATCGCCTTCGCCCAGCAGGGCGTCGTCACGGCACGGCCGATGACGCACGATCTCCTCAAGGACGTCCTGGACGCCGTCGGGCGCCCGCTGGAAGCGGTCCACGTCACCGAGCTGCGCGACGGCGTGTTCTACGCGGAGCTCCACCTCGGTGCAGGTGCGGACGGCGAGGCGGGCGGCGAGGTCGTCGTGAGCGCGCGTCCGAGCGATGCCATCGCGCTGGCCCTGCGGGCGGGGGCCGTCATCCGGGGGGACGAGGCGGTGCTCGCCGAGGCGGGCATCGCCATCCCGGACGAGCAGGAGGACGAGGTCGAGCGGTTCCGGGAGTTCCTGGACACGATCAGTCCCGAGGACTTCGAGCAGGAGTCCTGAACCTCAAGTAGAGGTTCAGGGTTGGGAAACGCGGTACGCCGGTCGTTGACCCTCCGGTCGAGGGTTCCTAGCGTCGTACCGGACGTCGGAAGCACGCGGTGGGGCCGAGCAGGGTGGCGAGGGAGCGACGGGTGGACGAGCAGCAGCCGGGGCAGCCGGAGCAGCCGAGCCTTCAGGTGAGCCTGCAGGGCACCTTGTTCGACGACCTGCCGGTGGAGGAGCGCCCGGGTGCGCGCCCCGTGGACATCGGCTACCGCGGCCCCACCGCCTGCAGCGCAGCCGGCATCACCTACCGGCAGCTGGACTACTGGGCCCGCACCGGCCTGGTCGAGCCGACCGTGCGCGAGGCCAGCGGCTCGGGCACCCAGCGGCTCTACTCCTTCCGCGACATCCTCGTGCTCAAGGTCGTCAAGAAGCTGCTTGATGCCGGCGTCTCGCTGCCCAACATCCGGACCGCCATCGGCACGCTGCGTGACCGCGGGATCGACGACCTCGCCGAGGTGACCCTGATCAGCGACGGCACGACCGTCTACGAGTGCACCAGCACCGACGAGATGGTCGACCTGCTGCAGGGCGGCCAGGCCGTCTTCGCGATCGCGGTCGGCCGGCAGGTGCGCGACGTCGAGGGAACCCTGGCGCAGCTGCCGGGGGAGCGCGCCGGCAAGAGCGACGAGGCCGTCGCGGAGGTCGCCCAGGCCGGCGACGAGCTCGCCACGCGGCGGCGGCGCCGCACCAGCGCCTGACAGGTCCAGGTTGGTAGGCTCGTAGGAGCCAACGACCCCCGCGGGAGAGTCCCGGTGCAGCCAGCGCCGGGCGCCGAAGGAGCATCACTCCCCGACAACCTCTCAGGCCAGCGGACCGCGACGGGTGGGCGACTCTGGAAAGCGGTCGG
>Ga0190269_10001107_pt1 | contig 13053 bp, 10 predicted proteins | sample Popmic249IS_FD_133749 | JGI IMG/M metagenome (GOLD analysis project Ga0190269, IMG submission 133749) | Populus adjacent soil microbial communities from riparian zone of Blue River, Arizona, USA - 249 IS | ecosystem: Environmental > Terrestrial > Soil > Riparian zone | place: USA: Arizona...
AGTTACCGACCCGCACGGCAGGCACGGCGCCCGGCTCCGGCCGGGCATCTGGGCGAAGGAGCCACCGTGATGACCCGTTACGAGCGAATGAAGGCTCAGCGCCGCATGCAGCGGCGCATCCGGCTGGTGGTCGAGGAGCGCCGGCTGGCCCTCGCCCTGCAGGCCCCCGCGCCCGAGCCCGGGTTCGACCCGGAGGCCACGGTGGAGATACCGCGGCCGCAACAACCCTGATCGTCAGTACGCCGCCAGCCAGCGGTGCAGCGTGGCGGCCCCGTCCCTGATCTTGCCGATCTCGACGTGCTCGTCCGGCGCGTGCGCCAGCATCGGATCGCCCGGCCCGTAGTTGAGCGCCGGCACGCCCAGCGCCGCGAAGCGGGACACGTCGGTCCAGCCGAGCTTGGCGGCCGGCTCCGACCCGACGGCGGTCACGAAGTCGCGGGCCGGCGCGGCGTCCAGCCCCGGCAGCGCCCCGGGCGCCGAGTCGGCGACCTCGAGGTCGAAGCCGGCGAAGACCTCGCGCAGGTGCTCCAGGGCCTGCTGCTCCGTACGGTCGGGGGCGAAGCGCAGGTTGACTTCGATCGCGCACTCGTCCGGGACCACGTTGCCCGCGACCCCGCCGGAGATCCGCACCGCGCTCAGTCCCTCACGGTACGTACACCCATCGATGGTGACCGTACGCGGCCGGTAGTCGTCCAGCCGTCGCAGCACCTCGCCGGCGGCGTGGATCGCGTTGACGCCGCGCCACGCCCGCGCGGTGTGCGCCCGGCGGCCGTGGGTGCGTACGACCACGCGCATCGTGCCCTGGCAGCCCGCCTCGACCACGCCGTACGTCGGCTCGAGCAGTACCGCGAAGTCGGCGGCGAGCCATTCCGGACGGTGCTCGGACAGCAGGTGCAGCCCGTTGTACTGGGCGTCGATCTCCTCCGCCTCGTAGAAGAGGAAGGTGAGGTCGTAGCGCGGGTCGGGCAGGGTGGCCGCCAGGTGCAGGGCCAGGGCCACGCCCGACTTCATGTCCGAGGCGCCGCAGCCGTAGATGAGGTCGTCCACGACGGTCGACGGGAAGTTGCCGTTGATCGGCACGGTGTCGAGGTGCCCGGCGAGCACGACGCGTTGGTCGCGGCCGAGCTGCGTACGGGCCATGACGGTGTTCTGGTAGCGCTCGGTGCTCAGGTGCGGAGCCTGGCGCAGGACGTCCTCGACGCAGTCGGCGATGACCTTCTCGTCGCGGGAGACGGACTCGATGTCGACCAGGGTGCGGGTGAGCACCACGGGGTCAACGAGCACGTCAGGGGTCAGCGGGTTCGCCATGAGCCGCACATTACCGCTCGGACATGAAGCCGGATGCCGGTGCGCCGAGCAGGGACTAGTAGGGTGCGCGATGTGAGTAGCGCGATCTCGACCTCGGCAGCCTGGGGCATCGGCCTCGCCACCGTCACCGCCGACGGGACGGTCCTCGACGTCTGGTATCCGGCCGGTTTCCTGGGCCTCGGCGCCCCGCCGGAGGAGGTCCCCACCCTGCCCGCCGGCCTGGTCGGGCCGAAGGCGCTCGCCGGGCTCGCCACCACCGAGGTGCGCGTCGAGGTCGGCTCGCTCGCCGACCCGATCAAGGACTCCGCGGACGCGTACCTCCGGCTGCACCTGCTGTCGCACCGCATGGTGCGGCCCAACGAGCAGAACCTCGACGGCATCTTCGGCATGCTGGCCAACGTCGCGTGGACCTCTGCCGGACCGTGCCCGCCGGACCGCGTCGACGAGCTGCGCCTCATCGAGCGCGCGGCCGGCCGCCACCTCGCGGTGTACGGCGTCGACAAGTTCCCGCGGATGACCGACTACGTGGTGCCCTCGGGCGTGCGCATCGCCGACGCCGACCGGGTGCGGCTCGGCGCGCACCTGGCCAGTGGCACCACCGTCATGCACGAGGGCTTCTGCAACTTCAACGCCGGCACGCTCGGCACGTCGATGGTCGAGGGCCGCATCGTGCAGGGCGTGGTCGTCGGCGACAGCTCCGACGTGGGCGCCGGCGCCTCGATCATGGGCACGCTCTCCGGCGGCGGCAAGGACAAGGTCTTCATCGGCGAGCGCAGCCTGCTCGGCGCCAACGCCGGCATCGGCATCTCGCTCGGCAACGACTGCGTGGTCGAGGCGGGCTGCTACATCACCGCCGGCTCGAAGATCACCCGGCCCGACGGCCGCGTGGTCAAGGCACGGGAGCTGTCCGGCGTCGACAACCTGCTCTTCTGGCGCAACTCGACGACCGGCGCGCTCGAGGCCCGGCCCCGGAAGGGCACGGGCATCGAGCTCAACGCCGCGCTGCACGCCAACGACTGACAGCCGCCGGCGACGGGGAACGCGTCAGGGCGCCTTGATGGTGATCGGCGCGTTGAAGTCGTAGAAGTCGATGGTGGAGAGCGGGTCCTGGCCCTCGACCGTGCCGCCGATGCGCCGGACGAGGTCGTCGGCCACCCAGACGTCGATGGTCACCTTCGAGCTGTAGCTGCCGATGCCCTCCAGCTGGAACCAGGCCAGCTCGTTCTCGGGCAGCTTGGCGAGGGCGGGCTCGGGGTCGGCGGCGCCGGTGCGCTCCGGCAGCGTGACCCGGTAATGCGTGGTGGTCACCCCCCGGATGCTCTCCGTGCCGACCTTCTCCACATTCGCATCGTTGACGGCGGCCCGTACGACGTCGGCGGCGGCCTTGGCGAACGGCGCCATTTTCTCGTCGGCCGGCACCTTCTCCCGCTTCGTCTTGCCATTTTCCGGCGTCACGTACTGGTAGTCGCCCACCATGACCGTTGTCTCGCTGGTTCCCTCGCCCTTGGTGACGACCCGCCAATCAGCGCCGCTCACCTCTCCCTCGGAGCTGAAAGCGCCGCCGCCGTGCACGGCTTCGCTGAATCGCAGCGATGTGGCCTTCTCCGTGCTCTTGGCGGCGGCCAGCAGGATGGTGGGGCCGGAGGCCGTCGGGGGCGCGACCGGCTCGGTGTTGCCGCCCACGACGACGGCCACCCCGACAGCCGCTGCGGCGACGCCCGTGGCCAGCGCGGCGAGCCCCGCCCAGCGCCGGCGCCGGGGGGCGGGGGGTTCGGCGTGCGTACGGATCGGTGTCACGGTCTGGGTCATGGCCTTCTCCAGGATGGCTCGGTAGCGGTCGGATCCCGGCGCCGGAGGGGCGTCACGGAGAACGGGATCCGACCCGCCGAGCCACTCGAGTCCACGTTCGTCATCGGCGGTCATCAGCGATCACTCCCCTTTCCGCGGGATTCGAACTGCACATGTGCGGCACCGGACGGATCTCGCCGCTCGATTTCCCGGAGAAGGCGGGCACGCGCTTTGTAGAGGCGCGACGACACATTCGCGGCGGTGATTCCCAGAACGGTGGCGATGTCCGCGACACCGAGATCGTCCCACGCGCGCATGAGCAGCAATTCCCGGTCTTCGCCGGACAGTTCCGCCAGCGCCTCCCAGACCAGGCCGTCGGGCTCGTACGCCGCCGGCTCGGTCTGGGTGGTGGCCAGCCGCAGGTGCAGGTTGCGGCGCCGCTGGGCCGCGCGGTGATGGTTGGCCAGCACGTTGCGGGCCACCCCGAAGAGCCACAGCCGGGCGTCGCGGGACGGCACGTCGCCGCGCCTGCGCCACGCCACGGAGAACGTCTCGGCGGTGACGTCGTCGGCGTCGGATGCGGAGTCCGTACGCCGCCGGGCGAAGCCCCACACATCGGTGAAGTTCGCCGCGAAGAACTCCCTGAAGTCGTCCTCGGTCATGGCCCTTCCTGTCCGGCACCGAGTGGATCTCGCCGGTCAGCGCAGACTTTTCGCGGCCGCGCTCCGGACCGCCCCGGCGAGAGCCGTCAGCACCGCCGACTCCATGCGCCAGTACTGCCAGTACAGCGGCACGTCGAGGTGCCTGCCCGGCATGATCTCCACCAGCCGGCCGGCGGCGAGGTCGTTCCGGGCGATCTGCTCCGGAACCATCCCCCAGCCGAGGCCCAGCCGCATAGCGTCGACGAAGGGCGTCACCGCCGGGACGTAGTGGATCGGCGGGTCGAGGCGCCGGCGGGTCACCGCGGCGAGGAAGCGGTGCTGAAGGCGGTCCTTGCGGTTCAGCACGATCATCGGCGTCGTGGCGAAGTCGTCGAACATGCCCGGCGCCGCCACGGCCAGGTAGCGCATGGCCCCCAGTTGCTCGACGCGGCAGCCCTGCACGGCCGTGTGCTGGGCGGTCACCGCCGCCATGACCGTGCCCGCCCGCAGCAGGTCGGCGGTGTGCTCCTCGTCGTCCTGGTGCAGGTCGACGCTGAGCTGCCGGCCGGTGGTGAGCGCGGCCAGCGCCGCCATGAACCAGGTGTGCAGCGAGTCGGCGTTGACGACCACCGCGATCCGGGTACGCCCACCGCCGCCCAGCGCCCCCCGGGCCGCGTCGAGCGCCTCGCGTTCCAGGAGGGCGACCTGCCCGGCGAGGCGGACCAGGGCCTGACCCGCCTCGGTCGGCTCGGCCGGCTTGGTGCGGCGCACGAGCACCTGCCCGACGGTCTGCTCGAGCGCCTTGATCCGCTGGCTGACCGCCGAGGGCGTCACGTGCAGCGCCCGCGCCGCCGCGTCGAAGCTCCCCTCGCCGATCACCGCCTGGAACGTGGCGAGCTGCACGGCGTCCATCAGATTTCCTTAAGTTCCTGAAGAATCATTAGCTGGATACCATCATGGCACCGGCCTAGCGTCGAGCCGTGCTCACCTCGCTGCTGGCCGGATTCGCCGCGTCCCTCGTGCTCATCGTCGCCATCGGGGCGCAGAACGCCTTCGTCCTGCGCCAGGGGCTGCGGCGCGAGCACGTACTCCCGGTGGTCCTGGTCTGTGCCGTCTCCGACCTGGCGTTGATCACGGCCGGCATCGCCGGCCTCGGAGCCGTCGTGGCCGCGCGCCCGGTGGCCGTCACGGTGATCCGGTGGGCCGGGGCCGCGTTCCTGCTCGGGTACGCCGTGCTCGCCGCGAAACGGGCCATCAGGCCGGCGGCGCTCGATCCCGCCGACCGCGCACCGGCGACCCTGCGCGCGACGCTGCTCACCTGTCTCGCGCTGACCTACCTCAACCCGCACGTCTACCTCGACACCGTCCTGCTGCTCGGGTCGGTCGCGCAGCAGCACCCGCACCGCTGGCTCTTCGGCGCGGGCGCCGCCGCGGCGAGCGCCGTGTGGTTCGCCGGCCTGGGGTTGGGCGCACGGCGGCTCGCGCCCGTTCTCGCGAGGCCGGCGGCGTGGCGGGTGCTCGACGGGTCGATCGCGGCCGTCATGGCCGCTCTGGGCATCGCCCTGCTTGCTTAGACCACCATCGACCGATTTGCACGTATCGAGTAAACACGGCGCATGCGCAGACTTCTGGTGTCGGCCGCGCTCGCCGCGGCCGTGGTGATCGGAGCCGGCGGGCAGGCGTGGGCCGCCCCGCCGTCCGAGCCCGCCGGCCTACCCGGTGGATGGTCCGTGGAGAACGGGCAACTGACGTGGCGCTCGGACAAGCGGGTGCCGATGGGCGACGCCGCCGTCGAGTTCTGGGCCGGTGACCGGCTGCTGGGCCGGCCGGTGCCACGACCCGACCAGCGGAGCTTCAGCCTGGACCTGGGCGAGGTCGCCAGCCTCGACTCGCTGCAGGTGCGTGCCGGCGGCAAGCGCCTGGACGCCGCCGCGCCGACCGCCCGGAGCCGGGCCGCGGCCCCCGAGGTGCGCGTTCCCGCGCAGCAGCCGAAGAACCCGGTCGACCCGGGCGTCAAGGGTCGCTACCGGACGGTGACGGGCGAGTACACGCTGCCCGGCGTCAAGCTCCCCGACTTCCCGGAGAAGGTGGAGATGCAGGCCGTGGTCGTCGCGCCGAAGGGCGCGCCGGGCAAGCGGCCCCTCGCGCTGTTCCTGCACGGACGGCACTCGATCTGCTTCAACGGCGCCCAGGAGGATCCGCCGCAGGAGTGGCCGTGCCCGGCGGGCACCAAGCCGATCCCCAGCTACCGCGGCTACCTGCAGGCCCAGGAGCTGCTCGCGTCGCAGGGCTACGTCACCGTCTCGATCTCGGCCAACGGCATCAACGGCCAGGACTTCGCCGCCGAGGACGGCGGCGCGCAGGCCCGGTCCTCGCTCGTGCGCCAGCACCTCGCCAAGTGGGCCGCCTGGGCCGGCAGCGGCCGCGCCGGCGCGCCCGCGATCGCGCGCTCCGCGCCCCGGGCCGACCTGTCCCGGGTGTTCCTGATGGGCCACTCCCGCGGCGGCGAGGGCGTCAGCCGCGCCGCGATGGACACGCTCACCCCGCCGCCCGCCGCGCAGGACGGCTACCGGGGCAAGGTCCGCTGGACCATCCGGGGCATGCTGCTGATCGGCCCGACGATCTTCGGGCACAACCCGGTGCCGGACGTGCCGTCGGCGACGATCCTGCCCGGCTGCGACGGCGACGTCTCCGACCTGCAGGGCCAGATCCTCATCGACGAGACCCGCGGCGTCAGCAAGGGCCGGGCCCTGCACAGCTCGCTGTACGTGGTGGGCGCCAACCACAACTACTTCAACACCGAGTGGACGCCGGGCCAGGCCGTCGCCCCCGCCTGGGACGACTTCTGGAGCGAGGAGCCCGACGCGGTGTGCTCGCCCGGCGCGCCGACCCGGCTGACCGCGCAGCAGGAGCAGACCGTCGGGGCCACGTACATCGCGGCGGCCGCGCGGCTCTTCGTCGGCCGCGACGACCGGGTCCGCCCGCTGCTCGACGGCAGCGGCGTCCGGGCTGCCTCGGCCGACCCGGCCCGGGTGTTCAGCCACGCCCTCGGCGCCCGGCGTACGGCCGCGCTGACCCCCTCGCCGTCCGTGGCGGCGAGCGGCGGCGCCCGCATCTGCGCCCAGGTGGCCGAGGACGACAGCGCCTGCCTGGACCCGACGGACTGGCGGCTGAACTCGGCGCACTTCGTGTCGTTCAACGGCGTGTCCCCCGAGCCGGGCCGGTACGCCGCCGAGCTCACCTGGTCGTCGGCCGGCCGCCCGCTGACCCTCAAGCCGGCGCGGCCGGTGTCGCTCGCCGGGCACCGGAGCCTCGCGCTGCGGCTGATGGTCCCGCCGAACACCACCGGCACCCGCTTCGGCGTCTCGGTGGTCGACCCGGGCGGACGGCGGACGTCGCTGGGCGAGGTACGCGTGGACGGGCTGCCCGGCACGCAGAACACCACCTCGTACTGGGCTCAGGAGGTGCGGGTGCCGCTCAAGGGGCTGCGCGGCAAGGTGGGGAAGCTGGAGCTGACCCCGCGTACGGCCGCCGGCACCGCGTTCCTGATCGACGCGTGGGGCTGGAACCCCGGCACCCCCGACCCGCGCCCGGCGTCCCTGCCGCGCATCGACATCGGGAGCCACCCGTCCGTGGTCGAGGGGAACTCGGGCTCGCGCACGTACCTGATCCCGGTCAAGGTCACCGGACGCGGCGGCGGCCTGGTCCGCCTGTTCATGCTCGACACCGTGACGTACCGGAGCAGGTCGTGGCTCGCGACCGTCCGGCCGGGCGACCGCAGCATCCGGGTGCCGGTCGAGGTCCGTGGCGACACCCTCTACGGCGAGAACGAGGGCAAGATCCTGGGCGCCAAGGCCGAACGCGGCCTGGTGATCGGCGACTACCAGGGCGGCATCGAGGTCACGAACGACGACGTGGCGCCGACGATCAGCCTGGAGCCGGTGGCGGCCCGGGTCGCCGAGGGCGGCACGCTGAGCTGGCGGGCGAAGCTGTCGGCCCCGGCGGAGACGTCGTTCTGGGTCGCCGCCTCACCGCAGGCGCCGGCCCGCGGCACCGAGCTGTCCAGCACCGACGTCGACCCGGACTGGTTCCGCGAGAACGCGTACGAGGAGCCGGAGCCGTCGCGCCCGCTGTCGTCGACGTGGCTCGGCGTCTACGCGGAGATCAAGCCGGGGCAGACCAGCGGTGACGTCACGATCCCGACCGTGACCGACAGCCTGGCCGAGTCCGACGAGGTGGTGGAGCTGCGCTTCGACGAGGAGAGCGGGCTGGGCACGGTGACCGGGACCGTCACCAACGGCTGATCGCGTCACCCCTCCGGGAGCTGGGAGAACCGCACCATGTTCCCGGAGGGGTCGCGGAACGCGCAGTCGCGGACGCCGTACGGCTGGTCGATCGGCTCCTGGAGCACCTCGGCGCCGGCGGCCCGGACCCGCTCGAAGGTCTTGTCGACGTCGCCGGTCCGGAAGATGACGCCCGGCAGCAGCCCCTTGGCCAGCAGGTCCGCGGTGGCCTGCCGGTCGGCCGCCGAGGTGTGCGGGTAGTAGCCGGGGATCTCCAGCCCGATCTCGACCCCGGGCTGCTCCGGGGCGCTGAGGGTCAGCCAGCGGTTCGCCTCGAACTCGACGTCGGTGCGCACCTCGAGCCCGACGACGTCACGGTAGAAGGACAGCGCCTCGTCGTAGTCGTGCACGACGAGGAAGCAGTGGGACAGCGCAATCGTCATGAGCTCACGCTAGGGCGGGTCCCGGCGGTGGCGCTTCTCGAAACCTGACAGGTTGACCGAGGTGGCGGGCGATGCACCCAGGCACGGCGGCGACGGCCTCGTGGGTGCGGGCCCGGTAGGCGCTCGGCGTCTCCCCGACCAGCTCGGTGAAGCGGGCGCTGAACGAGCCCAGCGACGTGCAGCCCACCCGGACACACGCCTCGGTCACGCTCACGTCCCCACTGCGCAGGAGCGCCTTCGCCCGCTCGATGCGGCGGGTCATCAGGTAGGCGTACGGGGTCTCGCCGTACACCGCGCGGAACCGGCGCGCGAAGTGGCCCGGGGACATGCAGGCCGTCCGAGCCAGCGCGGCGACGTCGAGCGGCTGGGCGTACTCCCGGTCCATCCGGTCCCGCGCCCGGCGCAGCTGGGCGAGGTCGGCGCTCTTGGCGTCACGTGCCATGCCGAGCACGATGACACAGGTCCGCGGTGTTTGACCCTCGACCATGTCGAGGCACCAGGGTTTCGGGGTGTGGAGAGCGAGATGCGCGGGATCGGCGAGGTGTCCCGGGCCAGCGGCCTGGGGGTCAGCGCCCTGCGGTTCTACGACCGGGCCGGGGTGCTGACGCCGGCCGAGGTGGACCCGGTGACCGGCTACCGGCGGTACAGCGAGGACCAGATCGTCGCCGCCCGCCTGGTGGCCGGGCTGCGCCGGGTCGGCATGCCGGTCGCGGAGATCGCCCGGGCGGTCGCCGAGCTGCCCGACCCGCGGGCCGTCCGCAAGCTGCTGGACGAGCATCAGCGCCGGCTCGAGGACGGCCTCGCCGACGCCCGCCGCGAGCTCTCCCGACTCCATCACCTGCTGGACGCCGAGGAGATCACCTTGACCCGCATCACGCTGCCCGCCGCCGCGCTCGCCGCCACCCTGGACGCGGTCCGCTTCGCCGCCTGCACCGATCCCGCCCTTCCGATGATCAACAGCCTGCTGCTGGAGACCCGGGACGGAGGCGTGCTGAGCGTGGCCGCCACCGACCGCTACCGATTGGCCGTCGCCGAGGCCGCGGCCACTGTGACCGGCCCGCCGGTACGGGTGGCAGCTCCGCTGTCGTTCGTCGACGAGCTGCGGTCCCAGCTCTCCGGCACGGTCACTCTGCACCTCGGGGCCTCGTCGCTGGCCGCGGAGACACCCACGGGCCGCCTCGAGGCCGAGCCGCTCGACGTCGAGTGGCCGGACCACCGCCGCCTCGTGCAGCTGGACTCCCCGGGGGCCCGCCGCGTGACGGTGGACGGCGCCGAGCTTCGCGCCACGCTCGGCGCGGCCGCCACGGTGACCCGCGAGCACGAGGGGGCGGCGTACGAGGTGGCGATCCTGACCGTCGACCCGGCCGGCCGGCTCCGGCTGGCCGGCGAGGAGGCCTGGGTCGCCGACGCCGAGTCGCACGTGGCGGTCAACCGGGAGTTCCTGCTGCAGGCGCTGGACGCCGGCGGGCCGGGGCAGCTGGTGCTGGAGCTGGACGGCCCGATCAAGCCGCTGGCGATCCGCGGCACGGCGGGCTTCTCCATTCTCATGCCGGTCCGCCATTGAAGGCTGTAGCGTCATCGGAGGCTTGCTAGTACGATCCCCATCTCTGCGTGCGATGCGTCCGTCACGGCACGTCGCGACTCAGTCCTGAACCCCCGACGCCGATCAAGAGGTAGTGACGCCAGTTCCCACCGGCAGGCACCGATGCGGCCCGGGCAGGTTGTTGTGAGTACACACGAGCGCTCCGTCGAGAGCCGCCCAGGCGATGCGCGCCGTTGGCGTGCCGCCGGGCGGCGCTCGGCGCCCGGGGTCGTGCCGCTCGCGGGCCGCCCGGAGCTGGGTCCGCTGCGGGAGCTGGAGACCGCGGGTTTCCGGGACGCCCGCAGCGACGGCTCCCGGGCGCGGCGCGACCGGTTGCTGAGCCGGGCGATGACAGCGCACGTCGTCGTGACGTTCTGCCTGATCGCCCTGTACGTGCTGGTGCCGGCGCTGATGGTGCCGGCGTGGGCGCTGATCGTGCTGTCGTCGCTGGCCGCCTTCGCCGTCGGGATCACCCAGAACGCGCCGCGCCGCCGCCTGCCGTGGGTGCTGCTGGCCGGCGGCTATGTCGCCTTCGCCGTGGGCACCGTGGTGGCGCTGTTCACCGCGGGCCAGTTCCCCTCCCCCGCCGACGTGGTCTTCCTGGGCGTCTCGTCACCGCTGCTGGTGGCCGGGCTCGTGGCCCTGACCCGGTCCGGCGCGCGGCTGTCCGACCGCGCCGGCATGCTCGACGCGGTCATCCTCACCGTCGGCGTGGGCTTCCTGGCCTGGACGTTCCTCATCAACCCGTTCCTGCAGGACCCGTCGCTGAGCCCGCAGGAGAAGGCCGTCTCGATCGCCTATCCCCTGACCGACCTGCTGATCCTCGCGATCCTGGCGCGGCTGGGCGTGAGCGCGACGCGTAATACCAGCCTCGTCTTCCTGCTGATCTCCGGCGCCGCCCTGCTGACCGCCGACGCCCTGTACGGCCTCAGCCGCCTCGGCGGTTTCTGGGAGCTGGGCAGCCCGAGCGACATCGGATGGCTGCTGTTCCCCATCGCCGGCGGCGCGGCCGCGCTGCACCCGTCGATGATCCGCGCGACCGAGCCGCAGATGCTCAGCAGCACCCAGATCTCGCTGCGCCGCGGGGTGCTGGCCGTCGCCTCGCTGCTGGCCCCGGCCGCACTGCTGCTGCAGGCGTTGCGCGGCCCGGTCACCGACGGCGTGCTGATCGCGCTGGTGTCGGCGGCGCTGATCCTGTTGTCGCTGGCCCGGATGTCGGCGGTCGCCACGAACCTGCGCCAGGCGCTGGCCCGGGAGCGGGAGCTGCGCCTGGCCTGCGAGGCGTTGCTGATCTCCACCGGCATCGACCAGGCCAACAGCGTGCTGCGCCGCGCGGTCGGGCACATGCTGCCGCCGGGCACGCAGCACCGGGTCGTGCTCACCCTGCACGAGGATCCCGCCGACACCCCGGCCGACCTGGTCGCCGCGCTCGGCAGCCTGGGCGGGCCGCTGGAGCTGCGGTACGTGGTGACCCTGCCGGCCGACATCGCGGAGCCGCTGGCCACCTTCGAGCTCGCGCTGTACTGCCGGCTCGCGGTGGGCGACACGTGGATCGGCGACCTCTACGTCGGCGGGGACGAGAAGGCCCTGATCGGCCTGCAGGAGGCGCTGCCGGTGCTCGCCGGCCAGGCCGCCACGATGATCGACCGCATCCGGCTGAACCGCGAGATCAGCCGGCGCGACAGCCAGGCGTACTTCCGGACCCTGGTGCTCAACGCCACCGAGGTCATCGCGATCGTCGACGACGACAACCGGATCACGTACGTGAGCCCCGCGGCGGAAGCGGTCGTCGGCACCGCCGACCTGGTGGGCGCCGACGTGCTCGACCTGATCGACCCGGCCCAGCGGGATGAGGTGCGCCGGGTCCTGGACGCCGCGCGCAGCGGCCCGCCCGGCGACGCGCTCAACCTCTGGCAGGTACGCCGTACCGACGGTCAGCTGATCCACACCGAAGCGGCCATCGGCGACATGCGCGCGGAGCCCGGCGTCCACGGCCTGGTCATCACGCTGCGGGACGTCACCGAGCGCCGCCGCCTCGAGCAGGAGCTGATCGCCCGGGCATACGTCGACCCGCTCACCGGGCTCGGCAACCGGCTGCGGTTCCAGGACGACGTGGCCGCGGCGGCGGCCGACCGGCGCGACGGCACCTGCGGCGTCATGATCCTCAACATCGACGGCTTCCGGACGGTCAACGACACCATGGGCCACGAGGTCGGCGACGAGTTGCTGATCGCCGTGGCGAAGCGGCTCTCCGCGCTGGTCGCCGGCCGGGGCACCGTGGCCCGCCTGGGCGCTGACGAGTTCGGCGTCGTGGTGCACGACGCGCCGGACGTGGCCCACATCGACGAGCTCGCCGACCAGGTCGTCGGCGTGTCCGCGGAGTGGTTCCACGTGGGCGGCAGCATGGTCACCGCGCACCTGCGCGCCGGGGTGGCGACCACGGCCGACGCCTGCACCGCCAAGGAGCTGCTGGGCCAGGCCGATGTCGCCCTGGACACCGTCTCGGCCGGGGACGGCCCGCGCCGGCGGCGCTACGAGGCCTCCCTGCACGCCGAGGTGCTCGACCGGATGCAGCTGCGCAAGGACCTGGACCGCGCGTTCGCCGAGGACGCGTTCCGGCTGGCCTACCAGCCGATCGTCGAGCTCGGCTCGGCGCGTACGGTCGGCTTCGAGGCGCTGCTGCGCTGGCAGCACCCGGAGCGCGGCATGATCCCGCCGTCGGACTTCATCCCGGTCGCCGAGGGCACCGGCATCATCATCCGGCTCACCGAGCGGGTCCTGGGTATGGCGCTGGAGGCCATGCGCGGCTGGCGGGACCAGGGCATGGCCGTGCCCGTCGCGGTCAACCTGTCCGCCCGCTGCCTGCTCGACGCCTCGCTGCCCGACCTGGTGGCCCGCCTGCTGCGCGAGTACGGCGTCCCGGCCTCGCTGCTCCGCCTGGAGGTCACCGAGAGTGCCGTGATGAGCGACGCCGCGCGCTGCATGGACGTCCTCCAGCGGCTGCACGA
>Ga0190269_10001108_pt1 | contig 13053 bp, 11 predicted proteins | sample Popmic249IS_FD_133749 | JGI IMG/M metagenome (GOLD analysis project Ga0190269, IMG submission 133749) | Populus adjacent soil microbial communities from riparian zone of Blue River, Arizona, USA - 249 IS | ecosystem: Environmental > Terrestrial > Soil > Riparian zone | place: USA: Arizona...
ACTTTTGGGGCATAGGCTCGCGCAAGGATTTTCGTAAGGGATTCAAGCGCGGCTTTGCTGACAGTGTAGGAGGGATACCTGCTCCATGCCTTCTGCGCGCCAACATCGGTAATATTGACGATGAGCCCGCCATTCGTCATCTTTTTCGAGGCTTCCTGGGCAAGTAAAAATGGAGCCCGTAAATTGAGTTCAAGAGAAGTGTCCCAGTTTTCAAGCGAAAGCAGATCCACGTTTCCGCTGGGCATAAAGGCCGCGGAGTTAACGAGAACATGTAGATACTCGATATTCGAGAAAAGAGATTCGATCTCAATGGGATTGGTGAGATCGGCCCGGGCGAGGGTCACGGTGCTTCCAACGGATTCAAGCTCCGCCTTCGTTTGAAGCGCCGCATCCAACGATTGATGATAATGGAGCACGATGTCGAATCCATGCCGGGCAAGAGTCATGGCGAAGACTTTTCCAAGTCGGTGCGCTGCTCCTGTGACGAGGGCAAATGGTGACATGAGAGAATTGTAATTGGGAAATTGGTAATTGGGGATTGGGGATTGGTAATTAAAAACCACGTAGACAAGCCGGTGCCTGTCTACGTGGTATTTTCTCTGCTTGTTTACTTCTTGAAGAAATTTGAAATGAAGAACCAGATATTGGCAGGGCGTTCCGCAAGGCGACGCATGAAGTAGGGATACCAGTGTGTACCAAAGGGTACATACACGCGGACAGGATAGTCTTCCTTCACAAGCTGTTCCTGTAATTCGCGGCGGATGCCATAAAGCATTTGGAACTCAATGCCGCTCTTTGGCAGGCCCACTTTTTCTGCATACTGTTTTGCAAACGCGATGCGTTTCTCATCGTGAGTGGCAATGGCGGGGATCGGCGGGACGCGCCCATCATCGCTGAGAGTGTTATTCGGCATCTTTAGATTGCAGTCGATCATGATCTTGGTAAGCAGATCATAATTGGCGTCCGTATCTGCTTTTTTGGCAAACGCCTTGTCGGCAGGTTCCTTATAGGCTCCCTTGACCAATCGGAAGCGTGTACCGGTTTCGAGCAACTGACGAACATCGGCTTCGGCACGGTACAGATAGGACTGGACCGCCATCCCCATGGTTTGCGTGGTGAAGCCACGCTCGAGCATGGCGTTGTAGATATCGATGGTGATGTCGGTATACGGAGTGTCTTCGATATCGATGCGAACAAAATTATTGAGCTTCCTTGCATGCTCCAAAATGCGGATCAGGTTCTGACGACAGATCGACTCATCCAACCCCATACCGATCTGGGTCAACTTAATCGAAACATTGGCTCTGACTTTTGCCTTATCGATTTCGTCCAATACAGCTATGATTCCATCTGTTGCACTGGATGCTTCATCGGTAGTGGATGTGTGTTCTCCAAGCTGATCAAGTGTGGCATTGATACCCCTGACATTCAATTCGCGGATCGCGCGAATGGCGTCTTCTATACGTTCTCCGGCAATGAACCTGGAAGCAAAACTCCAGGCAAATCCCCAACTGGTGATGATCTTTTGCGCCCAGGCTGCTTTGGAGAGGTAGATTAGAAATGAGCGTAACATCGTCCCATCCTAGATATGGATTTTGAAACAAAAAAACCTAAAGATTTCCCTTGCTTCCCAAGCTGCTCTGCGGTTGATTTTCCACAAATACACCTTTGTTCGCCAGACAAACCTTCCAGGTCTCATTTTGTTCAAATTTATTCTAGCACAAACGCAAATTTGAGTGTGTTATACTTTTTTGCGATATTTGTCATATTTTCGTGGTGTGGCTAAATGGTGGGCAGTGCAGATTCTTAGCCACAGAGACCACTGAGACCTTTGAGAAAACACTCGGAGAACTCTGTGTGCTCTGTGGCTGAATGATTCGGCCCAGGCTTCATCACTGTGTCGGAGGCAGTGTGCGGAACCGTAGTTCCATTCCAATTGTGCGCGGCATCTCCATCGCGATCCTTTCGCTCGCGGTGGTGTTGGTCGTTATCTCCCTTATCGGCTACAGTCGGCAGAGAAATAACTATCCCCCCGGTATGACCATCGCGGGAGTTCGGGTCGGTGGCGTCGATCCTCAGATCGCGCAGCAGCGTGTATTGCAGGTCTATTCCTCACCCATTGAAGTACGTTACGGTGAAGCAATTATCCATGTGGACCCCACAGTGGTCGGTTTTGAATTGGATCTGGATAGCATGATCGCAGCAGCCGACCTGGCCCGCACAGGCGGTTCGTTCTGGGGCGGATTCTGGAACTATTTATGGAACCGTGATCCCACCCCGGTCGAGGTCCCGTTAAGCGCCACGATCGCGGAAGACCGCTTAACAAGTTATCTCCAAAACGAAATTTCCGCCCGCTACGATGAGCCGCCCACACCGGCGCAGCCCATCCCCGGCAGCACATCTTTTGAAGCCGGTGCTCCGGGGCGGGTATTGGACATCGAACGTTCCATCCGATTAATAGAAGATACTCTGCGTTCGCCCACCAACCGTACCGTCGTTCTATCTTTTGGACAGAGCGCACCCACTCGTCCCACCATTGGCAATCTTGAAATTCTGCTCAAGCAGATCATTACCACATCAGGTTTCGATGGCATCATCGGCATCTACATGCTCGACCTGCAAACCGGGCAGGAGATCCACTTCGCGCTAAATGGCGGGCAGGACATCTCGGTGGACCCAGACATCTCCTTCACGGCCTCCAGCACAATCAAGATTCCGATCCTCGTTTCCTATTTCGTCAAGAATGGAAGCGGACAACTCGACGAGCGGACAGATTCCCTGCTGTTGGAAATGATCCGCAAGTCTGACAACAACGCGTCCGATGCGATCATGAACCGCATCGACCCGAACACTGGACCGTTGATGATCTCCGATTATATGAAGGCCATTGGTTTGGAAAATACGTTCCTGGCCGGTTTTTTTGCGCCGGGATCTCCGCTGCTGCGGCAGTTCAGCACACCCGCAAATTCACGTAATGACGTATTCACCGACCCGGACGACTATAACCAGACCACACCTATTGATATGGGCATGCTGCTTGCCGACATTTATCAATGTTCAACCACAGGCGGTGGTGCGCTGATCGCTGCGTTTCCGAGTCAGATCAACGGCGAAGTCTGCCAGAAGATCATCAGTTATCTCTCCGCCGACAAGATCGGTGTACTGATCGAGGCGGGCGTTCCCGAGGGGACACAGATCGCCCACAAGCATGGCTGGGTCACCGGGTTTGACGGCATCATCCACAACTTCAGCGATTCGGGTATTGTCTACACGCCGGGCGGAAATTTCGTTCTGTCCATCTATGCTTACCATCCGGTCCAGATCGTCTTCGATGAGGCAAATCTGTTATTCGCGAATCTGGGAGATGCAGTCTACAATTTTTATAACCTCCCCACTCAATAAGAGAGTTCGTATATAATCAAAATATGAGCGCTGCGCTGGGTTTGTACCGTCTTCAACAGGTGGATAGTCAGATGGATCAGGCCCAGATGCGTTTAAGAGCCATTCGACAGATCCTCGAAAATGATGAGGAACTACGCGCCGCCAGCGATCAACTGGCAGCCGCGGCCGTAAAACTCAAGAATGCCGAAGGTCAACTGGAGCAATGTGAGCTGGATGTTGAGAAACAGCGCATCAAACTCCAGCAAACCGATGCCAGTCTGTATGGTGGACATGTCCATAACCCCAAGGAATTACAGGACCTGCAGAAGGATGTTGCTTCGCTAAAGCGGCATCTCGAAACCCTTGAGGAGCGTCAACTCGAAGCAATGGATGTTGCGGAGACTGCGGAAAAGGAAATGCAGAAAGCCAATGCCGTGCTGGAAAGCATCAAGTCCAGCCGTGGCGCCCAATTCCACGAACTGGCAACCGAAAGCGAAGCGATTAACAAAGACCTTGAGAAATTATCAGCTGAACGTAACGCTGTGATGAATGATCTCGGCAGCCAGGCCGTAACCATTTACGACCAATTGCGCAAACAGCGTCGCGGGCTTGCTGTCACTAGTATCACTGATGGCTCATGCGCGGCTTGCGGCACAACGTTAACTCAATCATTACAACAGAATGCCCGTTCGGCAAGCCAGTTATATTACTGTCCAACGTGCGGACGTATCTTATTTGCGAACTAACATAGGATCCCACCATGCGCTTCCTGCTTGATCCTCTCTCCTTCGGTGTCGGCTTTGTTGTTGGCATCGCCTTTACATGGCTGCTCAGCCGCATTCGTCCATTGCTGCAACAATGGCGTGAAAGTATGAAGGAACAGCGCGAGGCAGCCAAGGTAAAGCGCACCACTGGACTGGAAGATAACCATCGGCGCCTGACCTTACGCCGTGCACAGGGAATGCACCTGGCTTCCTCTTTATTCTCTCTCGATGAGATCTTACAGGAACCGTGTCTTATTGCCCCACCAGCACAAGTGGAGCCGGGTGTGCTTGGCATTCAGGAAGATATCATTTCACAGACATTGCCCTATATGCCGGCCTTTCCCGAACTGGCTGCCACCTATCGCGCTGCTACGTTAAGCCTTTCCGAAGCATTGAATGGTGGTTCGAACATCGTCATTGTCGGCGCGGCAGGAGCGGGAAAAACGGTGGCTTTGGCACATCTTGCATCGTTGGCGGCCAATATGAAGGTCCGTTTGGACCCGAGGTCGGAAGATAGCGCAGTGCCCTATCTCTCTCATGTCGCCGATCTGCAATTCCCATTCGATGCATCCAAAGATCCGATCAACATTATCACGAACGCGGTCAGTGAACGTGCCCCCGTTTTCGATCTGAGACGATTACCCGGGTTCATCCAGCAGACCTTCAAGAACGGACAAGCACTCGTATTGATCGATGGATTTGACGAACTTGATCCCAGGTCGCAGGCAGAAGTGGTGGAATGGTTCAAGGCCTTGATCACGTCGTATCCAAAAGTCCGCATTGTGACAACCGGCTGCTACGGTCAACTCAATGGACTCGTTTCGATTGGCTTTGGTCCCCTGGCGTTATGTGCATGGGATTCTCAACGCAACATGGAATTCATCAGGCAATGGGGTGAGTTGTGGTCTCGCACAGTGGCACTGGAAGCCTGGGCACAAACGGGTCCCGAGCCTGTAGACCCCATTTTGCTCAACACATGGCTGCTCTCTGACAATACCGGGTTAACTCCCTTTGAGTTGACTCTCAAAGTATGGGGCGCATATGCTGGTGACAGCCGAGGTCCACGCGTGCTCGATGCGATTGCCACCCACGTCCGTCGCCTGGCACCCAGCGGAACACCGGTTGCCGCGCTCGAATTGCTTGCCATGCAGGTGGTACTGACCTGTCAGCCAGTCTTCGATCCTCGTCAGGCGCGTGCCTGGGTCAAGCAATATGACCTTGTGGAAGACAAACCGATAGACAGCGCCGAGACGGTCACAAAAACAGCGGATGGCGCCTCAGTGCCGATGACCGAATCGCAAAAGATCCGCATCAAAAAATCGAAAGCCAGCGAGGCAATCCCAACGTATGGACTCCTCAGCAAAATGGTGGATAGTGGATTGCTGGTCTCGCACCCCGGTAACAAGATGCGATTCCTGCATCCGGTGTTGAATGGTTATCTCTCCGGGCAGGCGATCGGAGACAATGACGCAGATACTTCCCTGCTTGCCCAGCCCGATTGGGATGGAAAGACATTATCGCTTCGTTATCTGGCTGCGCGCGGTGACGCGTCCGCAGTGGCAGATATTATGTTGAAAGAATCGGATATCCCGCTGCATGCCCAGGCGTTTACCGTTGCGCGCTGGCTGCGCGACGCCCCCAGGGAGGCTCCATGGCGTGCAAAGGTGTTCGCCACCCTCCTCGCAATCCTTCAGGCAGAAGGTCAACCTCTTGCACTGCGTGGACAGGCCATGGCCGCATTTGTCACCAGCGGCGATGCGGGCATTGCAACACTTTTCCGTCAGTTGTTAGGTTCACGGTCTTTTGAATTGCTGCCACTCGCGGCATTAGGCAGTGGAGCTGTGCACGATACAAAAGCTGTGGATATGCTCGAAGAGATCATGCAGGCGCCAGCAGGCTCTGTACGACGGGCCACCTGCCTGGCACTTGTCGCGATCGGGACGGAAAAAGCCTTGGAGGCCGTTGCTCGTGCACTTCTTCAGGGAGATGAGGAATTACGCCGCGCTGCTGCCGAAGCGTTATCGAACGATCCCACCGAAGGGCATGCCATGCTCAAGGAGGGCGCCACGCTGGCTGACGATATCATGGTGCGCCGCGCGGTGGTCCACGGGCTTGCACGCATCAAACAACCCTGGTCCATCGAGGTTCTCCAGAAAATGCAGGTGGACGATGACCAGTGGGCAGTTCGCAACCTTGCGACACAGTATTTGGAACAGATGACACACGTCGATCCGCGTGTTCCACACAGGCTTAAGAATCCTTCCGAGTCTCCATGGCTGATCGAGTTCGCAGGCAAGCAAGGTATGGGCGTCCCACGTGGCGGTCCTGCCACAGAAGTGTTGCTCAGCGCGTTCAAGCTTGGCGATACAGAACAGCGTCTCGCTGCACTGCCATACCTGAAACGTGTTGCCAATGACGGTATCCTTGGCGCACTGTATAACGGTATGTATGGCGAGGACCCCGAAGTGCGCGAGGCATCATTCTATGCCATTCAGGAAATCGCAGCGAATGGAATCAAGAATCCACACCCCAATCAATTTGGTCTAGGCTAACATGCTCATCACAAATGCAACCCTCATCACCTGGGAATCGGAGAACCATGTTCTCGATAACCACGCAATTCTCGTTGAAAATGATCGTATAAAAGAGATCGGTACAAACGCACAACTAACGGCCAAATATCCAAACGAAGAAAAACTGGATGCCCGTGGCCAATACGTGATGCCCGGCAGCATCTGTGCACACACACATTTCTATGGCGCGTACGCACGCGGCATGGCCATCCCCGGACCTGCACCCAAAGATTTCCCGGAGATCCTGCAAAAGTTATGGTGGCCGCTCGACCGTTCACTCGATGCCGAGAGCATTCAATACTCCGTGCTTCCCTGCCTCGTGGACGCGATCAAACATGGCACAACAACGCTTATCGATCATCACGCATCACCAAATGCGATAGACGGCTCGCTTGACATCATCGCTGATGCCGTTGACACATCCGGACTGCGCGCGGTTCTGTGCTACGAAGTGACCGACCGCGACGGTGAAGCCAGGATGAAAGCGGGGATCGAGGAAAACGTCCGCTTTCTCAAACGGAATAAAAGCCCGCTTCTCGCAGGGACCTTTGGACTGCACGCCGGCTTGACGCTTTCAGACTCATCTCTGGATTTGTGCCGGCAAGCCGTGCCCGATGAAGTCGGTTTCCACGTCCATACCGCCGAGCACGAATCAGACGAATATGACAGCCTGAACAGAAGCGGACTGCGCGTCATTGACCGCTTGCACAAACATGGCATTCTCGGACCGAAGACCATCACCGCCCATGGCGTCCACTTCGATGCGCGTGAAATGCAGCTGCTTGTGGAAACGGGGACATGGCTTTCCCACCAACCGCGCTCGAATATGAACAACGGCGTTGGAGTAGCACAGGTCGAGTCCATGTTACGTGCCGGGATCAAGGTCTGCCTCGGTAATGATGGTTTTTCAAACGCCATGTGGGAAGAGTGGAAGGCAGCCTATCTACTGCACAAGATCCATCACCGCGATCCGCGTCGTATGAACGGATACGACGTCCAGCAGATGGCGATCTACAATAACGCCGCACTGGCCAATGTTTTCTTCCCCGATGCGCCCATTGGACAGCTTATTTCTGGCGCCTATGCCGATATCATTTTTGTAGACTATCATCCCAACACCCCGTTGACCGCTGGTAACCTGCCCTGGCACATCGTCTTCGGTTTCCAGCCGGGAATGGTCACCACGACGATCGCCGCCGGTAAAGTGTTGATGAAAGACCGCGAACTACTCACCCTCGATGAAAAAGAGATCGGCGCAAAGTCCCGCGAGATCGCTCCCAAAGTTTGGGAACGCTACCAAAAGGAAGTTGCCAAAGTTCTATAAAATAACAAACCTTGCAAAGGTTGGACTGCAGAGCATCATCACCTGCATTTAAAGCCTTCGCAAGGTTTCGTTCACTGCAAAAGGAGAATGCATGGATAAAGAAACATTGATGCTCACCGTTGCCGTTTTAGGCGGGACCGGGAAAGAAGGCAAAGGACTGGCCTATCGCTGGGCAAAGGCCGGCTACAAAGTATTGATCGGTTCGCGCTCTTCCGAGAAGGCCGTCACGGCTGCGGGCGAGATCATGGAACTGCTGGATGGGACAGGCTCTGTAGTGGGAATGAACAATCTGGAAGCTGCCCAACAGGCGAACATTGTCGTGCTCACTGTGCCTTATGCTGCCCATCGCGATACGCTGGAAAGCGTCAAAGAGGCAGTCAAAGGAAAACTGTTCATTGACGTGACAGTTCCGCTTGTGCCGCCCAAGGTCAGCAAAGTACAAATGCCCCCGGCCGGTTCTGCGGCGCAGGAAGCCAAGGAAATCCTGGGGGAAGGCGTGGAAGTGGTTGCCGCATTCCAGAATATTTCACATGAACATCTGCTCGGTGAAGGTGATGTTGAATGCGATGTGCTGGTCACCGGCTCGAGCAAGGATGCGCGCCACGAAGCCCTCAAACTTGTTGAAGCAGCAGGACTGGTTGGCTGGGATGCCGGTCCAATCGAGAACTCTGTCGTTGTGGAAGGACTCACCAGTGTGCTCATCTACATCAACAAGCAGTACGGGTCTACACATTCAGGGATCCAGGTCACGGGTGTTTCTAAGAAATAGTAAATTGGTAAACAGTAATTCGTAATTACTGTTTACCAATTACTAGCTTTGCATCATGCCCCTCATATTAACTCCCCTCAACCATATCCCTCTTATCCGCCAAGGCGATGACCTGGCGGATATTGTTGTTAATGCATTCGAGAAAAATAATATCCGACTTGCAGACAATGATATTCTAGTCTTCGCGCAAAAGATCGTTTCCAAGGCAGAAGGTCGCGCGGTCAACCTTGTCACGGTTATGCCTTCGCCACGTGCGGTTGAACTCGCCCAACAAACCGAGAAAGATCCGCGTGTCGTCGAACTCATTTTGCAGGAGAGTAATGAAGTCGTCCGCACACGCGTAGGGACGATCGTCGTCGAACACAAGCTTGGATTCATCTGCGCCAACGCGGGCATCGATCATTCCAACGTGGCAGGTGTGGGAGATACGGCTGAAGAGTGGGTACTGCTCCTCCCCATAAACCCAGACCACTCCGCCGAAATGATTCGTAGCGATATTCAATCCAAAACAGGAAAACAGGTCGGCATCCTGATCATCGATTCACACGGACGTGCCTGGCGAAATGGCACAGTCGGTGTTGCCATTGGCATTGCAGGAATGCCAGGGCTTGAAGATCTGCGCGGCAAACCCGACCTCTTCAATTTCACATTGCGTATCACACAAGTAGGTGTAGCAGATGAGCTGGCGGCTGCCGCGTCCCTCATTATGGGGCAGGCTGCTGAAGGAACCCCCGCCGTCCACGTTCGCGGTTTTCCCTATCCACTGCGAGATGGCTCTCTCAAAGAACTCATCCGACCCAAAGACCAGGATCTCTTCCGCTAATCTGACATATGAAACCCGAACCTGAATTTTGGCAGGCAATCACCCAACTCACAACAATTCATTCCATTGTGATCGAAAGACCGAGGCAGTCCACGCACCGCGTTATCCAGACATGATCTATCCATTGGATCACGGTTACATTGACGGCACAAAAGCAGATGATGGCGCGGGCATTGATGCATGGCTTGGATCATTAAGTAACAAAACACTAACAGGAATCTTATGCACATTTGATAGACTTACGAGGTGCCGCAGAATCATCTGAAACGATACTTGATGAACTAGACAAGCGGCAAACGCGATGCAGAAATCAAACTACTGATCGGCTGCACACCTGAAGATGTTGCAACCATTCACAGCTTCAACGATCACATGCAGATGATCTTCATTCCAAACCCCATGGTGGAAGATGCCCTTTCCGACTGAATTTCTTGACCTGCTAAAAGACGAAACAAAAGCTCTGCTCTATCTTGCAACCATCAATCCCGATGGCTCGCCGCAAGTGACACCTGTGTGGTTCAGCACCGATGGCGAACATGTTCTCATCAACACCAACGAAGGACGCATCAAGGATAAGAACATGAAAGCTCGTCCCCGGGTCGCCATGACCATTCAAGATCCTAAAGTACAGGATCGGTATCTTGGCATACGCGGCGAAGTGATCGGATATACAAAAGAAGGTGCAGATGAGCATATCAACCAGCTCTCGCTTAAATACTACGGACACCCCTGGAAATACCGTGACGGACAACGGCGGATCATTTATCGAATCAAACCGCTCCACTTTGATCTCCACGACTGACCTTCACAATTTTTTGCGGACTCGCCGTTCGATCCGCCGCTTCACTACGAAGCCGGTACCTGATTCCCTTATTCAAAACATCCTCACCACTGCGACGTTCGCACCCTCCGCGCACAACCGCCAGCCCTGGCGCTTTGTTGTAGTAACGGATTCATCCGTCAAACAAAATCTCGCGCAAGCCATGGCTCAGGATTTCGAGCGCGACCTTAGCAACGACGGTCTCCCCCACGAAAAAATCCAGGCACAAATAAAACGATCCAAAGACCGTATTACATCCGCACCGGTCGCCATTCTGCTCTGCCTCGACATGAGCGAAATGGACTCCTACCCCGATGAAAAACGCCAACAAGCCGAACGAATGATGGCCATCCAATCCGTTGCCGCGGCCGGAATGCAATTGCTGCTCGTCGCACATGCAGAAGGTCTAGGTGGTGTCTGGGCATGTTGGCCACTATTTGCACAGGAAACCATTCGTAAAACATTGAACCTTTGCGAGACGTGGGAACCACAAGCAATGATGTTTCTTGGGTATCCACAAGATATTCCAGAGGCTCGCGAGCGAAAATTATTGAAGGAAATAACAGTCTTCTATTAGCGTAACGCGACATTTATGTCGCAAGTTTATGACAAGATAAAAGTTTATGTCAGACGTTTCATATCGTCGAAATCTTCCACACATTCATCTAGACGGGTGTCCGCTTTTTATTACTTTCCGTTTGGCTGATACATTACCAGCGAACATTATTTCTGACTTAAAGGCTCAAAGAGAACAGCAAACACAAGCCTCGATGGACGCACAATCAGAAATCAAAGAACAAAATTTTATACACTATGATGAGTGGTTGGATAAATGCACATCAGGTCCACGCTGGCCGGAAAATGAAGAAGTCGTTTTGACTGTCAACAAGAAGATTTTGGAAATGAGCAACAACCGTTATAGACTTTTTGCATATTGCATTATGTCCAATCACGTTCATTTATTAATTGAAAACCTCGTAAGAGAAACGGCTGTACATCAGGGGAAAAGTTCCAACTACCCCATTACTGAGACTTTACGTCTTCTAAAAGGTAGTACAGCCCGTTATTGCAATCAAATTCTGGGTCGAAGTGGGCAGTTTTGGCATCATGAAAGTTATGACCATATTGTCCGTAGTGAAAAAGAATTGGAAAAGACCATTCGATATATTATTAATAATCCTGTCAAAGCTGGGTTGGTGCAAAACTGGAAAGACTGGAAGTATTCTTATGTCAATCCGGAATTAGGTGAGTGGTAGATGCGACATAAATGTCGCAATACTGTAACGCGACATTTATGTCGCTAAAAATGGAGATAAACCAAATTTGAAAATTGTTGCCCTAGCCGGTGGCGTCGGTGGCGCAAAACTTGCCCACGGACTCGCTCAAATTCTTTCACCAGAGGACCTGACCGTCATCGTCAATACCGGAGATGACTTTGAACATTACGGTTTGTATATCTCCCCTGATCTTGATACCGTTTGCTACACCCTGGCAGGTCTGGCAAATCCCGAAACAGGCTGGGGACGGGTCAACGAAACGTGGAATGTGATCCAAAACGCAGCACGGTTGGGCGGTCCGAGCTGGTTCAATCTCGGTGACCAGGATTTGGGGACGCATCTCGAACGGACGCGGCGGCTTAAGGAAGGTCAATGCCTGAGCGAGATCACACGCGATTTCTGCAAAGCATGGGGGGTGCAACATACCGTACTGCCCATGACGGATGCGCCAGTTCGGACAATGGTTGACACTGACGAAGGCGAATTAGCATTTCAAGAGTACTTCGTCCACCGTCGCTGTGAGCCGCGGGTAAAAGGATTCAGGTTCGATGGCGCCGAAATAGCAGAGGACGTTCCGCAGGCGCGTGAAGCGATCCAATCTGCCGATGCAGTCATTTTTTGCCCATCCAATCCCTGGGTAAGCATCGATCCCATTTTGCGAGTCCTCCCAAAAATCGAGAAGCCCGTTTTCGCGGTCTCCCCCATCATCGGCGGAGAAACGGTCAAGGGTCCGGCAGCAAAGATGTATCGTGAATTGGGCATCGAGCCATCAGCCTTGGCAGTGGCGAAACATTATCAAAGTCTACTCACCGGATTCGTGTTGGATGAAGTTGATAAGCAACTGGAAGGAGAAGTAATGGGTTTAAGGATTAAAACCCTTGTAACGAATACGCTCATGAAAAGTCTTGATAACAGAAGCCGACTGGCTCAAGAATTAGTAGCTTTCATTGGGAATAACTTATGACACTTTGGGCAATTGTTCCTGTCAAGCCATTAAGGCGTGGCAAGTCCCGCCTGGCTGGAGCATTATCGGAAGATGAACGGACAGAACTCAACCGAACGCTTTTACAACATACACTGAAAACCCTTTCCGATCTCAAGGAATTGGAGGAAGTGTTGGTGATCAGCCGCGATCCACAGGTACTGACAATTGCGCGCAACTATGGCGCACGCACAGTACAGGAGGACGGCCAACCAGAACTGAATACTGCTCTTAAGCGTGCGACCGTCGTTGCACAAGTATATGCTACACGAGGCGTGCTAATATTGCCCGCCGATTTGCCCCTGATCTCACGAGAAGATATATCGACACTCATTGAGCG
>Ga0190269_10001109_pt1 | contig 13043 bp, 13 predicted proteins | sample Popmic249IS_FD_133749 | JGI IMG/M metagenome (GOLD analysis project Ga0190269, IMG submission 133749) | Populus adjacent soil microbial communities from riparian zone of Blue River, Arizona, USA - 249 IS | ecosystem: Environmental > Terrestrial > Soil > Riparian zone | place: USA: Arizona...
CCCCCGGGCCTCCTCGAGGCTGCCCGGCCGCACGACGGTGGGGGCGGTCGCGACACTCATGCGGCGGCCGTCAGGGTGGTGCCGAAACGGATGCCCTTCTCCTTGAGCCAGCGGCGATAGGCCACCGAGGACATGTCGGCCCGGGTCGGGATCTCCATGCGCGGCTCGAGGGGCAGGAGGAGCGGCCGCTGGTTCTCGACGATGATCCGGTCCTGGAGGAAGATCACCTGCTCGAACTGCAGCAGCGAAGTATGCGTCGAGGCATTGTCGACCAGATACATGACCGGCTGCGCCCGGCAGAGGTCCTCCTCGATCGGCTGGATGAAGAGGGCGATCGCGTCGAGCCGGTTGGGGGAGCTGGGGCAGACCCGGTAGAGCATGACCACGAAGGGCGAAGGCACCCGATAGGTGAGCTGGGCGTAGTCGCCACTGCTTTCCGTCGCGGCGATGCGCGGCTGGAAGAAGCGGCAATTGGTCGCCCAGACCTCGTCCTCCTCCCAGCGGATCTCCGCGTCGTATTTGGGCACTTCCGTATAGGGTTCGGACCCCAGGATGTCGGTGTGCACGAAGGGAAAATGCGCCATGTCGAGGAAGTTCTCGACCACCCTGAGGCCCGAGGCTCTCATCTGCACCCAGCCGCAGGGCACGAAGCGTCGGTCCGCCTCCTCCGCCTCGGCGATGGTGAAGATGTCCTTTTTCGGCGTGCCAAGGGTCGTCCACAGGCAGCCATAGCGTTCCTGGGCCGGAAGCAGCGGACCGGACGCGCCGTCCTCCCCCACCTCCCGCACCTCGTAGGCGCCGCCGGCCGCCCGGCGATAGGTCAGGTCCTGGCCGAGGAGGCGCGTCCGCTCGGGCGCCGTCCCGACCTCCTGCGCCGTGGCGATGGCGTACCATTGGTCGAGGCAGACCGGGTCGGTGGTCTTGGTCATGGCGTGCTTCCCCCGTCGGTCCATTGCTTGGTGGCGCTCGCGGCGAGAAAGGCCGCCCGCCGCGCGAACAGCCCCGGCGCCGCCGCATGCACCTCGGCGATGAGGTCGCGGAGGCTTGCGGTCTTGAGCTCGCCGTCGTCGACGACCACCCGGCCCGCCACCATGGTCATGGCCACGTCGCCGCCGCGTACCGCATGCACCAGGTTGTGCTGGAGGTTGAAATAGGGGCCTTCGCCAAAGAGCGGGGTCATGCGCGGCGTATCGGTGCGCACGGCGATGAGATCGGCCTGCTTGCCCGGTTCGATGGAGCCGATCTGGTGGTCGAGGCCGATGGCGCGGGCGCCGGTGATGGTGCCCATGCGCAGCACGTCCCAGCTGTCGAGGGCGGCCGCGTCGCGCTCGCGCAGCTTGCCCAGGAGCGAGGCCACCTTCATCTCCTCGAACATGTCGAGATTGTTGTTCTCCTTCTCGCCGTCGGTGCCGATGCCGACGGCGACGCCGGCTTCGAGCATGGGCTCGACCAGGGCGATGCCGCTGGCGAGCTTCATGTTGCTGACCGGGTTGTGGGCCACCGAGCCGCCGCGCCGGGCCAGCAGCGCGATCTCGCTCTCGTCGAGCCAGACCGCATGCGCGAGCATGGTGTGCCGGGGCTCGAAGAAGCCGAGATCGTCGAGGGCGAAGACCGGCCGCTTGCCGTAGCGCCGGGCGAATTCCGCGAGCTCGATCTCGGCCTCGCTGCAATGGGTGTGAAAGCCCGTGTCGTGCTTGAGGGCGAGGTCGATGGCGGCCCGCTGGCCGGCCTCGTCGGCATAGAAGAGGTGCTCGAGCCCCACCCAGACCGAGATCCTTCCCCCGGCCTTGCCGTGCCAGGCCTCGATGGTGGCTTCGTTGCTGGCGAGGGTCTCGAAATAATCATAGTCGGGATGGGCGCCCACATAGGGCACGGCGAGGAGGCGGTTGCCGATGGCGCTGGCCGCCCGGGCGCTGCCGTCCATGAACCGCCACATGTCGACGATCGTGGTGGTGCCTCCCAGCACCGCCTCGGCATAGCAGAGCCACGAGGCGATCTCGGCCTCGTGGGGCTGCAGCACCCGGTGCATGGGGTTGATGTGCAGCGTCAGCCATTCCCACACCGGCAGGTGCTCGGCGGTGCCGCGCAGGAAGCCCGAATGGGCATGGGCGTTGACGAGGCCGGGCATCAGCACCCGGTCCTTGTGGCGGATGACCGGCACCTGCGGGTGGGCGCGCTCGAGGTCGGCCGCCTTGCCGACGGCAGCGATGGTGTCGCCTTTGACGAGCACGGCGCCATCGGCGAGGACGCGATTGTCCTTGTCCATGGTGACGAGGAAGTCGGCGGTCAGGAGCTTTTCGCCATGGGGCATCATGCGGCCTCTTCGAGGAGGAACTGGGCGGCGCGCTCGGCGATCATGACGACCGGCGCCTGGGTGTTGCAGGTGGGAATGGTGGGGATCACCGAGGCATCGGCGATGGCGAGCCCCTCGATCCCATGGACGCGCAGGCGCGGATCGACCACCGCTTCCGGCCCCGTGCCCATGGCGCAGGTGCCGCTCGGGTGGAAGAAGGTGGCGAGGCTCCGCCGCACGAAGCGCGCCTTGCCGGCCTCGTCGAGGCGGCGGTCCGGGGCGGCCGGCCGGGCGCCGAGCGCCCGGAACGGTGCGGTCTCCGCCAGGTCCATGATGAAGTCCATGCTGGCGATGAGCGCCGCCAGGTCCTCGGGCTCGGCGAGATAGTTCGGCTGGATCTCGAGGGGGCTTTGCGGCTCGTCGCCGAGGAGGCGGAGATAGCCGCGGCTCTTCGAATGCATGAGCCCGGGCGAGAGGGCGAAGAGGTGACCCGAAAGGTCGTAGTCCTCGGCTACTTCCGGGCCCGCATGCCGGCCCTGCACCACGAAGGCGTGGAGGTCCGGCTGGCCGAGGTCGGGCCGGCTCTTCCAATTGATCATGGCGCCGCCGCCATTGTCGCGCACCGGCCCCAGGGGCGCGGCGGCGGCGAAGTTCATGCCCATGAGGAGGGGATGGTCCTGCAGGTTCTGGCCCACCCCCGGCAGGGCGGCCCGGACCGCGATCCCCAGCGCCCGCAGCGCGGCCGGCTCGCCGATCCCGGACAGCATCAGGAGGCGCGGCGTGTCGAAGGCGCCGAGCGCCAGCACCACGCTCTGCCGGGCCTCCGTCTCGACGACCTCATCGCCCAGGAGATGGGTCACCGACACGCAGCGCCCGCCGGCAAAGCCGAGGCGGAGGGCTGCAGAGCCGGTGAGGATGGTGAGGTTCTTCCGCCCCGAGGCCGGGCGGAGATAGCCGTCGACGACGCTCCACCGCTTGCCGTCGGAAACGTTGAGGTTGGAGAGGGCGGCGCCTTCGTTGCTGGCCCCGTTGGGATCGTCGATCACCGGGAGGCCCAGCTCCGCGCTGCCCTCGAGCATGGCCCGCGCCACCGGATGCGGATCCGGGGAGCGGCTGATGCGCATCGGTCCGCCGGCGCCGCGCCAGGCATCGGCGCCGCCTTCCCAGTCCTCGGCCTTCTTGAAGAAGGGCAGGACCTCGGCGAAGCTCCAGCCGGAACAGCCCGCTTCCGCCCAGCGGTCGTAGTCGGCGGGATGGCCGCGATACCAGAGCATGGCGTTGATGCTGCTCGATCCGCCCAGCACCCTGCCGCGCGGGATGGGGATCGACCGCCCGTCCACATGCGGGGAGGGGGCATAGGCGTAGTTCCAGTCATAGGCGCCGCCGAGCAGGCTGGCCCAGCGGGCAGGCGCGGCGATGTCGGCAATGCCCGCGTCGTCCGGGCCCGCCTCGATCAGCAGCACCGCGGCATCGGATTCGGTGGCGAGGCGCGCCGCGACCACGGCGCCGCCGGTGCCGCCGCCCACCACCACATAGTCGTAGCTGCGCGCCAGCCGGGTCAATTGTGCTCGCTCGGGCCCATGATGACGATGCCCTCGCTCGCCTCCACGTGCCGCACGAAGATGTACTTGTCCTCGCGTCCGTCGCTGTGCTTGCGCCGGATGTCGGGCTGCACCGTGCCGGCCACCTTGGCGACGACGAGATAGGGCACGTCCGCCGCCAGGCCGGCGGCGCAATGGGCGTCGAATTCCTCGATGGTCCGGGCCGTATGGGCCTCGTCCACCCCGGCGCCGCGGGCGATGGCGGCGATGTCGACCCGGCCGGAGGCCGTGTGGGTCGGCGGTCCGCCGATCGACTGGTAGCATTCATTGTCCCAGACGACGACGAAGAGGTTCCGGGGCTGCTCGTTGCCCAGGGTCGCGAGGATGCCGAGGTTGAACATCATGCCCCCGTCGGTGTCGAGGGAGACGATGCGCCGGTGCGGCAGGCCGGCGGCGAGGCCGAAGGCCTGGGGCGTCACGCAGCCCAGCTGCTGCTGGAACAGGCTCGCCGCACGCATGTGCGGGGCGGCATTGTACCATTCGTCGACGCTCGCCCCGAGGGAGAGGATCACCAGTTCGTCGGACAGGCGGGCCGCCAGGGCCGTCATGCAGTCGAAGCGCTTCACCGCACCACCTCCCCGCCCAGGGCCACCGCCGAATGGTAGTAGGAGGCATAGGACCAGTGGAACGCGTCCTTGATGGCCCGCTCGATCTCGGCCTCCTTGCGTACCACCTGGTAGGGAATGCGCATGGCGTTGAGCAGCGGCTCCATGGTCTGCCCGTGGGGGATGGCCCACCAATTGTTCTCGCCTTGCTCGCCCCGATAGCTCATCAGCATGACGACGGGGATGCCGGCGCCCAGGCCCATGCGGGCCAGGGGCTCGATGGACGCGCGGAGGCCGGAATTCTCCATCACCAGGGCGGCGCGCTTGCCCGACAGGAACACGCCGCCGCAAATGGCCGCGCCCTCGCCCTCGTTGGTCACCCTTATGGTGCGGATGTCGGGATCCGCGTCGAGAGCCGGATAGAGCTCCTTGAACAGGGAGTCGGGCAGGTAGCAGACGATGGAGACCCCCGCCGCCTTGAGCCCGCGGATCACCGCGTCGACCGCGCTCTTATGCATGTGTCACCTCTTTCGCCCGAGACTGGCAAAGCCGAGATGTTCCGGATAGCGGTTGGTTTTCGGCGCGGCCGTTGCCGGGGGCGCAACAAGTGCCCGGCTCATCGCAGCCCCTCGAGGGCGCTGGCGACGAGGCGCGCCAGGGCCGCCGCCGCTTCCGGCATCTCGCTCGGGGCGCGCGAGATCAGCACCAGCTTGCGCGGTTTGAGCTTGGGGTCGCGCAGGGGCACGAAGACGAGGCTGCGGCTCGCCACCTCCTGCTCCACCCCCAGCCGCGTGACCAGCACCACGCCCTGGCCGCGCTTCGCCAGGTCGATCATCAGCCCGATGGAATTGGTGCGGGAGCGGCGCCGGAGGTCGAGCGCGGCGGCCCCCATCGCCTCCTCCAAGGAGGGGCCGAGGGAAAGCGTCGAATCCGAGAGGATCAGGTCCTGGGTGGCGAGCTCGGAAATGCGCAATTCGCTGCGCCGGGCGAACTCATGGGCCGGATGCACCACCACGCCCAGGTCCAGGTTGACCCCGGCCATGCGCTGGGCCTTGCGCGGCATCCGTCCGTCGAAGGCGATGGCGATGTCGCAGTCGCCGTCGGCCACGGCGGTGAAGGCCTGTTGCGAGGTGGTGATCACGCTGTCCACGGTGATCGCCGGATGCCGCTGCCAGAAGTCGGCCAGCACGTTGGGCAGGATGCCGCGTGCCACGCTCTCGATCACCGCGACGGTGACGGTGCCGCGCCGCAGGCCCTGCAGGTCGGTGATCTCGGCCTGGGCGCGGCTGAGCTCGCTGAAGCTCGTGCGGCTTCGGTAGAGCAGCAATTCCCCGGCGCTGGTCAGCCGCAGCCTCTGGTTCACGCGCTCGAAGAGCGGGGCGCCCAAATCGTCCTCGAGCTGCTTGAGCACCCGGCTCACCGAAGACGGCGCGATGTTGAGCTGCCGCGCCGTCTGCCGAATCGAGCCGTGCCGCGCCACCAGGCGGAAATAGTGCACCCGGGTCGACACGAGCCCCAGTCGGTGCAGGTCCATGGAATGCCTCCTTCCGTCCGGCTGCGGCGCTAGTGGTAGCCCGGCACTCCCGGCATGGGGATGAAGCCGGGCAGGTCGCGCAGGGCCCTGAGCCAGCGGCGGAGGGCGGGATATTCGCCATGGTCGATGCCGAAGTCGCGGCTGAGGGCGAAGGCCGGGAACACGGCGATGTCGGCGATGGTGGGGGCGTCGCCGACGAGCCAGCTCCGGCCGGCGAGGCCCTGCATCACGAGGTGCGTCTCGAGGATGCGGAAGGCGGCACGCACGGCGGCGCGGGTCGCGGCCTCGTCGATGGGAACGCCGAACAGGGCGCCGCGCCGGGCGGTGGTGGCGGCGCGCAGTTCATGGGCCGCAAAGGCCAGCCACTGGGTCACCGCTCCGAGCGCGGCCGGACCTTCCGGCAGCCACAGGCCGCTCCCGTCGTAGCGGCGGGCGAGATAGGCGAGGATCGCCTCGCTCTGGAAGAGCACCACCTCGCCGTCGACCAGGGCCGGCAGCTCGCCCACCGGGCTCAGCTTCAAGAAGGCATCGGCCTTGTGCTCGGTGCCCGGAAACACGTCCATCGCCACCTTGGCATAGTCGAGGCCGAGAAAGGCCAGCAGCAGGCGGACCTTGTAGGCGTTCTCGTCGAGTTCGAAATCGTAGAGGCGCAGGCTCATGCCACGGCCTCCGCCAGCGCCGCGGCGCTTGTGTCGGGCACGGGCGCCACCTCCAACCGGCGGCGGAGCGCTTCCGACCAGTCGACGATCGCCTGGGGGTCGGCGCCCGGAGCCGGCAGGGCCAGGTGCAGGGCGCATTGGTCTTCCGTCAGCGGCTGCACGCCGCCCAGGAGTTTCGCGCCGCAAAAATCCAGGGTCAGCAGCTGCCCTTCGTCACCCGTGACGCGGACCTTGCCGTCGCCCTCCCGCAGCGCAGCCACCAGCCGCGCGGCGGGGCAATCGAGGTAGAGGCTGCGCACCGGCTCGGCGGCGGGAAGCCCGGGGGGCAACGCGCCCTCGGCCGGGGCCTCATGGACCCAGACCATGCCTGCCGCTTCCGCCGAGGCATAGCGCACGGTCTTGATCGCCTTGGGAACTTCGAGCTCCGGATGGGCCGGGATCTTGCGGCACTGGCCGGCGGTGTCGAACTCCCAGCCATGGTAGAGGCAGGCGATGTGGTTGCCGCGCACGAAGCCGAAGCTCAGCCGCATCCCGCGGTGGGGGCAGCGGTCCTCCCAGACATGGGACTGGCCGGCGCTGTCGCGCCAGACGACGATCTCCTGACCGTGAATCTGCGTGCCCATGGACGAGCTCGGCTCGACGTCGCGCGCCAGGGCAACCGGGATCCAGCCTGTCTCCGCTTGGCTCATGAAACGCTGTCCTTCGTGTTGGAGGGGAGGGGAAGGCTGCCGCGCTCGAGGTCGAGCACCAGGCAGTCGATGGGGCCGAGGCTGCAGGCCATCTCGAAGGCGTCGATGAGGTCGGCATCCCCGCTCACCGCCACCGAGACGCGCTCCCGGTCGGCCGCCTCGATCTCCGCCTCGAGCTCCAGCCGACCGGCCCGATGGCGGACGAATTCGCTGAAACTGGCCGGGTCGAGCCGGCCGGAAAAGACCATGCGCACGTGATTCGGCATCAATGTGTCCCGGTAAAACAAGGACTTAGCAGAAACACTATGCAGGGGTGGCGCCAATCTCTAGGCAGAATGCACATTATTTAATCACTCACCGAATATGACTACTTACGCATCATTTTCCCTCTTGCGCAAGTCCCGATTCCGTCGTTTGACTGTTGCGTCGAGTGCATTCGACGGGTCGAAATCCAGGTCCTATGCCGAACAGCGTGAACCTGGAAACGTGACTCGGCACTCCGGCGCCGTCGGCGCCGCAGGGGTGCAAACCGGGACTTTCGCGCGGCCGGATTCCCCGTCCGCCGCATGGCAGCAGGAGAAGAACATGGCTCTGGAAGCGTTTCTCCGGGCGATCCCCAAGGCAGAGCTGCACCTGCATCTTGAGGGCTCGGTGGCCCCGGAGACCTTCGCTGCGCTCGCCGCCAAGAACGGGGTGGCGCTGCCGCCCCACGCCGCCGTGGCCGATCTCTACGCCTATCCCGACCTGGTGGAATTCCTGAAGGTCTACGACCTCGTCTGCGCTGCGATCGTCGACGCCGGCGATTTCGCCCGGGTGACCCACGAGGCCCTGGCCCGCTGCGCCCGAAACGGCGCGCGCTACGTCGAGTTCTTCTTCAGCCCCCATGCCCATCAGGCCCATGGGGTCGCCTATGCCACCATGCTCGACGGCATCACCGCCGGCATGGCCCGCGCCGAGGCCGAGTTCCAGCTCGTTTCCCGGCTGATCCCCGCCCATAGCCGCGAGCTCGGGCCGGAGGCCGGCGAAGCCTTCCTCGACATGGTGCTGGCCGACCGGCGCCCGGAGGTGATCGGCATCGGCCTCGACTACAACGAACTGCCCTTTCCGCCGGCACCCTTCGCCGCCCTCTACGAGCGGGCCCGGGCCGCCGGCCTCCGCACCACCGCCCATGCCGGCGAGACCGGTCCGGCTTCCTATGTGGGCGACAGCGTCGACCTGCTCGGCGTCCGCCGCATCGACCATGGCTACCGCCTGGTCGAGGACCCGGCCCTCCTCGCACGCTGCCGGGAGCTGGGCGTGGTCTTCACCTGCTGCCCCAGCACCTCGGTGGTCACCTCGCCGTGGAAGGACCTGGCCGATCCTGGCCACGCGATCCGCCGCATGATCGAGGCGGGGCTCCTGGTGACCCTCAACACCGACGACCCGCCGATGTTCGGCACCGATCTCACCCGCGAATACCTGCTGGTGGCCGAGGCCTTCGGCCTGTCCCCGTCCGCCATCAGGGACCTGGCCCTCAACGGGCTGCGCGGCAGCTGGCTCGACGAGCCCACCAAGGCGGCCTGGCTGGCCGCCTGGTCCGCCGAGATCGACCGGCTCATCGAGAGCTCGGGCCTCGCCGCCGCCGCCTGATCCGCTCCTTCTCCTCCCGCCCGCAACCCAAGGCTCCTGCCATGTCCAAATTCTCCCACCCTTCCCGGCGCCGCTTCCTGCAGATGGGCGCCGCCGCCGGCTCCTCCCTCCTGCTGCCCACCGCCGGGCTCATCAGGCCCGCCTTCGCCCAGGGCGCCCTGGCGCCGGTCGAGGCCAAGGACGCGGTGATCGCCTTCGGCCATACCGGCCCGGTCACCGACGAGGGCTGGACCTGGAGCCATGACCAGGGGATGAAGGCGGTCGAGGAAGCCTTCCCGGGCATCAAGACCCTGTTCGTCGAGAGCATTCCCTATTCCGGCGACGCCACCCGGACCTTCCGGCAGTTCGTGAGCGAAGGCGCCCACATGGTGTTCGCCACCTCGAACTATGGCGACTTCCTCTACGACGTCGCCAACCGCTCGCCGGAAGTGGCCTTCTTCGAATGCGACGGCCGCAATCCGCTCGCCAATCTCGGTACCTATTACGTGCAGCATTGGTACCCGACCTATGTGGCGGGCGTCGCCGCCGGCCTGATGAGCCCCACCGGCAAGCTCGGCTATGTCGCGTCCTTCCCGGTGCCGTCGGTGTTCTCGGGAACCAATGCCTTCCTGATGGGTGCCCGCTCGGTCAATCCCAACGCCACCATGCAGGTCATCACCATCAATTCCTGGTTCGATCCCCAGGCCGCCACCCAGGCCGGCACCGCCCTGCTCGACAACGGCGCGGACCTGCTGTTCGGCATCATGGACGAGGCCGGCTACCTCCAGGTCGCCGAGCAGCGCGGCGCCAAGGCCGTGATGTGGAACACCGACATCCGCCGCTACGGGCCGAAGGCCTATGTCAGTTCCATCATCGTCGACTTCAAGCAGTTCTACGTCGAGCAGGTCCGCCAGCGCCTCGAAGGCACCTGGAAGCCCGGCCAGTACCTGCTGCCCATGGGCGGCGGCGTCGACCGCGACGCCTGGGGCGAGACCGTGCCCGAGGAAGCGCGCAAGCAGGCCGATGCCGTGCGCGACAAGATCCTGGGCGGCTGGAGCCCGTTCACCGGCGAGATCAAGGATGCCAGCGGCGCCGTGCGCGTCGCCAAGGGCCAGACCATGACCGAGGACGAGCTCTACAGCTGGGATTGGTCGATCGAGGGGGTGTCGGGCCTTTCGGCCTGATCCTGAGGCCACCCATGGATGCGATGCCCCAGATCCCAGCCAGGCCTGCCGCCGGACCCGGCGCGCCGCCCCTCGTCCTGCTCCGGGGCATCGCCAAGTATTTCCCCGGCGTCGTCGCCAACCAGGACGTCGACCTGGAGGTGCGGCCCGGGGAGATCCACGCCCTGCTCGGCGAGAACGGCGCCGGCAAGTCGACGCTGATGAACATCCTCACCGGCATCTACCAGCCCGATGCCGGCGAGATCATCATCGAAGGCTACGGCAAGAGCTTCGCTTCGCCGGTCGAGGCCATCGCCGCCGGCATCGGCATGGTGCACCAGCACTTCAAGCTGGTGCAGGCCTTCACCGTCGCCGAGAACATCCACCTGGGCTGGGCCGAGACGCCGCGTCGCATCCGCGCCGCGGCGCTCGAAGCGCGCACCGCCGAGCTGGCCGACAAGTTCAACCTGGCCGTGCGGCCCGGGGCCCGGGTCGGCGAGCTTTCCACCGGCGAGCAGCAGCGGGTCGAGATCCTGCGCGTCCTGGCCCGCCAGGCCAAGGTGCTGATCCTCGACGAGCCCACCGCCGTCCTCACCCCCAGCGAGGCGCGCGAACTGTTCCGCGCCCTCCGGACCTTCGCTGCCGGCGGCAATGCAGTGATCTTCATCAGCCACAAGCTCGACGAAGTGCTCGAGATCTCCGACCGGGTGAGCGTCCTGCGCGGCGGCCGCAAGGTCACCACGCTTCCCACCGCCGAATGCAGCGAGGCGAGCCTGGCGCGGCTGATGGTCGGCCACGAGATCGTGCTGTCCGACCTGCGCGGCCGCGGCCCGGATGCGGCGCCGGTCTCTGCGGAGCCGGTGCTCCGCCTGTCCGGCGTCAGCCTTGCCGACGAGCTCGGCACGCCGCTGCTTTCCGACATTTCCCTTGAGGTGCGGGCCGGCGAGATCCTCGGCATCGCCGGCGTCGCCGGCAATGGCCAGAAAGAACTGAGCCAGGTGCTCACCGGCATCCGCGCGCCCAGCGCCGGCGCCATCGAGCTCGGTGGCGCGCCGGTCCTCCGCGCCGGCGCGGAAGCCTTTGCCCGCTTCGGGGTCGGCCACATCCCCGAGGACCGGCTCCATTCCGGCCTCGCCCCGGCCCTGAGCGTCGCCGACAATGCGGTGATCCGCGAATACAAGCGGCCCCCGGTCTCCCGCGGGCCCTGGTACCGGCCCGGCGCGGCCGCGGCGCTCGCCCGGAGCATCGCCGGCACCGCCGAGGTTTCGGTGCCCGACTTCTCCATGCCGATCCGCAACCTGTCCGGCGGCAACCAGCAGCGCCTCGTCGCCCGCCGCGAGATGCGCATAGCCCACAAGGTGCTCGTCGCCGCCTATCCCAGCCGCGGCCTCGACGTGGGCGCGATCAACACCATGATGCGCTATTTCGTCGAGCTCCGGGATGCCGGGGCCGGCGTCATCCTCATCTCCGAGGAACTCGAGGAACTGCTCAACCTGTCCGACCGCATCGCGGTGCTCTTCCATGGGCGCCTGATGGGCACCATTCCCGCCGACAAGGCCGATGTGGAGCAGATCGGCCTGATGATGGGCGGCCAGCGCCTCGCCGCCCCCGCCCGCGTCCTCGAGGAGGCCTGAGATGGGCTACCGCCTGCAGCGCCTCCCCACCGCCCGTTCGGGCATCTCCCTCGCCGCCCGCGCCGGGGCGATCCTGGCGGCGCTCTTGCTTGCCGCCCTGGTGCTGGCCGCCAGCGGCGCCGATCCGCTGGCGCTGGCCGCCGAGGTCTACGACTCCACCTTCGGCTCGAGCTTCGGCCTCGAGGACCTGGGCCTGCTCGTCACCCCGCTGATCCTGACCGGCCTATCGGTCGCCGTGGCCCTCAAGATCGGCGCCTGGAACATCGGTGCCGAGGGCCAGTTCTATGCCGGCGCCTTCGCCGCCACGGCCGTCGGCCTCTTCGTGCCCCTGCCCGAGCCGCTGATGCTGCCGCTGATGGCCCTCGCCGGCATGGCCGGCGGCATGGCCTGGATCCTGGTGCCGACCCTGGCCCGGGCCTATGCCGGCGTGAGCGAGCTCATCACCACGCTGCTGCTCAACTTCGTGGCCATCCTCCTGGTCTACTACGTCGCGACCGGTCCCTGGCTCGACCGCAAGACCAATGCCCTGGCCGCCACCGCCCGCGTGCCCTACGAGATGCCGGAGTTCTGGGGCATCGTCCATTGGGGCTTCCCCCTCTCGATCCTGCTCGCCCTGGCCGTCGCCCTGGTCATGAACCGCACGACCTGGGGCTACGAGGTGCGCATCGGCGGGTCCAATCCCTCGGCCGCCGCCTATGCGGGCATGCCGGTGCGCCGCCACATCATCGCCGTGATGCTGCTCTCGGGCGCCATAGCCGGCCTCGCCGGCATGTTCGAGCTGGCCGGCACGGTCCATCGGCTGCAAGGCGGCATCTCCAACAATTTCGGCTATCTCGGCATCATGGTCGCCGTGCTCGCCCGCGGCTCCGCCATCGGCGTGCTGGCCGGTGCCGTGCTCATGGGCGTCATCCTCAATTCCGGGATCATCCTGCAGACTCAGGGGCTCAACACCAGCACCGTGCTGGCGATCACCGGCCTCATCCTCTTCTTCACCGCCATCGGCGACGAGCTGGCCCACTACCGGCTGGTGCGCACCGAGCAGGCAACCGCCTAGGTATCGCCATGGATCTTCTCGCCGGTCTGCTGCAGACCTCCATCCTCGCCGGCGGCGTCCTGGCCCTGGCGGCCCTGGGCGAGGTGCTCGCCGAGCGGGTGGGCATCGTCAATCTCGGCGTCGAAGGCCTCATCGCCATGGGTGCCATCACCGCCATCGCCACCGTGGTCGCGGTGCCCAACCCGGCGCTGGGCTTCCTTGCCGCCCTGCTGGTGGGCCTCGTCATCGGCATGCTCTTCGCCACTGCCACGGTGGTCGTCCGC
>Ga0190269_10001110_pt1 | contig 13037 bp, 7 predicted proteins | sample Popmic249IS_FD_133749 | JGI IMG/M metagenome (GOLD analysis project Ga0190269, IMG submission 133749) | Populus adjacent soil microbial communities from riparian zone of Blue River, Arizona, USA - 249 IS | ecosystem: Environmental > Terrestrial > Soil > Riparian zone | place: USA: Arizona...
CCTCATGGTCTCGTCGAGCGAGCGCGAAGCCATGCTCGCGCGTCCGGAGAGCGCAGCCGTGGACGGCATTATCACGAAGCCCGTGACCAGCTCGAGCTTGTACGACGCGGTGCTCAGCGCGAAGCGCAGCCGAGGTCAGCTGGGTCCGATCTCGGAGCGCGCAGCGCAGAGCCGCCTTCCCGGCGTGCGTGTTCTCGTGGTGGACGACAGCGTGCTCAACCGCGAGGTCGCCGTGAACATCTTGAAGGGCGAAGGTGCCCTGTGCGAAGTCGCGTGCGATGGGCTCGAGGCTTGCACGATGCTCGGCGCGCGACCGCACGACTTCGACGTCGTGCTGATGGACGTGCAGATGCCCACGATGGATGGCTACACGGCCACGCAGCGCATCCGCGACACGCCTTTGCTGCGCGACTTGCCGGTGGTCGGGCTTTCGGCCGGCGCGTTCAAGCAACAGCACGACGACGCGCTCAGCGCGGGCATGAGCGACTTCGTCGCCAAGCCTTTCGATGTCGACCAGCTGGTGGCTGTGATCGCACGCGTCACGCGCGGCAAGGAGCGCGCGGATGTCGTCGCGACGACATCGCAGCCTGTGCCAGGTTGCATCGACACGGCGCGAGGTCTTCGCAACTGGGGCAGCGCGCCTACGTTCCACGCGCAGCTCTGGCGCTTTCTCGAGCTGCACGGCGAGGACCCGCACGCCATCCTGCGCTCGCTCGATGAACGCGCGTACGAGCGCTGTAGCAGAGCGGCACACAAGCTCGCGGGTGCCGCCGAGGCCGTGGGGCTGCGACGCGTCGGTGAGGTCGCGCGCGCGCTCGAGGTCTGCGCGAATGACACCCCCGAGCAGCGCGAGCTCGCACTAGCGTTGCTCACTGAGATCGAGCAAAGCCGCGAGGCCATCGCCGGTGAGACACAGCGCCCGGCCCCACCTGCGAGATCACGCGCGGCCGAGCCCCGCCGCTAATAGCTGCATCGCCAGGGGCGCCGTCTTCGCTCACCAGCTCGACTTCCTGCGCGCCCGGTTGCCCGGCCTGCCGCAACGCGTCCGTCGGATCCACCTTGTGCCACTGGGAGCTTTGAACGATCCGGTGCGGGCGCTGAGCACATCGAGTGAGAACGCGCCAGGCGCATCCAGGATGTTGCAGCGCCGGATCAGCCATGAGGCGAATCTGACCACACACATCCCGCGTGGGAACGCGCACACCATGCTTTTCCTGTCTCATGCCACAAAGAGCTGCGCCGGTGTGGGCGGCTTGCGCCGTAACGTTGGCGTTACTCGACAGGCTCACACTGTGAGTTTCGCGTTGGATCTCGCTGCGACGGGTTGCACGCGCGCTGGGTTGCTACTATCCCGCTCGACCCGCGATGTGGAAGGCCTGGCGCAAGTTGTTGTTCGTCGACGCGACCGCGATCGTTCGCGTCGGGCGCAAGCGTCCGCTCACACCGGAGGATGCGCCTCCGCTCGATCCAGCGCTCGTGCCGAGCCGCACGTTGCCTGAGCGTCCGCTGCGGCTCGTGCCTTTTTGGCCGTTTCTCACGCGCCTCTTCTTCAGCACGGGGTGGCCGGCGCGCAGGATTCTTCTGCTCACCGTCACGCGCATCGCGATCGCGAGCAGCGCGCCGCTGCTGCTACACACGATTCTTCAGCAGCTGTCAGCGGCAAGCGCAGCCAGCGCGCCGCCGTGGGGCTCGTTCGCCCTCGCGCTGCTTCTCGGCGGCGCGAGCATGAGCGGCGCGCTCTTGACGCAGCACGCGTTCTTCGCCGAGCTGCAGATCCGGACGAGCATCGTCAACATGCTGAACCAGCGCGTGGTGTTGCATGCGCTGCGGCTGCGGCGCTCGGCGCGCGCGAACATGCAGACAGGCGATCTCATCAACCACCTCGGCAGCGACACGGACGCATTGGCCGAGGCGGGCTTCTTCCTGCCCGAAGCGCTGCACGCCGCGCTCACCATGCTGGTCGCATTCAGCGCGCTGACCTATTATCTCGGTTGGGCCGCGCTGGCAGCGACAGGCGCGCTCGTGGTGCTGTCGCCGCTCGCGCTGATGCTCGCTGCGCGTTTTCGCAGGCTCGACGAGCGCATCATGAGCATCCGCGATCAGCGCACCACGCTGATGTCGCAGATCGTGCATGGCATCAGGGTCGTCAAGTACTTGGCGTGGGAGCCGAGCGTCCACGCCGAGGTGCAGTCGGTGCGCAAGCCAGAGATTCGTACCCGCATCGGTGTGGTCGGCAGCGATGTCTTGGCCTCGGCGATCTTAGTCAGCACCGCGACGCTGGTAGCGTTTACCGGCTTCGGCACGTTCGTCTTGCTCGGCGGCACGCTGAACGCGCCGTTGGTGTTCGCATGTCTCGCGCTCTTCGCGATGCTCGAAGAGCCCTTCGGAATGATGTCGCACATCCTCGCGCGCATCTCGCACGCACGCGTGGCGAGCCAACGCTTGGACGCGTACTTCAACGCGCCAGAGCGCGCGGAGGACGCGCGACCGCGCAGCGATTCGGATCGCGCAGAGGCGCTGCACACGAGCGAGCTTCTCGTGCAGTACCCCGGCGCACCCAAGCCCGCGCTCGATCTGCCAGCCATCGAGATCCGTGCGGGCGAAGCGATCGCGATCGTGGGACCCGTCGGCGCTGGCAAGTCGACGCTGCTGCGAGTGCTCGGAGGGATCCAGCTGCCTGCACGCGGTGAAGTCGAGCAACCTGGTCAGGCGCGCGCACGACTCGCATACGTCCCGCAAGATCCATTCACGCTCAACGCCAGCTTGCGCGCGAACATCGAGCTCGGATCGAGCGCGGCGGAGCTCTTGCCGCAGCGCGAACTCGACGCAATCATCGCGGACTGCGCGCTGCGACCCGATCTCGCGGCGATGCCCTCCGGGCTCGATACCGAGATCGGCGAGCGCGGTGTCAACCTGTCCGGTGGCCAAAAGCAGCGCGTGGCCCTCGCGCGCGCCAGCTATCACCGGCCGGGCATCGTGCTGCTCGACGACCCGCTGTCCGCGGTGGACGTGCATACCGAAGATGTCTTGGTCGAGCGGCTCCTGTTCGGACGCTTGGAGCGCGCCACGCGCATCGTCGTGACGCACCGGCTCACACATCTGGAGCGCTTCGATCGCGTGCTGTTCTTGGTGAACGGGCGGCTCGCGGCACTCGGCCACTATCGTGAGCTGATGCAGCACAGCAGCGATTTCCGCGCGTTCGCAGCCAGCAGCGCCCTGCGCGAAGCCATGCCGGAAAAAGCAGCCGAGGCACAGCCCGCGAGCGCGACACGCGCGCAGCCAGGAGCTGCAGCGGGTCGCGTGACCGAGGACGAGGATCGTGCCACCGGCGCAGTGCGCTGGCCGGTCTATCGCGACTACATCCGCGCGCTCGTCGGCGGCCACGGCGTCTTGCCGACGCTCTTACTCGTCGCGTTGCTGGTGGCGGTGGTCGTCATTGCGCTCCTGCCGGTCACGCAACGCATTTGGTTCGCGCGCTTTGCGGACCACGAGCTCGCTGCCAGCGCAGGGCGCGCGGTGCTGATCTACGGTGCGATCGGCCTGGCGGTGCTCGTGTGCTCGGTCATGCAGCGCTTTTTGTGGCTGTATCGTGCGGCTACTGCCGGGCGCATCATCCACGATCGCGCGCTCGCAGGCGTGCTCGGCGCTCCGCTACGTTTCTTCGACTCCACTCCCACCGGACGCATCTTGAATCGCTTCGCGCGCGATCTGGAGGTGGTGGACGACGAGCTGTCTTGGAGCATCGAGCAAGCGTGTCGCACTGCGGCCAACCTGCTCGCGACGCTGTTCCTGATCTTGAGCGTCGTTCCGATGGTGCTCGTGCTCGCGCTGCCGGTGTTCGCTGTCTACCACCGCGTGCAGCGCGACTTCCGCCGGTCCGCACGCGAGGCACGCCGGCTCGAGTCGATCGCGCGCTCGCCGCGCTACGCGCAGTTCAAAGAGGTCGTTACCGGGTTGGATGTGATCCACGCCTTTGGTCGCGAGCGCTTCTTTCTCGAGCAGTTCTACGGCATCCTCGAGCACTACCAGCGCATGCACTGGTGCAACATCCGGCTGAACCGCTGGTTCGGCGCGCGCATGGGCTTGATCGGCGGCGTGTTGTCACTCGGCACTTGCCTGTCGATCGTGCTGCTCTCGTATCTCGGCCGCATGAGCGCCGGCACCGCAGGGCTCGTGCTCAGCTATTCGCTCGGATTGTGGGGCGCGCTGAACTGGGCGGTGCGCGCGCTCAGCGAAGTCGAAAACTACATGACACAAGCCGAGCGCCTGCAGCATTACGCGCGCTTGACACCCGAGCCGGACACGACCGCGCCGCCCATGGCTGCAAGCGCAACTTGGCCCACCCGCGGGACGGTCGAGTTCTGCGACGTGAGCGCGCGCTACGCCCCGCACCTGCCACGGGTTCTCGACGGCGTGTCGTTTCGCGTGGCGGGCGGCACCAAGGTCGGCCTGATCGGCCGCACTGGCGCCGGCAAGAGCACGCTGTCCCAGGCGCTCTATCGCTTTATCCCCCTGGAGCGTGGGCAGATCCGCGTCGACGGTGTGGACATCGCATCGATCCCACTCGCGCGCTTGCGCCGCGCGTTCGCGATCATCCCGCAAGATCCCACGTTGTTCGCAGGCACGATCCGCTCGAACTTGGATCGCTTCGGCAGCTGCAGCGACGATCAGATCTGGGCGGCGCTGCGGCGGGTGCATCTCGATGCGCTCGTGGCTACGCTGCCGGGCGGGCTCGAAGCCCCGGTCGCCGAGCACGGCCACAACTTCTCGCAGGGCCAACGGCAGCTGCTGTGCATGGGCCGTGCGCTGCTCATGCAAGCCCGTGTCATCGTGCTCGACGAAGCCACAGCCAGCGTCGATGTGCGCACCGATCGCTTGATCCAAGAGACCGTGCGCAGCGAGTTCCGCGACGTCACGGTGCTCGTGATCGCGCATCGCCTCGAGACCATCGCCGACGCCGATCAGATCATCGAGCTCGCGCGCGGCCGCGTGATGCGCGCGAGCGCCAGAAAGCGCGAGTCACGCAGCTCGCAGCCGCCGGTCTACGAAACTTGAGATCCGGCTCGACCCCCGACGCACCGCGACCCAGCGCGAGGCAGGCCGCGATGCTCCTCTCGTCGCGACTGCAGCTCAGAACTGCAAGAGCAAGCGCAGCGCGATGTAGCGTTCGTTCTCTGCCGCGGACGAGCCGTGGCCGCTCGGTGTGCTGCCGCGTGACTCGCGGAAGTGCGCGGAGAGGCCGACGGTCCGGCTGACATGCCAATCGATCGACGCTTCCAGGCCGAGCGCGTAGCCCACCGCTTTCTTGAGGGCGCTGTCATTCGCAGGCAGCGTCGCATTCGGCACGAGGATCAAGATCAGCTCGGGCGCGAGGCGCAGTGAGAGCTTGCGGTTTGCGATCGGGATCTCGAGCTCGGGCCGAAGCACGAGGCCTTGGATGCTCGCGCTGGGCAGGCTCGGTTCCGCAGCGGTCAGGCCGCGATACGCCCAACCGAGGAACACGTGCACACCGAAGCTGTCGCGACCATCGCTCAGGTGGCCAAGGCTCGCGCCGGCGATGAGGCTGTGCGAGCTGAGGGAGCTCGCGGCCATCATGTTGGTTGGCGTGAGATAGCTCGCCTGGAGCCCAAATACCGTGCGGTAATCGGCACCAAAGCGCAGTCGCCACTTCGGCCCGAGACCGAGCTCCAGCGCCGCGCCGAGGTCGAGCGCCGGCACGTACGAAGTATCGATGCGATTGCCGAGCCCGCGGCCAGGCTGCGTGGGCACGACGATCGAACGCGTCCCGAGACCGAGGCCTGCGTGCAACCGAAACACCATCCCTTCGTCCGCTGACGCTGGCGCAGCGCCATCGTCGGCGCGCGGGGGCGCTTCTTCTTCGTCCGCTGGGACGTCGAACGACTCTTCTTGCTCTTCTTCCGCTTCGGGAGCTTCGATCGGCGCCACAGGCCGCCGCTGCTGCACGGGTTGCTGCCTTCCAGGCGCGGACGCGCGCGCCGGTTGCTCCGGCTCTGGCTCCGGCTCCTCCGCGAAGTCGTCGCTCGCGGTCGCGCGCTTGCTCGGCATCGGCCCGATCTTCTTGAGCGCGCGCTTGGCTGCAGCTACCAGCTTCTTGCGCGCCGGCTTGGCTAGGGTCGCACGCTTGCCGCGCACCATCGAGCGACCGACGACGCGGCCGTCTCGCCCGCTGCGCAGCTCCACCTTCGCTTTGTTGCGCGCGGCCTTCAGCACCACGATCAGCGAGGCGCCTGTCTGCGGAGCGAGCTTCGTCAGCGCATCCTCGCTGTCGGGCTCTTGACCTCTGCCGCGCAGCTTGGACGTGTAGCTCGAAGGGCTCATCACCGAGCCCACATCCGAGAGCGCGTCGCTCACAGCTTCAGAGAGGTTGTCAGGTACGTCCTCACCGCTGACGACGAGAATTTGCTCCGCTTGCGCGTTGGCCGAGGAGGTGATCCACAGCGGCGCGCACACGCAAACGAGCGCGACCCAGCGGACGAGCGAAGAGGGAATACGACGATAACGAAGTTGCATAGCGCAGTACGACCAAGGTTGGCCGAACGGTATACTGCGTGGATCGCCGAGGCATCCAGGCTTTGCAACTAAGCTCAAAAATCTACGCGGCGGCGCCCCAAACTGTGCAGATCTGGGGCGCGACAAAGCTACAAAGTCATAACAAATGTTAGCCGTCAGGTTTTGCGATGGTGATCAGTTCAGGTCGATCACTTCGCACGGGAAATCAGCTTCCAGGACCGAGCTCAGATCCATCTTGTACTGCTCGCAGGCTGTACCTTGGATCGTCACGGTGGCTGAGTCTTTGAGCGCCCAGCCGTTGGGATCGTTGCAGGGCAGCTCGACGCCGTTGATCTTGATTTTGCCCATGCACTCGATGCCGGGCTTGACGGACCCATTGAGCACCACGTCGCACGCGGTCTCGGGACCGATGATGTCCTTGAACGCTTGCACGAGCTGATCTTTGGTCGTCGGAAAGAACGGCGGCATGCCCGTGCCGCCAGCGGCTGCAACGCGGTTCAAGTGCGTCGTGAGGCCCTGATCCTCGCCAGCCAGCGAGATCACATACGTCTTCACGTTCATCGACTCCATGCGCTCTACGGCAGAAAGCACCTTCGGGCGAACGTCGCCACCGATCGGGATGCCGAGGAATGGATCGAGCGTACAAAAATCGTTTGGCTCGCCATCGGTCGCGAGCACCACGATCGTGGGAAAGACCCGCGCGTCGAGCACTTGCCCGCTCATATCGGGCAGATGGTTGGCGACGACCTCGAGGGCCTTGTCCGTGGGTGTGGATCCCCCGAGCGGATCGATCCCAACCACCTGAGCGATGTCGGCGAACGCTTCTTTCTTCGGCTCCACAACGACCACACGCGGACACGTCTCGGCCGGGGGAAACGTCTTCACCCCGCCATCTGGCAGCGCAATCTGCGGCGACATGCCGCCTGGCGGAGGGCCGTCGTAGAGCACGACGCCCCATTGCACGTCTCTTTCGAGCGCTTTCACGATGCCAGTGTCAGCGTTCATCAGCGCGTCGTAGAGCGCCGACCAGCGAGACTGTGGGTTGCCGACGCTCAGCCCGTTGAGCATGCTGCCGGAGCCGTCGATCACGAGCCAGATCGTCGGGACTACGCGCGAAACGACGATGTTCTGCTTCGCGCACTGTCGGTCTTTCAAGCCTGAGCCAGCCGCGCCGGTTCGAGGCGGCGCTTGCAGCACGGGAGAACCCGTCGTGCCCGAGCCGATGGAACCACCAGGCAGCGTGCCCGGGAGCCCGGATCCCGCAGTCGGCGGTGCTACCGTTCCGCTCGTGTCACGTGGACCTGCGACGCGCGGACGCGACGCTTTCGGCGAGGGCGAGCAAGCGGCCGAGACAAGCGCCAGGGTCATTGCGCACGCTGCGATTCTGTCACTACGCATCACCATCACCTCGCCTCCTTCAGACGACGTACGTGTCCATCACAACTGTCATGCATTCGTGATTGCACCAAACAGTCATGCTGCATTGTTAGGTGTTCAGATCGTTGTGGCTGCTCGGTCGTCGTCGCTCGAACAAGCGCGATGCATGCTGTGAGGCCTTATACGCCGTGACAGTTGCTCGCGCCTAATCGCGCTGATGTCCTGGCGAGCCAAAGGGTGCTCCGTCCACGACCAATCATCGCGCGTGAGCAAGCTGAGTTACACCGCAGCCAACAGCTGCGAAGCACACGAGCCGAAGTGTTTGCGCGCGTGCTGAGCTTCGGTAGCCAATGCGCGTGTTAGGCGCCCGATGCGGGTCGTGACCAAGCTGAGACGGGGACCCTTTCGAGAGCCCGACAGCCGCACGCTGGGACATCGGTTTGCCTCGTGTGCGGCCTCGGCCACACTGCGAGGACGCTCGGGCGATAAGCCTGTATGCTCTTGTACGCGCGATGGCTATCAGGCTCGGAAATGGAAGCGCTAGCGAGATTCGGACGGCCACGTCCAGGCTGCTTGGGCTATCGGCAGTCGCATGCTTGTCAGTGCTCCCGGCCTGCACGACAAACGTGGACATCTTCCGAACGCACGAGGGACGGGCAGCAGCGGCAGCCGAGGCGACCAGCTCTGTCACCGCAGGCACGCCGCCTCGGACGGCGAGCAACACGGACGACCTGATCGTCGAGCCGAGCGCGGCGCCTGCGAACGAAGATACGAACTGCAAGGCCGGCCACTACGTCGGCACCTTCAACGGGACTTACCACTCGGTGGCTTGGGGCAACGGAGCGCCCCCACTCACCATCTCTGCGACCGCCTCTTTCGGACGACCCGGTCTTGAGTTCTGGCTGGAGCGCATCCCGCGCGACTGCCAAAGTGACGAAGAGTTCTGCCCCGACTTCACGGTGAAGGGCGGGAAAATCCGCGGACACAGCAACCCGTTCTCGACCGGGGATGAAGCCGCCGCTGGGAGCAGCGCGCCTACCTTGGCGATCCGTTTCGAGATCGACTTCGGCGGCAACCTCGACTGCTCACGCGGGCAGTTCGAGGGGCTCCTGGAAAACGGTTGCTACGACCTCGCGACCCTCCTGTTCCGCTTCAACGGCACTGCGCCCGCGATGTACGACGCGGCGACCTCGAGCTTCACCGATGGGATGTGGAAGGTCACAGAAGAGCCGCCCGCGGATGCCTGGCAGCCTCCTGACCCGAACATCGGAGGGAGAGGTACCTGGCAAGCAACGCTGGTCAATGACGCCGCGGGTCCCGCCGCTGAGAGCGTCGGTCTGTGCGGTCCTCCAGCTCCTGCGCCTTGAAAAGTGATCTGTGAAGCTGAGGCTGTGCATCGGTATGTCGTGCAGGAGGGAGAAACGATGACCATCGTCGATACGAACTCAGGGACCAACGTGCACGAGATCGCTGCTGGGATTTACCGGATCAGCACACCGATACCACCTACGCACGTCTCCGGAGGGTTCACGTTCAATCAGTACCTGATCGTCGATCAGGCTCCGCTGCTCTACCACACGGGGCCGCGGCAGATGTTTCCGCTGGTGGAACGCGCGGTCGCGCACGTGCTCGGCACCGTTACGGCGCTGCGCTACGTGAGCTTCTCGCACGTGGAAGCGGACGAGTGTGGGGCGCTCAACGATTGGCTGAACGCTGCGCCGCAGGCTGCAGCTGTGTGCGGCATGACCGCTGCCATGTTGTCGATCGGTGATTTTGCGGTTCGACCACCGATCACGCTGAGCGAGGACACAGAGCTGTCACTCGGCGAGCGCCGGGTGCGCTGGCTGGACACGCCGCATCTTCCACACAACTGGGAGTGTGGGCATCTGTTCGAAGCCTCGACGCGCACGCTGTTCTGCGGCGATGTGTTTACGCGCGGGGGCGCTGCGGAGCTTCCGCCGCTGACGGAGGCAGACCCGATCGAGCCCGCAGAGGCGATGCGGCGAGCGATGCCGGGGTCATTCGCGATCGAGGCCGGTACGCGCGCCGGACTGGAAAAGCTGGCGGCAACCGAACCCGTCACGTTGGCACTCATGCACGGCAGCGCATATCGCGGGGACGGAGCGCGCGTGCTGCGCGACTACGCGACTGTGCTCGGCGTGTGAACGCGATCCACGCACGCCGCTTGTTCGCGGATGCTCGCCTCGCCGACCTGCGCATCGAGCGGCAGCCGCTCCATAGACTGGCGCGGATCCTTGATGTGGGGTGCCGCGCTCACTCTGCCGTGCATCGCCGGGGTGGTCGAGCCAGCGCTGCGCGCCGCGCTCGCGCTTGCGCGCCATCTCCCGATGTGAGAGCGCGAAGCGGCCGCACGCTTCGTGAACCGGGCGCGACGCTCTTCTTCCCGGCGCAGCTCGCCCGTATCGTTGGCGGTGAGGCTCTGTCCGCATCACGAGTAATCGTCGCGCGTTCCGATTATTGAAAGTTGAACATTTCGCCAAGGGTCGATGAGCAAGCGGCATTGAGGCGGCGGAGGTCTCCATGCTTGCTGCTCGGTCTCGTCGCTTGTCATCCTTGTGCGTGGTCTGGTTGGTCGCTGCCGGCTGCAGCGGCGCTGAGACGTCCACGCCCGACGACGAGCTGGCCGTGGCATCCGGCCCGAGCGGTGCGGGAGCACCCGGTATCGCTGGCGCGCGCGCAAGCGAGCCCGTGACTGCATCTCCAGGACTTCGGACGGGCCCAACCGCCGGCCTCGGCGCCACGCGTACGGCAGGCTCCCCGGCACCCTCCACGGGCGGGGCGGGCGCTGCGGGCAGCGCGGCGACACCCAGTGCTGGCGCCGCAGGAGCGCCGCGCATCAGCGGGAGCGCAGGTCAAGCTGGAACGGCGACTGCCGGCGGAGCGGGCGCGCAGGCAGGCGCTGGCGGCCAGGGAACATCAGGCAGCGCGGGCGCTGCAAGCAGCGCAGCTGGGAGCGGCGCCACCGGACCCTGCCCATTGCCACTCACACAGCAGCAAGTGGACGACGGTGTCCCGGTGAACGGTGCTGGCTGCCGGCAGCAATGGGAGGGCATCGTGATGACGAGGGGTGGTCGTGGTCTTTGCACCGCCGCGTTCATCAGCGACCGCCACCTGATCTCGGCATCGCACTGCTACGCGAGCGATGGATCCGTGAGCTTGGATGTCAGCGCGCCAACCTGGGAAGGCGGCAAGAGCCACACGTTTCAAGCGACCGTGAAGCGCTCCGGCGGCAACATGTCGCTCGACGTGTCGGTGATCGATCTCGGCAAGCCTGTGGACTGGGCCACGCCCGAGCGACGCTTCGTGCTTCACGCAGGCAAGGTCAGCGGCGCGGTCGAGCTGCATACCTACGGCTTCGGCGGCGGCGGCTCGGCCGGTGCGGCCGGCGTTTTGCGCGGCATTCCAGACCGCGCGACCATCTCGGTCACTGCGGATAGCCGCGGTAACTTGAACGGCAAAGCAGGCGAAGCACGACTGTGCTCGGGCGACTCGGGCGGCCCAGCGTTCGTCGAGAAATCAGCGGCCGTGCTCTACGGCATCAACCAAGCCATTGTCCCCAACGGGCGCAGCGGCGGCGGTCTGGGCGGCACCTGCGCGGGCTCCGACTGGACGATCATGTTCACGAACGTCAGCGAGTACATGGACTTCGTCGAGATGGCGCTCGGCAAGACGTGCGAGCGCAAGAAGGTCGACGACCTCGACGTCGCGCAGTGCTGGTGAGGTTTCAGTGGGCAGGCGCCGCTTGCGGATCGCCGAGAGAACGGACGAACGTCGCGCCGGGCCGCTGGTTGTTGAACTCGGTTTGCAGCGATGCCGCCGAGCGTGCGTCCGTAGCCACTCGGACTTCGTCGAGCAGGCCTGTCATGAAAAAAGCGTAGCCGAACGTGGTGCCGCCGATGCTGCCTGAAGCGCCCACGGTGTCGGCGCGCGCATGCGCTGCGGGCCCGAATACGGCCACGCCGTCGACATAGACAGTCGACTCGCTCCCCGTCCAGACCCACGCCACGTGCTTCCACGTGTCGCGGGGGAGCTCGGTCTGAGGCTGTTTGTCGTTGCCGTAAAAGCCGACCTTCATGCGCTTTTGCTCGGCGACGCCGAGTAAGAAGCGTGAGCGGTTCAAGGCACCGTTGCCGAACGAGATGATGGATGCGCCGTTGTCGCCGCCGTCAGCGGCTTGGTGCACCCAGCCGCTGAGTGTGCTCGGCCCACTGCCTGTGACATCGTTCGTGTAAGTGACCTCGTCGTCCTGCCCATCGAAGCTGAGGCCGCTCGCAGCAACACCTGGAACACGCGCTGTGGTCGTCATGCCGCCGCGCGCCGTGCCGTGGCTTCGGCCGGTCGCATCCTTGATCGACCCGCTGCCAGCGCTCGGGTCTTCCCCGAGATGCCAGACGTGTCTGTAGGCGCTCCAAACACCAGCGGCATTGGCGCGCCCGGAGCTGCCGTCCTCGTAGCCCATGTACAAGACGGAATCTTCGCCAGCGTTCAAGCTCGGTACGCGCACCCAAGCGACGAGGGCGCCGCTGTCAGCGGCATAGCTCTCGATCTCGAAGTCGAGCGCGGTCGTTCTGTCACCGGCAGCAAAGTAGATATCGGTGCCGTCTTCGGCGGCGAAGTCTCTGAGGTGCGGGTCAGTGATGCGGACGAGCAGCACGAAGTCCTTCAGCGCGCCTGCGACTTGCGCGCCGTCGATGACGAGCTGCCTCTGCCATCCGAACGGCGCAGCGTCCTCGCAATCCTCGCTGCCATCGCGATCAGCGTCCGAGTCTGGTACGCCGCAGCCACACGCACCGGGCGCCTGCTTCGTGGGATCGTCGGGACAACAATCGACACCCTCTTGCGGTACACAGTCCTCGGATTCTGTGCTGCCAGCGTCTGCTGTTCCGCCGCTGCCAGCAGCAGGCTTGCCGGCGGCACTTCCCCCGTCACCAGCTGGAAGGGCGTTGCGACCCGCACGCGGCGCTGCACCCGCGCGCCCGGCCCCCGCGAGGGAACCAGCGCCGCCGGGCGCTCCCGCACCTCCTTGGCTCGATGCATCGCGCGCCGGTGTGCTCGGGACATCGCGCGCCGGTGTGCCGCCGCTTCCAGCTGCGAGCACAGCCCAGCTC
>Ga0190269_10001111_pt1 | contig 13031 bp, 11 predicted proteins | sample Popmic249IS_FD_133749 | JGI IMG/M metagenome (GOLD analysis project Ga0190269, IMG submission 133749) | Populus adjacent soil microbial communities from riparian zone of Blue River, Arizona, USA - 249 IS | ecosystem: Environmental > Terrestrial > Soil > Riparian zone | place: USA: Arizona...
AGCCCCCACCACCGACCGCTCCCGGCCGCAGCCCCGGCGCCAGCCGGGCCCCTACCGCAACCAAGCCACCCACCGCAACCAAGACACCGTGGGGGTTTCCGGGGGCTCGGCCCCCGGAGCAGAATGCGAAGAGGGGCGCCCGTCCGCGCTTTCCGCGGACAGACGCCCCTCGACACTCGTAGCGGGGACAGGATTTGAACCTGCGACCTCTGGGTTATGAGCCCAGCGAGCTACCGAGCTGCTCCACCCCGCGTCGGCTCGGCAACGTTAGCACGACCGCCCCGCGGCCCTCTCGAGCGGGGGTTCGGGACGCTTCCATCAGGGGACCGCGCGGCGAGCGATAGAGGCGAGCGCGGCCCCCGAGGGGTGCCGCGCGGGGAGCGGGAAAGGGCGAGCGCGGCCCGAAGGGACTGCGCGGAGGGGCGGGAAAGGGTCCGGAAAGGGGGCAACGCGGCTCCCGGCCGGGGGCGGGCCGGGAGCCGCGTCGGGTCGTCCGGGTCAGCAGTAGGTGACGCCGCTGCCCTTGCCCCACTTGCAGGAGTCGATCGACTTGCCCGACGGGGTCCGCAGGTACGCGGTGTCGCCGCCGTTGTTCCACACGTAGTTCGTCCGGCCCCAGTAGCGGTGCTTCGAGTCCGGCTTGCCGTTCGTGCCCTTGCCGGTGTGGACGTACAGGTACTTGCCGGCGCCGAGCTTGTGGTCGGTGCGGAACGTGTAGACCGTGCCCGCCGCGTCGCGGACGGTCCAGCCCTTGAGGTTGATGGTCGCGCCGGTCTTGTTGGTGAGGCGGACCCACTCGTTGTTGAGGCTGGTGTTGCTGCGGGTGTCCGTACCCGGGGAGTTGTACTGGATCTTCGTGAACTGGACGGCGCCGGCCTTGACCGACGGGGTGGTCGGCGTGGTGGGCGTCGTCGGGGTGGTCGGCGTGGTGGGGGTCTCGCCGCCGCTGCTGCCCGTGCCGTTGCCGACGTTGATCGCGATCGTCTCGGTCTGGCCCTTGAGCAGGTTGTTCACCGGGTCCGCGTCGATCACGGCGCGGTAGTTCTGGGTGCCGGCGCCCTGGCCGGTGAGGGTCGTGCCGTAGATGGCGGTCGGGTCGGAGGTGTAGCCCTCGGCGACGTCGGTCCACGTGCCGCTCGAGTTGCGCTGGATGTGCACGCGCAGGTTCGGCTGGGCCGGGTTGGCCGAGACGTTGACGTTGACGGTGCCGTTCGCGGCGGTCAGCGTCATCGACGGCACGATGCCCATCGCGACCGAGATGCGGCGGGACTCGGCGCCGTCCGCCTTGACGTAGAAGCGGAAGCCGGAGTCGAGGAGCCGGTTGATCGACCACGCGCCCGAGCTGGTGGCCTTGGTGGTGACGTAGCCGCCGTTCGAGTAGTCGGGCGACGGGTAGAAGTCGTTGAACTTGTACGCCGACTCGTACAGCTCGACGGTCGCGTTGGGGGCGGCCGTGCCGGTGAGGGTGATCGTTCCGTAGCCCTGACGGCTCGCCGGGGCCGAGATCGTGGGCGCGTCAGCGGCGGCCGCGGGGGCGGCGAGGCCGAGGGCGGCGGCGCAGCCCAGGGCGGTGAACAGGGCCGTCTTGCGTGCACGCATCAGCAGGGTCTCCTTGAGCGTTCGGGGGCGGTTAACGCAGCCTAGGGACAATGACTGTGCGTAGTCACCCGTACGGACGGGCCTGGTTATTGGCTGGTCGGACGAGCGCAGCGACGACGCAGAGTTACTTTCGGTCACCGCAGCCGGTCACGGCAGGTAACGGGTAAATGTGGTGAAACGGGCGTCGCGGGGGTGGCGATAGGGTGGTCGGGATGAAAGATCTGGTGCTGCGTGCCGACTGCAGCCGGTGCGTGGGTCTGTGCTGCGTCGCGCCCGCCTTCGCCAAGTCGTCGGACTTCGCGATCGACAAGCCGGCCGGGCGGCCCTGCCCCAACCTGGGCGACGACTTCCGCTGCGGCATCCACGACCGGCTGCCCGCGAAGGGCTTCCCCGGCTGCGTGGTCTTCGACTGCTTCGGCGCGGGCCAGCACATCACCCAGGTCACCTTCGGCGGCCGCGACTGGCGCGGCACGCCCGGCATCGCCGGCCAGATGTTCGCGGTGCTCCCGGTGATGCGTTCCCTGCACGAGCTTCTCTGGTACGTGTCACAGGCGCTGGACCTGCCCGCCGCACGCCGGGTGCACCCACGGCTGCGGGCGGCGCTCGAGGAGACGCTGGCGCTGACCGGAGGCACGCCGGAGGAGCTGCTCGCGATCGACGTGGACGCGCACCGCCGCAGGGTGAACCCACTGCTGCAGAAGGCCAGCGAGCTCGCCCGCGCGGAGGCCGGCGGCCGCCGGGCCGATCACCGGGGCGCGAACCTCATCGGCCGCCGGATGCGCGGGGCCGCCCTGCGTGGCGCCAGCCTGCGTGGCGCGCTGCTGATCGGCGCCGACCTGCGCGACGCCGACCTGCGGCTGGCCGACTTCACCGGCGCCGACCTGCGGGGCACGGACCTGCGCGGCGCCGACCTGACCGGCGCGCTGTTCCTCACCGAATCCCAGCTCACCGCCGCGGTCACCGACGAGACGACCCGGTTGCCTCAGCCGGCGTCCTCGAGGCGGTAGTAGCGGTCGGTGTCGGGCCACCCCGGGGACGGGGCGCGCGACGCGGGGGCCGGACGGCGGCGGCGTGCCGCCCACCACGCTGCCATCGCGCCGCCGGCGAGCAGCAGCACCGCGCCCGACGCCAGGCTCGCCCATTCCCACCAGGACAGTCCGGCCGGGGCCGGCGCCGGGGTCAGCGCCGCGGCCGGAGTCGGGGCCGGGAGAGTGACCGCCGGCAGCGGGCCGGTCCGGACGCCCTCACCCTCGGCGTCCGCCGGGAGCTGGAGGATCCAGCCGGGCAGGATCGCCTCCGGCTTGGTCAGCCGCAGGCCGTCGGGCTGCAGGCGGCCCTTGTTGAGCTGGAAGATCTCGTCGTTGCGGTCGCCGGAGCCGAGGAACCGCTGGGCGATCTCGAAGAGGAACTCGGGCTCGCCGCCGAACTGGTCGCGCACCACGTAGTACTTGACCTCGGCGGACGGGCCGGGCGATGGCGCGGCTGAGGCGGGCGCCGGGACGGCGAGCACCGCCAGCGCGGCGAGGAGCAGGGCGAGCAGGCGGCGCACATCGACCATCCTTGATGAGGGAGGCGTTTGACGCGAGCGTACGGTCGCCGCGGTCGCCGCCGCCCGGTTTCTTCCCGGACGCACCAGCGAAACGCGCCCGAGCGCACCTGCCCTAAGGCCTGCTTCGTGACTGGAGGCCGGGCTGCGGCGGGCCCAGATCCCGTCTGCGCACGTCCCGCGAAAGCCGGGATACAACACCGGTATCCAGGCTTCCACGGGCCGCACGCAGACGAAATCTGGACTCCGCCTCGCTCCGACCCCAGTCACGAAGCAGGCCTTAGGATGGATCTCATGCAGGTGCCCGGCCTTGTCTGGACCTTGACCATCGCCGGGATCCTCGGCCTGATCGCGTTCGACTTCTACTTCCACGTCCGCCGCGCGCACATCCCGTCGCTGCGCGAGGCCACGATCTGGTCGTCGATCTACGTCGGCATCGCCGTCCTCTTCGGCCTCGGGGTGCTCATCTTCGGCGGGCAGGACATGGGCGCCGAGTACTTCGCCGGATACGTGACGGAGAAGGCGCTGTCGATCGACAACCTCTTCGTCTTCCTGGTGCTGCTCGGCAGCTTCAAGGTGCCCCGCGCCGACCAGCAGAAGGTGCTGCTGTTCGGCATCGTGTTCTCGCTGATCGCCCGGACCGGCTTCATCTTCCTGGGCGCCGCGCTGATCAACTCGTTCGCCTGGGTCTTCTACCTGTTCGGGCTGATCCTGCTCGTCACGGCCGGCAACCTGCTGCGCCCGGACGACAACGAGGAACGCTCGGCGGACAACATCATCATCCGGATCGCGCGGCGCTTCGTGCGGACCTCGGAGGAGTACGACGGCGACAAGCTGTTCACCGTGCAGGACGGCAAGCGCGTCATGACCCCGATGCTGCTCGTCATGATCGCCATCGGCGGCACCGACATCCTGTTCGCGCTCGACTCGATCCCCGCGATCTTCGGCCTCACCCAGAGCGTCTACCTGGTCTTCACCGCCACGGCGTTCTCCCTGCTCGGCCTGCGCCAGCTCTACTTCCTGCTGGACGGGCTGCTGGACCGGCTCATCTACCTCTCGTACGGGCTGGCGGCGATCCTCGCCTTCATCGGCGTCAAGCTGATCCTGCACGCCCTGCACGAGAACAACGTGCCGTTCATCAACGGCGGCGAGCACATCGACGTGGTGGAGATCAGCACCGGCTGGTCGCTGGGCTTCATCATCGGCGTGCTGATCATCACGGTCATCGTCTCGCTGCTGAGCCCCAAGGGCCGGGCGCAGACGTACGTGGGCGCGGCCCGGCGGCACGCGCTGGAGTACCTGGACATCGAGACCGACCCGGCGTACTGCGACGAGATCTTCCACAAGCTGGTCGTGGAGGAGGAGCACATCAAGGGCCTGCCGGCGAAGTACCGGGCCCGCATCCGGAAGGAGCAGGACCTGATGAACCTGCTCGAGCGCGCGCACCGGGTGCACGAGGAGCGCGTCTTGGCCGGGGTCTGCTTCCGGCCCTGACGGGCCCCGCGGTCAGCGGCGGTGGGTGTGCGGGGCCGTGCCCGGCTCGCGCTCCGGACGGCGGACCGGCGTCTTCCCCCTGCCGGAGTTGGCGGCGAAGCGCGCGGCGGCCCGGCGCACCCGCTCGGCGCGGGCGGCGAGGTCGCGGGTCGGCTCGTCGGAACGGTCGATGCCCTCGGCGCCGGACACGAGGTTGGCCACGCGGGCGGCCAGCTCGGCGGCGCGGGACGCCAGGTCGGGATCCTGCTGGTGGACGGCTTCCTCGGCGGCCGCGGCCTGCAGCGCGCGGGCCTCGTCCGCGGCGAGCCCGGGACGGTGGACGGACAGCCGGACCGTGCCGGCCGGCTCGGCCGCGTGCCGGGCGGCGGGCTCCGCGCCACGCTCGGCCGCGTGCCGGGCAGCAGGCGCCGCCACCGCCGGGCCCGCCGTGGAAGGCGGCCGGATCGCGACGTCGACATCTGTCACGGAAGCCGGCTCGACCGCGAAGCCGGGAGCGGACACGGCGGCGGGCTCGGCGGCCGGGGCCGGATGCGGCACCGGCAGGGCGCCGAGCAGCGACACCGTCTCGCCCTCCCCGCCCTGGTGGTTGCTGAACTCCGGCCCGATCAGCAGCCGCGACAGCATCCGGGCCTGAGGCGTCGTCAGGCCGAGCCGGTCGGCGTTGTCGACGCGGAAGCGGGCGATCGCATGCCGGATGACGTTGGCGAGGCGGTCGGCGTCGCGGATCTCGGTCACGTCGCCGCCGGCGAAGACCAGGGCCGGGAACGAGCCGTCCGCGCCGCCGCACACGAGCTGGATCTGGGTGGCCACGGCGGGCCGGCCGGGGGTGCGGGAGCCCGGCTGCACGCGAAGGTGCTGGGGATAGAGCCAACGGAGCTCGCCCGAGGTGATCGCGAGGTCGTCGGGGGAGTCCGAGGTCGGGTGGGCGTACATGATGCGGTGGTCGGTGACGAGGACCTCGGTCGACTCCGGCAGGGTCCAGCGGGGGAGCGAGGCGGCCCGGTCGAAGGCGTACTCCGCGACGGCGCAGCGGCCGCGCCACAGCTCGCGCTCGCCGCCCTGCAGGGGCCCGAAGATGTCGGGCACGGGCTGGTCCAGCATGACCTCGATTAGATCGCCGGGGCCGGGGCGCGACAAGTCGGGGAACTGTCGGATTGCCGCCTGACTCGACGGAGCCGAGCCGGGCTCCGGTCTAGGATCGCGCGCTGAACAGGCCCTCGGGCGGTGGCGGGGAGGCCACGGCATCGACGTCCGTGGCTGGGCGGCGACCGCCGGCGAATCGATCGAGGTCGCTCTCCACCCGGCCGGGGAACCAGTCGCCGGCCGCCCGCCGGCCCAGCTCGGCCACCGGGGGCGGGGTGCGGCCCGCGATCACCACGAGGTTGCCGAAGCGGCGGCCGCGGAGCACGGCGGCGTCGGCGACCAGGCAGGCCTGCGGCAGCACGGACCGGATCGTGGCGACCTGGGTACGCGCGTACGCCAGCGGCGGCCCGTCCGCGACGTTCGCGATCAGCCATCCGGTGGGGGCCAGGACCCGGGCCGCCTCCCGGACGAACTCCACCGACGCGAGGTGGGCCGGGGTGCGGGCGCCCGCGAACACGTCGACGATCACGATGTCGTACCCCTCGTCGCGCATGCCGGTGACGGCCTCGCGCGCGTCGCCGACGCGTACCCGGATCTTGGCTTTGGGGTCCCAGGGCAGCGCGCCGCGCACCAGGTCGACCAGCGGGCCGTCGACCTCGACCACCCGCTGCGGCGACCCCGGCCGGGTGGCCGCGACGTAGCGGGGCAGCGTCAGCGCCCCGCCGCCCAGATGCAGCACCCGCAGCGGCCCCGGCGGCGTGAGCAGGTCGATGGCCGCGGCCATCCGGCGGATGTACTCGAACTCGAGGTAGGTCGGGTCGGTCAGGTCGACGTGCGACTGCGGCGCGCCGTCGAGCAGCAGCGTCCACCCGCCCGGGCGGTCCGGGTCCGGGGTGAGCTCGGCGATGCCCGAGCCGACCGCCTCGACCCGTCGCTCACCCCTCCTGCGCTGCGCCACGGCTGCACAGTATGCCGGTTGCGGTTGGGTAGCACGGCGGGCGGAACCCGACGGATGCCGCGCCGCCGGCCGACGACGATGGGTGTGACGGCTACGGACTTCCTTCCCGCTGACCCGTTGCTGCACCTGCTGCGCCGCGCCACGTACGGCCCGACCCCGGCCTCGACCGCCGAGATCCGCCGCCTCGGGGCCTCCGCGTGGCTGGAGCGGCAGCTCAAGCCCGGTTCCATCGCCGACAAGACCGCCGACGGCCTCGTCGCCCGCCTGCCGCTGAGCCGGCTCAGCATCGACGGCGTGCACGCCAAGGTCCGCTCGCGAGCCGTCAAGCAGTACGGCTGGGAGCCCATGTTCGAGCTGGGCTACGCCGCCGTGGCCCGCGCGGTGTGGAGCGAGCGGCAACTGCTCGAGGTGATGGTCGACTTCTGGTCCAACCACCTCAACGTGGCGTGCCCCTCCGGCGACGTGTGGGACAGCCGCCCCGACTACGACCGCGTCGTGATCCGGCCGTACGCGCTGGGCCGCTTCGCCGACATGCTCAAGGCGAGCGCCAAGCACCCGGCGATGCTGACGTACCTGGACAACCGGTTCTCGACCCGCGCCGCGCCGAACGAGAACTACGGCCGTGAGCTGCTGGAGCTGCACACGGTCGGGCTGGGCTACAGCGAGTCGGACGTCAAGCACGCCGCCCGGCTGTTCACCGGCCTGACCGTGCGCTGGGACACCGGCAAGTACCGCTTCGACGCCGGCCAGCACGCCACCGGCCCGGTCCGGGTCATGGGGTTCTCCCACGCCAACGCGACCGCCGCCGGTGGCGAGGCCGCGGCGATGGCGCTGCTGGACCATCTCGCGCTGCACCCGGCCACGGCCAAGCGGATCGCCACCAAGCTGTGCGTACGCTTCGTCTCCGACACCCCGCCCGCCACGCTGGTGACCAAGCTGGCCAAGGTCTACCTCGACAACCGCACCGCGATCGCGCCGGTGCTGCGCGCGCTGTTCACGTCGCCGGAGTTCGCCGCGTCCGTGGGCGAGAAGACGCGCACTCCGTACGAAGACGTCATCGCCACGGTCCGGACCCTCGGGTACGCGCCGGAGAAGTCCGGGACGCAGGCGCTGCGGGCGCTCTACTGGATCACCGAGGCGGCCGGGCAGGCGCCGATGGCCTGGGCCCCGCCGAACGGCTACCCGGACGTGGCGACCGCCTGGGCCTCGCCCTCCGGGCAGCTCATCCGCTGGAACGCGCACCTGAACATCACCGCCGGCTGGTGGCCCAACACGCTGCAGCGGCCCGCCTCGCTGGTGGCCGCGCTCGCGGGGTCCACCCTGCCGGCCACGTACGGCGGCCTCATCGACGCGGTCGCCACCCGCCTGGTCGGGCGCAAGGTGAGCGCGGAGCACACCGAGGCGCTGGCCGCGTTCTACGGCAAGACCCCGGCGAGCCCGCTCAGGGCCGGCGACGCCGCGGCCGGGTGGGCGTTCCCGTACCTGCCCGCGCTGCTGCTCAACTCTCCCTACTTCGCGCTGAGGTGACCGTGACCACGACCGAGCTTTCTCCGCGGCGGAAAACTGAAGGAGAACCATTGAGTGGAAGCTGCGGCTGCCCGATCAGCCGGCGCAAGCTCCTGGCCGCCGGCGCCGCCGGGGTCTTCGCGGGCCTCGTCGGCGAGCAGCTCGCCACCCAGCTGGCCTTCGCCTCGCCGTCGTACAGCGGGGACGTCTTCGTGCTGCTCTCGCTGCGCGGCGGCTTCGACGGGCTGTCGGCGGTGGTGCCCGCAGGCGACCCCGCGTACTACGCCGCGCGGCCTGGGATCGCCGTGCCCAAGGCCCGGCTGGTCGGCGGGGACGGGTACTTCGGGCTGAACCCGGCGCTGGCGCCGCTGCTGCCGTACTGGCAGGCCGGGACCTTCGGCGCGGTGCAGGCGGTGGGGCAGCCCGTGCCGAACCGCTCGCACTTCTCCGCCATGGAGGAGCTGGAACGGGCCGCGCCGGGCACCTCGGTGCGGACCGGCTGGCTGGACCGCATGATGGGCGGGCTGGGCGCGGACGGGCCGTTCGGCGCGGTGTCGGTCGGCAGCGCGATGCCGGCTCGGGTCCTCGCCGGCCCGGCGCCGGACCTGGGCCTCACCGCCGTGGACGCCTTCACGCTCTCCGGCGAGGACCGGACGCGCCCGATGGCGGCCACCATGGCGGCCCTGTACGCCGGAGCCCCGCAGTCCCTCGCGGCGACCACGGCGATGACCACCTCGGCCCTCGCCACCACGGCGGAGCTGAAGGCGGCCGGGTACGCGCCCGCGAACGGGGCCGCGTACCCGGACACCGAACTCGGCAAGGCGCTGAGGGACGTGGCCCGGCTGATCAAGGCCGACGTGGGTCTGATGAGCGCGTGCGTCGACTCCGGCGACTGGGACATGCACGAGAACCTGGGCGCCGCGACGCCGGGCCGGCGCATGTACGACCACCTCAACGACCTCGCCTCGGCGCTCGCCGCGTTCGCCCAGGACCTCGGCCCGGCCGGCCTGGGCCGCGTCACGCTGGTCACGATCAGCGAGTTCGGCCGCCGGGTGGAGCAGAACGGCTCCGGCGGGCTCGACCACGGCTACGGCAACGCCATGCTCGTGCTCGGCGGCGGCGTGCGGGGCGGCAAGGTGCACGGTCGCTGGCCGGGGCTGGCCGAGGGCCGGCTGGTCGACGGCGACCTGGCGGTGACCACCGACTACCGGGCCGTGATCGGTGAGATCCTACGAGACCGCTGCGGCGTCGCGGACGTCTCCGCCGTCTTCCCCGGCGTCAGCCCGGCCAAGCTCGGACTCGTCAAGGCCCGCTGAGCGGCGGCTGCGGCGCACGGCGAAACGGGCGTACGTGCAGCCGTCGAGGCGGTAGACGGCGAGCGAGTCGCACAGCTGCTGGACGAGCCACAGCCCCATGCCGCCCGCCGTGGTCGGGTCGGGCAGCAGATAGCCGGACAGCGGCTGGAGCGTCGCGGCGCCGTCATCGGAGATCTCGCCGACGACGGCGTCGGGCAGCACCCAGATGCGCAGCTCCCGGCTCCGGCCGCCGTGCCGGATGCCGTTGGTCGCGAGCTCGGTGATGGCCAGCGCCAGCAGGTCGGCCCGGTCGGCGGTGAGCCAGCCCTCGGCCGTCGCCCGCTCCCGGACGGCGGTCCGCAGGCCCGGCACGGAGTCGGTGACGGGTACGGACACGAGCGGCTCCCCGGTGACCGGCCACAGTGGCTCGGGCGTGGCCTCGAGGACGCTCTCGGGTTGCTCGTACCCGGCGTTGTCCAGCCAGCCGCCGTCGTGCAGGCGCGGGTGGGTGCGGCCGGCGGCGGCGATCACGGCCGCCGGCAGGGCGCTGCGGTCGTACGGACACAGCAGGTGCCCGTCGAGCTCGGCGAGGCTGCGGTTCAGCGCCGCCTCGAACCGCACCCACGTGTCGGGCATGTCGGCGTACGGGATCTCGCCGACCAGTCGCGCCCGGGGGCGGCCCTGTGCCACGGCGGCCCGCAGGATCTGGGCCCAGCCGGCGATCGTGCGGGCCGGGCGCACGTACCACTGGTCGGCGGGCAGGAAACGGACGGCCCGAGCGTCGGCGGCCAGGGTGTCGCGGAGGAGGCCGATGCGGCCGGGGCCCGCGGCCACCGCCACCGCCTCGTCGCGCTCCAGGCCTTCGCGGACGAAGGCCGACACCGTCGAGGCGTACGCGGAATCGCCCGCATGCAGGAACGCGGAGTGGGTGAAAACCACCTGGTCACCTCCGAGCACCGCCGATCGACCACGGTAACACCGCGATGATCCGCGCCGAGCGGGCGATGGCAGCCCGTGCACCGCTGCGGGTGAAAGCGGGCGGCCGGAAACGTGAAACGCCCGTGGGGTTCCGCCGCGGCGGTCCACACTGGGCGCGATCGACGAACGCGGAGGTGAGTGGTGTCGGGTACGGGCAGCGCGCTGGCAGAGATCATCGACGGCGGACCGCGGCGGCCGTCCGGGCCTCCACCGGCCGCGGACATGACGGCCATCCTCGCGGCCGCGCAGCACCGGGCGGGGCCGCCGCTGAGGATCCGGCGGCACGACTCGGACGAGGGTCCGGCGTACTGGCGGTGGGACTGCGCCAACTGCGGTGAGTACGGCGGCGGACGCCACCACCCGGATGCGGTGAACCGGGCGATGCGGCACTGCGCGGAACACCCGGAGCACCGCTCGTCGCTGCTCCCGCCGGCGCGCTGCCGGGAACGGGACCACCGCCTCGCCGTGCACCCGATGCTGTTCGCCCTCGACGACGACCCGGGGCCCCCGCCGCTCGCGGTGTGACAGCTGACTGTCACACCGCGAGCGGCGGGGCCGGGTCACGCGGTCACGGCTGGGTGTCGCCCTGGCCGGTCCGGGCCTGCGCCTGGTCGACGCCCTTGTCGATCTGGTCCGAGTGCTTGTTGCCGGTGCGCTGGTCGATCTGGTCACCGGCCTTGTCGATGCCCTGGTCCACCTGCTCGTCGTGCTTGTCGGCGAAGTCCTTGGCCTTGTCCATGAAGCTCATGGCGTCGTCCTCTCGTCGGTGTACGACCCATCACCTTCCCGGCCAGGAGTGCCGGAAACCTTTCGGGCGCTGAGCACCTCGGCGATCCGCGCCACCCGCGGGTCCTCGGCGATCTCCTCCAGGCTCGTCTTCAGCGGCATCCGCCAGTTCGGGTATTCGTCCGTGGTGCCGGGCAGGTTCGGCTGGTCCAGCTCGCCCAGCACGTCGTAGAGGGACGCGGTGACGAAGCGGGACGGCGTACGGGCGAGGAACTCGTGCATCGCGACCACGATCTCCTCCGGCGAGCTGTCCGCGGTGATCAGGCCCTCCTCGGTGAGCCGGGCCAGCAGCTGCGCGCGGTCCTTGTCGGCGTTCTTCCGCTCGTTCTCCACGGAGCCGGCCAGCTGGCCGAGCTCGGCGCGGACCCGGACCTGCTCGCCGGCGAGGAAGCCGGCGGCCGTCGGCAGGTCGTGAGTGGAGATCGTCGCCAGCGCGTTGCGCTTGTAGCGCGCGGCCGGCAGGTAGCCCTCGTCCGGGTCGTCCTCGTAGTCGCGGGTGAACCACAGCACCGCCGACCCGAGCATGTTCATGTTCTCGAGGGTCTCGGTGACCACGGGCAGCACCGTGCCGAGGTCCTCGCCGACCACCACGGCGCCGGCCCGCTCGGCCTCCAGCGCGAGGACGCCCAGCATCGCGTCGGGGTCGTAGTGGACGTACGTGCCCTCGGCGGGGCCCATGCCCGGCGGCACCCACCAGAGCCGCCACAGCCCGGCGACGTGGTCGACGCGCAGGCCGCCCGCGTGCCGGAAGATGCGCCGCAGCATGTCGCGGTACGCCGCGTAGCCGGTGGCGATGAGCTGGTCGGGCCGCCACGCCGCGAGCCCCCAGTCCTGCCCGAGCTGGTTGAACGCGTCCGGCGGCGCGCCCGCGTGGACGCCGGCGGCGAGCACGTCCTGCAGCAGCCAGCCGTCCGCGCCGTTCGGGTCGATGCCGACGGCCAGGTCGTGCACGACCCCGACCGGCATGCCCTGCGCCCGTGCTGCCTCGTTGGCGGCGTCGAGCTGGGCGTTGAGCAGCTGCTGCAGCCACACGTGGAAGGCGACGCGCTCACCCTTGCGCGCCTGGCGGACCTGCGGGGTGTCGGGGCGGCGCAGCTCCTCGGGCCATTGCGTCCAGTTGACGCCGTGCTCCTCGGCGAGGGCGCAGAACGTCGCGAAGTCGGTCAGGCCGGGGTCGGCGTCCAGGTCGACGTCCCCGGCCAGCGGCCACAGCAGCTCCAGGGCCGCCCGCTTGGCCTCCCACACCGCGCTGTAGTCGATGAGGCCGTCCTCGGCCGGCGCGGGCCGCAGGGCGTCGACCCGGGCCCTCAGCTCGGCGTCAGCCCGCTGGTACGCGTCCGTGTCCGCCACCCGCAGGTAGAGCGGGTTGGCGAACCGCCGGCTCGACGGCGAGTACGGCGACGTCTGCACCGGCACGGTCGGGGTGATCGCGTGCAGCGGGTTCAGCAGGATCAGGTCGGCGCCGTGACTGCTCTGCACGAACGTCCGCAGGTCGCCGAGGTCGCCCATGCCCCAGGAGGCGGCGGAGCGCAGCGCGTACAGCTGGACCATCCAGCCCCACGCCTCGGGCGGCTCGGGCAGCCGCTCCGGCACGACGACCAGCGTGACCTCCTGATCGCCGGCGCTGAGCTGGTGCCAGCCCAGCGGCAGCGTCGCCGGGATCTCGGTGACCTCCAGGCTCGTGCCGTCCTCCTGCTGGATCGTGGCGGGCCCGGGCAGCGGGCGGGTCTCGCCGAGCCGGACGACGATCGTGCCGGGCAGCCGTTTCTGCTCCTCGGCGGTGCGG
>Ga0190269_10001112_pt1 | contig 13028 bp, 9 predicted proteins | sample Popmic249IS_FD_133749 | JGI IMG/M metagenome (GOLD analysis project Ga0190269, IMG submission 133749) | Populus adjacent soil microbial communities from riparian zone of Blue River, Arizona, USA - 249 IS | ecosystem: Environmental > Terrestrial > Soil > Riparian zone | place: USA: Arizona...
GTCGACGCGGTCGAGCTGTTCGAGCGCCAACGTCACCTGATCGACCCCAAACAGTGCCGCGCGAACGCACTCCGTTTCTCGAACGAGCGCTTCTGTGAACAGTTCTCCAGCTTCGTCGAAGGCAAGAGCCAGCTCTGCGCAGTGACTCCGCGCTTCTCGGCCAAGTTCAGCGCCCCAGCCCCATACAACGACAACAACGCGCTGACGCGGCGAACCGGCACGAGCCAGTAAGCTTACTGATGGAGCTCTAACACCTTGCGCGGGTCCAAGCGACCCGTCAGTAAGTGCAGCGTCGCCAGCGCATTCCCCTGCAGCCGACCGCGGCGGTCGACCCAAGGCTCGGGATTGAGGCTGCGGTATGCATTGGCAGCCACGTTTCGCGAGACCTGTCGAAAAGCGTGTCGGGCGTCGAGCGTTCCCTTCCGCAGCAAGTACCAAGGATTGGCGATCTGCGAATACCCGATGCGCAGGCCTGAAGAGCGCCCGTTCTTGATCGCCAGGTGCACGCCGGCCAGGGCGGTCGTCTTGATCAAGCGACCATAGCGCGCAATCTGTCGCGACAGGTCGACGTCTTCCAGCCATCCGTACAGCGGCAGCCGCTCGTCGCAACGCAGCTTGTGGGCCCTTACAGGTTCCATGCGCAGTGCCATGTTGCAGCCGTAGAGACTGTAAGCTTCGTAGGCGTACTCCGCGCCGGGGCTCGGCGGCACATGCGCAGCCAAGATGGCGAGCGCTTCGCTGTGTGTGATGCCCCGGGAGATCGCGCCATCCGAGAGCACGTCCCCGGTCGCTCCGACGAGATCTGGCTGTTCGGTGAACAGGCTCTCCAGCTTCGCGAGATAGTCGGCCGCTGGATAGAAGTCATCATCGAAGAACACCAAGATGTCGCATACCTCGCAGGCCGCGAGGATCGCATTGCGCTGGGCGCTCAACCCACGTGGACCGCGAACCACTCGAGTCGGATAGGGCAGCGCCGACAACCCCTCGTCATGGCAATCCTCGGGGCTGGAAGGACAGATGACGACTTCGTCGGGCAGGCGTGTTTGCTGCCCGAGCTGGCCGAGCGTCTGCATCAGCATGGCTCGGCGTCCGGCTGTTGCGATCCCGACTGTGATCACCATCCGAGGCGCACTCGCATTGTTCATTGTGAGCTCGTTTAGACTAAGTCAGTAGTTTGCGGGGCTTAGAATAGGGATGTGAGCTGACGCGGGACATGCCGTTTCACGGCATTCGAGAGCGCCGCTGGCGCTGCTCGAAGCAGCTCACGAACGCCCGGCTTGCCGCTGCTCGCTGGATCGATGCGCTTTGGGTGCACGATGCGCTCCGGATAGATAAAGCCCTCGGGCTGATCAGTTGGAAGCTTTACGGACGAGCGGCGCTCGCGATTCACAAACAAGAAAGTGTTCTGCGCGTACCACCACATCACCTTTTCGTTCGACCAGAAGCGCGGGCGGAACACGTCGTACAGCGCATAGTTGGCGCGCTCAAAGTGCGCTTGCCAGTAGCTGGGCCACTGTTCGTTGATGTGATCGGTGCCGCCTTGATGAGGGCTCGCCGCGGAAAATACGACGATGTCCGACAGTTGCGTTAGGAACTTCACGAAATCTGCCGCATGCGTATGAGGCAGATGTTCTGCAACCTCGAGCGACTGAGCGACATCGAACCTGCGCTGAGGCTGCGGGAGCCGCAGGAGATCGACGGCTTGGAAGCTCTGTTGCGGGATGTACAGCCGCGCCTTGTCGACCCAGGTGCCATCGTACCCGAGGATCTCTTGGACGCCGGATCGCTTGTACGTGAGCAGCCAGGTTCCGAGACCACATCCGACGTCTACGACCGACTTGGCCTGACTCAATTCCAAGATATAGGGGATGTACTCGGCAGAAGAGGCGAACGAGCCCGCAGCTTGGTCGTCATAGAACTGAGTGTCATAGGCCGTAGCCATACGCAGGCTCCATAAAAGGCGCGCGAAATCGCACGCTTTCTATAGGGAGTGTCAGGACAATAGCGGGTACGCGCAAGCGCTTTTGAGTCGTGCTCAGCGATCTCGGTACGCGTGCGCGGGCTATTTGGTCACGCACGCGCACATGCTGATGCTTAAGCAGCGACGCCAGCGCGTTCGGAGAACACGCTGGCGTCACTCGATGCGCCGCTATCAGCTGCTACGATCCACTACAGACCGCATGCGCCAAAAGGCGTGATCGTCCAGGTTGGGTTGACCTGGCCCTCACCTTCGCGGTTATCCGTGTACGGATGATCCGCGAGATGAATGCCGAGGGGTGTGTCGTCAGCGTGGTTGATCACGATGGGCGGCAGCGCCTTGTTGGCCGTAACGCACGCGGCGAACGTCTGGAAACCAGGCTGATCGCGAGGCGTTGGGCCCTGACCGGGGTAGAAGCCCACTGTGCCCGGCAGGACAGCAAGTTGGTTTTCGCGGTCATTGTCTCCCACGAGGAACCAGGTGTACTCGCCATCCGTGACAGCTTGTACCGACCAGAACCAGAGCGGGTTGAACTTCATGCAACCGTCAGTGTATTTGACGAGGTAGTAACCAGCGTCTGTCGGGAACTCATCGAAGTTCACGATCGGCGAGGTTCTTGGCGCGTTCGGGTCTTCGAGCGGGTTGCCTTCGCGGGTTTGTCGCTCGTCTACGCACAGCTCTGTGCACGTCACGTTGAGGCAGGCAGCCTCGGCCACGCCTGCGAGTGTGCAAGCGGTGCCATCAGCCAGGTTGGAGTGCTGCTCGCCGAGCTCGACGTCGCAGGTGTCCGCCGTGCAAGGATTCTCGTCGTCCACATCGAGCGTCGCGCAATCCCACTCCTGGCAATCCTCACCCGGAATGCCATCCTGGAAGTTGATCTGCGAGGGACCGCCCCAGATGCCGCGGTCGAAGATCGCAGCGCCTGTGAAGACAGTGTCGTTGCCGAACCTCACCCACGCGTTTGGCGCGACGATCAGCGCTTGAACCGTACTGTTTTGGAAGACGTCGATGGCCGGTCCAGCCGTTTCGTTCAGCTCCGACGTTGCGGCGTTGGTCCTCAGATAGAAGTCTTTGGCGCTCAGGCCTTCATCGAGCGTGACGTTCGCGTTAGGGCGAATGAGGATACCATCACGCACGGTGACGACGGTGTTGGCGCCCTCGACGATCAAGGTCGCTGTGTTGCCGACTGTCAGAGAGGCAAACACATAGTTACCCCCCGAAAGTCTCAGCGTCTTGTTCGCGGGCACTCTCACATCGCGATATGCGCCTGGCGCGAGAGTTCGCTCGACCTGTGGGTCAGGAATGCCGATGTTCGCGGCGCCGGGTGTCGGCGTTCCCGCCTCCGGAAGGATCGGCGTCGTGTCAGGAAACCCGCTGACGGCGCCGTGTGTGACGTTGGTGCCCTTGGTCAGCGAGTCCGTCGCGAGCGGACCCGTCCGGACATTGTTGAAGAGGTTGATCGACGCGGCCACCGCTCTGTTGGTATTCGAAATGGTCGCGCGCTGGTTGAGCAGGAGCCGGGGGCTCGGTGCTACGTCGGGGTTGCCAACACCGACGTCCCCGCCTACGACTTGAGCTCTCGCGCCGATGGCGATCGAGCTGTTTGCATACAGGACATAGCCCTGAAGCTGATCTTGGTCCGCCTGCACGCACGCTTGACCGCGGATCTGACCGTAGGTGAGCGCCGCGGACTGGGCTTTGACCTCGGGCCCCTCGCTTCCACCAAGCAAGTCACTCAAGCACCCCACCTGCGTAAGTACTACAAGAGCGCCGGTGAATACTTTCAAGATAGACGGGGACGCGCTGACGTTTCCGGCGCGCCGATCGAGTCGCCTCGGCAAGCGCCGAACGCTAACGGTCTTGCAAGACATAACATCCTCCTCGAGTCGAGTTAAAAAGCAGGTACTACAATGGGATTTCTAACGTGCATAGATCGCACGTCGGCAGGCAGTCTTGCATGGGTCGATCACCCCTGCCACTTGTATTGCTGCAAGATTCCACTAGGCACCGAGATCACTTAGATCAAAGTGCGAAACTAGTGCTGCAGCTGATGGCGGCAGTATGGAAGCCCCTGCTATGCGACGGTCGTGTTGTGCTTCGCGGTCGCGATCCGCTTTGCTCCGCGCAAAGAGAGCGCGCGATCATGCGTAGTGCGATAGCCAAGAGGCATAGTAGGGATCTAACTGATGCCGCAGCGCGCGCGCAGCATCGATCGTCGATCGTTTGCTCGTCGGGCTCGCCTGACCGCTGTCCCGGCGCGGCAAGTCGACCGACAACAGTCGGTGACATGCGACACTATCATCCACGGGGCTACACCTTGCCCCAGTCGTGGTGCTGACGACTGGCTCCGACCAGCGCCGCCAATGGCGCACTCGCAGCGAGTGAAGTCCGCGGTGGTCAAGCGCCAACACAACGAGCAATATGCATGCGTCGCGTCTCCAACCCAGCAGCTGTCGAAAGACGAGGGCGATCATATGAGGCTTATGTCCAGCTACACCCGGTCCGATCTCAAGCAGCTCGCGCAGCGCGTCGTGCCGCACCACCTCCAGACGCTGGCGCGCCGCGCATTACGCAAAGAGAGCGACCTGGATCCTTACAGGTTCCCGCGCATGGGAACCGAGCAGATCATAGAAGACATTCGCGCTAAGTACGGCTTCGACGGTGATCTTCTCCGCATCTTCGCGAACAACAAGAGCGGCATCGTTCACAAGTGGCACCACTACATTCCTATATATGACCATTACTTGTCGCCCTACCGTGGTCAAAAGCTCCGGTTCCTGGAGATCGGTGTTTCGAAGGGTGGAAGCCTGCAGATGTGGCGCGAGTACTTCGGCCCGCAAGCGACCATCTACGGCATCGATATCGACCAGGCATGTCGAAGCTACGATGGCATCGCGGCCCAGGTGCGGATCGGATCGCAGGTCGACGGTGACTTTCTACGCTCCGTGATCGACGAGATGGGTGGAATCGATGTCGTGCTGGATGACGGCAGTCATCACATGGAGCATGTCCGCAAAACCCTGCGCCAGCTATTTCCAAAGCTGTCCGACGGCGGGCTCTACATGATCGAGGATCTACACACTGCGTATTGGCGGGACTTCGGTGGCGGATATCGATCAAGGAAGAACTTCTTCCAGTTAGTCCTGGATCTCTCGCACGATATTCACCGCTGGTACCATCGGCAGCATCCACTTGTTCCCGGGATCGGCGATCACTGTCGCGCAGTCCATGTTCATGACTCGATCGTAGTGCTGGAAAAAGGCAAGGTGTTTGCGCCGGTTCATTCGCGCGTGGGTTCAGCGTAGGCGACGGGCGTATACGGCGCTTTTACACCCGTGACGGGAGAGCGGAGTCGATGACGAACGCAATGCCGAAGGTCACTGTCGCCATGGCGACGTACAATGGCGCTACACACCTGCGTGAGCAGCTAGCGTCGATCTATGCTCAGACTCATCCGAGCTTGGATGTGCTGGTGTGCGACGACGGTTCGACCGACGGAACGCTCGAGTTGCTAGAGGAATACGCTGCACAGGGTCGACTTACACTGCACCGAGGTGGGCAAAAGCTCGGCCCCGCGCTGAACTTCGGGCGCGCGATGGCGCTCGCCGAGACCGAGTACGTTGCGCTCTGTGATCAAGACGATATCTGGGACCGCGACAAGATCGAGAGATGCCTCCGTCAGATGCGTTCGGTCGACGAGGCGGTCGGAAAGCAGACTCCAGTCTTGGTCTATACGGATGCGAGGACGATCGATGCAAGCGGCCGCGAGACCTGCAGCTCATTGTATAAGCACCTGCGTCGAGATCCGACGCAGAACGGCTTTAGCAGGCTGCTTGCAGGCAATATCGTGTGGGGGTGCACGACGTTTATGAACCGGGCTCTTGTCGATGCAGCGCTGCCCATCCCTGCGTGTGCACCGATGCACGACTCCTGGCTCGCCATCGTCGCGGGTGCCTTGGGCGTTGTCAGCTATCTCGCCGAGCCTACGTTGAAGTACCGGCAACACAGCACGAATGTGTTTGGTGCAACCCGGCCATCTACGAAGCGCAAGCTTGTAAAGGCTCTACGTTCGGGGTTGAAGTCCGAAGAGTACCGACAGCGTACGATCGCGCGGCGCGCACAAACCGTCGAGCTGCTGGAGCGCTTCGGCAATAAGTTGAACGCTGAGAAGCGCGCGTTGGTACAGAGCTACATCGACCTGATGGAGCTGGGGTTTTGGTCCCGGCGCCGCACGATTCTTGCCAAACACTTCTTGAGACACTCGCTCATGGATAATCTCGAGTTGCTTGTTCGCATCTAAGCTATGAACGCGCACCCTATGGAAATCGCCGCCGCAGAGTGTCACTTATCCGCGGACAATGCGTGGCTTCGGCGCGCGCGTGTCGCGAAGCGCATGCTCGACCTACAATGGCAAAACGCGAGCGCAACCACGCCGGTTGCCGGTGGAACCGGCCCCGACGTGTCATTGACGAGTTACGGTAAACGCCTACAGACCGTGCACCTCACGCTCGAGTCCATCGGTGCTGGCTCGCTCTTGCCGCGGCGTTTGATCCTCTGGCTGGATGACCGTGGGGCAGCTCGTCATCCCCCACCAGCGCTGCGGCGCCTGCAGGCGCGTGGCCTCGAGATCCGTCAGGTCGAGGACCTAGGCCCGCATAAGAAGTATTTCCCGTACTTGCTCGAAGTGCCGCTTACCGGCGCGATGGTTACGGCCGATGATGATGTATTTTACCCGCGCAACTGGCTATCCGGCCTGCACACTCGCTATCTCGAGCAGCCCGGGTGCGTTCATGCGTACCGAGCGCACATCGCGGCGATCGATCGCAACACAAATTCGTTCAAGCCGTATGGGCTGTGGGAGCCATGCCGCACGAAAGCGCCGAACCGCCTGCACTTTTCGACTGGATGCTCCGGGGTACTCTTCCCAGTGCCAGTGCTCGAAGCATTGAGGCGAGGAGGCCGCGGCTTCCTGGACTGTTGTCCGCGAGCAGACGACGTCTGGTTGAATCTTCACGCAGTTCGCACTGGCTTTCCCGTCGCGCAGGTGCACGAGGAGTCGCTACGTTTTGTCGGGCCTCTGCTTACGCAGGGCAAAGGTTTGTTCCATCAGAATCTCTTCAGTGGCGGCAACGATCGGGCGCTCGCCGCGACCTTCAACGACACGGACATGGAGCTGCTCTTGGCTGTGAGTTGAGCCGGCACCACAAAGTGAATACCCGCGCTGGAATGGAGACTGTGATGGAGGAGCTAACATCCAAACCCGGCGACTGGCCGGCGGACGCAATGGAAGCAGTCGCCAAGTGTCCTGTGTGCCAGAGCTCGAAACGCGAGGTTGAGCTGGGCAGTCTGGTAGACGACACGTTCTTTTGTGCCTCGGGCGCATGGACGATGATGCGCTGCTCAGGGTGCCGGTCCACCTATCTCGACCCACGCCCGAGCGAGTCCGCCATTCATCTCGCGTACGCCAAATACTATACGCATCAAGTCGATGAACGCCCGCAAGGATGGAAGGCGATGGCGAAGCATGCGGTAGCCAACAGTTACCGGAACCGAATCTTTGGCACTGCCATGCGTCCGGCGTTGCCGATGGGACACTTGCTCGCAAACATCGGTGGCGGTACGCGGACACAACAGATTCAACAGTCTGATAGGGGGCTTGCTACGCGGCCTGCCCGCGGGGCGGTTCTCGATGTTGGCTGCGGCAACGGCGCGTTTCTCAAGTTTGCACGTGAGCTCGGTTGGAAGCCCTTTGGCGTTGAGCTCGACGTTCGTGCGGCACGTGCGGCGACCGAGTCGGGCATCGACGTCTTGGCCGCCTCGCTCGTCGGGCTAGGCAAACAGTACCATCGATACTTCGATGCCATCACCTTGAGTCATGTGATCGAGCACGTGCACCATCCTGCCAAAGAGATAGAGCGTTGCTTCACGCTCCTGAAGCCAGGCGGCTATCTCTGGGTCGAGACACCCAACATCGAGAGTTTCGGCTTCAAGCTGTTTGGTCGTTACTGGCGCGGCGTCGAGGCTCCGAGGCACCTCGTGTTGTTCAACGTGGCATCGCTGACCAGCTTGCTGCAAAGGGCGGGCTTCCAATCCATCGAGACCCGTCCAACCGGCGATTCAGCGCCGAATCTCTTCCGGCGGAGTACGATGATCCGTCACGGCTTTCGTCCAGACGAGAATGTTCGGAAGCTTTCACTCGCGGCGCGTCTTCAGCTTGCGGCTTCCGTGTACGAGTCACGAATTCAAACTACGAGAGATCCGCGCAACGCCGAGTTCTTGTGTCTAACAGCGATCAAACCTGAGCGCGCCCAGGGTGCTGGGCACGTTTATTGACGGCGCACGTAGGTGGTGCAGATCAGCTCCGGAACGAGCGTGATGGCAACCAGCTCGCGATGGGTGATCGCGACGCTAGCTGTCTTACGATCGACACGAGCTCAGTCGTGTGAGCGCGACCGTCACGGCTCAGGCAGAATGACGTGCACACGCTCAGCCCGTACGCAACCGGCATGGTGAGCGCCAGCGTCTCGAGTAGAGACATGTAGCCAAGTAAACGATGCGCGAGCAGCGCCGCGAGCGCGGCCCCGAGCAGCGGTTCTAGCTGCACTCTCCAAAGATCTCCTTGCGTGACGGGACAGTCCTGCGTGCATACATAGAACATCGCCGGAGTCCGCAGTGCGGTGCTCAGGAAGAACGCAGCCGCCACGCCTTCAGCGCCCCAGCGCAGTCCCACGGCGAACGCTGCGAGCGTCACGAGCGCGGAGGCGGCGGTCGTCGTCATGAGCAGGTGCGTCTTGCCGCGGCTCGTAAGGAGCAGCAACGTGAGGCTCGGAATCGGTTGAAGCAATCCAGTCATCCCCAGCCAGAAGAATATCGGCCCAGCTTCGACCCACTTGGGGCCCAGGAGAAACGGCATGAGCTCTGAGCTCGTCGCTGCCCCCACCGCGATCGCCGGTGCTGAAGCGAGCATGACCGCGCGCGCCGAAAGTAAGAAGTGTCTGCGGTAGATGGTTGGAGCTGTTTGGTTGCGGCTCAGCAGTGGCAACAGCAATCGGTTCAGGGGTCCGTTGATGTTCTGCAGTGGCAGCATCATCAGTCTGTAACACCGGTCATACAAGCCGGCGGCCACCGGTCCCCAAAACTTCGCGACCAGCACTGTGTCGGCATTGCGCATGAGAAAAGTGAGAAACCCTGCGCTTGTGAGATGCCCGCCGCTACGCAACATGCCGCGTGCTGCACGCACCGAGGGCGGCCAAGTCGGGCGGAACTCGCACGCGCGCCAGAGCGCCAGCGAGTGAAATACGATGCCGGTGATGGTGCCGAGTACCAGTGCCCAATAGTTACGAAGCCAAAACGCGAGCAACGCACTCGCGATCAATGTAACGACTGCATAAGTCACCTCACACGCAGCGAGCGCGGTGAAGCGCATGTTCCGCGTGAGCAGCGCAGTGTGTTGAAGCGCCACGCTCGACACCAGAATCGAGGGCGCCGCCGCTGCAGTGGCGTAGCCTGCGCGAACGTCGTCGTAGAACCAAGCCGCGACTGGCGCGAACGCCAATAACAGAGCAGCGAGAACCAGGCTTGCGACCACATTCAACCAAAACATCGCGCTCGACTCATCGGCATGAAGTGTGGGCCGCTGAACGGTCGTCACACTGAACCCAAAGTCCTGTGCCATGTAGATGAAGGCCATGATCGGCGCCACCATGGCGATGACACCATACTCAGCCGGCGCCAGCAGGCGGGCCACGACGATGGTGGTGGCGATGGATAGCCCTAGCTTGATGGCCTGCGTTCCTCCGAGAACCACAGCGCTGTTTACAGCTGACACGCGTTTCGTCGCCGCAGGTTTGTCGACCTTACTATCGGGTGTCTGGTTTTCTGCATCACTCATCGGCCAACGTTTTCCCTGCTTACTACACGTGCAACACGATAGACGAAGCGCTCGAGCCGAGCGGCGGCATTTGCAGTCATACGCATGTATGACGCAGTCTACGTGGGTCCGGGTCGGCCCAGGTGTGTGCGTGGCGGAAGTTGTGTCGGGCTAGCGGCCCGCGCGCGCTGAGACGCGCGTTCCTCGCAGAACAGCGCGGTCGCAGCTATTGGCGGCATCGGTGGATTCGTCTCGATCTTTGCGCGTACGCGGGGCATTCTTTGCGTACTGTGAAGTTGTCTGTTGATTCCTACAGGAGAGCCGCCGTAGTGACCACGAACAACATATGGCGCACAACGGCGTGTCGTTGGACGTGTCTGTGTTCACTTGCAGTCCTCACTGCTTCGATAGCGACCAGCTGTAGTGAAGCGGCGCCTGGCCGTACCGGTGAGGATGCTGGTCGTGATGCGAGCGCGCAAGCTGGCGATGCGGCCGAAGATGCTTCGTGGCTCGTGCCTACGATCGATGCTTCGGCCGATGCAAGTGAGGGTTCTGACGCATCGACGAGCACGCTCGTGGTCACACCGGGTGAAAGCACGATCACGATCGATCCGACAGCGCTCGATCCGATCATGTTCTCCGCCAATCTTTCAGATGGCTCAGATTCGGCTGTAGACGTGCGCTGGTCGACTGCCGATCGCAACCATGGAGAGATCGACCCAGAGACGGGCGAGTTCAAGCCGAACGGGTCAGGCGGAACGGTTACGGTGACCGCGCGCGCGGGAGCATTGAGCCACACGGCGACGATTTCGCTTGTCGTTGCAGGTGCCGTGGAGGGTGATCCTGATGCTGATGGTCTGCCTGAGGGCGCCGGTGGGCTCGGTGGTGTAGGCGGGGAGGGCGGTGGCTCGCAGGTCACCGATCCTGCGCTCCGCGCAGCGCTGGACGCGAGCGCTGCCGAAGACAACGAGCTCGTTTGGCTTTACCCCTATGATGGCACCGTCTGGCCACGAGGATTGCCTGCGCCGCTCCTGCAATGGCGCCACGGCGCACACGCTGCAGAAGCGGTGAAGATCCACGTAGCAGTCGACGATGCGTACAGGGTGGACGTGTATCTCGGTCGGCCGAACGCGCTCGCGCAGGCCAAGCCGATCGTTCGTGTGCCTCTTCCGCAAGCAGTTTGGCGCAACGCTTTGATGTCGGGCAGCGAAGTCAATGTCACCTTGACCATCGCCGCGCGTGAGCAATCCGGTGAGCTCAAGAGCTATGTCGCTGCACGGAATCCGCGATGGAAGGTCGCGCCGACCACGTTGCGCGGCACGTTGTACTACAACTCTTACGCCACGAACCTCGCGCAGAACTATGATGGTGCCAAGGGCCCCAACGGGCGATTCGGCGGCGCAACGTTGGCTGTACGCGCTGGGGTGTTCGATCCGGTGCTGATCGCGGGTAAGACCACGAGCGACGAGTCGGGCTGTCGTGTTTGTCATGTCGTCTCCTCGAACGGAGCCACCTTGATCGCGCAGCACTCCAACAACAAGACGAGCTCGCGTTATGACCTTACGCGCAATAACTCCGAGTCTGTCTACAAGGGCGAGCACAACGGGAAGTTCGCTTGGGCCGCCCTCTCTCCGGATGGGAGCCTCGCGCTCGGCGCGGCAGGGCCGCCTGGGGATGTTCCCGCATCCAGCTTGGCCGCGAGCGCGCTCTATCGTGTCGAAGATGGCAGCGTGCTCACGGCGCAAGGCTTGTCGGAGTTTGTGGGGCAAGCCGCGACGCCCACGTTCTCGCCTGACGGAACGAAAGTCGCGTTCAATCTCTGGAGCGGAAACGGCAGCGCTGCGATCGCAGCGGATGGCCGCAGTCTCGTGGTGATGGATATCGCCAAGGTCAACGACACGACGTACTCGTTTACTAACGCTCGTGCGTTGTACAAGTCAGACAATCCAGCCCATCGTCCCGGTTGGCCCTATTTCCTTCCCGACAGCAAAGGTCTGGTGTTCGAGCGCGAGGTCAAGGAAGGCACTGGGGGACGACACTTTACAAGCACTGTGACAGCGCGCGGTGAGCTGTGGTGGACTGATTTGGAAGGTCACGCGCACCCACTGTCACGCGCGAACGGCGAAGGATATTTGCCAGAAGGTCCAGCTGGCCACGAGGATGATGCGACGCTGCAATACGACCCCACGGTCGCTCCGATCGTCGCCGGCGGTTATGCCTGGGTGGTATTTACGAGTCGGCGTCTCTACGGCAACGTCGCGACGCGTCCACCGTTCGAGAGCGACCCGCGGGATTTCGATCTGACACCGAATAACCCTGGCGGGCCCACCACAAAGAAGCTCTGGATCTCAGCGCTCGAGATGCCGCCCAAGCCCGGTGCCGACCCGAGCCACCCCGCATTCTATCTGCCTGCACAGGAGCTGTTCGCCGGCAACACGCGCGGTTTTTGGGTGCTCGACGCATGCAAACCCGACCTCGCCGAGTGCACGGGTGGTGATGAATGTTGCAATGGCTACTGCAGGCGCGAGGGTGATGCAGCGAAAGGGATCTGCGGAGACATCCCGAAAGACCAATGCGCGATGGAGTACGACCGCTGCAACGTCAACGCGGATTGTTGTCAGGATCAATCTCCGCAGCTGTCGTGCATCGCGAACCGCTGTGGAACGATCGTAACTCCGGGCTGAGCATGGCTCACTATGCGACCAACGCGACCGGAACATGCCATCGTGTTTTTGATGTTTCTCGCTGCGTCGCAAGCGATCCGGGCTGACGAGAGCCGAGACGCTGCTCCTCTAGAGGTGCCGCTCGAGCTCGATAAATACGAGGTCGTGTTCAGCGAGGAGTTCGACAAGCCGCTCGACGTGTCTGCATGGGGGCCTAACACGCGCTGGATAGCGCATACGCCTTGGCGTGGAGACTTTGGTGACGCTGCGTTCGACAATCCGTCAGCTGACCATCCCTTCACGGTGAAGGACGGCAAGCTCCGTATCGAAGCCCGTAAGCTGAAGCGCGCTCCGCCCGGTGTGCGCCCTTGGCGCTCTGGCCTGCTGGCGTCGAACGATCCGCACGGGAAGGGCTTCTCGCTGCAGTACGGCTACTTCGAGATGTCCGCGAAGCTCCCTGATACGAAAGGTGTGTGGCCAGCGTTTTGGCTCTCGTCATCCTATGACCGTACACAAC
>Ga0190269_10001113_pt1 | contig 13024 bp, 8 predicted proteins | sample Popmic249IS_FD_133749 | JGI IMG/M metagenome (GOLD analysis project Ga0190269, IMG submission 133749) | Populus adjacent soil microbial communities from riparian zone of Blue River, Arizona, USA - 249 IS | ecosystem: Environmental > Terrestrial > Soil > Riparian zone | place: USA: Arizona...
GCTCGCGAACGTCCGCGATGCTCGAGACGCCGGCGAGATCCCGCAGCTCCGCTGCCAGCAAGGCTTCGATCCCTGGCGCTGCGATGGCGAACCACTCGTGCTCCACGCTGGCGTCGAGCGCCGCCGCGCGCGCGCCGCGAGCACGCTTGTTCTCGGCTGGCGCGCGCTTTTCGCCCGGCTGTGGAAACGCCTCCGGCCGGCCCTCGAACTCGAGCAGCGCGAACATCTCGACGGTGCCCGATTCACCCGGCACGGTGCTGTCGCGGATGTCGAGCACTCGGAAGCCCGAGCGCTCCGCGCGCTCCCGCAGCAGCTCGCGCGCGCGCTCGCGTAGCCGCGGCTCGTTGACGCCCTCGCCCGAGCGCAGGTCGGCCGCGGACAGCTCGAACTGCGGCTTGAGGAGCACGATGCCTCGAGCGCCGCGCTCGAGCCGGAACGCGAGCGAGCGGAGCATGTTGCGCGCCGCGACGAAGCTCACGTCGACGGTGAAGAACCCGAACGGTCCCGGCGCGACGTCGAGTGAGACGCGGCGAAAGTCCGTCTTCTCGTGCAGCTCGACGCGGCCGTCCCCGCGCAGCGAAGGCGCAAGCTGGCCGTGGCCGACCTCCATGGCCACCACCTTGGTCGCGCCGGCGTCGAGCAACACCGCCGTGAACCCGCCCGTGGAAGCGCCGACGTCGATCGCCGCGCGCCCGCGCACACGGTGGGCCGCGTCGAACATCGCGAGCGCTGCCTTGAGCTTTTCGGCGCCGCGGGTCGACAGCGGCGCGGTTTCGGGAGACGACGTCATTCGATGCCGAGCACGAGCGGCCCGAAGAAGACGCTCGGGTCGCCGATGCCGTGCTCGCGTAGCACGTGAGCGGCGCTCGAGGCGAGGCGCCGGCCCTGCTCGGCGCCGATCAGCTTGGCTTTGGCCCAGCTGGCGGCGGCCATCGTGAAAGGCAGCGTCGGCTCGTCGATCGGGTCCGCCATCACCGCCTCGAGCAGGGCGAGCGCGGTGTCGCTCTCCCTGCGCTGCGCGGCGATGCCCGCGCGGAGCAGCCGCACCGGATGCTCGAACATGGCCACGCGCAACGCGGACAGCTCGCGCGCGTCGTGCTCGGCCTGGTCGAGCAGCTGCGCCCTGCGCTCGCCGCGCTCGAGGCTCGCGAGCAGCGCGAGCCGCGCGCGAAGCAGCAGCACGTCACCCCGCAGCAGCGGCGCGGCGTCGAGCGCGTGCGCGCCGTCTTCCTTCAGGTTCTGGAGCAGCGGCTCGGCGAGGCTCGGCTCGCCGCGATACAGCGCGATGCTAGCGCTCACGTACCGGGCGAGCGCCGAGGTGGTGTCGCCGCGATCGCGGTCCCAGAACAACACCGCTTGCGAGGCCATGCGCTCGGCGCGGTCGACGCTGCCTTCGATCGCAGCGGACAATGCGAGCAGGAGCCTAAGGCGGGTCGCGGCCACGAGGTCCTCGTGCTCCTCAGCCTCTTTGGCCCATAGCTCGCCGCGCCCGAAGCGCTCGACCTGACAGAAGGTTATCGCCGCGTACAGCGAAGCCGCCCGGCATAGCCGCAGCTCGCTCGCGACCCCGGCGCAGCGCACGCTCAGCAGCTCCTCGGCGCGATCGAGCGCCCGCACCGTGGCTCGGAACTGGCCGAGCCGCAGCGCCTCGAGCCCGGTCGCCAGCAACACGCGGGCGTGTGCGGCCGGTAGATCGAGCGGCGCGGCGATCTCGTCGGCCGCCGCGAGCGCGCCCTGCCACGGCACGTGCAACGCGGTGCTCTGCGGCACATCGACCGTCACGTGGTACAGCCACAAGGCGTGCACGGCGCGGCCGGGCTCGCCCGCGTCGAGCGCGTCGAGCGCCGCCTGAGCCGCGATCGGCGCGGCGCGCGAGAGGTCCAGCACGGCCAGCCCGGTCGCGAGCTCGAGGCGCGCGTCGAGCCGCTCGAAGCGCTCGGCCGGCACTTGCTCGAGCGGCGTCGCGAGGGCCAGCCCGCGCGCGCCGAGCTTCTCGCGCAGCGGGATGAGCGCGAGCAGCGCATCGCTCGGGCTGCCCAGCGGTGGCACGTCCAGCCAATCGAACGCCTCGGCGAGGAGCGGCAGCGCCTCCTCCTCGTAGCCGCTCGCGAGCAGCTGCAAGCCGGCCTTGCGGCGATACACGGCGGCCTCGGCGTCGGCCGCCGCACGCGCGGCTTCGAGGTACACGGAAGCGGCCTGCCGCCCATGCCCCGCGTTCACGAGCGAGTCCGCCCACTTCACGAGCAGCTCGTGCCCCCACGCCTCGTCGGCGTCGTGCTCCACGGCGATGGCGAACAAGCGCGCCGCCTTGTCGAACGCGAGCGCCTCCGTGGCCTGCGTCGCCGCGCGGATGGCGTAGATCTGCGCGCGCTGGAAGTCTTGCGCGCCGATCAAGTGCTCTACGATGGCCTCGAGATCGCCCGAGCCGGTCGCCTCGAGCGTGCTGGCGAGCCGCCTGTGCAGCTGCTCGAGGCGCTCGAGCGGCAGCGCTTGCACCACCGCCTCGCGCACGCGGTCGTGGTACGTCTCGATGGCGCGCGCGTGCTGCGTGCCCACGCCGCGCACGAGCTTCTCGCCGCGTAGCTCGAGGAGCGCCTCCTGCAAATCGATATCGAAGCTGCTCGCGAGCAGGCCCAAGCTGTCCTCGGGTAGCGGACGGCCCGCGACGGACACCAGCTCGAGGAGCGTGCGCGCGCCCTCGGTGAGCTCGGCGACGCGTGACACCAGCGCGCGATCGAAGCTCACGATCCCGCGCAGCGTGTCGGGCGAGCCCTTGCCGGTCTCTCGGCTGTCGCGCACGTGGCGCACGAGCTCGTGAACGAGGTGCGGGCTGCCCTGTGACTCGAGGCCGATCCCCCGAACCGCCGCGTAGAGACTTACGCCGAGCAACTGGCGCGCGAGGTCCACGCTCTGCTCTTCGGACAGCGGCCCGACCTCGAGCTCGTGCAGCTCGAGGTCGTCGACCTCGCGCAGGCGCGGCAGGAGCGGCGCGAGGCACGCGCTGGTGCGCGCCTCACCACCGCGGTACGCGAGCACCAAGAGCAGCGAGGGCGCCTCGGGCGGTGACAAGAGCTCGGCGATCAAGCGCGCGCTGTCGGCGTCGCCCCACTGCAGGTCGTCGATGATCAACACGAGCGGCGTGCGGTCCGCGATGCGGCAGAACATCTCCTTGAGCGCACCGAACGCGCGCTTGCGCTGCTCCTGTCGGTCCGCCGGCAGACCCGCGCGCCGGCGCGCCAGCGTCACCGCCTCCACCCGCCGCAGTACGGGGAAGAGGTGCGCGAGCGCGTGGATATCGCGCGGTAGCGCTTCCGCGGCGTCGGCTTGCGGCAGCCTGCGCAGGTAGCGCGACAGCGTGTCGATCAAGCTGTCGAAGGCCTTGAAGGGCACGGCCTCGCGCTCGTAACAACGGCCCTTGAGCACGACCGCCTTGCCCTCCGCGCGCACCTCCGTGATGAAGCGCTCGATGAGCGTGGTCTTGCCGATGCCGGAAGGTCCGTGCACCAGCGTGACCACGGGCCGGTTCTGGTCGGTTTGCGAGAGGTGCCGGCGCAACGCCGCCAGCTGCTCGTCGCGGCCGACGAACGGCGCGTCGGCGTCGGCCGGCACGCTCGACTGCGGGTTGCGCGCGCTCGGAACGCTGCGCTGCTCGAGCGCGCGCAGCACGGCGCTCCCCTCGGGGCGCGCGGCGGGGTTGCGCGACAGCAGCTGCACGCACAAGCCATCGAGGTCCGGCGGCACCCCCGACACGAGCTGCGAAGGCGGCACGGCGTCGGCGATCTGCTTCTGCCGCATCACCTCGAGGTACGAGCCATCGAAGGGCACGTTGCCCGTCAGCGCCTCGTAGAGCATCACGCCGAGCGAGTACCAATCGGTGGCTTCGGTCACCGGCAAGCCGGCCGCCTGCTCGGGCGACATATATGCGGGCGTGCCCATGACGCCGAGCTCGAGCGTGCCGTGGACGCTCGGCCGGTCGATCACGATGCCGAAGTCGAGCACCTTCGCGCGCCCGCCTTCGGTCACCAGCACGTTCTCGCTCTTGAGGTCGCGGTGCAGCTTGCCCGCCGAGTGGATCGCGAGCAGGCCGCGGCTGATCTGGGTCAGCACGTCGCGCAAGCGCTCCATGTCCGCGACCGGCGTCGGGAACGCCATCTCGAGCCCGTCCTTGCCGAAGTCGGTCAACGTCGACTGCCGATCCCCGGCCACCACGGGCGTCGGCGCCGACTCCGGCGTAGGCGTGCTCGACGGAATGCTGCCGCGCGGGCCGCCCAACATCGCGGTCAGGAAGTCCTGGCCCTGCACGTACTCCATCGTGAAGAACCACAGGTCACCCTCGTGGAAGAGGTCGTGCAGCGCGACCAAATTGGGATGGAGGACGTCCGACAGCGCCCGGAACTCGCGCTTGAAGCGGTAGATGCTCGTGGCATCGACACGCAGCAACGTCTTGAGCGCCACGTCGACGCCGCGCTCGCGGTCGTGGGCTAGGTACACCGCCCCCATGCTGCCCTCGCCCAGGCGGCGGCGTAGCTGGAAGCGCCTATGCCCCAGCAGCTCCAGCTCGGTGCTCGCGCCGTTGCCGCCTTTAACCGGGCCCGTCATCCGCTGCGAGCATCGTAGTACAGGGCTCGGAAAACTGAGCCGAGAAGACAATTGTGGGCCGCAGCCTGCTATCTATCCTCCCCGGCCATACAGGCTGAAATAGGCCGGTCGGCTCTGGAGGACACGATGGCTGAAGCATTCATCTGCGACGCGACGCGCACGCCCATCGGCCGCTATGGCGGCTCGCTCTCGGCCGTGCGCACGGACGACCTCGGCGCCGTGCCGATCAAGGCCCTCATCGAGCGCAACCCCAAGGCGGACTGGGCGGCGCTCGACGACGTGGTCTACGGGTGCGCCAACCAAGCCGGCGAGGACAACCGCAACGTCGCGCGCATGTCCTCGCCGCTCGCCGGCCTGCCCGTAGGCATCCCGGGCAGCACCGTGAACCGGCTGTGCGGCTCCGGCATGGACGCGGTCGGTGTCGCGGCGCGCGCCATCAAGGCGGGCGAGGCGAGCTTCTATTTGGCCGGCGGCGTCGAGTCGATGTCGCGCGCGCCGTTCGTACAAGGCAAGGCGACCACCGCCTTCAGCCGCAGCGCAGAGATCTTCGATACCACCATCGGCTGGCGCTTCATCAACCCGCTGATGAAGGCCCAGTACGGCGTCGACTCGATGCCCGAGACGGGCGAGAACGTCGCCGAGCAGTTCAAGGTCTCGCGCGAGGACCAAGACAAGATGGCGCTGCGCAGCCAGCTCAAGGCGGTCGCGGCGCAAGAGAGCGGCCGCTTCGGCGACGAGATCGTGCCCGTGTTGATCCCTCAGGCCAAGGGCGAGCCAACCAAGGTCGATAAGGACGAGCACCCGCGCGGCGACACCACGCTCGAGAAGCTCGCGAAGCTCGGCACGCCGTTCCGCAAGAACGGCACCGTCACCGCAGGTAACGCGTCGGGCGTGAACGACGGCGCGTGCGCGCTGATCGTGGCCTCCGAGCAGGCGGCCAAGCAGCACGGCCTTACGCCGCGCGCCCGCGTGCTGGGCATGGCCGTCGCGGGCGTCGAGCCGCGCATCATGGGCATCGGCCCGGCGCCGGCGTCGCAAAAGCTGCTCAAGCGCCTCGGTCTTTCGATCGACCAAATGGACGTGATCGAGCTGAACGAAGCCTTCGCGTCGCAAGGCTTGGCGGTGCTGCGCATGCTCGGCGTGGCCGACGACGACGCGCGCGTGAACCCGAACGGCGGCGCCATCGCCCTCGGCCACCCGCTCGGCATGAGCGGCGCGCGGCTCGTGACCACCGCCACCGCGGAGCTGCAGCGCAAGAAGGGCCGCTACGCGCTGTGCACGATGTGCATCGGCGTGGGCCAGGGCATCGCGATGATCATCGAGCGCGTGTGAGCCTCGCGCGCAGCGCGTGGCCTCGGTTCGCCCTGGGCCTCGCGCTCGCGTGCGCGTGCGCGCGTGATCCCAGCGGGCCACCGGCGCGCGACGCGCAAGGCGGAACGTCACCGCCCTCGGGTGGCAGCGGCATCCTCGCGGGCGGCTCGCCTGCAACGCGCGGCGCGACCGGCGGCGACGGCGCGACCGGCAGCGGGGGCGGCCAGACCAGCGGGGGCGGAGGCGCCGGCGGACAGGCGCTCCCCCCCGACAGCGGCATCGACGCGAGCGCTCCGCCGGACGCAAGCACGGACGCGGGGGCGCCCGAGCCGCCGCAAGACTTGCCCGAAGCGCTCCGGGCGCTCGGCGTCGTAGCGCTCTACCCGCGGCCCGGCTCCGTCGAACGCTGCCCCGATCCCGTGCTCCGGATCGTGCTCGAAGCGCCGCCCGCGCTCGGCTCGAGCGGCAGGGTTCGGGTGTTCGACGCCGCGTCCCCCACCGTGCCGGTGGCGCAGCTCGACATGGCCGGCGGCTCGACCACGGTGACGCGCGGCGGCGTTACGTTCACGGCCGAGCGCGCTGCTTACGTCGAGGGCCACGAAGCCGCCTTCTACCTCGCGCCGGTGCTGCTCGAGCGCGGGCGCACCTACTCGGTGCAGGTCGAGAGCGGCGCGCTGCGCAACGCGGCCGGCGCGCCGGTTACGATTGAAGCCGCCGCCACGTGGTCGTTCAGCACGGCGGCCGATCCCCCGGCCGGCACTTCACCGCTCACCGTGCGCAGCGATGGCTCCGGGCACTTCTGCACGCCGCAGTCCGCGATCGATGCCGCGGGGCCGGGCGACCGCACCATCGACATCGGACCGGGCGCCTACCATGGAATCGTCTACTTCCGAGACAAGGCCAAGCTCACGCTGCGCGGGGCGGGCCGTGACGTCACGCTGCTCGCCGGCACGAACAACGAGAGCCAAAACGGCGGCACGGCCAAGCGCGCATTGGTCGGCGTGGACGCCAGCGCGGACATCACCTTCGAGCGCCTGACCATCCACAACCGCACCCCGCAGGGTGGCTCGCAAGCCGAAGCGCTGCGCATGCAGGGCTGCGACCGCTGCATCGTGCGCGACGCGAGCATGCTGAGCTTGCAGGACACGCTGCTATGGAGCGGCCGCCTGTACGCACGCGACTGCTACATCGCCGGCAACGTCGACTTCATCTGGGGCACCGGCACCGCGTACTTCGAGGGCTGCGAGATCAAGACGGTTGGCCGCAAGGGCTACACCGTGCAGGCTCGCAACGGCGCCGGTGCGTACGGCTACGTCTTCGTCGACTCGCGCATGACCAGCGACCCGGGCATCACCGGGCACTGGCTCGGCCGCATCGACGCGTCCGTCTACCCTGCGAGCCACGTCGCGTACATCGACTGCGAGCTGGGCCCGCACATCGACCCGGCGGGCTGGCAGGTCACCGGTGCCGGAGGGGGCTCGCTGCGGTTTTGGGAATTCGGCAGCAGGTCGCCGAGCGGCGCACCCGTAGACGTGAGCCAGCGCCACGGTCGCTCTCGGCAGCTGTCGAGCGCCGAGGCGGCCGCGATGCGCGACCCAGCCACCGTGCTCGATGGCTGGGCGCCGCGCTAATCACAGCGCTTCGGTCGCGGTCGCGCGAGCGCGTACGTCGGCGAGTGCCTCACGCTTCGAAGAGATCTGCACGTCTCCGCCGCCCGCTTCGGACAGCGCGCGCCGCGCCTCCGCGATCCGGCCCTCGTGCGTGGTCACGCCCACGATCACGCAGCCGTTCGCGAACACCTCCTGCGGAAACAGGATCGTATCGCGCCATCGGCCGAGGCCCCACAGCGCGCCCGCGAGCGTGCCGATCGCCGTGCCGATGACAGCACCGCGGACCGTGAACACGCCCGGGTCCGGAGACGCGCCCCAGAAGCCCGCGACCAGCGCTCCGAGCACGCACCCCAGCACGGCACCGATGATCGCGCCGATCGGCACCATGGTCTTGTGGCGGATCTTGAGCTCCACGCCCGACTGCTCGGAGGCGTCGCACACGAGCGCGCTGATGTCGCGGGCGGGAAACTCTGCGGAGAGCAACGTCTCCGCCGCTTGAACGGCGGCGCGCTGCTCGCGAAATGTCGCATGGACGTAGCTCGTGTCCATCGGCTCCTCCTTCGGCGTGTTTGCACAAGCCTGTTCGTCTCCGCATGTTCTGCAATGACCAAGCCAGATCATTGGCGCATGCGCTCAGCACCTCATCGGGCGCATCGCGAGGCAAACTGTCGCGGCCGAGCGGCCGCGCACGCTTGCTAGCGAATGAATGCGGGGGCGAAGTCACGGCGGTACAAGCGCACGGCGATCACGAACAGCGCGACCGCCAGCGGGCCGATGAGCAGCCCGACCGCGCCGAACGCCGCGAGCCCGCCGATCAAGGCGAAGAACACGACCGAGCCAGGCAGGTGAACTTCGGTGGTGATCAAGAACGGCTTGATAACGTTGTCGACGAGCGCGACCACGAGCACCGCCCAGAGCGCGAGGAACAGCGCCGCGTAGGTGTGGCCGGTCGCGAGCAGCAGCAGCGCCGCGAACAGGCACACCGACGCAGCGCCGAGCGCGGGTATGAACGCGATCACGAAGGTCAGCGCCGTGAAGAAGATCGGGTGCGGGACGCTGGCGATCAGATAGCCGATGAGCGCGGCGACGGCTTGAGCCGCCGACGTCAGCACCATCGACACCACGAGGGCATACGAGATCTTCTTCAGCTCTACGAGCAACTCGCGGGTGCGGCCGTCGCCGAGCGGAGACACTCGCTCGATCCAGCTGACGGCTTCGTCGCCTTGCGCGAGCAAGAAGTAGAGCGCGACCGTCATCATCGCGAGCTGGAACAGGAACTGACCGGTCGCGGCCACGACCGCGCCCACGGCGACCGCGGCCTCCTCGGTGCGCTGCGCGACCTCTTGCTTGACGGTCTCGTCGAGGCGCGAGCTCTGACGGCGCGGCAGCATGTCGATGAGATCGTCGGACAGCTTGCGCGCCGGGCCGGGCAAGCGCTCGATCAACCCGGTCACGCCTTCGCTGCGCAGCGTCTCGGCGACGAACTCGACGCCCCGCGAGCCCTCGTCGACCACGAACGTCGACACCGCGACCACCGGGACGGCGCACAGCACGATCACGGCGGCCGTCAGGATGCCGGCGCTCGCCCCGCGCCGGCCGCGAAGCACCTTCGTGAACCTGACCTGTAGAGGCCATATCGCCACGGCGAGCACGACCGCCGTCAAGAGTGCCCCGGCGATCGGCCGAGCGACGAACGCCATCACCACGGCCGCCGCGACGAGAAGCACCAACAACGCTCTGCGAGAGGGGTTCGGTGTACCCACGTACCTGCCGACAAACACGCGGCGTGCCAAAGCCGGGGCTCAGGCGCACACGCGCGTCATCCAGCAGCGGGCCCGGGCCTTCGCCCGAGCTAGGGCGGCGCTCAGTCCCCGTCGAGCAGGCCGCCGAGGCCGCCGAGCACGGAGCCCTCTCCCACCCGCGAGCCGCCAGCCGCGGGCGCCGCTGCGAGCACGCGATCCGCGAGGCGCGAGAAGGGCAGGCTCTGCAGCCACACCGTGCCGGTGCCCTCCAGCGTCGCGAGGAACAAGCCTTCGCCGCCGAACACCATGCTCTTGAGGCCGCCGGCGCGCTCGATGTCGTATCGAATGGATGGCGTGAACGCGACCAAGCAGCCGGTATCGACGCGCAGCTTCTGGCCGCGCAGCTCCTTGCGGATGATCGTGCCTCCGGCGTGCACGAAGGCCATGCCATCGCCCTGAAGACGCTGCAGGATGAAGCCCTCACCGCCGAAGAAGCCCGCGCCCAGGCGCTGGTTGAACGTGATCGATACCTTCGTGCCGAGCGCCGCGGCGAGGAACGAGTCCTTCTGGCAGATCAGGTCGCCGCCGATCTTCGCGAGGTCGAGCGGCACGATCTGTCCCGGGTACGGCGCCGCGAACGCGACGCGCGCCTTGGCGCCGCCGCGGTTCGTGAAGTGCGTCATGAACACGGACTCGCCCGTGAACGCGCGCTTGCCCGCGCTGAACAGCTTGCCGAAGAAGCCCTGTTCGGGCTCGGAGCCATCACCCATCTTCGACTCGAACTCGATGCCTTGCTCCATGTACGTCATGGCGCCGGCCTCGGCGATCACGGTCTCGCCCGGATCGAGCTCGACCTCGACGAGCTGCAGCTCCGTACCGTGGATCTCGTAGTCGACCTCGTGGCTCTTCTTCATCAATCGCGCTCCAATCGAAGGCTTATTCAACTCCGCGCTCGCGCAGGATGCCGAGCATGCGGCGCAGCGGCTCGGCCGCGCCCCAGAGCAACTGGTCGCCAACCGTGAACGCGCTCAAGTATTCCGGGCCCATGCGCATTTTGCGCAACCGGCCGATCGGGACGTGCAGCTTGCCGGTGACCGCGGCAGGCGACAGCTCGCGCTTCGACGCCTCGGGCTTATTCTCGATCACCCGCACCCAGTCGTTGGCCGCGGCCAGCGTACGCGCGATCTCGTCGAGCGGCACGTCGCGCTTGAGCTTCACGGTCAGCGCCTGCGAGTGGCAACGCATGGAGCTCACGCGCACGCACAGGCCGTCGATCGGCACCGGCGTCTGGCGGCCGAGGATCTTGTTGCCCTCGACATGGCCCTTCCACTCTTCCTTGGCCAAGCCCGGCTCTTGCTCCTTGTCGATCCACGGGATCAAGCTGCCCGCGAGCGGCAGACCCGCGAACGCCTTGGTCGGCAGCTGCGGATCGCGCAGCGATGCCGCCACCGCCGCGTCGAGCTCGAGCGCCCCCGCCGCCGGATCGGCGAGCACGCCCTTGGCAGCGTTTGCAACGAAGCCCATCTGCTCGACGAGCTCGCGCATGTTCTGCGCGCCGGCGCCCGAGGCGGCTTGATAGGTCATCGAGCTCACCCACTCGACGAGGTCGGCGCGGAACAAGCCGTCCATCGCCATCAGCATCAGGCTCACGGTGCAGTTCGGGCCGACGAACACCTTGAGCCCGCGGTCGAGGCCGCGGTCGATCACCGCGCGGTTGACCGGGTCCAGTATCAGCACGGCCTCGTCGCTCATGCGCAAGGCCGACGACGCGTCGATGAAGTAGCCGTTCCAGCCGGCGGCCTTGAGCTTCGGGTAGATCTCGTTGGTGTAGTCGCCGCCCTGGCAGGACACGAGCACCGGCAGCTCCGCGAGCTTCTTGATGTCGCGGCCGTCCTCGAGCTTGTACGCCTTGCCGTCCACCGTGGGGCCCTCGCCGCCGGCCGCGGAGGTCGAAAAGAACGTCGGCGCAAGCGCGCTGAAGTCGCCCTGCTCACGCATGCGCTGCATGAGGACCGAGCCCACCATGCCGCGCCAACCGATGAATCCAACTCGCATCGCCATCTGCTTCGCTCCTGCCCGCTCCGCTGCACAAAAAATCAAAAGCCGCCCGGCCTGAGGGCCAGCGCGGCTCGTTGTTCCGCGATCGCCCTACTAGGTCAAGCCGTCGGCTTGTCCGTTTCCTTGATCGCGTCTTCCTTGGCCGTGGCCTCGTTCGAGCCGGCGGTCCCGAACACCCAGTCCCACAGCGGCGAGCTGATGCCGTAGTGCGACGTGCTGTCCTTGTAGTGGTGCTCCATGTGGTACCGGCGCAGGAACTTGCCCAGCCGCGTCGTCGGACGGAAGTGGTGCGTGTAGTAGTGCACCCAGTCGTAGGTCAGGTAGCCGAGCAGCGTCCCCGAGAACAGCACGGTGCCGTAGTAACGGCCCAACAGCATGAGGTAGACCACCGCGATGATCAGCGCGAGCGGCGCGCTCAGGATCAGCGGCGCCACCAAGCGCATGCGGTCGTTCGGAAACTCGTGGTGGTAGCCATGCACCATGAACGACTTGAGCTTGCTGTCGAAGTCGTCGCCGGGCGCGTGGTGCATCCAGAAGCGATGCAGCACGTACTCGAGCAGCGTCCACAGCAGGAAGCCGCCTACGAACGTGCCTGCCGCGCTCAGCAGCGTGAAGCGCGGGTCGCGGGCCGCGAGGTAGAGCGCGGCGATCAAGACCGGCCCCCACCAGATACCCGGCATCGCGGCGTGCGCCGTAGCGAAGTGCTTCTCGAACCACTCCGAACGGAAGACGCTCACCGACTCGATGCGCTTGTTGGCCGCGCTCGGACCCAGCAGGGTGCCGTCCCAGCGGTCGACCGTCTCGATCAGGTTCTCTGTAAGCAGGGTTCTGGGCGGCACGGCGAATCTCGGAAGCGAAGGGACTACGCGTCGGTCGTCGAGGGGGGCCCAGCAGCGTTACTGGCGGGGCCCGAGCGGGCGGAGGATTAGCTCGTGTCGCCAGCTCGTGCGAGGCCGAAGCGCCGCGGAAACTAACAAAAAGGGGCCGCCGGCCTCAAGCGCCCTCCCAGTGGCCGGGTGCGGGGGTTGCGGGGCGATCTGGCCGGTTAGTCGGCGGCTTTTGCGAAAACCACGTCGCCATGGTCGATCAACTGGTGGCTGACCTCGGCGATCAGCGCCTCGGGCACGCTGGGCTCCCGCTGGCTGTCGAGCCCGAGGACCGCCACGCCGGCGATCACGCGCTGCTGGTCGCGCACGCACGACAGCAGCACCGGAAAGTAGAGCTGCTCGCCGTCGTTGATCCAAGCCACGAAGTCGGCCGCCGAGGTGGAGAAGGTACCGGTCACCGTGTGCGGTACGGCGGGGCCGGAGTCGAGCTCCGCGCTCATGTAAAAGCCCAGCATGTCCTCGATGCCGTCCGGCGGCGCAGTGGTGCCGAGCTTGCCTGCCAGGCGCAAGCCGCCGGCCTGCATGCCGAAGAGGTAGCCACGCGTCGCCTGCGCGCTCTCGAGCAGCTGGCGCAGCACGCGCTCGATGCGCGCATTGCGGTCGCTCGCGGGCTCGAGCTGCGTACGCACGTCGGGCAGCGCGAAGCCACTCTCGCCGGTCGCGTTCGACGGCGAAGGCGGAGGCACGCTCATCAGCGCGCGCCTCGCGACCGAGCCGAGGTGCTCGTAACGCGCGCGCAGCCCGGAAGTCCCGCGGCCGTAGGTGGCGCCGAGCTTGCGCACGTGGGCCCGGAAGGCGGCGCGATCGTCGCGCTCGA
>Ga0190269_10001114_pt1 | contig 13014 bp, 11 predicted proteins | sample Popmic249IS_FD_133749 | JGI IMG/M metagenome (GOLD analysis project Ga0190269, IMG submission 133749) | Populus adjacent soil microbial communities from riparian zone of Blue River, Arizona, USA - 249 IS | ecosystem: Environmental > Terrestrial > Soil > Riparian zone | place: USA: Arizona...
CGGACCATCGTCAGGATCTCGAGGTCATCATCCGCAATAACCACCGTCGGCTTTTGTCGGCCCTTGTTGCCCATAACGTACCCGATCCTCTGCTGCGTGCGTCACGCTGTCAATGTCGACGTTAATGTAGCGGCGGTGCGGGACGCGCTCCGCAAGCTCCGGTTGATCACCGCGGCGGTGCGGACTCGCTCCGCCAGTCCCGACCTCCGATTCAGTCGACTATCAATGCCACGTCTGCGTCGGACATCCAACCTACTGCGCCGCTCGAAGTGCGGACTCGGGCGTAACCTTGGTCGCGCGCCAGGATACGCGCGCTGCCGCCCTCGGACGCACGTGCACGCATGGTCGCCCGCGGATCCGGGGCTTCGCGCAGCTCGGCGCCATCGCGCAGGACGATCGCAGGCTCGCCGTCGCGGAAAGTGCCGCGTTTGACGAGCAGCCCGGAAAGTACGCAGATCAGTGCAAGGCCCGACAGCGCAGCCGCCACAGCGAGGCCGGTGCGCGTGGTCTCGTTGTGCGCGCGCCTGCGAACGATCAGGCTCAAGAACAGCACCGCATCACAGAAGAGTAGGGCGTACGCCAGCAGGTTTTCCGAGAATGGGCGCACGATCGCTTCCGCGAGGGGTGGGCGGGTCTCGACCAAGGCTTCGCCTTGCCGCTCAGCGCTGCGCTTGCCGATCGCTGCGCGCGCTGCTGCGAGCGCACTGCTCGCGTCGTTGTCACCCGGCCGATAGTGCAGGCTCTGCTCGAATGCCAGCACCGCGCGCCCGAGCTCGCCCGCGCGCGCATGCGCGAGGCCGAGGTTCATGTACACGTCGGCATCGCGCACACCAGCTTCGATCACGCGCTGATACTTTTCAGCGGCCGCGCTGTATTGCCCATGGGCGAACGAGTCGTTGGCTGCGCGAAAGATCTCATCGAGGCTCTCGGCGCGCACCCACGCAGGAGCCAGCGCGAGGATGAAGAGCGCGAGCAGCGTGCGCGCAGTCATGCGGACTCCTTCATGCGCTCTGGCGCGAAGCTCGCGACCTCCGACCACAAGCGCTCGGCTTGCGCGAGCAGGCGCTGCATGTCGGCTTCGCTCACGCTCGCTGAGCTGAAGCGCGCGAAGTCACACTGCGCGAGCACTTCACCGAGCTGGTGAGTGAGCTGTGCCGGCATGCCGCGCTCGGCCAAGATCCTGCGCAGCTGGTGCTGCGTGAGACCTGTTACGTTCTCGCCGAGGCGTGCTTCGAGCGCAGCGTTGAGCGCGGCTGCCAGGTCGGCGTGAAAGCGCTTTGCATCCTGGTTCTTCAGCGCCTTTTGAGCATCGTCCAAGCGCCGCTGCGCGTTCTTCAAAGCGATCTGCTCGGCGCCACCCGCGCCGCGCGCGCGCAAACGAGCCAGCGTGCTCGGTCCAAATGCCACGAACACCCAGAGCACGGGAAACAAGAGCAGCAGGATGGGATAGTAAGCCTGCGATGCGATCGGGGTCCGTGCGCGCGCGAGCTCTGTGTGCGTGCGCAGCGGCGGCCACGCGAGGCTGGGCTCATCGCCAGCTTGCTCCGCCGCCTCGGGTTCATCCGCTTTGAGATCGACTGAGCCGGCGGGCGCGCTGCCTGCAGCTGTCAGCGTCAATGGCTCGCTGCTGATGCGCTTGTACGTGCCGGTCGCCGGGTCGAACGTGTCGATCGCGATCGCTGGCAGCTGATAGCTGCCAGGGGCCTTGGGCACGATCAGCCACGCGAACGTGCGCGTCGAGAACACCCGATCCTTCGGTGACTCGGTGAGATCATGGACCTCGGGTTGCAGCACCTGCAGACCCTTCAGCTGCGGCTCTGGCAGCTTCAGCGCACCGAGGTGGCCAGTGCCGCGGATCGTCGCTGTCAGCGTCACAGCATCGCCGGTCGCGACTTGCGCGCGATCGAGCGCGGTCTTGATCTCGAAGCTCCCCACGGCGGTGTTGCCCGATGGTTTGTTCTCGGCGGGCAGCGGCTTCACCCGCACCAGCACGGGCACCGACTTGCGCTCGAGCGCAGACGGTCCGCGCATCGGATCGAACAAGTCGAAGAGACCATCGCGCGTCAGCGTCAGCGCCATGGAGCCGATCGTCAGCTCGCCGTTGCGCAGCGGAAACAGGGCAAAGCGACGCAGGACGTACACCCAGTAGCCGCGCCCTTTGATCACTTGGCGCGTGGGCTCGAGCGAGCGGGTCGCGCTCAATAGATCCTGCACCCAAAAGCCATCGGTGCTGGCTTCGGTCTGCACGGCGGGCACCTGCTGCAGGTTGTGGCGCGTGTACAGGTAGATCGTCGCAGTGACCTGCTCGCCCTCGTACGGCTCGACCTTGTCGACCACGGTACGCAGGAAGGCTTCGTTGTCGAACACGGCTACATCGCCCAAAGCTTGCGGAGCAGGTGTCTCCGCAGCCGCTGGCTGCTGCGCCTGCGGCTGCTGGATCGTGCCACCGCCCAGCGGGAGCTGCCGCGGCTGCTGCACGTCGTCAGGCGCCGCTTGCTGCTGGTTCGGTTGGGCGGCTTGCGCGGTCACGGTCAACGCCAGCGGCTTGCTCGTGAACACCTTCTGGCCGAGGCTGACTTTGACCGGCGGGATCTTGAAAGTGCCCGGGCCCATCGGGGCGAGCACGAACGTGTACTGCGTGGTCGAGGTCACGACCGGCTGCGAGTTGCCGAAGCCGAACGAGAACTGCATCGGCCGCTGGACGGCGCGCTGGATGATCTGGAACCCCTCGAACTCCGGCACCTCGATATCGGGCTGGCCTGCGCCGTGCGTTTGCACGTACACCCGGATCGTCACGTTCTCGTTGCCCGAGAGCTGGTTGCGATCGGCGCTCATCTCCACGCGCACCTGCGGCTCTTGCTGCGCGTACGCGCGCGTCAGCGCGAAGCTGCACAGCAGGCTGCAAAACAATGACGCGTAGAGTGCTTGCCTCACCTGCTCGTTACCAATCTTTCTCCGGCGTGCGTCGCTCGCGGTTAGCGCGCTGACGCGCACGATAGCGCTCGAAGTTTTCCTCGTTGTTTTCGAGCGAGTCCAACGCTTGCTCGGCTTCGCGCGGGAGCGCCTGCTCGGGCGCCTGGTCCTCCGGCTGATCTTGCGGCTGATCAGGCTTCGGCTCCTGCTGCTCGGGCTTGTCCTTGTCCTGCTCCGGCTTCTGCTGGTCGTCCTGCTTCTGGTTCTGCTGGTCGCCCTGCTTCTGCTGATCCTGATCTTTTTGATCCTGGTTCTGCTGATCGTCTTGCTTCTGCTGATCCTGATCTTTTTGATCTTGGTTCTGCTGATCGTCTTGCTTCTGCTTATCCTTTTCCTTCTGCTCGTCCTCTTCCTTCTTCTTCTGCTCTTCTTCGCGCATACGGCGCGCCGAGAGCTCGAGGTTCCAGGCAGTGTTGGGGTCGGAAGGACGCAGGTGCAGCGAGCGCTTGGCGGCGTCGACCGCTTCACGGAATAGCTTCTGCGCGTCGGCGTGCTTGTTCTCACCGGCGAGGCCGTCCGCCTCGCGATAGAACGACAGCGCGAGGTTGTGGTACGCGTCCGCGCGCACGTCACTGCTCGCGTTCGGCACCGTGGCAGCGAGCAGCGCTTCGCGTGCCTTGGCATAGTCGCCTTGCTTGAGCTGTGCGATGCCGCGATCGAGCGAGAGCCCTGGCGCGTCGGGCAGCGCACGCGCCGCGCGATTGTAGGCCTCGAGCGCCCCCTTGGCGTCGCCCTTGTTCAGCGCCTCGTTCCCGCTGTCGACGTCGCCATTGTGCTTGCGCAGCCACTCGGGGAGATCCGCGCGCGCCCGATCTGCCCAGCTCACGCACAGCAAGAGGGCCACCGCAAGTCCGAGGCGCCTCATGTGCTGGTCTCCTGGCGACGGCGACGGTTGAACATGGCCTCTGGCAAGAGAGCTTCCGCCAGCACGAGCAGAAACGCCAAAAGCAGCACCGGAGCGTAGCGCTCCTCGTGCACCGTGATCTTGCGGGCCTTCAGCTCGCTCTGCTTCATGCGCCGCATCTCGGCGCGGATCTGGTCCATGCCGACGCTGCCGCGGCCAGCGGCAAAGTACTTGCCCGAGCTCGCCGCAGCTATCTTCTTCAGCTGTGCCTCGTTGTCGGCGCTCAGCGCAGTCAGCACGGAGTTTCCCTTCTCGTCTCGCATGTAGCCAGTCCACGTGCCGTCGTCGGCATACGTGGGGATCGGCTCGCCGGTGCGCGTGCCGATACCCACAACGTAGACGCGCGCGCCGATCTGAGCCAGCTCATTGGCTGCAGCGACAGGGTCGCCCTCGTGATCTTCACCGTCGGTGAGCAAGATCACCACGCGCGAGCGCTGGTTCTGCTCTTCCTTGTTGTCCGTGCGACTGCTGCGCTCCAGGAGGCGCTTGGCGGAGGTGAGAGCGCGACCGATGGCCGTGCCGCCGACGGGCATGTCGTACGGTCCGAGGTCACGGAAGAACAGCGCCGCGGCGCCGTAGTCGACCGTCATCGGAAACTCCATGGTCTCGCCGGCAAACGCCACGATGCCCACGCGGTCCCCGTTCAGCTCGTTCAGGAACGCGGTGACCTCGGCCTTGGCGCGGTCGATCCGGCTCGGCCGCACGTCTTTGGCCAGCATACTCTTGCTGAAGTCGAGCGCGAGCACGACGTCGATGCCGCGCTTGCGCAGCATGCGCGTGCGCGATCCGTACTGCGGTCGCGCCAGCGCGACGATCGTGAGGGTAATGCCGAGGAGCAGCACCACCGCGCGGGCAGCCCGCAACCCTGCGGAGCGCCCGAGCGTCAGCCGCGCGAGGCTGTTGTCCTTGCCGAAGCGCGCCTTGGCGGCCTGCCGGATCCGATAGGCCAGAAACAGCGCTGCAGCCAAGAGCGGCACGAGCGCGAGCAACCACAAGATCTCTGACGCGTGCCAGTTCATGGCCACCTCCGCAGCACGAAGCTGCCGAGCGTCAGCTCTAAAAACAGCAGGAGGAGCGCGGGCCAGACGAACACCGGGAACAGCTCGCCGTAGACGCGACCCGCGTCTTCGATCTGCGAGCGCTCGAGCGTATCTAGGATGGTGTGGAAGCTGCGTTCGAGCGCGGCGCGGTCAGCCACTTGGAACGCCTGGCCGCCGGTCTGCGAGGCCACGTTCTTGAGCAGCTCGGGGTTGACCGGGAAGTTGCCGCGATCGAACACGGGCCGGCCGAACAGATCGAGCCCCGACTGCACGGGCGCCTTGTCGGAGCGACCCATCAGGATCGTGTACACCTTGACGCCCAAGGCCTTGGCGAAATCTGCCGCTTGCAGCGGCGAGACATTGCCGCTGTTGGAGTCGCCGTCGGTCATCAGGATCACAACTTTGCTCTTTGCGTCCGACTTGCGCAGGCGGTTGAGCGCTGTGCCGATGCCATTGCCGATGGCCGTGCCGCGGCCTTCGATCACACCTAGCTCGAGCTCCCCGATCATGCTGCGCAGCGCTTCGTGGTCGGTCGTGAGCGGCAGGAGCGTGTGCGCGTCGCGCCCGAAGATCACAGCGCCGATGCGATCGTTCGGGCGCTTGAGGATGAAGTCATCCACCACCGCCTGGGTCGCGACGAAGCGATTCGGGCGAATGTCCGCGGCTTGCATCGACAGCGACAGGTCGATCGTGAGCACGATGTCGATGCCTTGTACCTCGGTGGCATCGCGAGCGTGGATGCTCTGCGGCCCCATCAGCGCCAGGGACATCAACAGCACGCTGACCACGCGCGCCGCCGTCAGCAGCGGGTCGAGCCAGACGCGTGGTCCCTCTGGCAGGTCTTTGAAGTCGAGGACGCGCGACATCTGCAGCCGTGGGCGGCGCTTCTTGTTCAAGTAGCCACGCGCGATCAAGACCAGCAGGCCCGCGGCCAGCAGGCTGACCGCCAGCGGCCGTTCGAAGCGGAAGCTGCGCGCGGTGAGCGGTACTTCATAAACCTGTTCGATCAGGATCAAGCAGAGCGCGGCCACGGCAGCTGCGAGCAGCAGCGTGAACAGGACCGGTCGCAACGCTTTAGGGAAGCGCTTCATGCAATGGACCCTCCGTCGTCCGGGCGATGCGTCCTGCGCGGCGGCGTGGGCTCCAGCGCGCCGGCGTGCGCAGGATCGTTGGGCGCGGTCTGGTGGATGCGATCGGGCTCAGACAGCTGCACGAGGTCCTGCGCCTTGGCGAACAAGAGGTCGACCTCGTCGCCGTCGGGCTCGACCTTAGCGAACTTCACGAGGTCACAGCGCCCGAGGAACTGCCCGACTTCCTGCGTGAAGCCGAGCGAAGCCCCGCGCGTCTTGAGCATTGTGAGCATCTCGTCCGTCGTGGTCTCGAGGCCGTCGAATGCGTAGCGACCTCCGAGATACGCACGCACGACGTCGCTCAGCTGATCGACGAACACCGCACCTTGCCCGGCGTCGAGCATCGCTTGCTTTTGGCGACTGAGCTGGGCCAGCGCTTCTGCGGCGATCTCCCAGGGCGGCCGCGGCGGCGGAGGCGGCACTGCAGCTTTGCGCCGCTTTTGCAGGTAGCGCGAGACGAGCAGGGTCAACCCGGCTACGAACGCAGCGGCGGCCAGACCTCCGAGCACGTAGACCGGCAGCCAGTTGTCCTCGAGCACGGCAACTGGCTTGGTCTCCTGCTTGGGCTGCGCGTTCGGCTCATTGGCGAGCAGGCTCTGCACTTTGTACGGGCGCGACTCTGTCTGCACCGTACCGATACTGTTGTCCTTGGTGACCACGCGCAGGTTGATCGCGGGCAGAGGCATGTCGCCCGGCTCCAGCGCGAGCAGCTCGAGCGCGAACACGAAGCGCTGCCTGTCGCCGTTCGGCGGCTCGACGCGCGCGCTCTTTTTGTAGACCTCGAACGGCGCGAACGACTGATCCGCGACCGTCACGTCGTCGCCGAGCAGCGCGTCCGCGCTGATCTCGAGCTTGACCACATCGCCGAGCTTCACGCCGTTCGGGGGCTCGACGCGCAGCTCGAGCTTGGGCGTGTGTTCGGGGGACAGTGACGGCGCGGCCTTTTCCTCGGCCGGGGCTGCAGCCGGTGCCGGCGCTCCGGCCGCCGCTGGCTGCACGGGATCAGCCGCCACGGGCTCGGGTGCTGCTGCGCCCCCTTGTGCCTGCTGCGCGGCAGCCGGCTTGTGATGCTTACGCTTCGGCTTCTTGTGCGGCGCGTCAGCTTGTGCGGTCAGCGCCAGCGCGCAGATCAACATGCCAGCCCATAGACGTAGCGCCCTCATCCGTGTCGCTCCCTGCGCTGGCGCAAACGAAACAGCTCCGCGATGGGTCGCACGTAGGGTCGATCGGTTTGGATCGTCAGGTGATCCAAGTCGAGCCGACGAAACAGCTGCTCGCGCTCGGAGCGCTGCCGTGCGATGCGCATCGCATAGGCTTCGCGCACAGCGCGGCTGCTGGTGTCGATGTCGTAAAGCTCACCCGTCTCCAGATCCTCTGCGGAGATCACGCCCACATCGGGCAGCTGCTCTTCGCGCGGATCGAGGATCTGCAGCGGGATCAGATCGTGGCGCGCCGACGTGATGCGCAACGCGCGCTCGTAGCCGCTCGCGATGAAGTCGGAGATCAGAAACGCGACGCATTTGCGTTTTTGCACGCTGCCGAGCAGCTCGAGCGCGCAGCGCACATCCGTGCCGCGGCGCGCCGGCTTCGCGCTCAAGATCTCGGTGACCACACGCATCACGTGACCTTTGCCCTTCTTGGGCGGAACGAAGCGCTCGACCTGATCGGTAAACAGGATCAAGCCGACGCGATCGTTGTTCTTGATCGCGCTGAACGCGAGGAGCGCGGCGACTTCGGCCGCCGTCTCCTGCTTTGGCTGCGAGACCGAGCCAAACAAACCGCTCGCCGACAGATCGACGAGCAGCATGACGGTCATCTCGCGCTCTTCGGTGAACACCTTGACGTATGTGTCCCGCATGCGCGCGCTCACGTTCCAATCGATGAAGCGCACGTCGTCGCCGGGCTGGTACTGCCGGACCTCACTAAAGGCCATGCCTCGCCCTTTGAAGACCGAGTGATAGCTGCCGGCGAGCTGGTCGTTGGCCAGCCGCGCCGTATGGATCTCGATCTTCCTGAGCTTTTTGACGATCTCGCGCGGGATCATGGTGCTGCACCTCGCGACGTGCTGAGCGTGCTCAAGGCACCTCGACCGCTTCGAAAATGCGCCGCACGATCTGATCGCTCGAGATCTCCTCGGCCTCAGCTTCGTAGGTGCGAATCAAGCGGTGGCGCAGGACGTCCGGGCCCACCGCTTTGATGTCCTCGGGCGTGACGAAGCCGCGGTGGCGCATGAACGCATGCGCGCGCGCTGCCAAGTTGAGCGCGATGGACGCGCGCGGCGAGGCGCCATGCGCGATCATGTCGGTGAGATCCTTGAGGCCGGCGCGCTTGGGATCGCGCGTCGCGAGCACCACATCGACGATATAGTCCTTGATCTTCTCGTCGACGTACACCTGCGAGACGATCTTGCGCGCCGCCAAGATCTCCGACGGCGTGACCACACGGCGTGCGCGCAGCTGAATGTTCGGATTGGCTTCGTCCTCACCGTCGCGCAGCACGTGCAGCGCCATGCGCTCCATGATCTTGCGCTCTTCCTCGCGCGAGGGATAACCGACCTGCACGTGCAGCATGAAGCGATCGATCTGCGCTTCGGGCAGCGGGTACGTGCCCTCCTGCTCGATCGGGTTCTGCGTGGCCATGACCATGAATGGCTTGTCGAGGGGGAAGGTCTCCTCGCCGATCGTGACTTGCCGCTCCTGCATCGCTTCGAGGAGCGCGCTCTGCACCTTCGCGGGCGCACGGTTGATCTCGTCCGCGAGGATCAGGTTCGCGAAGATCGGGCCGCGGCGTACGGTGAATTGCCCGCTCTGTTGGTTGTAGATGACCGTGCCGACGACGTCCGCCGGTAGGAGATCGGGCGTGAACTGGATGCGATGGAACTTGGCCGAGACCGTGTCGCACAGGGTTCGCACGGTGAGCGTCTTGGCGAGGCCAGGAACGCCTTCCAGCAGCACGTGACCAGAGGTCAAAAGGCCGATCAGCAGGCGCTCGACCATGTGCTCCTGGCCGACGATCACTCGGCCCACTTCACTGATGATGGCGTCGATAAATGCGCTCTCGCGCTCTACGAGCTCGTTGATGGCTCTAACGTCGCTGTACATGAGCTCCTCGCGGTCGGGCGTCGGAAGAAAATCGCCGGGGCGTTACCACGCTCGCGGCAGGCTAGGCAACACACGGACAAAGCCGGGTATTTCATAGCGATCGCGTCGCCACGTCACGCGCGAAGTGAATGCGGGGTGAGTGAGCCCGTGTGGGGTGCAAGCCGCATCAAGTGCGCCGCCACAGCTGTCATTGGCTAGACATGCCGCATGAATATGCAAAAGTTACAGAGATACTATATGTGGCGCAGACCTCTGGTGGTAGCGAGGGACAGGCGGAGATCTCCAGGATTTACGCTGATCGAGCTCATGATCGTCGTGGCGATCCTGGGCATTCTGGCGGCGCTCGCCATCCCGGCTTTCGTCGGTTACGTGCGGCGCAGCAAGACCGCAGAGGTCGCGCAGAACCTCGACGCGCTGTTCAAGCTCGCAGCCTCGTACATGGCTCAGGAGAACGCAGGGCGCGGCACAGACACGCCCACCGGCACCTACTGCAGCGTCGGCTCGGACGCGCTGACGCCCACGCCGACCGCTGACAAGCAGCAATTTCTGGCCGGCCCAAACGGGCAGGCGCTCGGCTTCTCGATCGCTGACTTCGTGTACTTCGGGTACGGGATCACCGGCACCAACCAGTGCGGCTGGAACGCGGCCGCGGACGTCTATACGTTCTACGCGCAAGGTGACTTGGACGGCGATGGCACCCGCAGCACGTTCGAGCTGGCTGCCGGTACCGACGACACGCGAACGCTGCGGCATGCGCGCGGCTTCTACATCCATGAGGAGCTCGAATAGTTGGCAGATACTCCCGCGTAACCTTGCGCGTGCGATCTCCACACCTATGTCTCAGGCGCTATGCCCCGAGCGCCGATCTCTTTGTGTCTTTTCTGTGCGTGTCTGGTTGGCTCTGTCACAGCATGCGATGACGAATCTGCACGCGATGACAGCAACAGCGCCGATGCCGCTGTGAGCGGCGGCGACGCTGCGCCAGCTGACAAAGACGCGGAAGCGTCTGACAAGGCAAGCTCCACGCTGGGCGAGTCTGCTGCGAGCGGTACGCCGCGCTACCCCGCAGATGTTGAGCCTGTGACGCGCGTCGAAGACGCGAAGCCCGGAACTTTCATTCCGCCGTTCGAGATCTGCCGTGAGCCGGTGAAAGGCGAGCCCGCGGGCATGGGGCCGAACGGTCAAGTCTGCACCCACTCGATGATCTCGGCCTGCACCGAGCCTGGGCGCTACTATCCAGATTACGCATCGTGCGACGTGGTACGAACGCAGCGACCGTTCTGGGAAGCTCCGCCCGCGAACGTGCCACGCGAGGACGATCCCCGCCTGAACGATCCCGCGTTCATGAAGGAGCTCGAATGGGCGACCGAGCAGGTTGCCGCTTGTGGCTGCACGTGCTGCCACGACTCGCGCGTCGGCGACGGCAAGGTGGGTCAGTGGGACATCAACCGCGGCCCGATCTGGCTCGACACGCTCTCGGATCCTGGGCTCGCCCTGTTTGTTGGCCTGGCGGATTCCTCGGCGCTCGGCGCGTATCCTGCGGCTGAGAACTTTGGTTTCGATCGCGACCTCACGGGCATCCCGACCACAGACACCGCGCGCATGAAGGCGTTTCTCGAGGCGGAGCTCGCTCGGCGCGGGATCAGCGAGGAAGAGGCGCGGGCAGTTCCGCCGTTCGGTGGGCCGATCTATCAAAACCGCGTGATGGAGCCGGTTCCATGCGCCGGGCAGGGCGTCGACGCCCAAGGCGTCGTGCAGCTCGGAGCGGCACAGGCGCGCTACATCTACGTTCAAGACGAGGACGCGGACAATCCTGGCGTGCCGCCCAACCAGGATTTGCCCGAGGGCACGCGCTGGCGGATCGATGTGCTGCCGAGTGCGGCGCCGCTCGCGGGAACCCTCCAGTACGGCACCACGCCGAATGGCTCGTTCCAGGTGCAGCCCGCATCGCAGAGCGCGCCGGAGCTCGAAGCGGGCAAGCGCTACAAGTTGTACGCGCTGCGCGACGTGGGTGTGCCTGTGATCAACTGCATCTTCACATACGGTGAGGAGCTGGGTGCGCCGGCGCCGACTGCGCCGACCGGGCCTGCGTCGGTGCCCGATGCAGGCCCACCGGCTGAGGCGTGTGCAGCGGATGCGTTCGGCGCGGCGTGTTCAACAGATGCAGATTGCGCATGTGATGCGGCGAGCTACTGCGCGCTCATGCCGGGACAGACGACGGGCTACTGCACGGCGAAGGGTTGCAAGGATGACCCGAGTGTTTGCCCCTCGGGCTGGTCGTGCTTCGACCTGTCGGCCTTCAGCCAGGACTTGCCGGCTATCTGCATGAAGCCCTGACTCTTCCTCGCAACCGTAACCGTAATCGTCGACGTAACCGATCTCTCAGTCGGTTACGTCGACGATTACGGTCACGGTTACGTGATTTAGTGGGTTGCCTTGGGGGTAGGATGTAGGCAACGCTTGCCCGCATGTCGAATGCCGAGATCTTGAAGCGCGCCCAGTCTGTGCTCCCTGGAGGGGTGAACTCGCCGGTTCGGGCTTTTCGCGCAGTGGAGGGCGACCCGGTCTTTATCGAGAGCGCACACGGCGCGTACCTCACGGACGTCGATGGTCGCAGCTACGTGGACTACGTCGGCTCTTGGGGGCCCATGATCGTCGGTCACGCGCATCCCGCAGTGGTAAAGGCCGTGCAGGACGCGATGGTGCGCGGCTCTAGTTACGGCGCGCCCACTGCAGCCGAGGTCGAGCTCGCCGAGCAGATCCGCGACGCGTATCCGTCGATGCAGATGCTGCGCATGACCAGCAGCGGCACCGAAGCCGTGATGGGGGCGCTGCGCGTGGCGCGCGGCTTCACCAAGCGCGACTTGGTGGTGAAGTTCGAGGGCGCCTACCACGGCGGCGCGGATTACTTGCTCGTGAAAGCTGGCAGCGGCCTCGCGACGTTCGGAGAGCCGGATAGCGCCGGCGTCCCAGCCGCGATCGCTGGCACCACGACGGTGCTGCCGTGGAACGACGAAGCCGCCGCACGCGCGCTCTTCGACAAGCGCGGCAGCGAGATCGCCGCGCTGATCTTGGAGCCGGTCGTCGGCAACATGGGCTGCGTGCCACCTGAGCCTGGCTTCCTCGAGTTCTTGCGCGAGCTGACACGAAAGCACGGCACGCTGCTCGTGTTCGACGAGGTGATGACCGGCTTCCGGCTCGCCTACGGCGGCGCACAAGCGTTCTTCGGCATCGAGCCGGACCTCACGACGCTCGGCAAGATCATCGGCGGAGGGTTGCCCGTCGGCGCGTACGGTGGACGCCGCGAGATCATGGAATGCGTGTCTCCGCTCGGTCCGGTCTATCAAGCCGGAACGCTCAGCGGAAATCCGCTGGCGGTGGCCGCGGGGCTCGCGACCTTGAAGCTGCTGCGTGAGGCAGGCGTGTACGCCAAGCTCGAGTACGCGAGCGTGCTCCTCGAAGCGATCCTGAAAGAAGCCGCGCAGAGGACACGCACAGCGCTCGTCGTGCAGCGGGTCGGCTCGATGATCACGCCGTTCTTTACCGACAAGCCCGTGCGCGCATGGGGTGACGCGACCAACTGCGACCGGGCCAAGTTCGGACGTTTCCACCGCGCGCTCTTGGAGCGTGGCGTGTACTGGCCGCCTTCGCAGTTCGAAGCAGGCTTCGTGTCACTGGCGCACGACGATCAGGCGTTCGCCAAAACCCGCAGTGCAGTCACCGAGGCACTGAGCGTTTTGTAGGGTGCGTGCGTAGCCGACACACGGGGGGATGAGTCTTGACCCAACACGGTGTGCATGCTACTTGGGCGCCGCGCTTTCAGTAGGGAGGGCGCGCCGATCGTGTTGCTCGGTCCTCGAGGCGGA
>Ga0190269_10001115_pt1 | contig 13007 bp, 7 predicted proteins | sample Popmic249IS_FD_133749 | JGI IMG/M metagenome (GOLD analysis project Ga0190269, IMG submission 133749) | Populus adjacent soil microbial communities from riparian zone of Blue River, Arizona, USA - 249 IS | ecosystem: Environmental > Terrestrial > Soil > Riparian zone | place: USA: Arizona...
CCGACAGCGGTCAACGCCTCTACCTCCGACCTAGCGGAGGACGCGCCACTGCCCCACGAGTGTGGTCGGGCACGCTTGAGAAGAAGTCGCACATTTGCGACGAAACTGTGTCCGAGGACCGAGCCGAACCATGAGCACACCGCTGTTTGCGCTGAACGCCGAACTCGCACTGGTCTGATTCGGCGAATCCCGACGCGGAGCGAGCAGAGCGTCAGGCGCGGCCCCCGTCGACGGACAACTCCACCACGACCTGCTCCGGCTCGGCGAGGCAACGCCACGCCGGGACCCGCCGCACCTCTGCCGCGCCCGCAATGATGCCCAGCCGGGCCAGAACCTTGCGGAGCGCCCGCCCATCGGGGTCGCCTGCTGGGTCGTCCACCACCACCGCCAGATCCCGCGTGCCGACGGTCACGACCAAGTCGACCAGGTATCCACCCACGACCGTGTCCCGGCGTACCGACACTCCGGCTTCGCGCAGCGCCCGGTGCAGTCGGTCCGCGGCGGTACCCGGCGTGTCGAATTCCGTCATCTGCGCGCCATTCCCAGCCAGTGCAGCCAGCAGACCGTGCTGCCCGGACCACCAGGACCGATCTCCCACCACAACGAGTTGGGAGCGAGCGCGGGTGATGGCAACGTTCCAGAGATTCGTCTGGTGCACCAGCCAGCCCCGTGTGTGGTCGCTGATGCCCTGCGCGCCGACGGGCGAGACGACCATGATGTCCTTCTCGCTGCCCTGGAACTTGTGAATGGTAGCGCAGAGTAGATTGTCGGCCAGTCCGGCTTCGTGAAGCGCCCGCTGCAATCCGCGTTGCTGGGCGGCGAGCGGGGTCACCACGCCGATCGATGCGGCCGGAAACGCCGCGCGGAGCCGCCGTACCTCCTCCACCACAGCTGCGATCTCGGCACCGTTGCGGCCGGAGCCGGTGGCGCCCCGACTAAACCGGCCCGGCCGGTCGGCCCAGCGCATCGCAGGATCGGCCAGCGCGGCCAGCTTCGACGGATCGGTCAGTACGGTCAACCGTCCCTGGTAGACCTCCCTGTTCGACGTCGCCACGATCTCGGGATGACAGCGGTAGTGCTCGTCGAGCAGATACGCATCCTTAGCCGCCATGGCGAACGCCTCGTACGCCGAGTGGCCCGTGAACGTGAGGCGGCGCGCGGTTAGCCAGCCGTTGCCCAGACCGGCGCGGGACTGCTCCGTGCGATCCTCCTCGCCGGTCAACTGGACGACCGGCGTCAGCTGCCGCGGATCCCCAATAATCAATGCCCGCTTCGCGCGGTAGAGCATCGGCAGGATCGCCGCCACTGTGCACTGGGCGGCCTCATCGATGATCACCAGGTCGTACATCGCCGGTCGGGGTGGCAGTCTCCGCGCGGACATGGCGGTGGTCGCCCAGCCGGGCAGCACCCGCAGCAACTCCGGTAGGCCTACCCAGCTCTTGCCGTCCGGTTTGGCCATCTCGTCCGCCCGGTCCTGAAGCAGCTTTGCCCCGAAGGCGACCCGCCTGGCAATCTGCGCTCGCAGCAGATCGTTGCTGTGGGTGGGCCGCTCGTCGCGCAGCAGCATCCCAAGGCGCCGCCATGCCTCGTCCGGATCGTCGGGCAGCGCGTCGAGCTGCCGTCTCGAACTGCGCCAGCGCAGTTCGACGACGGCCTGCTCATTAAGCGTCGTGAGCGCCTCCCAGTCGGCCGCAGCGTAGGACCGCAGTCGCCACCGATACCACCAGCCGAACCAACGGCTGCCCAACGCGCGGTCGGTCAGCGCCACGAGCCTGGCCAGAGCAGCGTCATCAGCCGGCAGAGCAGATCCGTCGGGCAGGCGCGCTATGCGTTCCGCAGCGAGGTCCGCAAGATCGCGCTCGAGTAGCCGACGGGTGTCTAGAGCCGCCCGCAGCCGAAGTACCTCGTCATCAACCATTCGCAATTCATGATGTGGCGTGCGGTCATCCGGCTCGGTCCCCCCGTTGACCGACCGGCCGTACGCGCGGAGTACATCGGCGAGGTACTCAGGCTCCTGCAGCCGGTAGTCCTTGTTTCCGGTGCGGAGCAGTAGTCCTGGCCCCAGCATCTCGGTGATCCGATTGACGACCTCGTTGACCGCCCCATTATTCGTCGAGCCGATCAACACGCTCTGTCCGGCGGCCGTCGCGGTGGTCAGCAGCGCGGTGACGAGCTGGCTTTTACCAGTGCCGGGTGGTCCCTGCGCGACAGTCAGTGGCCGGCTCATCGCCGCCCGGATAATTTCCTCCTGCGCCTCGTTGACCGGACTCAGTGACACCGGGACGGTATCCACCAGCGGGTCTTCCTCGGGCGGCGTCGCAAGCGCAGCCAGTGCCGTCCGCGCGACATGTTGCGGGTTCCTGGCTATTTCGGATAGGTCGTCAACGAGCTGTCTCTCCGGTGCCTCTGCAGTGCCGCCGACGAAGAGCAGTCCAGCATTCTGTACCCGGTCGATTGGTGCCGCACGAACCGTGCCCCTGAGGTCTTCCGGGTCAACCTCACCCACTGTCGTCAGGCCGAACGTGGTCGTCAGCAGATTGGCGATCGCGGCGAGCGATTCCCTGTCTCCGGGGACGAACCGCTTGGCGACTTCCTGCAGCAGCTCGTCGGCCTCGACAGGCGAAAGCTGAGCATGATCAACCAGGGCCGGGTTTGGCCGCGGTGGCTCCGGATGCAGCGCCCCGTCGTCGCCGACGGTGCAGTCGCAGACGAGCAGCGGCGCCAGCCGCACTCGTCGCTGTCGGCCGTAGTGGACGGCGGCCACCGGATAGCCGTACTGCAGGCGCCTACCGTCGGCGCGCGCCTGGTTTGCCAACCGGCGTCCGCGGTCGCGCAGCGGAACCGGCGCGGTGGCCGTAAAGATGACTTCAGGGCCCGCCGGGGCGGCCATATACGTTTGGTCCTTCTGCGGATCGATGAAGGACTGCAGAACAGCGGCGCGCTGCATGCAGGCGGCGTAATAGGCGAGCAGCCGTTGCCACTGGTCGACGTTGAAGGGAGCGTCGTCGTCCCCTGCCCCTGTCTCCGTACGCTGCCTTGTCCGACTCACCGGCGCGTCGGCATCGGGTCCCGCAACCAGTCGCACCGGCTCGGTTACGCCCTCCGACGACTCGACCGGCGTGTTGTGTCGGCGGCGCGCCATCTCGGTGAGCGCATACCGCGAAAGGTCGCTCGTGGTGATCCAGCCGTCGTCGGCAGTTGCGTGCGCGGCTCCGCGCAACCCCTCGAGCAGCACTTCAGTGAAGACGGACGGTCGATCTGGGCCCTGTGCCTTGGAGGCCTTCATGTGATCGCTTGACGTAAGCATGAACGTGCCACGCTCGCGGCGAGCGCGACGCGGTTCTTGGCGTACACCGCCAGTGAAGCGGTGTCGGGCGCTGAACGCACCAGAGAAGCAGCAGTCGAGCAGTACGACCTTCTGACTGGCCTTGGTGTGGTTCAAGAGGTGGCGGAGGATGCCATCGATGTCAAAAGCGGTGGCGTGCAGATTGTCAGCGACGGTGTCGGTGGCGGCGAGGAAGAGTGACTGCCGGTCGTCGTGTAACACTCCATGGCCGGAGGAGTAGAACAGCGCGAGGTCTCCGGTGCGCCGGGCGCCGTAGAAGTCCTCGACGACCTGGCGCAGCTGGGCTGCCGGCAAGTCAATGAAATGGTCGATGCTGTCGAAACTTCCGTCGGTTCCGAAGGCCACCTTCAGCTGGGTGACGTCTTGGCGCACCCCAGGCAGCGGTAGCAGGTTTCGATCAGCGGGACAGGTGGCGGTACCCACCAGCAGCGCATGCCGACCCATCAGCGAGACCGTTCGATAGCGTCTCGCACCACCCGTATCAGCTCGTCGTTCTGGGCTTTGGTCGGGCGGTCGATGGACAGCTCGATGTCGCCGACCTTGAGCTGCACCTGGCGGCCACTGTTGCGGTTGAGGAATCCGACTATCAGTTCGACTAGAGCCTGCACGTATCCCGGGTCGGCGCTGACCAGTACGGTCACCATGCCCGCGACGAGCTCGGCGACACCTTTGCTGTCCCAGCCACTATTACGCGCCTCGACGCGGTCAACAGCGCCGATGTCCTGGAGGTCGTCTGCCAACTCCTCGGTCAGCTGATCGAGAACGAAATCGTCGTCCTCGGGCAGTGCGGTGAAACCCACTTGGAGGAGAATCTGGGACACCTAGCCTCCTTCGTCGCAGTGACAGCAACACTACGGAGCGTGGACGCCCGGGTGATAGGTCTGTCGGCAATTCGATGTCTTGAAGTTGATGCCGCCATCCTGACCGGACCCGCTAAACGGCAGTACGCACGGCGCGGATCGGTCCGACCGTCCAGACCCCCGCCGGTAGCCGTCGGCTCCCCGGACCGCCAAGCAAGTCACTGACGAGTTGGCCCTGTCGACTTCGTGCTGTCCAGTACGTGTAGGGGCGCCAAACCATAGGAGCCCCTGCGACCGTGACCACCTCATCCAGCCCCTTGACCGCCTGGGTCGCCAATCGGAAGGGCGCCGCCGACCCGCTTAAGACCGTCGGCGGCCCCACTCTGCGGTTCGCGTTCTACGCCCGGATGTCCACCGCCGAGTTCCAGGACCGCGCATCCTCCCGCAGCTGGCAGCTAGAAGCCGCCACCGAGCTGATCGGGGGACACGGCCGTGTCGTCGCGGAGTACATCGACGTCGGACACACCCGCCGCCGCCCCTGGTCCCGCCGACCACGCGCCACTGCACTGCTCGAAGCACTGGCGGCACCCGATCGACCGTTCGACGCGATCGTCGTCGGCGAGTACGAACGCGCCTTCGCCGGCCGCCAACTTCAGGCGCTCCTGCCCATTCTCGACGCGCGCGGGGTCGCCCTATGGCTACCCGAACTCGACGGACCGATCCACTCCGCCGACCCGGTCCACGCCGCGGCGCTGCTCCACCTTGCGGCCCGTTCCAAGCAAGAGATCCAGCGGGCCCGATTCCGCGTGCTGGCCGCGATGCGCGCGCAAGTCCTCCAACAGGGCCGCTATCAAGGCGGCCGGCCACCCTACGGCTACCTGCTCGCCGACGCCGGACCCCACCCCAATGGACGGCACGCCCAGTGGGGACGCCAACTCCACCGCCTCGAACCCGATCCGGCGACCGCCATCAACGTGATCTGGATGTTCGCCCAACGGTTGGCCGGACGCAGCATCGCCAGCATCGCCCGCAACCTCAACGACGCCAGAATCCCCAGCCCCTCCAACGCGGACCCGGACCGTAACCCGCACCGGGCCACCCAGTACTGGACCACGCACACCGTCGCGAGCATTCTGGCCAACCCCCGCTACACCGGCCGGCAAGTCTGGAACCGACAAGGCACCGATCACCCCCTCGACGAAGCCGCCGACGAAACAGCGGCCCGTCGCTGGAACCCCGGCGCCGACTGGTCTCTCTCCCCCGGCCTCGCTCACCCGGGCTTGGTCAGCGAGGAAGACTTCGTCACCGCTCAAGCCATCGACACCCGGCCGCGGCGAGCCACCCGGACCTACGCGCTGAGCGGCCTTGTCCGCTGCCGGCCCTGCGGACGAACCATGCAACCCACTGGGTCCACGGCCGGGCCGGCTACCGCTGCCGCCACGGCAGGACCAGCGCTCAGCCCCTGACCACCGACCGGCCCAGGACCATCTATGTCCGCGAAGACCACATCACTGAACGCCTCACCACGCAGTACCTGTACGCCAACTCGCCGGCCGAGATCGGGACCGCGCTACGCCGCGACAACGTTCGGATATGGATCAGCGGCGGCACCCACGCCCCCACCGTCGAGACAACCCCGAAGAACAGAGGGCCGGGAAAGTTGATCGGCCGAACGGAGGAGGTCCCGGCAGTGCGGACTACTCGACATTGCGCCGCTGACCTGCGATAACGCCCCTCGTGGGTTTCCTGTGTCCGAGGGGGGACTTGAACTCCAATTTCCAGCACATATGCTTTAGGCAGGTGTGCATGCCCCCTTTATTCCACGACCGGCCACCGATTGCAACCGGCTTCTTGGAACGGCTCCACGTGCATCAGTAACCTCGGCCCGCGTATTCCGGGGACGAATTTCGTCGACTATGACTCGGCCCAGCGACCGATCCGTCGGCTCTAATAGGTGCTCCCTCCCGACCGTTGCGGACGGCGGACTCTTTACTCGGAATGTCTAACGAGATTTCTTCTCGGCGTAATGTTTCGCGCGAAGTGTGCTGCCGGGAGACCTCACGCCCTGGATGCGTCCCCAACGCGGGACGGTAGAGCCCGGCAGTCGGTGGGGTTTGGTCTATCGTTTGGAACATGCCTGCAGCCGCTCCAGCCCCTGACGAGCAGGAAGTCCCCGCTGCCAGCCCGAAGGCGATCCGGGCCGCGTTGCTGCCCGAGGAAGCCGGTGACTTCGACCGGGAGTACCGCCAGGCGATGAACGAGGCAGTCGAGACCCTGGAACTCGCCGGTGTCCTGGCGTTGCTTCGCCGCTGGCAGCGGGTCGCCTGGTCGTCACGCGATGAGCGCGCCCATCGGCGGATGCTCGAGCACGCCGATCGACTGTCGGCTGGCGAGACTGTGGCGACCGAGCCGTGGTCAGTGACCCGCGCGAGGCTCGGCCTGTAGGTGTACGCCGTCGAGACCGATGCCGAGGTCGTAGAGCAAATCACCGCCTTGCCCGCCTCCGCGCTGCCGTCCTACGCCGAGCTCATGGCGCTGCTGGAGGTCGCTCCGTGGAGCGGGGAAAGCTACAACCGGCAGCGCCCCGACGCGAACATGCGTAGCCATCCGTTCGGACCCAGCAGCGAAGGCCTGGCGATCTACCTCATCCTCGAAGACCAGCGCCGTGTGATCGTGCTCCGAGTCCTCTGGGCGGCATAAGTCGATTGCCTGGCCGCGGCTGCGTCTCCACACCTCCGCCATGGACGCAGATGCGCGCGCCGACTACGAAAGCCGGCCGAGGGCGAAGTTGGAGCCGCGCGCATCTGAACGAGTGGCCAAACTCCGGGACCTCCGGGGTAGCCGGCAGTACATCTTTGCCACCCGCAGCCCGGTCTCGTCGTCTCGGCAGATGCCAGATCATTTCCTAACCTCGGACGCTCGGCGGGGCATCGTCGAGGCGACAGGCTCCCTCGGGCGTCACAACCTCAACGCGCTGGCGCTTCTACCACCTGGACGGTGGACCGATCCCCTTCAAGCGCCCCAGCGTCAAGTTGGGGCTTCTCGACATAAGCTGCCCGCGTTGTCATTCTTGCAGTTCGCGGTTAGACCTCGTGGTCGCGCGGTCCCACCGCACGGTTCACGAACTGGGCCAGCGACATTCCAGGCCCCTGATCACCCCCACTTCAGCAGTCCACGCTGGGCAATTCCTAAAGGCTGACCAGTCTCACCTCGCATGCCGCCTGACTTTAGTGATCGAGGACGCGAGCCCAAGCAGCGATTGCTTCCGGTGGCACAGCCTCCTGCGCGACCCGCCCGGCGGAGTTCCGGACAGGAGCGAGCTCGTCCCACAGCTCATCGCCGAGCCAGCCACGGCCAGAGGCTCCTGTCCACTCGATGCGTCCAGATTCCTGCACGGGTCGGTCGGCCATCGCTGACCAGAGCGTCCTCGCCGGGAGGATCGCGATTGCAGCAGCGTCTGCTGCGGTGCCGGCGATCTCCAGGCCGGTCGGGTCAAGGTCGCCCCAGTACCAGACGCGGCCGGTGACTGGGCCCCGGCCGCCGACGTCAACGCTCAGAGCGTCGACTTGGGAGGGAAACGTTTTGCCGCTTCCCCAGGCGACGCTGCCGACCGGGTGGTCGCTGGTCGCGCGTAGTTGTTCGACGGCCGCCCAATAGGTGTCGCTGTTCTCAACGACGAGGACGTCAGAGCCCCGCCCGACCAACGCTGCGGGAAGGGGTGCGGGGATCCTCACGCAGTGGAATAGGGCCAGGGTGAGCCGGCCAGGTCCGAAGAGGTCGGTTTTCACCATTTTCTCGAGGCGCTTCTCGTCTCCGAGGATTTCCACGGACCGATATCGGAGGGGCACCGTCGGTGGGTTCAGATCGCGGGTTCGCGCCAGCCAGCTGTTCAGAGCGACCAGATCGCGGAATCGATCTGCCGAGAGCGTGGGGAGCGTCGAGGCCCAGCCGAGTTCATGACTCCATGGGTAGGTCATCCATTCCCGGCGTGGGACTGCTTGACGGGCAGTGGGGATCTTCACGAAGCGCGGCAGCGGCGGGCGGGTCGACTGATCCCAGGAGTCGGACGGAAGCTCGACCGTTCCGGCCTCAGCCAACCGGTGAAGCGCCGCGTAGAGCGCTGCGGTCTGCGTGGCGTCGCCGACAAGGCGTGGGGCCGCGATGAGCCAGAGGGACCAGACCCGATCCAGGGTGATCTGGACGGACCCGGCCGCGCGCAAGGCATCACCCAGCGCGTCAACTTCGCCGGAGCGGACTGCTTGACCGGTCACCGCCAGACCTCGTAACCGGTGGCCTCGACCCAGTTCTGCGCCGCAGTCGTCTCGTGTCCGCCGGTGAGGGCAGCTGGTATGTCCTGACCGTCGACGATCCGGTCGCGGAGGTGGAGGAAGGACAGATTCCGGCGTACGTCGCCGTCGTTGCGGAGCTTGACGATGACCGAACCGGGTCCGGTGAAGGCGGCGTCGACGCCGGCGTCGTTCAAGCCGGTGGCGCAGACCAGTTGCAGGCCGGTGTGGGCGGCGAGGCGGTGTTGCATGGCGATGAGTGTCTCGGCGGAGGCGGCACCGAACGGATTGTCGAGGAGGAGAGTGCCGGGAGGGCGCCGACCGCCGGGGCGGTGCGCGCTGCGGACCCCGGAGAGCGCGCAGTAGACCAGGACAGCGAGGGTGAGGACTTGCCCGCCGGAGAATTCATGCGGAATCCGATCCGGCGCGCAATAGACCACGCGTCCGTCGATGCGGGGTTTGAGGATCTCGATGGACCAGGCGCCCGCTCGGGCCCGGTCGACGACGGTGTCCCGGAGGGCGTCGGCGAGCCATCGCGCGCGGACGTCGGCTGAGCCGCTGCGCTTGGGGTTGCTGGCCAATTCCACTGCCCAGGAGTCGATGCGGTCGGCGAGGCGGCCGAGTGCTTCCTCATCCGGTGCCTCGTCGAAGCGGATCTTGATCGCCGGTGCCTCGGAGATGTCGCCGAGACCGGCGGGCAGCCGCGAGGCACGGGTCACTTCCCGCAGCAGTCGTCGCTGTTCGCGGCAGAGGGACAGGAGGCCGTCGCGCAGGATGGTCCGGTGCGTGTCGAGGCTTTCCAGGTCGCCTTTCGCGGATTCGGCGATCGCCTGGACCCGGCGGCCGAGCTGCGCTGCCTCGGCGATGAGGTCGCTGTCCTTCAGAGTCCGGAGCCGGATCGCGGCGGGGGCGTCAACGTGGCGCCAGCGAGCGTCTGAAGCAGCGGCACGGACCGCGGTGATGGCGTCGCGTTGCTGGTCACGAGCACTCCGCTCTGCGTCGTCCGCCGTCCGGTAGGTACCCAGCAGATCGCGCATCCGGGTCCGCGCGTCCGTGGTGGAACCCCGGTAGACGTGGTCGCCAGTCACCCGATCCGAGGTCCACATGCCGATGGTGTCGTTGAACGCGACGACGTCCTTTGCGATCGCGTCGTGCAATTCCTTCGCGTCGGTTTCGGCTTGTTCGGCGGCATCCCGACGATCGCGCACCGTGATGTTGTGACCTTCGAGCCGCTCGAGAAGAGATGGGATAGCTTCGGGCGTTTCCGGCTGCCAGTCGGTATGGGCCAGGTCGACGTGGTTCTGGCGGTCCGAGGCAGCCGGTGCTGCCTCCTCCACTGCGGCCGTCGCCTTCTCGGTGGCGGCTTCAGCGCGCACACGGGACTTTTCGGCTGCTGTGGCGTCAGCGTGGGCTTGCCGCTGGGCGCCGTTCAGGGATTCTCTCGACGACGCTTCAGTAGTGTCCGCGAGCTGGGTGGCACGCAGGATCGTGCTGGTCGCGAATCGATCGCGGCGATCGACCGCGTCCGCGAGTGCCTGCCGGGCACGTCGGAGGAATTCGGCTTCGATCAGGCCGTGTTCAGCGGCAGACAGCTCGTCGCGGAGGCTGGTCCACTCCGTTTCGACGACGGCGAGGTTGCCGCCCGGGTCGGGTCCGGGGGCATCGATCCCCAAGGCATTTCGCTGGCGCTGCCAGGCTCCGCGGTCCGCGCGGGCTCTGGCGCGGCGCTCCACGGCCGCGTTGATCGCCTCGGTGGCGCCCTGCCGATCTGCTTGTGCGGTGTTGATCGCGCGTTGCGCGCTGCTCAGGTCGGCCTGGGCAGACGGCCGGCTGGCGGCGGCAGCGGTGCCGGCCCCAGTCACCGCGACCAGCTCAGCGGCACTGCCCGCCTTCTTCTCCGCCGCCGTCTGCTCGCGGCGGGCGATGGCGGCCAGGTCGCGGTTGTCGCGGGCGGTCTGCCGGTAGGCGTCGCGCTGCCGGACGAGTTCGCGGTGGTTGCCGTCGGCCTTGGCATAGACAGTCGCGGCTTGTGACTCCGCCGTGAGGAGATCGGCGCGCGTCGTCCCCGACCATCGCTCGGCGTGCACTCGGCATTCCGCCGCGACCGAGCGGTAGCGCTGCGCGGCTTGGCGGGCCTCGGTTGCGGCTGCGCCGTCGCTGGTCACGGTGGTTTCGAGATCGCCCCGGATGGTGGCGGCCCAATCGCGGTCCCAGGTCGCGCGGTGCGGTACGACCACGTAACGCATGTCGTCGCCGGGCCGGCTGGACTGTATGGCTACGAGTGAGGCCGTGCTGCTCACCGCTACCGGCGTGCGGGTGCGGAGCGCGGCGGTCTTGAGGCAGGCAACCGCGTCCGAGAATCGCGCTGGGTCCAGGACAACGACGCCACCCGCGAGGTCCGGCCGGGCCTCGATCAGCGCGGGCCGGTCGGCGGGATCGGGGATGTTGCGTTCGATCCAGCTAAGGCCAGCGACCGCTCCGATGCGCGCGGTGAGCAGGGTTTCCAGCACCGCGAGTGCGTCGGGCCCCGTCGGCGCGGTGCCGGCCTCGTCGAGGTGCGCGAGTTCGTCAGCCGCCTCTCGTGCCGTTTTCTCGTGCTTGGCTGCGCGGGCGTCTGCCTTCTGCGCGGCCTCCGTCGCCAGGTTGCCCACGCGCTGGACCGAGTCGCTGTCCTCAGGGGTACCGTTCAGGAGCGAGACCACGGTGTCATCAGCTGCCAGGCGAGACAGACTGTCGTCGAACGCGGCCCTGCGTTGTTCTGCCTCGTCCGCAGCTTGACGTAGGCGTGCGAGCACGGGTGTGTCGGCTTGCAGCGCCGCTTGGGTTGTATCGAAGTCAGCTTCGGCGGAGTCTGCCTCTGCGTCTGCCTCCGTCGCGGTGCTCTCGGCCGTCTCGACGGCTGCCCGCCACCGGGCTTCACATCGGTCCGGCGGCTCACCGGCCTTCCGCCACCCCGCTCGGGCCGCGGCTTCCAGCGCTTCCTCCGCGGCTCGGGTAGCTCGCTCGATCTCGCTGAGTTCGCGGCGAGCTTTGTCACGCAGCCGATCGCCAGCCTTCTCCTGTTCGAGCGCGCGGTCTCGTGCGGCCTCCTGATCGGTGACTGTGCTGTCGGCCGCCGTGATGGCCTCGCCGGCCTCTTTCACCAGCCCGTCCAGGCGCCCCGCCAGGGCAGCTGCCGCTTGGGCGACCTGATCCCGTAACGGCCCGAGGCCCGCGTCGGCGGCCTCGTAGGCGAGCTGAGCCGAATCCCGGGCCTTGCGCGCTGTCGCCACGTCCAGGACGGCGTCCACCGCGGCCCATGCCTCGGCTTCCGCGAACGCATGGGTCGCTGCCGTCGTCCGGGTTCGGAGGGCTTCGGTGGCCACTGCGAGGTGCGCTCGCGCCTGCTCCAGCAGAAGTTGGAGGCGAATGTCGCTGATCTGCGCATACTCGCGTCGAGCTTTGACCGCGGCCTCTGCCGCACGCGTCACCTCCGTCTCCAGCTCGGCCAACGCACGGCCGTCCTCCGCAACCCGGTTGGCCAGTGCCGTCGCGTGATCGCCTCCGGCGATCCGGGCGGTGAGCGCGGCGGCAGCGGCATCGGCCAGCGCGGCGCTTCGGATAGCGACATTCTCGACCAACGGGGCGAGAGATCCGCCGAACCCGGCCAAGCCCTCCAGTTTCGGACGTTGGGCAGCGAGCTCCGCGTAGGGTCCGAGTTTCTTGGTGAGATCGGCGAGTTCCCGGTCGTCGTTGAGTGCGGCGACGAAGAACCGCACGACGTTGTCCGCGCTGTTGAACGTGGCGAGCAGCTTCTCCGCGCCGGACTCGGAGTCGTTCATTCGCATCTGATAGCCGAATAGGACGGGGTCGAGGCTCGTCTGCGCTTCCAGCGCGTCGGCCCAGTCCGGCTGTGTGCGGGCCACGACCCACCGGGATTTCGGATTGGCGGCGAGCAACGCCTCGAGCGCGGTGAGGTAGGACTCCAGCGTGTTGCGCCGCCCGTCCACGACGAACGGCAGATCCGTGATGCCCGGCTGAGTGCTCCCGGTGCGGAACAGGTACCAGGCGCGCCGAAGGTTCGTAATCGAACGCTGCTTGTAACCTGGCTGCCGTCGCCCGTCCTTCCACTCCATGACCGTTCCGGTCACGACCCGGACGCCGGTGCTGGAGTCCTCCCACTCGCACACGACATGCGAGGTGTCGCCGGTGAGCACGTAGTCGCCCAGGTTCTTCCCGCCGATCTGGGCTCGCGCGGCCGGGACCACGACGCTGCAGATGAGGGTGATTAGGGTGGACTTGCCGCCGGTGTTGGTCAGGGAGAGCAGCACGCGGGCGGCAGCTCCGTCGCGGGTCGCGAAGTCCAGGTCGAGCGGATCGAACCGTGCGCCGTCAGGTCCGACGCCGTGCAGCCGCACTCGGCGCAGGCGCAACGGAGGGGTGGGCAGGCGGTCCCCGTCCTGCGCGGCGCCCGGAGGAGCGAGCAGATCCAGGGGAAGCGTTGGAGCGGGGTCGGTCACGGACGCTCTCCGGGTTCGCTGCCATCGGCGTCGAGCAGGCCGTTGATCCGCGCGTACAGCTCGGAATCCTCCGCGA
>Ga0190269_10001116_pt1 | contig 13002 bp, 9 predicted proteins | sample Popmic249IS_FD_133749 | JGI IMG/M metagenome (GOLD analysis project Ga0190269, IMG submission 133749) | Populus adjacent soil microbial communities from riparian zone of Blue River, Arizona, USA - 249 IS | ecosystem: Environmental > Terrestrial > Soil > Riparian zone | place: USA: Arizona...
CAGGTAGTCGTAGTCGAGCGAGCCATTTCCATCGAGATGGACGCGCCTGTGCTCCACGTCGATGTGCTCGACGTTCGACATCCAGACGGTGGCGTTCTTCTGCTTGCGAAGCAGCTTGCGAATCGGTGTGGACACGTCCGGCGCTGCCAGCGCGGCGGTCGCCACCTGATAAAGCAGCGGCTGGAACAGATGGTGATTGCTGCGATCGATGAGCGTGATGCGTACGGCTGCGTTGCGCAGGGTTCGGGCCGCAGCGAGGCCGGCGAATCCGCCGCCCAGGATCACGACATGCGGCTCCTCACGGCGGAGCATGGATGGCGTCTTTTTGGGCATGGTGCTGAAGTCCTTCGTGAGCTCGTTCGGCGCACGAGCGACGCATGGGCTGTACAGCGGGTGTACACGCGAGCGAGACGCTGGCACCGATCGGGCGGTGGTGTGCGACTCCGTAACGGAAACTGGGAGCCGCTCCTGTTGCGGCCTACGGTCGCATGATCCGAGCAAAATGCAACTGCGAAATTGTCGTGCACCCATGCGGCTTTACGCACAGTTTCTGCGGAAGTGCACGCGCCGCGAGCTTTCAGCGACCACGCAACCTCGCGGTAACACGCTGGCCACTTCGCTGCCGCGAACGGCGGCAGCTACGATTCGTCTGCCGCTTTCGGCTGCGAGATGCCGTGGAACAGGATGTCCGCCATGCCGTGAGCGATTTGCTCGGGCCTGGGCAAGAGCGCATCGAGCCGAGGGTCTAGCGGACCCACGGAGCGCCGCACGATCTGCGGCATGATCCCGAGCACCAACGTGGCGCCGAGCAGCAGAGTGGGGGGCAGGTCGTCGCGTACGCGCCCTGCCTCGATGCCACGCGCGAGGTGCCCGAGCAGCAGCGGGATGTGCCCGCGCAAGAACAGCTCGGCCAGGCCGCGCAGGCGCGGGGACGACACCAGCGCCTCGCGCATCAGCATGCGGATCACCTGCAGCTCCTCGTCGCTGAGCCGCGAGATCCGTTCGTACAGCAGCTGAAACTGCTGCTGCTCCGTGCCCGCAGCGCTCAGCGAGCGCTCCATGTCCGCGAGCAGGTCGCCGTAGACGTCTTGCACCACGGCCAGGAACAGCTCGTCTTTGGTCTTGAAGTAGTAGTAGACCATGCCGATGTTGGTGCCGGCCTCCTTGGCAATCTGCCGCAACGACGCGCCGTCCACGCCTTCCGAGAGGAAGCGTGCACGCGCAGAGACGATGAGGCGGTGTCGGATGTCGCTCGCGGGTCTAGCCATCTCAGCCCAATTTCTTGCGGAAGCGCGCCGCCGAGACGGCGATCAGGACCAGCAAGATCACTAGCAGCTGCAGAAACTCGGGGCGCACGTCCGCCCAACTGGCGCCCTTGAGCGTGATGCCGCGAACCACGCGATGGAAGTGCGTGAGCGGCAGGAGCTGAGCCAGCCACTGAGCCGGCCGCGGCATGCCCTCGAACGGAAAGATGAAGCCGCTCAGCAGGATGTTGGGCAAGAGGAAGAAGAAGGACATCTGCATGGCTTGTTGCTGCGTGCGCGCGATGGTCGAGAACACCATCCCGAGCGCCAGGTTCGCTGCGATGAACGCCGACGCCAGCGCATAGAGTAGCGGCAGCGAGCCCGCGAGCGGTACGCGAAACACCAGCCGGCCCACGAGCAGGATCAACGACATCTGCACGTAGCCGATCGCGATGTACGGCGCGATCTTGCCGATCACCATCTCCACCCGGCCCACCGGCGACACGATCAGCTGCTCGAGGGTCCCGCGTTCGCGCTCGCGCACCACGGCCATGGCCGTGAACATGATCATCGTCATGGTCAGGATCACGCCGACGAGGCCGGGCACCACGAAGATCGCCGTCTTGAGCTCGGGGTTGTACCAGGTGGTGGGCTCGACGGTCAGCGGCTGCAGCATGGGCTGCTGACCGCGGGCGCTCTGGTACAGCGCGCTGAGCTCGAGCGCGCGCGCACCCGCGAGCGCCACGGCCGTGTTGGTCGCGCTCGCGACCGTCTGCGGATCCGAGCCGTCGACCACCAGCTGGGCGCGCGCAGGGCGGCCTGCGCGCAGCGACTCTCCGAAGCGCGTGGGGATGACGAGGGCCACGCTGGCACTGCCGCGACGCATGGCCAACTCGATGTCGTCGTAGTCCCGCACCTCGGCCACGACGTCGTAGAAGCCCGTCACCACGAGACGTCGCACGAGGTCGCGCGCCTCGGCGCTGCGATCCTGGTCGTAGATCACCGTCGGCATGTGCCGCACGTCGCTGTTGATCGCGTAGCCGAACAGCAAGAGCTGCATGACCGGGATGCCGATCATCATGCCGAAAGTCATGCGGTCGCGCCGCAGCTGCAGCAGCTCCTTCCAGGCGATGGCGAAGAGGCGAGTCATGCTCGCGCTCCTGGGCTCTGCGCGCGTGCGCGCTCCGCGTCCCGCGTGCGCTCGTCGTCACGAACCATCGAGACGAACGCGTCCTCCACGTTGGCGCGCGTGAGCTCGAGGTAGCTCGGCGTGATGTTCTGCGCCGAAAGCGCGCGCTGCACCGCCGCGCGCTCGTCGCCGTTACCGCGCATCGCGAGGCGCGTGATGCTGCCGAAGTGGCTGATCTCTTCCACGCCGGGCAAACCACGCAACGCGCTCTCGCCGCGCTCGGCGTCGGCCGCTGGCAGCTGCAGCTCCAGGACGTGCAGGCCGCGCTGCGCCACGATCTCGGCCGGCGTGCCGATCGCGAGCAGCTGACCGCGGAAGATGAACGACAACCGATGGCAGCGCTCGGCCTCGTCCATGTAGTGCGTCGTCACGAGCACCGTCGTGCCTTCGCCCGAGATGCGGTGGATCTGATCCCAGAACTCGCGCCGGCTCACCGGATCCACGCCCGCGGTGGGCTCGTCCAGGAAGAGCAAAGGCGGGCGGTGAATCGTGGAGGACGCGAGGGCCACGCGCTGCTTCCAGCCGCCGGACAGCGTGCCCGCGAGCTGCTTTCGGCGATCGCGAAGCCCCGAGCTCTCGAGCGTGCTCTCGATGCGCTCGCTGCGCGCTCGGCCGCGCAGGCCGTAGATGCTGGCGTAGAAGCGCAGGTTCTCTTCGACGCTCAGGTCCTCGTACAGGCTGAAGCGCTGCGTCATGTAGCCGATGCTCTGCTTGATGCGCTCGCTCTGCGTCGCGACATCGAAGCCGACCACCGTGCCCTTGCCCCCGCTCGGATCGAGGATCCCGCACAACATGCGGATGGTGGTGGACTTGCCCGCGCCGTTCGGCCCGAGCACGCCGAAGATCTCGCCGCGCTGCACGGTCAGCGAGACGTCGCGCACCGCCCACAGCGCGCCGAAGCGGCGGCTCAAGTGCTCAGCCACGATCACGGGCTCGCCGCTCATGGCTGCGGCTCCTCGCGTGTGCCGAGGGGTGCCACGAACGCGGGCACACCGCCGTGCAGCTTCTGCTCGGGATCCTCTACGCGCACGCGCGTGCGGATCACGAGGTTCGGCCGTTCGCCCTCGCTGAACAGAAAGCGTGGCGTGAACTCGGTCCTCGGAAAGATGTGCTCGATGTGACCGGACAGCGCCTGGGGCACGCCGTCGACGCGCACTTGCATGGGCAGGCCGACGCGCAAGCTGTGCGCGCGGCCCTCCGGCACGAACACGTCGACGAAGGGATGCGCGAGGTCCGCGAGCGTGACCACCGGTGAGGCGGGCGCGACCATCTCGCCGACCTCCACGTGCACGTCGCTGACGCTGCCAGCGGCAGGGCTGTGCAGCTCGAAGCGAGAGAGGCGCGCTTCCTCTGCGGCGAGCGCCGCGCTGGCCGCGGCCACACGCGCGACGGCCGCTGCGATCTCGTCGCCCCGTGCGCCGCTGCGCAGCGCCTTTAGGCGCTCTTCGGACGCGCGCCGCCTGTCCCCCGTGCCCTGCAGCTGTGCCGCCGTGTCGTCCACCGTGCTCTGCGCGAGCGCGGACTGCGTGACGAGCGTCTGCTGGCGCTGCAGGTTCTTCGCGAGAATTCCTTCCTGCGAGCGCAGCGCCGCAACCTCGGCCTCCGCGGCTCGGATCTCCTCGCCGCGTGCGCCGGCCTTGAGCAGACGCAGCTGCGCTTCGGCTCCCGCCAGCTCTGCCGCGCGCAAGTCGCGCACAGGCTCCGCGAGCCCGGGGTCGAGACGCGCCAGCAGCATGTCCGCCGTCACGTGTTGCCCGCGCTGCACGGCGACATCCAGCAGGCGTCCGCCCAGCTCGAAGCCGATCACTCGATCGTCGTGCTCGACGACACCTTGCAGCGGATCGGGCGCGCCGGCGCGCGCCGCGTCGCACGCGCAAAACATGGGAATCGCGAGGAAAATCGCGGCAGCGCCCGGTCGCGGCAAGTTGTTTATCATGCGTATGATAATGGCGCCAGGACGTCCGGAGCGCAAGCGCTCGCGAGCCGCGCGTAGCGCCTTTCCCTTGTCACGCGCCGCAAACTCGGCCTTCATGCCTTCCGCCGGCCGACGAGATGTCCTCAGCGGTGGTGCGGCACGTCCGGAGGAGCTGATGGCAGACGCGCTCAAAGTCGAAGATCTCAAGCAAGGCACGGGCGATGAAGCCGTCGCCGGCAAGCAAGTCACCGTGCACTACGTGGGCACGCTTACAGACGGCGCGAAGTTCGATAGCTCGCGCGACCGCGGCAAAGGCTTCAGCTTCCGCCTCGGTGCAGGGCAGGTGATCAAGGGTTGGGATCAGGGCGTCGCCGGCATGAAGGTCGGCGGTCTACGCAAGCTGACGATCCCGTCGGATCTCGCGTACGGAGATCGCGGCTTCCCGCCTGTGATTCCGCCGCGTGCCACGTTGATCTTCGAAGTAGAGCTACTCTCTGTCGGCTGAGCGCACGTCGATCGGTTGCACACCACATGTGACGGACTTCACACCCGGAGCTGGTTGTCGGCGAGGTCGCTCGCCATGCCGCATGTAGTTCCGTATCTTCCTCGTTCCGCCACAGGAGTCGGGGAATGGCACGTTCGGTGTCACATACGGGAGGGGGCGGCTTTCGCCCGGTCTCCGAGACGGTGCTGTTGACCAGGCCCGCGTTGCCACCGGCGCACCCGCGCAGCGCGCTCGCGGCAGGCACCCTGCTGTCCGATCGCTTCCTCGTGGAAGAATGGATTGGCCGCGGGGGCATGGGCGACGTGTATCGGGGTCGCGATCTGTCCACCCAGTCCACGGTCGCGATCAAGGTGATCGCGCGCTTCGAGCCCGAAGACACCGATCGCTTCATGCGCGAGGCGTCGGTGCTCGCGACGCTCTCGCACCCCGCGATCGTGCGCTACGTGGCCCACGGCGCCGCCCCCTCGGGCAACCCTTTCCTGGTCATGGCCTGGCTGTGTGGTCGCGATCTATCGGCGCGACTCGTGGAAGCGCCGCTCACGGCGGAGGAGACTTGGGTGCTGGCGCGGCGCGTGTGCGAAGCGCTGCAGGTCGCGCACGCGCGGGGCGTGGTGCACCGCGATCTCAAGCCCAGCAACTTGATCCTGGTCGATGACGACCCGGCGTCCGTCACCTTGCTCGACTTCGGCGTCGCGCGCTCACCGTCGAACGCGCCGCTGACGCGCACGGGCATGGTCGTGGGCACGGTCGGCTACATGGCGCCCGAGCAGGCGCTCGGCGAGGTCGACCTCGACGCGCGCGCGGACGTGTTCGCGCTGGGCTGTCTCATCTACGAATGCCTGACTGGGCAACCCGCTTTTGGCGGTCGGCACACTGTGGCCGTCCTGGCCAAGATGCTCAGCGGCGAGCCGCCGCGCCTGGCGGATCGAGAGCCCCGGCTCGCGGCGTTCGATCCGTTGCTCGCGCGGCTTTTGGCCCGCGAGAAGGCGGCCCGTCCGCGCGATGCGGGCGAGGTGCTCGACGCGCTGAACGACCTGTCGCCGCTCGCGCGCAAGCTGCGCCGCATCACGCCCGTGGTGACGCGCGCCGCCGTCAGCGAGCGCGAGCGCAAGCTGGTCACCGTGCTCCTGTGCCGTCGCGCCGATGCCAAGAACCTGGACTTGCCCGCGTTCACGCGCATCGAAGGGCACGCGCGCGCGCTGCTCGGCCCCGAGCCCGAGATTCGGCGCCTCTCCGAGCACGGGCTCTTGATCGTGCTCGCCGCGCGTGGCGTCACCACCGATCGAGCGGTGCAGGCCGCGCAGCTCGCGTGTGCGCTGCGGCACGTGGAGCCGGGCCTGTGCACTGCGCTGGCGACGGGCCTGTTGCAGACGGGCAAGCGCAGCGTGCTCGGCGACGTGATCGACCACGCGGCCGAGCTGCTGCACGCCGCCGAGCGCGGCGCCGGCGAGACGATCGCCGATGGCCTTACCGCGGATCTGCTGCGTGCGCGCTTCGAGCTGTCGCAGCTCGGTGAGCAGTGGCTGGTGCACGAGCCGCGCGTGCTCGATGCCACGCCGCGCCTGCTCATGGGCAAGCAGACGCCGTGCGTCGGTCGCGAGAAGGAGTTGGCGCTGCTCGAAGCGACCTTGCTCGAGTGCAAGACCGACCGCGTGGTGCGCAGCGTACTGGTCACGGCCGGGCCGGGCATGGGCAAGTCGCGGCTGTCGAGCGAGCTCATGCTGCGCGTGCGCGCGCAACACGAGGCGCGCGTGCTGTTCGCGCACGGCGACGCGATGGCCGTGGGCTCGACGCTGTCGCTCGTGCAGCAGCTGATCCTGAGCGGCCTGGGGCTGCGCGCAGGCGCGCCGCCGCAGGAGCGCTGGGAGCGCTGTCTCGCGTGCTTCGGCGGCAACGGCGCAACGCCGCCCGATCCGCACGCGCTGTTTCTGGCCGAGCTGATCGGCGGCGCCGTGGATGCGCGGCACGACTTGCTGCTGCGAGCGGCGCGCAACGACCCCGCGCTGATGAGCGAGCACAAGCGGCGCGCGTTCGCGCGCTTCGTGGGTGTGCTTTCGCAGCGCTCGCCGCTCTTGATCGTGATCGACGACCTGCACTGGGGCGATCTCGCGAGCGTGAGCTACGTCGACGAAGCGCTGCGCGAGGCCGGAGACCGCGCGATCATGCTGTGCGCGTTCGCACGGCCCGAGGTGCACGAGCAGTTTCCGAGCCTGTGGTCCGGTCACGAACGTCAGGACGTGCGCCTGCCGCGCCTGACCGCGCGCGCCACCGAGCGGCTGGTGAAGTCGGTGCTGGGTGACGACGCGCCGCGCGATACCCTGGCGCGCATCGTCCAGCTCGCGGACGGTAATGCTTTCTACATCGAGGAGCTGCTGCGCCAGGTGGCGCAAGGCGGTCGCGAGCTGCCGGAGACGCTCCTGGCCATGGCGCAAGCGCGGCTCGAGCAGCTGCCAGCATCCTCGCGGCGCGTGCTGCGCGCGGCGAGCGCGTTCGGTGAGCGCTGCTGGACGTCGGCCGTGCACGCGCTGCTCGGCGACGGTCCGGACACGTCGGCCGAGCTCGAGTCGCTCGCGCGCCACGAGCTGCTGCGGCGCGCCGAGGAGTCCAGCTTCCCGGGCGAAGTCGAGTACCGCTTCCGGCACGCGCTCCTGCGCGAGGCGGCGTACGCCATGTTGACCGAGGACGATCGGCGCGCGGCGCATCGCTCCGCCGGGGCGTGGCTGTCCGCGCGCGGTGAGAGCGACAGCGAGGTGCTGGCGCAGCACTTCGAGCTCGGCGGGGAGCTGCAGCTGGCAGCTGCATGGCTGGCGCGCGCGGCGCGCGCGGCGCTCGACGCAGGGGACATCGCGCGCGTGCTGTCGCTGACGGCGCGCGGCCTGGGCTTGTCGCCGAGCGGCAGCGATCGGGGCGTGCTGCTCGTGCTCCGCGCGTTCGGTTTGATGTACGCGGAGCGCGCGGACGACGCGCTCTTCCACGAAGCGCTGCAGCTGATCCCGGAGGGCACCGAGTTCTGGTGGATGGCGATCTCGCTCGCGGTCTGGAACGCGGCCACGGCCGGACAATCGGCGCAGGCCGCGCCGTACATCGCGCGCGCCATCCACGCCAGCACGGACGCGGAGCCGTGCGGGCCGCAAGGCCACGCACTGTTTCTGAGCGTGATCGGCTTGATCTCGATCAAGCAGGTCGAGCTCGCCGAGTCGCTGATCGAGCGCTTCGAAAGGACGGCGCAGCAGCGCGGCGAGGCCTGTGATCCGCTGTTCATCGGCTGGCTCAAGCTCGCGCGCTGCACGCCCGGGCTCACGCACCCGTGGTCGGCCCGCGAGCTGAGCGACGCCATCGCGCACGCCGAACGCGCTCGCGAGATCATGCGCAAGAGCGGCACGGTCATGGGTGAGGTGGCTGCGGTCGTGTACGGCGCGATAGCTCTGCGCAACATCGGTGGCTACGCCGCGGCCGAGCAGCTGCTGAAGCACGGCGAGCTGCTGCTCACGCCCGGTATTCCACGCGCCCTGCACGAGATCCTGCACCTGAATCGCGCGTGGCACGCGCTGCGCGCCGGTCGGCTCGCGGTCGCAGAGCCGCTCGTCGACCGCCTGGTTGGCTCGCTGGATCATCACCTCGCGCTGCAGGCGCTGTCGTTGCAGGCCGAGCTGCACTACCGCCGCGGTGAGCTGCAGCAGGCGCTCGCGACCGCACGGCGCTGCACGACGTCCGAATATCCGACCGCCGAGCGCTGGGGTGGGGCGACCCTGGCGCGCACCTTGCTCGCGCTGGGTCAACCGGAGGAAGCGCTCGTCGTGGCGCGCGGCGCACTGTCGGGCGCGGGCCTCGGCCACGAGGCGGATACCGAGACCGATCTCTACCTTTCACTGGCGCTCTCGCAGCGTGCGCTCGGCGACGTGGCTGCTTCGGTGCGCACGCTCGAGGAGGTCTGTGCCCGCATCCAGGACACCGCGGCCAGCTTCGACGACCCGCAGCAGCGCGAGCTGTTCCTGCACGGCATCGAGAACCACGCGCGCGCCGCGCAGCTGCGCGCGAGCTGGTCCTGAGCCATGCTGGATCGCGATGAACACGCGACCCGACTTCAAGACCGGTATCGGTAGCCTGCTGCGTGCGTTCGCCTTCGTGTGGCGCGAGCCGCGGGCGTTTCGGCTCGCGCTCGTGCCCGCGCTCCTGGCCTGCGTGTTGTGGGCGGTCAGCCTGAGCTTGGCCGTACGCTACGTGCCAGACGGTCTCGCCGCATGGCTGCCTGCGCTGCAGTCCGCGGGCCGCGGCGTGAGCCTGCTCGTCGATCTGCTCGTGCTGCTGATAGCGGCGCCGCTCGGGCTCTTGCTCACCGTGATCCTCACGCCGCTCCTGTGCGCGCCGGTGTTCGAGCGCCTGATGCGCCTGCGTGAGCGCGCGCTGGGCCTGCCGCCGCGCCCGAACGCGAGCTTCCTTCGTGAGCTGTACTGCGCGCTGTCCGCGCAGCTCTGGTCGCTCACGCTGCTCGGGCCGGTGCTGCTCGTGCTCTGGGTCGCAGCGTTGATCGTGCCGCCGCTCGCGCCGTTTCTGGCCGTGCTGAACTTCCTGGTCAGCGCGGCCTGGCTCGCGCTCAGCCTGCTCGACTATCCGCTGTCGCTGCGCGGCGTGAGCTTTCGCGGGCGCGTGGGCCTGATGCGGAGGAGCCCGCTGGCCGTGCTCGGCTTCGGCGCCGCCTGCGTGTGCCTGTTTGCGATCCCGCTGTTCGGGCTGTGGGGCCTGCCGGTCGCGGTGGTCGCCGCCGCAGAGCTCGCCGCCAGCCTGGAAGCTGGCGGCGCGGCTCGCGTCTGAGTGCTGCGGAGGTCGGGTCCTACGACCGCCGCTCTGATTAAGCTTAGTGTGCGCCTTCTTTGAAGGCGGCCACCAGCTCGGTCATCACCTTCTTGGCGTCGCCGAATACGAGCATGGTCTTGTCGAGATAGAACAGCTCGTTGTCCACGCCCGCAAAGCCCGGGTTCATGCTGCGCTTGACGAAGATGACCGTGCGCGCCTTGTCGACGTCGAGGATCGGCATGCCGTAGAGCGGCGACTGCTTGTTGGTGCGCGCCGCCGGGTTCGTCACGTCGTTCGCGCCCAGCACGATGGCGACGTCGGCCTCAGGGAAGCTCGAGTTGACGCGCTCCATCTCCCACAGCTGATCATAGGGCACGTCGGCCTCGGACAGCAGCACGTTCATGTGACCGGGCATACGGCCCGCGACGGGGTGAATCGCGAACTTGACGTCGGTGCCCTGCGCCGCGAGCACGTTGGCGAGCTCCTTGACAGCGTGCTGTGCCTGCGCCACGGCCATGCCGTAACCGGGCACCACGATCACCGAGCGCGTGTCTTCCAGCACGGCCTTCGCGTCTTCGATCGAGTAGCCGGTGATGGTCTTGCCGGTGGGCGATGCGGGACCACCACCGGTGGGCGTCGCGCCCACGGCGCCGAACAGCACGTTCACGAACGAGCGGTTCATCGCCTTGCACATCAGGATCGACAGGATCAAGCCCGACGTTCCGTCGAGCGCGCCCGCGATGATGAGCAGCTTGTTGTTCATCACGAAGCCCATCGCGGACGCGGACAGACCCGCGTACGAGTTGAGGATCGCGATCACGGTCGGCATGTCTGCGCCGCCGATGGGGATGATCAGGAACACACCGAACGCGAGCGACGTGACGATCAGCACGTAGAACGCGATGCTCGAGCTCGGGTCGATGCCCAGGTACACCGCGGACAGGAGCGACGTGATCAACGTGCCCACGCTCACGATGTTGCGGCCCGGATAGACCACCGCCTTGGTCGTGATGATCTCCTGCAGCTTGCCGAAGGCCAGCAAACTACCGGTGAACGTGAGAAAGCCGAGCAGCATCTCGGCCGCGAGCGCGCCCGAGGTGAAGTGGCTGAGGTGTCCTGCGTCGCGGCCCTCGATGTATTCGGCCACGCCCACGAGCGCCGCCGCGAGGCCGCCGAACGCGTGCGACAGCGCGGTCCGCTGCGGCACCGCGGTCATCGGCATCACGACCGCCATCGGCAAGCCGATGGCGGAGCCGATGAAGATCGCGATGGCGATCCACATGAAGCCCTCGGAGCTGATGCCGCCGCCGAGCAAGGTGCCGAGCACGGCGAGCGCCATGGCGGCGGTGCCGGCCCAGTTGCCGCGCCGCGCCGTCTTGACCTGACCCATCCACTTCAAGGAGAGGATGAACAGCGCGGCGGAGAGCAGGTAGACGTACTGAACTGCGGAAGACAAGTCGGAAGTCTCGGTCATGTGCCTACTCGCCACGCTTCTTGAACATCTTGAGGATGCGCTCGGTGATCAGAAAGCCGCCCACTGCGTTGATCGCAGAACAGGCGATGGCCACTGTGCCGAGCACCGTGATCCACGGGTTCTCGTGGGGACGGCCCGTGATGACGAGTGAGCCCACGATCGCGATGGACGCGATGGCGTTGGTCAACGACATCAGAGGGGTATGAAGAAGCCGCGAAACACCACGGATCAACTCGAGTCCGAGGAAGCTCGCGAGAACGAAGACGAACAGGTTTTCAATCAGACCAGACGGCTCGTGCATCGGTCCCTGCCTTTCGGTGGCACGTGCTAAGCGCTACTTCTGCGGATGCGGCAGCAGCACCGCCTCGGCGCCGGGCTTTCACCGGCTACACGGTCACGCCGAGTGCGTGCCGGGTTGCCCTTTCACGCTCGCATTCGAACGTCGGACCCCGTGGCGGCGTCCTCTTATCAGAGCCGGTGCAGACGTGCAACGCGTCGCGCCCCGCGATTTCGCAGTCCCGAACAGGGGCGCAGAGCCGCCTCACCGCACGTGCGCGGTGAGGGTGATCTCCTCGCGATCATGGTACAGCTGGCGCGTTCTGATGGACGTGAAGCCGCTCTGTGCCAACAGCTGCCGCAGCCGCTGAACCATCTCCACCTTGCGCTTCATCGGCAGCTTGAAGTTCGCGACCAAGAGGCGCGTGTGGCGCCGCCGCGCCCAGCGGCCGAGCATCTGCGCGACTTCCAGCGGCCGCCAGGCCATGTCGCAAAACAACCAGTCTACGGGCTCGTCCGGGTGATACTCGAACGCGCTCCCCTGCACGTGACGTAAGCGCGCGTTCTGCATCAATTTCGGGTCCATGCGCGCCGGATCGACGGCGATCACGCGCGCGCGCTTCTCGAGCAGCAGCCAGCTCCAGCCGCCAGGAGCGGCGCCCAGGTCGACGCACAGCTCGCCGCTGCCCGGGGACAGCCCGAGCCAGGCGAAGGCTTCCGCGAGCTTGCGCGCCGCGCGCGAGGGGAAGTCGCCTCCGAGCCGCATGCGCGCGCGACCGCCGGGCCAGAGCGACAGGGCCGCGCTGGACGGGCCGCAGCCAAGAGCGGCAGTCTGCGCGTCGCACAGGCACAGCTGTGCATACAGCCCGCCGTGCCGGCGCAGCTGCGCGTCGTCCAGCGGCTCGCTCGCGAGCGGCTGTGCGATCACGGCTTCGCGCAGCGCCTCCGCGCGGGCGGCGAGCTCGTTGCCCGCGGCGCTGTCCGGAACGAACGCGTGTAGTGCGTGCTGCGGCTGATCCGCGAGCTGCGCGGCCAGCACGGGCCGGAGGTCCTGCACCATGTCCGCGAGCTCGGCATGGCGCGCGATGCGCAAGACCTGAAAACCCTGGCGCGCGAACGTGACGTCCAGGCGACCCTCTTGCAATGGCGGCGCAGCCGCGCTCGCCACGAGCGAAGGGGCCAACTTGCGCGGCCGCAGCCCGCCGCCAGGAGCGGCGAGAAGCAGCTCCTCGATCAGGTCGCGCTCCGCGCCCTCGCGCGTGGTCCACAGCCATTCGCCCTCGCGCAGCGGCGCCTTGGCAGAGAGCGCCTGCTCCAGCAACCGTGGGTCGATCTGCGGTCCGGGATCAGGCGGCAGTGATCCGTCGCGCTGTGGAGGGCGGCCGCCGCGCGGCGCGCCTCCGCTGCCGCGTGGACCGCGCTCGAAAGGCGCAGGCTTGCCTGGGTCACCGTGCCGCGCGGGCCCGCCGCGCCGGTCGCCGTGGCTCGCATCGCCCGCATGCTCACCGCGAGAGGGGTAACGCTTGCCGCGGCCGGCAAGAGACGCATCGGGTTGCTGCCGCGAAGGCGTCGCATGTCGCCCGCGCTCGGGCGCCGGCTTGCCGC
>Ga0190269_10001117_pt1 | contig 12992 bp, 12 predicted proteins | sample Popmic249IS_FD_133749 | JGI IMG/M metagenome (GOLD analysis project Ga0190269, IMG submission 133749) | Populus adjacent soil microbial communities from riparian zone of Blue River, Arizona, USA - 249 IS | ecosystem: Environmental > Terrestrial > Soil > Riparian zone | place: USA: Arizona...
CGTCGCGAAGTTCTGCCACCAGCCCTTCGAGGACCTGGTGCTCAAGGCCAAGACGGTCACCAAGCCGGCCGAGCGCGACGCGCTGTACAAGCAGGCGCAGGTGATCTTCAAGCAGCAGCAGCCCTGGCTGACGCTCGCGCACGCGGTGCAGTTGAAGCCGGTGCGCAAGGAAGTCGTGGACTTCAAGCTGTCGCCCTTCGGCCGCCACGTGTTCTACGGGGTGGACATCAAGGAGTGAGCCTGCGCGCTCCGCGCGCAGTGATCGTCACCCCCGCGCAGGCGGGGGCCCAGGAAGAAGCGGCGCACTGCGCCGCTTCTTCGTTCGGGCTTTCGCTGAATTCCGGGGTGATGGCTTGGTGGGTCGGTCGGTGGTCCGGCTACCCGCTCTCCGGTCCACCTCGCTGACAGGCTGCGTGCTGCACCAGGGCCTTGGCCATGACAATCTTCCGCGCCGCACGGCCTTCCTCGCCCTCGCGAATGGGACCTCCGATCGGGTACCCGAACCGCCGACCCCCCGTACCGAGCGCCTACCCCGGAATGGGGTGAATGGCCGTCTCTTGCGCCCTTACTTCACCGTGAAGCGAACGGTGATGGCCTTCTTCGCCGGCGTCGACAGCGCGGCCACCGCCTTGGCGCCGGTGCCGAGCTTCAAGCCCTTGGCCTCCAGCTTGTTGTCGCCCGCCGGCTTGAGTTCGGCTTGCGTCTTCTCGGCGCCGTTCAGGACGGTGAGCTTGCCGCTCATGCCCTGGGTGGCCAGCGGCTTGCCGTGGTCCTCGACGTAGAGGGTGGCGCCCTCGGCCTGCGGCACCAGCTCGAACGAGAGCTCGCTGGCGCCCTGGACGACACCGCCGTGCTTGGCGACCGGGCCCGTGTGGGCCATGGAGACGGACAGCGCCAGCGCGCAGGCGCCGAACACGAGGGCGGACAGGATTTTCTTCATGGGGATCTCCTTGATGCGGCGCACTTGGAGGCGGCGCCGCAAAGGCCTGGATGGACGAAGGACGAGGGGCGTCAGAACGCCTCCACGGGGCGCGGCGCGGGAGCTTCCGGCGCAGGCCGCACCAGGTTGGCGGTCGCGCGCTCGCCGAACAGCCAGTAGGTCACGGGCGTCAGCACCGTGTCGAGCAGCGTGGAACTCACGAGGCCGCCGAAGATGACCACGGCCACCGGGTGCAGGATCTCCTTGCCGGGGGCATCGGCGGCCAGCAGCAGCGGCGTCAGCGCGAAGGCGGCGACCAGCGCCGTCATGAGCACCGGAGTCAGCCGCTCCAGGGAGCCGCGCACGATCATCGGCTGGCCGAAGGGCTCGCCCTCGAAGCGGCACAGGTTCACGTAATGGCTCACCTTCAGGATGCCGTTGCGGGTGGCGATGCCGGCCAGCGTGATGAAGCCCACCATCGACGCCACCGACAGCGACACGCCGGTGAGCCACATCGCCACCACGCTGCCGACCAGCGCCAGCGGGATGTTGGCCATGATGATCGCCGCCAGCGCCACCGAGCGGTAGCGCGAATAGAGCACCAGGAAGATCATCGCCAGCGACACCAGCGACAGCCCCGCGATCAGGCGCGCTGCCTGTTCCTGCGCCAGGAACTGGCCCTCGAAGCTGATGAAGGTCCCCGTGGGCATGGGCGTCGCGGCCGTCGCGGCACGGATGTCGGCCACCACCCGCGCCATGTCGCGGCCGTCGGTGTTGGCGTAGACCACGATGCGGCGGCGGCCGTTCTCGCGGCCGATCTGGTTGGGGCCGTCGCCTTCCTCCAAGCTGGCGATGGCCGAGACCGGCAGCCGCCCGGAGGGCGTGTCGATCAGCATCGCCGCCAGGTCCTGCGGGCCGCGCTGCGCATCGGGCAGCCGCAGCACCAGCTCGTAGCGACGCGCGCCGTCGACGATCTGCGCGCCGTGGGCGCCGTCGGTGAGGGTCTGCAGCACGCGGATGGCCTCACCCGGCGACAAGCCCGCCTGCGCCGCGCGCCGGTGGTCCACGCGCACCGTGAGCTGCGGGATCAGCACCTGCTTCTCGATGGTCAGGTCCACCAGCCCGGGCACGCCGGCGAGCCGCCCGCGCAACTGCTCGGCCAGCCCGCGCAAGGTGTCGGTGTCGTCGCCGTAGATCTTCAGCGCGATCTGCGCCCGTACGCCGGAGAGCAGGTGGTCCAGCCGGTGCGAGATCGGCTGGCCGATCGCCACCGAGGCCGGCAGCACCGACAGCCGATGGCGGATGTCGCCCATGATCTGCTCGCGATCGCGCTGCGAGGGCTTGAGGTCGACGTCGATCTCCGCCGAGTGCACCCCCTCGGCGTGCTCGTCGAGCTCCGCCCGCCCGGTGCGCCGGCCGACCTGGCGCACTTCGGGCACTTCGCGGATCAGCGTCTCGGCCACCGCTCCGACCCGGTTCGCCTGCTCCAGCGAGGTGCCCGGGTTGAGCATCAGCGACAGCACCAGCGAGCCCTCGTTGAAGGGCGGCAGGAAAGCGCGCGGCAGGAAGGGGACGCTGGCGGCGGCCACCATCGTCGCCACCGCGGCGGCGGCCAGCAGCAGCTTCGCGCGCGGGAACGACCAGGCCAGCACCCGCGTGTCCCAGGCCTTCAGCCGCGCCACCAGCGGGCTGTCGCCGTGCGCCAGCTGCTTCATCTTCGGCAGCAGGTAGTACGACAGCACCGGCGTGACCGTCATCGACACCAGCATCGACGCCAGGATCGACACGATGTAGGCGATGCCCAGCGGCGAGAACAGGCGGCCCTCGATGCCGGGCAGGGCGAACAGCGGCACGAACACCAGCACCACGATGGCGGTGGCATAGACGATGCCGGAGCGCACTTCCACGCTGGCGCGCAGCACCACGTCGCGCACCGGCAGCGGCTCGGGCAAGGCGCGGTTCTGCTTCAGGCGCCGCAGGATGTTCTCCACGTCCACCACGGCGTCGTCCACCAGCTCGCCGATGGCGATGGCCAGCCCGCCCAGTGTCATCACGTTGATCGACTGCCCCATCCACTGGAACACCAGGAAGGTGGCCGCGAGCGACAGCGGGATGGCGAGCAGCGAGATCAGCGTGGTGCGCAGCGACAGCAGGAAGGCGAACAGCACGATCGCCACCATGATCGCGCCGTCGCGCAGCGCCTCGGCCACGTTGCCGATCGACGCCGCGATGAAGTCGGCCTGCCGGAACAGCACCTGGGGCGCGGCCAGCCCGCGCGGCAGGCCCTGCTTGAGTTCCGCCAATGCGGCCTCGATGTCGCGTGTCAGGCGCACCGTGTCCGCCGCCGGCTGCTTCTGCACGCTGACGATCACCGCCGGCACGCCGTTGTAGCCGGCGTCGCCGCGCTTGAGCGAAGGCGCGAAGCGCACGCCGGCCACCTGTTCCAGCAGGATCGGGCGGCCGTCCTTCCAGGCGACGGCGACGCTTTGCAGGTCTTCGACGCGGTTGGTGCGGCCCATGTGGCGGATCAGGTACTCGCGGCTGTGCAGGTCGATGAAGCCGCCGCCGGCGTTGCTGGCGAAGCCGCGCAGCGCCTGCTCCACCTGGGTGAGGGAGACGCCGGCCTGCGCCATGCGGTTGGTGTCCGGTTCAACGCGCAGCTGGCGCACGTCCCCGCCGATCGGGATCACCTGCGACACGCCGGGGATGGACAGCAGGCGCGGCCGCAACACGAAGTCGGCGTACTCGCGCGCCTGCATCGGGTTGGCCCCTTCCACCAGCGGCAGGGCGATCAGCATGATCTCGCCCATGATGGAGGACACCGGACCCATCATCGGGTTGAGGCCCGCGGGCAGCTGCTCGCGCACCAGGGCGAGGCGCTCGGAGACGAGCTGGCGGTTGCGGTAGATGTCCGTGTCCCAGTCGAACTCCGCGTAAACGAGCGACAGGCCGACGCCGGAGGTCGAGCGCACCCGCATCACGCCGGGCATGCCGTTGAGGGCGGTCTCCAGCGGGAACGTGACCAGCTGCTCCACCTCCTCCGGTGCCAGTCCCCCGGCCTCGGTGAGCACGGTGACCAGCGGCTTGTTGAGGTCGGGGAACACGTCCACCGGGGTGCGCCAGGCGGTGAGGGCGCCGTACACCATCAACAGGCCGGCCACCGCCAGCACGAACAGCCGGTTGGCCAGGCTGAAACGGACGATCCAGTTGAACATGGAAGTGCTTCTCAGCGGATCTGCGCGATCAGCGCCGCACCCTGCACCACCACGCGGTTGTCCGCGGCCAGGCCGGCGGTCACCACCACGCTCCGGGCGTCGAGCGCGCGGACCTGCACCGGCTGCGGCACGAAGCGTTCGGCGCCGCTCTTGATCCAGACCACCGGCTCGTTGGCCTGGCTGCGCACGACGGCCCCGGCCGGCAGCACCAGCCCCTTGATGCGATCCTGCAGCTGCACCACCACCGTGACCGGCTGGCCGACCGCCAGCTGCGTGACGAAGGAGCCGCTGGCGCGGAACGTCAGGGGCAGGACGCCCTCGCGCAGCGCTCGCGCCGAGCCCACCAGCTGCAGCGCCACGCCCTCGGTGCCGCGCACGCTGGCGCTGCCCACCCGGCTGGCCAGCGCGATGTCCGGCGTGGTGGCTTCCACCAGCACCCGCGTCGGATCGACGACCTCGTACAGCACGTCGCGCGCTTCCACCACCTGACCGCGCACCACGTCGGCGCGGGAGATCACGCCGGACACGGGCGACACCAGCGTCTCGCGCGCGTTGAGGCTGGCGCCGATGCTGCGCTCGCGCGCCTGCAGGCTGGCGAGCTCGGCCCGCGCCGCCTCGATCTCCTTGCGCGGCACGGTGCCTTCCAGCGACTCCAGGCGGCGTACGCGCTGCTCGGCGACCGTCCGTTCGCCGCGCAGTTGCGCCAGCTGCGCCTGCTGGTTGGCCAGGTCGAAGGGCTCGGGGTGGTGCCGCAGGTAGGCCAGCACCTCGCCGGCGCGCACCCGCTGGCCGGGACTGGGCAGGCCGCGCGGGCCGGGTTCGACGCGGCCGCCGTGCGCTGCCTGCACGCGGCCGCCGGCGTTCGGGTCCATCACCACCCGGCCGGGCAGCTCCACGCTGGCGGCAGCGTCGGTTTCGGGCTCGAGCATCGTGCGGATGCCCATGCGCCGCTGCGCCAGCTTGGGCACATGCACGCTGCCGTCCGGCAGGCGCGCCAGCCCGGAAGCGGTGGTGGCGCCGCCGGCGTCGAGGTGCTCGCCGTTGGGGCCGTGGGCGCCCGGCGCGGCCTGCGCGAGCGGCGCCAGCAGCAGCGCGCCGGCGAGCACAAGGACCGTGGGTTGCACGGCTTTCAGCAGCGGCTTCATTGCGGGGCTCCGGCGCGGGCGCGGCGGCGCAGGAAGAAAAGGGAAGCGGCCGCGGCCAGCAGCACGGCGCCGCCGGCAGCGGCCTTGCGCGGGGTCAGGAGCGCGTCGTGCGCGTGGTCGTCGGCGGCGCTGGCGACCGGTGCCGCGCCGACCCGCAGCGTGCCTTCCAGCAAATCGGCCTGCTGGCCCGCGACGATGGTGAAGACCAGCGCGTGCTCGCCGCTTTTCGCCAGCGCCTGCAGCAGCGCGGGGTTGTCCACCGCGTAGTCACCGTGGTCGGCGTGGAAGGGGGCGACGGCCTTCAGCGCGCCCGCCTCGACTTCGACTTTCGCGCCCAGCACGGGCTCGTTGGTTTCATAGCGGTCGACCAGGATCGACAGCTCGCCGCCGGAGAGGGTGGCGACCAGCTCGAACAGCTCGGACCTGGCCTCCAGCCGGGGCGCGGCGGAGGCGCCGGCCTGCAAGACGGGCCCGTCGAGGTGTTCGCCGTTGGGGCCGTGGGCGCCGGGAGCGGCCAGCGCGCCGCCGGCCAGCAGCGCGGCGACGAGGATGGCGGCACGCGAGCCCCGGGCGGAGTGGGACAGGATCTTCAAGGCAGGACTCCGAGGGATTGGGACAACCGGGCTTGCGCCTGGGCCAGGGCGGCCTGCTGGCGCAGCACGGCGGCGTCGGCCTGGGCCGCGCCGCCGAGGGCGCGCAGCAGCTCGGGCAGCGCCGTCTCGCCGGCGCGGAAGGAACGTTCGATCAGTTCGGCGCGCTGGCGCAGCAGCGCGGCGCGGCTGCGCTCGGCCTCCAGTTGCTGGCCTGCGCTCCGCACCTGCAGTTCGGCCGACCGGGCTTCCAGCGCCAGCCGTTCGCGGGTGCGCTGCTCCTCGAGCAGCGCGACCTCGAGTTCGCCGCGCGCCTGCGCCAGGGCCGGCGCATTGAGGCGGTCGCCGCCGAAGGGGACGCGCAGCGACACGCCCAGGCTGGTGGCGGAGCCGCTGTTGTCGGTTTCGCGCCGCACGCTGACGCCGACCTCTGGCGGGTCGCGGCGGAATGTCTCGGCCGCCTGCAGCCGGCGGCGGGCGCTTTCGACCCGCGCCACGGCCGCTGCGAGCTCCGGATGCGTCGCCGCACCGGCGGCCCCGGCATCGGCACCGGCCGGCGGCAGGGCTTCCAGCCCGGTGAGCAGTTGCCAGCGGTCGCGCGCCGCTTGCAGCCGCTGCGCGGCCGCCTGCTGGCTGGCCTGGGCCTGCAGCAGTTCGGCTTCGGCGGCCATCAGGTCGGCGCGCGCCAGGTCGCCGGCGCGCAGCCGCCGCTCCACGTCTTCGGCCAGCGCCTTCAGCAGGCGCGTTTCGACCTCGGCCTGCCGCAGCTCCGCGACCTGGCCCGCCACCGCCAGCGCGCCCTGGCGCAGTTCGCCCGCGAGCCGCAGGCGCGCCGCCTCCAGCCCGAGCCGCGCCGCCTCGATCGCGGCTTCGGCGGCGCCCAGCCGCGACTGCCGCTGCCCGGGCAGCCACAGGGGCCAGGCCAGGCCGGCCTCGGTTTCGCGCACGCTGCCACCGTCACCGGGGCTGCGCCCCGAGCGGTGGCTGAGCTCCACCGCGGGTGGCGCCGCCCACCGGCTTTCGGCCGCGGTGCGCTCCGCTTCCGCGCGCTGCAGCTGCCGCGCGCCTTCGGCGCGTTCCAGCGCGCGCCGCCAGCCGGCCTCCAGCGCCTCGCCCCACGTGACCACCGGGTCCTGGGAGAAGGCGGCGCCGGAGCCCAGCGCCAGGGCTGCCCAGAGGCAGCCGCGAACAAGGGAATTCATCGACACACGATCCTGACGATGGCGGAGGGCGCCGTGGCGCGCGGCTCCGCGGGAAGACGGTGCCACCCGCAGCAGCGGGGGCACGCGAAGACGTCAGGCGGACAGGCGGGGTGGTCGTCGCCAGCCGGAGGGCGGCGGCGAGGGCAGGATCACGACGTAGCGGAAGGACGGCGCGGCCGCCTCCAGCGACGGCAGCGCGCACGTCGTCGGCCCGGTCAGTGCCGCGCCGCCCGAGGCGGCGTCGAAATGCACGTGGGCGGCAGCTTCGGCGTCATCGTCGTGGGCGTCGTAGCTGCCGTCGTCGTGATGGTGGTGCGCGCTCTCCTGCCAATGCAGCGCGGCGTGCTGCGCGTCTTCCGCCAGTTCGGGCAGCAGCCGGCCACCGGCCAGGGCGACCGATTGCCAGAGCAGGCTGAACAGGAGGAACAGCAGACCGATGCTGCGACGCATGGGGGCCGAGTGTACAGGCGGGCACCCGGCCCGACATGGCGTGGGGTCGCGTCGCGCGGGGTGCGCGGGAACCCCCCGGGGGCGGTGCCACAATCCCGCCATGACCCGCACCGCCATCGTCTCCGCCATGCAGGAGGAGCTCTCCGCCGTCCTCGCCTTGCTGCCCGATGAAACGAAGCAGGCGGTCGGTGGACGCGAGTACTGGGTCGGCCACCTGCACGGCCAGGAAGTGGTGGCGGTCCTGTCCCGCATCGGCAAGGTGGCCGCGGCGACCACCGCCACGGCCCTCATCGAGCGCTTCGGCGTCAGCCGCATCGTGTTCACCGGCGTCGCGGGCGGCCTGGCGCCGGGCGTCAACCGCGGCGACGTGGTGATCGCCGACGGCTTCCTGCAGCACGACCTCGATGCCTCGCCGCTGTTCCCGCGCTACGAGGTGCCGCTGTACGGCACGGACCGTTTCGCCACCGACTCCGCGCTGACCGGCCAGCTCGCCGCGGCGGTGGGCCGGGCCCTGCATGGCACCCGCGTGCACCGCGGCCTGGTCGTCAGCGGTGACCGCTTCGTCGCCAGCGCGGTGGAGAGCCAGGCGCTGCAACGCGCCTTGCCCGACGCGCTGGCGGTGGAAATGGAAGGCGCGGCCTTCGCCCAGGTCTGCGCCGACTACGGGGTCCCCTTCGCCGCGGTGCGGACCGTTTCCGACCGCGCCGACGACGAAGCCCATGGCGACTTCCTCAGCTTCATCGACCAGGTCGCCAGCCGGCACTCGGCGGCCATCGTCGAAGCGTTCCTGCGCGCGGCCTGAGGCCGCGCCGCGTTCAGTCGCCGCCCAGGCCGATGTTGACCTGGAGCGTCCAGCGCGAGGGATCGGGCCCGGCCAGGCGCTGGGCGCGGCCGAACTCCAGCGTCCAGTTGCGGCCGGCCGCATACCGCACCGTGCCGCGGAAGAAGTGGGTGCCGTCCTGGGCGTAGCGCTCCGCCAGCAGCTTCCAGTCGGTGTTCAGCCCCCATTCGGCGCCGATGCCGGCGCGCGTGAGGTGGCCGCCGCCGCGCAGGAAGTCGCGCCCGAGGTTCAGGTGCAGCCCGAGGCTGTCGCTCGCCTCGTAACTGAGCAGGCCCACCAGGGCCGTGGACTGGTGGTGCGGCCGCTGGTGCGCGGCCCACTGGGCGCGCAGCAGCAGTCCGGCGCTCCAGCCCGGGGCCACTTCGCGCGCCCATTTCACTTCCGCCGCCGTTTCCGTGTCGGAGCCGCCGCGCTCGCGCGCGTGTTCCAGCTCGCCATTGAGCTGCACCGGGCCGAGGCCGCAACTCAGTTCGCTCAGGTACTGGTCGACCCGGCCGGCGGCCCGGGCGTACGCCAGTTCCAGTTCGCAGGCCCCGCGCGGCAGCATCTCCGCCTCCTCCACGCCGTGGCGCGAGGCATGGGCCGCGCTGGCCAAGGTCAGTGCCAGCACCAGCGCGCCGGCCTGGCGCGCCCCTCGTGTCGTTGATTGCATCGTGCCCCTCCGCTGCTCTTCATGGCAGCTCATCCATGATGCACCGACGGAGCACGGGGTGACGCGCCTTGTCGCCCAAGGGCAACGTCGGCGCGCTAGTCGGCGGCTGCGTGCTTCCCGGCGGCGTGCGGACGGTCGACGCCGAAGCTGGCCAGGGCCGCCGCCACCAGCACGCAGACGATGGTGGGCCCGGTGGGCAGGTCGAACAGGGCGGACAGCATCAGGCCGCCCGCATATCCGGCGACTCCCAGCGTGAAGCCGGCCAGCAGCCGGCTGCGCCCCTGCCGCCGGACCGTGCCCAGCGCCGGCACGATCAGGCTGGTGAAGACCAGGTAGACGCCGACCAGTTGCACGGAGGCGGTGACGGCGACGGCGAAGGCCGCATAGAAGCCGAAGCGCCCCAGCCGGCGCCCCACCCCCAGCGCCATCGCCGCCAGCAGCGCCAGCGTGACCACCGCGAGGGCCGCCAGCTGCGGCACGCCCACCCACAGGATCTGGCCGGCCAGCAGTTCCTGCAGGTGCTCGCCGCCGCGCGGATCGTGCGCCAGCAGCAGGATGCCCAGGCTGGCGGCCAGCACGAACAAGGCGCCGATCAGCGCTTCCTGGTAGCGGGGCGCGCGCTGCTCGGTCCAGGTGAGCAGCGCCGCGCCGGCCAGCGCCGCGCAGACCGCGGCCGCCTGCACCGCCAGGCCGTGCTCCGGAAAGCCCAGCGCCGCGGCCGCGATCACGCCCAGCCCCGCGATCTGCGCCACGGCCAGGTCGATGAAGACGATGCCTCGCTCCAGCACCTGGATGCCGAGCGGCACGTGCGTCGCGAGCACCAGCACGCCGGCGACGAAGGCGGGCCAGAGGATGCCGAGCTCGAGGGCGCCGGCGTTCATCGGGTGCCGGCGGCGGCCAGCAGCCGCGCGACGGTGTCGTCGAACAGCGCGGTGAGGTCCCGCGCCGCCTCGCTGCCACCCACCGTGAAGGGCAGCCGCGCCATGGGCACGGCGCCGTTGCGCGCCAGCCATTCGGACGGCCGCGGGTCCTGGTAGGCCGAGGAGACCACCATGCGCGCCGGCGTCGCCTGGAGGGTGGCCAGCACCGACTGCAGGTGGGCGACGCTGGGCTCGACCCCCGGCTTCGGCTCCAGCACCGCCACCTCCTTGAGGCCCAACCAGTCGTACAGGTAGACGTAGCCCTTGTGCTGCGACACCACCGGCAGGCCGCGCAGCGGCGCCGCCTGGGCGCTCCAGCGCGTGACCGCCTGCTGCCATCGCTGCTGGAAGGCGGCGCCGCGCCCGGCGTACTCGCCGGCGCGGGCGGCATCGAGCTGCTGCAGCCGGCGCGTGAGCTGCGTCGCCACCAGCGCGATGTTGCGCGGGTCGGTGTGAATGTGCGGATTGCCGGCGGCATGCACGTCGCCCTGCGAGCGGTCGGCGCTGGCGGGGATCTCGAGCTTGCGCACGTGGTCGGCGGCCGCCAGGTGGCCGGGCTGTCCCGGCTGCACCTTCGCGTTGCCGGACTGCTGCAGCAGCAGGGGCAGCCAGCCCGCCTCGAGCTCGGCGCCGGTGCACACCAGCAGGTCCGCATTGCGCACGCGGGCGATCAGGCTGGGGCGGGCCTGGATGCGGTGCGGATCCTGCTGCGCCGTGGTGAGGGCGCTCGCCTCCACCAGCGCGCCGCCCAGCTCCTGCGCCAGCGCCGCCCATTCGGGCTCGCAGGCCACCACGCGCAGCGCCGCCTGCGCCGGTAGCGCCAGGCCAGCGCAGGCGAGGGCGAGCCCGCCGATCCAGCTCTTGCAGTGGGAGATCATGGTCGGTCCCTTTCTTTCAGAAGCCGTGGGCGCCGTGCGCGCCGAGGCTCATCTGGTACTGGAGCAGCCACTGCAGGTCCGTCGGGCCCGCGCCGCGCGCGCGGTCGTTCGCCAGCTGCAGGCGGATGCGCGAGAACTCGCTCGGGTTGTGTTCCAGCATCAGCGTGTGCTTGCGCGGCGTGCCGGCGCCGGGATCCAGCAGGCCGGCGTTGGCACCGAGCTGCGGGTTGCCCGGCTGCAGCCGCTCGGTCCGGAGGCCGAAGCGCCAGCGTGGCATGAACTGGTAGACGCCCTGCAGGTACCAGCCCGATTGCACGGAGCGGAAGCCGCCCGGCGCGGCGAGGCCGGCGGTGTCGACCACCAGCTCGCCCGCGCGCGTGGCGTGCAGGTATTCCCCCTGCAGCTTGAAGTTGCGCTGCCGTGGGTTGCCCCCGGGCGCCCAGCGGTACACCGCGTCGGCGATCCAGACGCGGCTGCTGCCGGTGAAGGCGTTGACGACGTCATTGCCGGCCGAGTCGGTGGCGGCGAGCTCCTGCCCGCTGGCCCGGGCCCGCAGGTACGACAGGCCGGCGCGCCAGCTGTGGCTGCTGCCGATGTCGTCGCCCGCGTGCGCCGAGAGGACGGCGGCCCCGGCGCCGTTGCGGGAGGTGTCGCTGCCGGGAAAGCTGCGGCCGCGGCCGACCTCGGCGCGCAGCTCGAAGAAGCGCTCGGTGGGGGCCACCCAGGCCAGCTGCAGGCCGTCGTCGGCGAACTGCGTGCCCAGCATTGCCTGGTAGGCCAGGGGCGCGTCGGCGAAATCCCAGGCATGCCGGTGCTGCGCGTTGAGGTAGCCGATCGAGGAGAGGAAGCGGCCCGCGCGCACGCCCAGGCCGCGGCCCAGGGCGGTGGTCTGCACGTAGGCCTCCTCCACCTCGAGCTCGTTCTCCGGCGTGAGGGCGAAGGTGGCGGCGCCGCGCCACCACGGATCGATGTTGGCGGCGAGGGTGAGCTCGGTCTCGGCCAGGCTGAAGCCGCGCGTGCCGGGGCCGATTTCCGCGTCCGGCGGCAACGCGAAGCCGCGGATGCGATAGCTGGCGGGATCCAGCCGGGTGCGCTGGACCTGGCCCGAGAGGATCAGGGTGAGGTCGAGGCCGCGGCCGCCGGGGGCCGCAGGCGAGGCGGTGGCGAGCGCCGGCGCCGGCTCGCGCGCGGGCGGCGCGGCCGGCGGCGCCGCCACGGCGGCCTCGGCCGCCTGCAGCCGCTGCTCCAGGGCCTGCAGGCGGCGCTCGTAATCGGCGCGCAACGCATCGATCTCGCGCCGCAGTGCCTGGGTGTCGGGGGTGGGCTGGGCGGCGGCGCCGCCCGCGGCCAGGCAGGCCAGGGCGGCCGCCCGGCGCAATGCATGCAATTGCATGGAGGGTCCTTGCACGAAAGAAAGCGAACCACGCCGCAGGCGTGGGCCGGGAAACAGGCTTTCAGGCGTGCAGGAAAGGTGGGGCGCGGCTGTCGTAGGCCGTGCGCTCCGGTCGCGGCAGCAGGATGGAGCGCTGGCGCAGCGGCTGCGCGGTGGGCGCCGGCGGCGGCAGGCGAGGGCCGGGTGCGACGGCCGGCGCGGCGGCCAGCAGGGTGGCCGCCACCACGCAGCTCTCGCAGGATTCGGGCAGGTGGGCCGGCCGCTCGCCGTCTTCCGCCACGCTGGCATGCAGGTGCAGCAGCGTGTGCGTGGCCGCGGCCCATTGCGCCATCGGCAGCCACAGCGCGAACGCCAGCACCCAGCCGAGCCGGCGGGAGGCGATCAGGCGGCGAACACGGGCAAGCCCCATGGCGGCCGATCTTAGGGCCGTTCCGGCCCGCTCAGCGCAGCCAGCCCCGCTTGCGGAAGTACCACATGGGCACCAGCGCGCTGGCGATCATCATGAACAGCACGTACGGATAGGCTCCACGCCCCAGCATCTGCAATTCCGGGAACTGCAGGTTCATGCCGTACAGGCTGGCCACCAGCGTCGGCGGCAACAGCGCCACGCTGGCCACCGAGAAGATCTTGATGATCTTGTTCTGGTTGATGTTGATGAAGCCGACGGTGGCATCCATCAGGAAGTTGATCTTGTCGAACAGGAAGGCGGTGTGGCCGTCCAGTGATTCGATGTCACGCAAAATTTGCCGCGCTTCTTCGAATTGCTCCGAATTCAGCAGACGGCCGC
>Ga0190269_10001118_pt1 | contig 12990 bp, 11 predicted proteins | sample Popmic249IS_FD_133749 | JGI IMG/M metagenome (GOLD analysis project Ga0190269, IMG submission 133749) | Populus adjacent soil microbial communities from riparian zone of Blue River, Arizona, USA - 249 IS | ecosystem: Environmental > Terrestrial > Soil > Riparian zone | place: USA: Arizona...
GCCGCGGACATGGTCGGCGTGGACTCGAAGGACCTGATCGGCCGTCCGATCGAGCTTCACCTGCCCGTCTTGCTCAGGGCGCTCCGGCTGCCGCGCGGCGCCCGACCGGTGCGCTCGGCGACCTCTGATTGGGCGCGGCGCGACGACGGCACGATGTTTCCCGTGATGACCTGGTTTTCCACATATTTTGCCGATGATCAGCGCTACATCGCTGCGATCGTGGTCGATGTCTCGGAGCAGGTGCGCGAACGCGAGCAGGAGAACTACCGCCACGTCTCTGATGCCCAGCGCGTGCTCGCGGGGGCCGTCTCGCACGAAATCAGGAACCTATGCTCCGCGATCGCGGTGGTGACCGCGAACATTCAGCGGCGCGACGGCACCCTCGCTCAAGATCCCGACTGGACTGCGTTGAGCAACCTGACCGAAGGGCTATCCCGGATCGCATCGTTTGAGCTCAAAGCGCGTGTCGAGGCACCCCTGCCTTCATTGACCTTGCACGGTCTGCTGGAACAGCTGCGTGTGGTGATCGAGCAGGACTGGCAGGATGCCGAGGCAGACCTGGACATCGTCGCCTCACCTGCGCTGCCGCTGGTTCATGCAGACGAGCACGAGCTCCTGCAGATCTTCCTGAATCTCACGCAGAACGCGCTGCGCGCGCTGATCAGCGTGCGCCCGCGCCGGCTCACCATCACCGCCCGCGAAGAAGGGGATCGTGTGATCGTCAGCTTCGTTGACAATGGTCCCGGCGTCGCAAACGTGGCCGGCTTGTTCCAGCCTTTCCGCCCGGAAGCCGAAGGTGCTGGTCTCGGTCTGTATGTGTCACGTGCGATGGCGCGTAGCTTCGGAGGCGATCTGATCTACGTCGCGACCCAGCGTGGCTGTCAGTTCAACGTGGTGCTCACAGCTTGTCCCGACGCGACAGAAGGAACGGTGCATGCGGCTGTTTCTGCTTGATGATCACGCGCTGTTTCGCGAGGGGCTGCATCGGCTGCTCGCGTCCGATCCGATGTGGCAGCTGGTCGGTCAATCGGGAAAAGTCGAAGAAGCGCTCGAGCAGCTGCGGAGCACGCACGTCGATGTGTTGATCCTGGACTACGATCTCGGCGAGCACACCGCCGTGCACATGATGGAGCAGCTGCGCGCAGTGAGCTGGGGAGGCAAGGTCCTGCTGGTGACCGCCGGCCTTCCCGATCGCGACGCGCTGCAGCTGATCAAGCTCGGGATCTCCGGGATCTTCCACAAGCATCATCCGCCCGACGCTCTGGAGCGCTGCATCCGAGAGGTCGCGCAGGGGCAGGTGCTGATCGAGCAGCGTTATCTGCAGTCGCTGCTCAACGCCAACGAGAGCAAAGCGGCGCCCGTGCTCACCCCGCGCGAGCGACAGATCATGCGCTTTCTCCTGGAAGGCCTCGCGAACAAAGAGATCGCAGCCGAGCTGCGGATCTCCGAGAGCGCGGTCAAAGCTGCGCTGCAGCAGCTGTTCGCGAAGACCGGCGTGCGTACGCGCAGCCAGCTCGTGCGCTTGTCACTCGAGAGCTACAGCGACGTCATCTGACGGACCGCAGCCGTCGGCTGCGCTTGGCTGTGGTGCTGGCGCGCGTGTGCTCGATCGTGTCGTTGTCGGCGTGCACGCGCGGCGGTCGGTGCTCTTCGACCGTCTCCTCAGTGCCAGCGTCGAACAGCGAGGCCTCGACGACCTTGTCCCCGCCGAGGTCCACGTCGCGCGCCCAGGTGGATTCTTCAGGCTCGTCCCAGTCGAGCATGCTGTCGCCGCCCCTGGCGTCGATCCATGCACCGTACTCTTCGGCGAGCTCGACTGTCTCTGCCCATACGTCGTCATCGCTCGCGAGCTCGTACGTGTCGCTGTAACGCGGTACGGCGAGCGCGGGCGCAGCGCCGAGTGAATGCGCGTCGCTGTCTTCTGCGGGCCATCCGCTCTGTGTTGCAGAGCGCAGCGCGTATTCTCCGAGGTCCTCGGGTGCGAGCGATGCGTATGCATCGTCAGGATCGACCGCGACCTCGGGAGACCGCGGCTGCACAGTGATCTCGGCGGACGGGCGTTGGAACTGCTCGACCGTGGCTTTCTTGTGTGCTGACACAGTGACCCCCTGGCTTGTGGGTTGAGCGACCAGGTCCCCGTTTCCGTGCTCACGCTCGCCTTCCCTCTTTGCAAGAGTCGGGCGCGCGCCATGTTCCGTGCTTGAAACTGACCTGCTCCGAGCGAGCGACATCAAGACGCGCTCAGGCAGCGCTCGCGCCGCAAGCCTGCCGCTGCCAGCACTCGTGCCGCAGCACGCGGCAGCTGCGAGCGGCTGAATCACCGACATGTCCTCCGGCTAGCGATGAGTCACAACACCTCTTGCATGTGCGTTCATCCTCCGACTCAATACGCGCCTGCAGAAGGGGGCCCTGTGACGGCTAAGCGATTCGAGGGGGCAGTGGTGGTCGGCAGCGGCATCTCTGGTCTGGTGACCGCCCGCGTGCTGTCTGACTACTTCGCGCACGTCACGGTGCTCGAGCGCGATCCTCCGCCCGAAGGCTCCGCGCCGCGAACGGGCACGCCGCAGAGCTGGCACTTCCACGGCCTTCTGCCAGGTGGTCTGCTCGTGCTGCGCGAGCTGTTTCCGGGCTTCACCGAAGATCTGTTAGACGCCGGCTCGCTGCGACCTGCCCCGCACGAGTTCTATTTCTTTCGGCCCGAGGGCAAGTCGTACTTGCTAGGCGCCTACACGCCAGAACCTTGGGCCGACAACGGCTCGCGGCCCATCCACGTACAGACGCGAGGCTTGCTCGAGTCGACCGTCAGGCGGCGCGTCGCAGCGCTCGACAGCGTCATTCTGCGCTACCGCGCACGTGTCGAGGACATCGTCGCGAGCGCCGGACGCGTGACCGGTGTGCGGCTGGAGTCCGGCGAAACGATCGACGCCGAGCTGGTGATCGACGCGACGGGGCGCGGCGGACGCACGGTGCAGTGGCTCGAGAAGCTCGGCTTCGAGCGACCACCGGAAGACGTGATCGAGTGCGATATCGCGTACACGAGCGTGTTCATGCGGCCGCACGATCCGAGCGTGTTTCAAGACGTCGGGTTCTTCGTGGCATCACATCCGGCGCGCGGTGGTGCGCTCGTACGCATGGAGCAAGGCTTGTGGCTCGCCGCAGTCTCCGGGCGTCACGGCGATTATCCACCGCGTGATCTCGCGGGCTTCATGAGCTACGCGCGCTCTCTCGATGAGCCGTTCTTCAGCGATTTACTCGCGCAAGCAGATGCGATCGCTGAGCCTGCCTCGTATCGCTTTCAGCGCAGCATACGACGCCGCTTCGAGCTGCTGGAGCGCTTCCCAGAGGGGCTCTTGCCGATCGGCGATGCGGTCTGCCACTACAATCCGCTGTACGGCCAGGGCATGACAGCGGCGTGCCGACAGGCGAGAGCGCTGCAGCGCATCCTGCGCGAGCGCGCCGATCGACCCGAAGGTTTGCGGGAGATCTTTCGCGACTATTTGCCCGAGGCCTACCGTGAGACGCGCGCGCCGTGGCTGTTCGCTGCCAAGTCAGACTTCGCGGACCCACGCTGCAACGGCAACTTTCCGAGCGAGGAAGGTGAGCTGCTCCCGCTGCTCGATCATGTGCTGCAGCGAGCGGGCGAGGGCGATGAAGAAGCCCTCGGCTTATTGCTCGCGATCCAAAGCTTGATCGTACCGCTCGAGGCCCTGCGCCGCTCGCCCTGGCCGGAGCGCGCCGCCGCCGCCCACAGCGGCGCGGACATCTGATCCAGTAGCAAGGCCGTGGGGTGAGTCCAGGCAGCACGAGTGCAGCTGCCAGCGGCGGTCGTCCTGAGCTGTACGCGCAGGGTCGACATCTTGCCGCTGGTCTCCACCAGCGAGACGATCGGCGTCGCAGCGAGGTGAAGCATGTGCCGGAGCTGGTTGCGCTACGTTCTCACGCTGGGCTGTGCAGCGGTCGGGTTGGGCTCGTGCGCGGACACCGCGCCCGACGCCCCGCCGTTCCAGTCGATCATCTACGAAGGCGCGGGCCCATACCCGACGATCCCGGCAGCGGACTTCCCTTCGGCGTTCGGCCGCGCGCGCTCCGCGCTGCTAGCGAAGTGTTGCGACTACATCTCTCGCAACGCTTCGCCGATCGACGAAGGTCCAGAAGCGCCGCGCGCGGAATCGGGGGCGGTCTACGATGAAGCCGCAGGCTCCGCGTGCATCGCGCAGTATCAGGCGCTCGTGTGCCCGCACGGCAAAGAGCCGCCGGGTGTGCCCGAGAGCTGCAGAGCTGCGTACACCGGCGGAACGTTGCCAGCAGGCGCGAGCTGCACGACCGACTGGGAGTGCGAGGAGAGCGCGGTGTGTGCGACGAGCCTCGGTAGCGATGGCTTGGCTCGCACGTGTGAGCCTGCGCCGCCGCGGCTGCCGGGCGCAGGCGAGCTGTGCCGCGCAGCAGAGCTCGCTGGGCTGCGCTGCGAGCCGCCGCTCCGCTGCCGCGACGACGGGCGGTGTGGTCTCGCGCGGCTCGGGGAGCCCTGCACCGTCAGCGCGCTCTACGGCGACACGTGCGACAAGGGCTCGGTCTGCGACCGCACAGCGGGCGGACGCTGCGCGCAGCCCACACCCATCGGCAGCGCTTGCGCGTCGACGAACGAGTGTGAGCTGTACGCGTGCATAGACGGCGTGTGCGCGCAACCAGTGTGGGGCTTGAGTAGCTGCACGATCTATTAGAGCGCGCGCTCGAGCGCTGCTGTCACGAGTCGAGGCTGTTCCTCTTGCGGGAAGTGACCTGCATCTTCGATGCGCGTCACGGGCACATCCGGGAATGCCGCTTCCAGCTGCGCGAGCAAGCTCGGGCTCATGACCGGATCGCGCATGCCCCAGATGATCGCTGCGAGCGCAGGCCACTCGGCACGACGCTGCCAGAGCGATCCGTAGAAATCATCGGAGCCTGCGAGCTCGCAGCCGAGCACCCAGGGCGCAGTGCGCTCACGCCGGGTCGCAAAAGGCGCGAGATAGTGGCGATGCACCACGCGGCTCAGCCGCTTCTTCACCGCGAACGACGCCGGCAAGAGCACGCGCGGCGAGAAGTTCAACACGCGATACAAGAATCGGCCGATGAACGAGCGCACGAAGCCGGAGATCTTCCGAACCGCGGGCTCCTCGGCCATCGACCAGAGCCAAGTGTTCATGACCACCAAGCGCTTGTAGCGCGTGGGCGCATGCAGCGCGGCGCCCACGCCGATCGGCCCGCCGAAGTCGTGCACAACCATGGTCACGTCGCGCAAGTCGAGCGCGCGCACAAAGGCAGCGAGGCGGCGCGCATGATCCTCGGGCTTGTAGGCCGCATGCTCGGGCTTGTCAGACATGCCAAAGCCGAGATGGTCGAGCGCGATGCAGCGAAAGCGTGCGCTGAGCGCGCGCACCTGGTCGCGCCACTCGAACGACCAGGACGGTGTGCCATGCACGAAGAGCACAGTCTCACCGCTGCCTTCATCGATGTAGTGCAAGCGCTGACCCTCGAGCTCGATGTAGCGAGATGCAAAGGGATAGAGCTCCCGATCGATCCAGGGTGCGACGATTGGCGCAGGCGTGGCGAGCGTGAGCGCGGTGGTTGTCATCGTGTTTCCTCCTGACAGAAAACCTAGTTCGGCCCGCTCGGTCCTGGCATAGTAGTTTTGTACTATGATGGAGCCCCAGCCATCCTTGGAGCACGCGCTGGCCGAGCTAGCGCGCACGAGTGAGGACCTCGCGAGCTTTCGCGCTGGCGCGCTCGCGCTCGTGAGGCGCGCTGTGCCATCGGATGTCGCTTTGTTTCACGAGCTGTCGCCGCGCAGCCCGCTCGATCGCGCAGCGCTGTTCAACGTGGACGCCGAATGGCTAAGCTCGACGCTGTCCACGTGGGACGAGATGGCCGTGCTGTTCGGCGCGATCATCCATGACGGCCAAGCGCACGGAGGCGTGGGGCTCGCGCGCCGCGCGTTCAAAGGGCGCGGCGCGATCCGACGCGAGTGGACGAAGCGCATCGCGCCGCTCGGCGTCTCCGAGCTCGTCATGCTGCACCTCGTTGTGCACGAGCGCATCATCAGCGCGCTCGTGCTCGGTCGCAAACGCGCGCGTGCCTTGTTTTCCGACGCTGAGCTCGCCGTGCTGACACGTCTCGCGCCGACCCTGAGCGTGTGTGACGCTTTCTTGCAGCAGCGGGCAGGTGCACCCGCGGGGATGCCGGTCGCGGTGCGCTGCATGGACGGGCGGCTCACGCCGCGGCAGCAGAGCATCGTGGAGCAGGTCGCGCTCGGTCATGCCGACCACGAAATCGCAGCCGCGCTGCAGATCTCACCACACACGGTGCGAAACCTGCTTGTCACGATCCGCGCACGGCTGGGCGCGGCCAACCGCGCCGAGGTGGTTCATCGTGCGGTGTTCCGCTGACACTCGAGTGGTATGCTCAGAGGCATGGCGAACATAGAAACCGTCGTGGGCGACATCACACGCATGCAGATCGACGCCATCGCCAATGCTGCCAACGAGACCTTGCTCGGTGGCGGCGGGGTAGACGGCGCCATCCATCGCGCGGCAGGTCCGCAGCTGTTGGCTGCATGTAGCGCGCTACCGCAGAAGCGCCCCGGCGTGCGCTGTGAGACCGGCGAGGCGCGCATCACTCCCGGCTTCAACCTGCCCGCGCGCTACGTGATCCACACCGTCGGGCCGATCTGGCAGGGCGGCCATGCGAACGAAGAGCAGCTGCTCGCGAGTTGTTACCGCTCGGTGGTGTCGTTGGCCGCCGAGCACAAGGTCTCGGAGCTGGCCTTTCCTGCGATCAGCTGCGGCGTCTACGGCTTTCCGAGGACGCAGGCCTCCGAGATCGCGGTGCGTACGCTCAGGAGCCTGCCGCTCGATGATCTTGGAATTCGCAAGGTTACCCTGGTGGCCTTCGACGAAGACATGCGGCGCCTTTATGAAATCGCGCTGAACGCGTAACGCTCGCAAACGGGGGTGTCCGCTGCTGGCGCTGAGTGCCCCGTACAAAGCGGCGCGTTTTCGCGTATGTTGCGCGCGTGACTGCCAGCCGACCCAGCACCGTCGAAGCCTATCTGAGCGAGCTGCCCGAAGACCGTCGCAGCGCGCTGAGCCGCGTGCGCAGCGTGATTCGTAAGCACCTGCCGCGCGGATTCGAAGAAACCATGCAGTACGGGATGATCAGCTACGTCGTCCCGTTGTCGCGCTACCCTGACACATACAACGGGCAGGCGCTGACGCTGGCTTCGCTCGCTTCTCAGAAGAGCCACATGGCCGTGTATCTGATGGGCGTGTACGGCAGCCCAGAGCTGCGAGACTGGTTCGAGTCGGCGTACGCAGCGAGTGGCAAGCGGCTGGACGCCGGCAAGTCGTGTGTGCGGTTCAAAGCGCTCGACGACCTCGCGCTCGATGCGCTCGCTGGCGCGATCGAGCGCGTCTCTGTCGCCGATTTGATCGCGATGACCGAAGCCGCTCACGGCGGCAAGAAGGCTGCGAAAACACCAGCGACAAAAGCTTCCAAGGCCAAGACCCCAACCAAGACGGCCAGCAAGTCGCGCCGCGTCAAGTCGTAAGTTGTGCCCATGCGAATCAAAGCTTTGTTCATCGTGTCTGGACTGCTCGCGGCCACTTCATCGTGCGGAGGCGACGAGCCCGCTCCTGCCCAGCAGGACAGCGCAGCCACCACGGCTGTCGACGCGAGTGTGGGGCCCAACGTCGGCATGTGCGTGAAGGAAGAGAGCTGCAAAGACCTCATCACGAGCTTCTTCCAGTACCCATCGTGCTGCTCACCGAACGTGGCGTGCGGCTACGAGATCAGTTTCGACGACGCCTTTTTCGAGGTCTACCCGCAGGCGCGCGACGTCCTCGTGAACCTCGCGAGCGACGACCCCAACGGCAAATGCGTGCCTGAGCGGGCAGTGTTCCCGGAGCAACCGGGCACCTACGATCATCGCGTCGAGCTCGAAGGTCCCGAGGAGAACGACATCCTGGTCGCGAAGCAGTGCGAATCGCGCGGGTTCTGGGTGTTCTCGATGCCGGGCTGCTGCATGCCGGACAACCGCTGCGGTATCTCCACCGACGAGGTCGCGCCCACGCTGGAGCTGTTGCTCGAAGGCGAGAGCGCGCCGTTCGCGAAGCCGGAGTGTGTCACAGCCGACGAGCTGAACGCCCAGTTCAGAGCGTCGAGCTTGGACGAGTTCGCGCGCATTCCCGCGACGTGCGGAGCACCTTGCGATCACGCGGCGCTCGCACTGGCGCTGCCGCGCTACAAGCGCATGAACCAGAGCCAGTGAACGCTACGGCGCGTCGGGGATCTTGAGGCCGCGCTGCACAGCAGGCCGCTCCAAGAAGCTCGCGAGCACGCGCTGCACGTGAGGATAGCGCTCGATGCCCACGAGCTCGCCCGCGTCATAGAAACCGACCAGGTTACGCACCCAAGGAAAGGTCGCGATGTCGGCGATCGTGTACTCGCCCATCAACCAGTCGCGATCGGCGAGCCGGGCATTGAGCACCTGCAGCACGCGCCGCGACTCCTCCACGTAACGATCGCGCGGCCGCTTGTCTTCATACTCCCGGCCCGCGAATTTGTGGAAGAAGCCCACCTGCCCAAACATCGGCCCGACCGCGGCCATCTGAAACATCAGCCATTGCAGAGTTTGATAGCGCTGGTTGGGATCACTCGGATAAAAGCGCCCCGACTTCTCCGCGAGGTAGACCAAGATCGCGCCGGACTCGGTGAGCGCGAGCGGTGTGCCGCTGGGCCCATGGGGGTCGATGATCGCCGGGATCTTGCCCGCCGGGTTCAGTGACAAGAACTCAGAGGACTTTTGATCGGCGGAGTCGAAGCTGATGCGGTGCGGCTCGTACGGCAGCCCGGTCTCTTCCAGCATGATCGAGACCTTCACACCATTGGGCGTGGGCAAGGAGTAGAGCTGGATGCGGTCGGGCTGTGCGGCGGGCCACTTGTCCGTGATGCGATAAGCGGAGAGTGAGCTCATGGTGGGTCGGCTCCTGGCGGTGGGCCGAAGGATAGCGCGTCAGGGGGCGCCTGCACGGCGGCTCGAGCGCGTCACGGCCGGAGCGCCAAGCAGTAGATGCCGCCGTAGCCGCCGGCCGAGCCCACGCACGGCGCGCGCACGCCGCCCATCTCCACCAGCGAAACACACGGCGCGCAGCCGCCATCAGCTGCAGACGACATCCAGTTCACGCCGCTCACCTCGCGCGGCCACGAGTGACCGCACCAGGGCATGCCCTCGGGCTTGGCGTTTGTCCAGTCGCTGCAAGTCGTGCCGGGATCGCTGCTCTTCAGCATGCCTCGATCGTTCGTGCCGGTGAGGATCTGATGGTTGTCAGGGCAATCGTTCGTGCAGCCCTCCGCGCCGTCGCGATGGTTCGGGATGCCGTTCTCGTTCGGCAGATCGTCGATGATCGCAGGGTCCGCGCCGCGCGGTCGCTCCTGCAGAAGGTCGGCTTTGTTGGCCGCGACCAAGCGGCCCAAGCGATCGTACCAAGGCCCGTCGCCGATGCGGTCCTTCGCGTGGATCGGGCCGCCGTTGGGACCGCCGGCAGTCGCGCTCAGAAACGCGCGCCAGCCTTTTGCGCCCGAGCCCGGGAGCGACAGCTCTGCGGTCTGCCGGCAGATCTCGTCCGCCCCTTCCAAGCCCGTCTGCTTGCCGAAGCGTAAGTCGCCGCCGAAACCCTGATCGCTCTCCGACAGCTTGCGCATGGCCCCGACGCTGGTCACGAAGAAGCTGAAGCGCTCTTCGATCGCCGCTGCGCCGCCTGCACCTGCGCCTCCTGCGCCTGCGCCTGCACCGGCACTGCCGGAGGAACCAGCCGACATGCTCGCGCCCGCGCGGCCCGCTGCACCGGCACCCGGCGCGCTCGAGCCGCCGTCAGGCAGCTTGCCCCCCGAGCCGCCGCTGGCGCCGTCAGCGTTGCGGCCGGCCGCGGCGAGACTCCCCGCGGCAGCAGCCCGCGGTCCGCCGCTGCCAGCGGCAGCGGCGCCTGCGCCTGCGCTGACGCTCGGCTGCGGCTCCGCACCGCCGCACGCCAGCAAGCCCAAGGCACACAACAGCTCTCGAAGTTTCGGAAAGGGATGGTCCACGCTCGTGAGATGAGATGCCGCGACGGCCCGAAATCGATCCACAATTCGGTTCACGGCGCGCCGAATCCACCTCCGGACGGCGTCGATACGACAAAGACATCCCCCGGCTGCATGCGCGTCTCGTCCGCATCATCGAGCAGCTCGCGCTGCCCAGCGCTGCGCTCGACCCATGTTTGCCCGGCCTCACCCGGCCCACCTCCGGCCATGCCGAACGGCCGCGTCTTGCGCCGGCTCGCCAGGATCGCCGCCGTGAGCGGCTCGAGGAAGCGGATCCGGCGCAGCGCCCCGTCCCCGCCGCGATAGCGCCCTGCCCCACCCGAGCCCTTGCGGATGGAATGCTCCTCGACCAGCACGGGAAAGCGAAACTCGATGACTTCAGGGTCGGTCATGCGCGAGTTGGTCATGTGGGTCTGCACCGCGGCTGTTCCCGCGAAGCCACTTCCCGCGCCCGAGCCGCCCGCGATCGTCTCGTAGTACTGGTAGCGCTCGTCACCGAAGGTGAAGTTGTTCATCGTGCCTTGCGACGCGGCCATGATGCCGAGCGCGCCGTACAGCGCATCGGTGATGTGCTGCGAGGTTTCGACGTTGCCCGCGACCGTGGCAGCCGGCATGCGCGGTGCGAGCAGTGAGCCTTCCGGAATGATCACCTCGATCGGGCGTAAGCAGCCGGCGTTCATCGGAATGTCTGCTCCGACGAGCGTCCGAAACACGTACAACACGGCTGCGTGCGTGACCGCAGGCGGCGCGTTGAAGTTGCTCTCGAGCTCGGGGCTTGTGCCCGTGAAGTCTACGCGCGCTGTGCGCCGCTCTTTGTCCACGCGGATGCTGACTCGGATCACCGCGCCGTTGTCCATCGGGCACTGAAAAGAGCCATCAGACAGTGCGCTGATCGCGCGACGCACGCTCTCTTCCGCGTTGTTCATCACGTGCCCGGTGTACGCGCTCACCGTTTCGAGGCCGTACTGCGCGATCATGCGCAGGAGCTCCTCGCGCCCCTTCTCGCACGCCGCGATCTGCGCGCGTAAGTCGGCGACGTTCTGATCGGGATTGCGCGCAGGAAAGCGCGCGCTGCCGAGCAGTGCCCGCAGCGCTCGCTCGCGCATGAGACCCTGCTCCACGATCTTGAAGTTGTCGATCAGCACGCCCTCCTCTTCGACGGTGCGTGAGTGCGGGGGCATCGAGCCCGGCGTGATGCCGCCGATGTCCGCGTGGTGCCCACGCGCCGCGACGAAGAAGATCACGCCGCTATCAGCGGCATCGAAGACCGGCATCACCACGGTGACGTCCGGCAGGTGCGTCCCACCATTGTACGGATCGTTGAGCATGTACACATCGCCAGGCTGCATGCGCCCCGCGTTGCGCGCGATCACTGTCTTGATCGACTCGCTCATGCTGCCGAGGTGGACGGGCATGTGCGGCGCATTCGCGATCAAGTCGCCGTTGGCGGCGAAGAGCGCGCACGAGAAATCGAGGCGCTCTTTGATGTTCACTGAATAGGCGGTGCTCGCGAGTCGGACGCCCATCTGCTCCGCGATCGACATGAACAAGTTGTTGAACACCTCCAGCATCACGGGGTCCGCCGAGGTGCCCAGCGCAGGCGCACCCGTGCGCGGCTGAACGCGCTCGAGCACGAGGTGATTGCGCGTCGTGACACGCGCACGCCAGCCGACGTCCACCACCGTCGTGGCGTTGGCATCAGCGATGATCGCAGGCCCAGCGACGGTTTGGCCGAGCGCGAGCTCTTCGCGCACGAACACCGCGGCTTCGCGCAGCTCGCCTTCGCTGTACATCTGGCAGGTCAGGACAGGTTCGCCGCTCTCAGCTGCTGCGGGTGGGTCCACCCAATCGACGTCGAAGGTCTTGCCGATGGCTTCGACAGACACGGCCTCCACGATCAGCGCGCGATCAGCCATAAGAAACGAGAACCTGCGCTTGTACGCTGCGTCAAACTCCGCGCGCATCTGCGCTTCGTCCGCGAGCGGGACGACCACTGCGGTGTCCGTTCCGAGGTACTTCACGTGAGCTCGGCGCACGACCTCGATCTGCCGAGCTGACACACCCTGCTGCTGCACCTCGGCGCGGGCGCGCTCAGCCAACTGATCGGCGAGCGCTGCGAGATCCGCGCGGCTCTCCTCGCCCAGCGGCCGCTCAAAGGCCTGCTCGTGCATGGACGTGATATCCGCGAGGCCCATCCCAAACGCAGACAGCACACCCGCAAGCGGGTGGATGTAGATGCGCTTCATCCCCAGCTCGTCCGCGATGCTGCACGCGTGCTGTCCGCCCGCGCCGCCAAAGCACGCGAGCGTGTACGCAGTGACATCGTAGCCGCGCTGTACGGAGATGAACCTGATCGCGTTCACCATGTTCGCGACCGCGATCTGCAAGCAACCCGCGGCCACACTGTGTGCTTGCACCTCCGCTCCCGTGCAACGCGAGACCTCGCGCGCCAGCGCCTCGAACCGCGCTGTCACAACGTCGCGATCGATCGGTGCGTCTGCAGCTGGCCCGAACACGCGGGGAAAATGCAGGGGCTGGATGCGACCGAGCATCACGTTGCAGTCGGTCACGGTGAGCGGCCCGCCGCGCCGATAACAAGCCGGCCCTGGGTTTGCGCCCGCCGAGTCCGGCCCCACGCGCAGACGTTGACCATCGAAGTGTATGATCGAGCCGCCGCCAGCAGCGACAGTGTGGATCGACATCATCGGTGTTCGCATGCGCACGCCGGCGACGAGCGTGTCCTGCTCGCGTTCGCAGTCCGCGAGGCTCGTTCCAGCGAAGTGTGAGACGTCGGTGGACGTGCCGCCCATGTCGAAGCCGATGCAGCGGTCGTAGCCAGCTGCGAGCGAGGTTCGCACCATGCCGACGATACCGCCC